>Ga0310691_10000792_pt1 | contig 54462 bp, 53 predicted proteins | sample 176DNAGHGlowgp2_FD_203887 | JGI IMG/M metagenome (GOLD analysis project Ga0310691, IMG submission 203887) | Sheep rumen microbial communities from Palmerston North, Manawatu-Wanganui, New Zealand - 1766 DNA GHGlow gp2 (v2) (version 2) | ecosystem: Host-associated > Mammals > Digestive system >... | reverse complement strand
TCTCTTATTTACGTTAAAAAGCGCTAAAGATGGGGGCTTGGGGGAAGGAAAACAAGAGTTTTCCTTCCCCCATTATCCAATCTTTCATTCCGCTTTGACAGGCACTCCATTTCGCTGAAATGACTTTCTCGACAAGCTGACAGGCTTTCCTGTAATAATCAGGAAAGCCTGTTTTTATATGCTGAATCGTGATTCCGGCGGCGGTCGTCAATTATGCTTCCGGCTGCTGACCGTCATTTTCTGCCATAATGCCCTGCAAATACTCATCCATTGCCGCCGCCACCTGCTTGGAATAATTGACCGCTTCGACAACGGTTCTGGCACCGAGCACGACATCTCCGGCGGCAAAAATGCCTTCACGGGTCGTTTTGCCGAATGTATTGGTGACAAGCAGTCCCTGCTCCGTCACATCCAGTCCGGTTGTTGTCGAGACAATGCGGTTACGCGGCCCCTGCGAGACGGCAATGATTGTGGAGGATGCCGGATAGAGCTTTTCGGTACTTGCAATCCGCTTTTTGTTTCCGTCTTCATCGTATTCGACCTCGACAAAGATCACGCCGTCATCCGTAATCTCGACCGGCTCCACACAGGTCACGAAGCGAACGCCGTCGATCATGGCATATTCCGCCTCGGATACGCTCGCCGAGAGCTGTTCCGATCTGGAAAAAACGGTCACCTCCCGGCAGCCGTGCCGGAGCGCTGTCCGTGCGACGTCCATCGCCGAATTGCCCGCGCCGATGACATTCAGGCTGTCGCCGAGCGAATACACATCGGGATTCGTGAGATAGTTGATCGCAAAATGCACATTTCCGAGGCTCTCGCCCTTGATGTGCAGCGTATTCGGCCGCCAGACGCCGGTACCGATGAAAATGGCACGGTATCCGTCGCGGAACAGATCGTCTATGGTGATTGTAATGCCGAACAAAGCCCGCCTGACGGCATGGCGGCACATATACTTGCAGCTTTTCCGTCATATTGCACGAAAAATCTGACTGCGTATCTGCACCACCAACTCTGTGCGGTGTTGCCTTAACATAGAAAAGCAGAGCTGTTCCGCTTCTCTCAGACGGTACAGCCCTGCATTTTTCTTTATTGCTATTCTTCTCTGTCCAAATCAGCAGCCGTTATTTCCGTTTTGCTTCTGCTGCATCCGGATTGATACGAAACAGTGCAGAAAGAACGATTGTGGTTCCGAGAACCGTTTTTTCCGGTGTCTCACGAAGATCTATGACAGAAAAGCCGCTGCGCTCCAGCATAATCCGCATGGATCGGGGCGTAAAGAAATTGATATGCTCATGCATCGGCATGAACGGCTGCCGGCGCTTACGGACATACGAACGAACCAGACGAACCGGGTTAAAGAGCGGATTGACCATCATGCCGATATTGTGGAGAGCAGAGAATTTATTGACTCGGGTAAATGGATTTTCGCTCGGCACTTCGATATAAAAAAGCGTATCCTGATTGCCGATGGAACGGATCCTGCTGAGGATTTCCCAAAAATCTGCAAGATGCTCAAAGAGCTGATTGCACATAATAAAATCATAACGGTGATGCTTCAGTTCCTCAAAATCGGCAATTCCTGTAACACCCTTCACTGTTTTAATACCGGAGATATCAAAGACATATTTTTTCTCCGTACCGAGCGATTTGAAAAATGTTCTGCCCTCATTCCCGCCGTAATCCAGCGCAGATTTGATCTCCATATCTGTATTATCCCGAAGAATCCTTGCAATACCGGCTCTCTGCGCATAAAGGGCACATTGATCCTCATTCAGGGCGGTGTTTACTTTCGCTGTATACCAGTATTCATATTTCTGGCGGGTTTTTTGGTATTTTTCTCCTCTGTAATCACGGTAGATCAGCTCCGATTCTGCGTCGGTGATCCGGTAATCATAAAATGCAAACGTGCATTTTTTGCAAAAGCAGAGCCGTACAGGCTTATTCATCCCGCAGTCCGCCTGAAAATCGGGGCGAATACGCGCCATAATAAAGTCAGATATCACGGTATCTGTCGTTTGAACACGGTCTGAACCGCAGAGAATACATTTCATATCAATCATCATTTCCTTTCCGGCTTATCGCAGCTTAACGATCTGATTACGCCATTATTATATCATAATATAAGAAAAAACGCAATGGGAGCTGTGGAAAAAACTGAAAGGAAATTGCCGGGAAGCAAAATCGGAGGGCGGCACGGCCGCCTTATAACGGAAAAAAGGCGGCTGCATAGGAATCACCCTATACAGCCGCTTCTGTTCGTTACCAGTTCCGGTCTGTCTGTGCATTGCCGCTTGTCTGAATCGCGTCGGCAAGAACTTCGATTTGCAGCGAATACACCTCGGTCAGCTCATAACCCGGCGTCACAGCGGAAAGGTTAAAGCGCATATGCAGATTTGACGCACCCGCGCCGCGCTCCATATAGAAAACTTGAAGTCTTCGACGATCGACACGCCGTAGTCGGCAGATGCAGTCAGGCGGTTCGTGACCTCATCCTTGCTTGTGAACCATGCAAAGGTGCTGCCGGTGATTGTAACCGCCGCGACAAGCAGTGCCGCGATCAGAACGTGCTTTTCCTTTGCCGATTTCTTCGTTGTTTTCTTCATAATAGAACCTCCTTATTGATTGTCCGGTTTGCCCGGCTCCGCTTCTTCCTCTCTCTTATTCTTCTCTTCTGCAAAGAGCACTGCAAACAAAACAATCAGAATCGCGGATAAGTAAATAAGCACCGAGCGCACGATTGAGAATATGCGCTGCCCTTTGCTTTGCTTTTCTTCAGATTCCTGCTTAGCTGCTTCCTTCACTCTGCTGCAACGCCTCCTTTCGGGAACATTTGTCAGCATATACAACTAGATATATATATAAATATTATACCGCAGATCAGTCCAAAATTCAGTCCAAAATTCAATCCAGAAATATACCAAAATTACACGCTCTGTTTTGGCTATTTTGCACCATTTTCACTTTGCCCTCAGACAGAATCGGTACAAAATCGTGAGAATTCGCAGCGTTTTGACAGATCGGCAATGCGGGAAAATGCGGCGTTTTCGGCCCGGAACAAGACTTTTCTGCTCAGAAAATTGACATTTCGCGGCGTATCTGGTATAATGGCTTTGACAGAGAAGATGAACCGTGGCGTGTCCGAAAGCCGATCAGGCTGTACTATAATTATATGAAGGAGAATCTGCTATGAAAACTGTCATCGTGTATTATTCGCTGGAGGGCAACACCGAATTTGCCGCAAAGGCAATCGCAGACCGGCTCGGCGCTGATTTGCTGCCGCTGGTTCCGGTCAAGGCTTACCCGACCGGCAAGGTCAGCAAGTTTGTGTGGGGCGGCAAAAGTGCTATGATGTCAGAGGCGCCGAAACTCCAGCCCTATACATTCCGTGCCGATGCATATGACCGCATTATTTTCGGATTCCCGGTCTGGGCGAGCAACATCGCGCCCCCGCTCCGCACGTTTATCCGTGAAAATGACCTCAAGGGGAAGAAAATCGCTGCATTTGCCTGCCAGACCGCATCGGGCGCAGTCAAAGCATTCGGCAAACTGAAAAAAGAGCTGCATATCGAAAATTTTGAGGCGGAGATGACGCTGCTTGACCCGAAAACCAAGCCGGACGCCGCCAATGACGGGAAAATTCAGGAATTCTGTGACAAACTGAAATAACGAAACACCGCAGGTCAATGAAAAACCTGCGGCGTTTTTTATATCGGCGTCTCGTGATCTTTGCTGCGGTGCAGCCCGTAATTCCGGTAAAATTCCGTGATATCCGCATCAGTCCGCACAAGCTCGGCAAAACGCAGCTTCCGCTCTTTTTTATCATAGAATCCGATCGTGCATTCGCCGGTACAGATGCTTTTCTCGATGCGGATATCGTCTGCGGTAAAAGACTCCGGGATCGGCTGTGTTTTATTGTGCCGGAACAGTCCCATTCGCGCATCTCTCCTTCGGTCGAGCCGCTTATTTTTTGATTTTCTCCCAATACGCCTTTGCGGCCTGCTCTGCCTTGTTTTCCTGCGCATGATAGTATACGCGCCCCTTCAGGGAATCCGGCAGATATTGCTGCTGCACCCAATGATTCGGATAGTCATGCGGGTAAAGATAATGCTGCCCCTTGACCGCCGCATCGGCGCCGTCGAAGTGGACATTTTGCAGCGCACGCGGGAAATCGCCGGAAAGCCCCGCCCGAACATCGGAAAGGGCGCCGTCAATTGCAAGATAGGCGCTGTTCGATTTCGGCGCAGTTGCAAGCAATATAATCGCATCTGCGAGCGGGAGACGCGCCTCCGGCATCCCAAGCTGCAATGCCGTATCGACTGCCGCCTTGACAATCGGAATCGCCATCGGATACGCAAGCCCGACATCCTCACACGCCACACAGAGCAGCCGTCTGCACAGCGGCAGAAGATCGCCTGCCTCCATGAGCCGCGCCGCATAATGCACCGCCGCGTTCTCATCAGAGCCGCGAATGGACTTATGCAGCGCCGAAAGCAGATCATAATGCTGGTCGCCGTCCTTGTCGTAACGCATATTGCTGCGCTGCGTCAGCTCGGTGACGGCATCCATCGTAATATGGAGCCCGTCATCCTGCCGTTCCGCCGCCAGAACCGACAGCTCGACGGTATTGACCGCCTTGCGCACATCGCCGCCGCATCCTGCCGCAATATAATCCAAAACAGCATCGGGATAGTGAATCGCTGTCCCTTGTTCCTCTGACAGAAACCGGTACGCCCGCACGATTGCCGGACGCATCTGCTCCTTTGTAACCGGCTTGAATTCAAAGACGGTTGAGCGGCTGATAATCGCATTGAACACTGCAAAATACGGGTTTTCCGTTGTCGAAGCAATCAGCGTCACGCTCCCGTTTTCGATGTATTCGAGCAGACTTTGCTGCTGTTTTTTGTTGAGATACTGGATCTCGTCGAGATAGAGCAGAATCCCGTTCGCGCCGAACAGCGACCCGCTCTCCTGCAAAATCTCCCGGATATCGCCGACGGAAGCGGTTGTGCCGTTGAGCTTGTGCAGCCGCAGGTCGGAGCGATCCGCAATCATGCGTGCCAGCGTCGTTTTTCCGACGCCGGAGGGTCCGTAGAAAATCATATTCGGGATGCTGCCGGATTCGATGATCCGGCGCATGGGCTTTCCCGGCGCAAACAGATGCGGCTGCCCGACCATGTCATCAAGCGTGACCGGTCTGAGGCGCTCAGCAAGTGGTGTCATAGTTCCTCCGATTCTCCGGATCAGGATACCGGTTCGCTGTCTGCGGCAGCCTGTTCTGCAAGGAATTTCGCCGCTGCCGTGTCATAGGGAATCTGCGAAAGCTCGCAGATATACAGAATATCGCTGGATTTTCTGCCGCTCCATGCCGGACGGTTCGCCTCTTTGCCCATGAATGTGATGACCGAGCTGCTGCCGCCGTCGAGGTTGAATGCCTCGGTCACACCGAGATCATAGAACAGCTTGGCATAGTCATCGAGTGTAATGCCGGCGGAATAGCCCTTCTGCCGCCCCTCAACCTGCACAAAAACATAGTGTCCCGGCTCGTAATAGCCAATGCCGCTGCGCGGGTGGAGCTGCGCGAGCTGTCCCTTCATGCCGCTCATCTGCACGCCGTCCTTGACAAGACCGGGCGCAAATGCAGAAGTCTGCCAGATATTCGCCTTTTGCTCCTCTGTCAGTGCGCGGTATTCCTTATCCGTCAGAACATCCATCACGCCGTCCTGATAAAGCACGCACACATCCTTTTTATAGGTGCTCGCATCCTCGCGGTACATCACGCCGTTGCGGTAGGTGATACCGTTTGTCCGGTGCGCAACATAGTCACAGTTTATCGCAAACAGCGCATTGTTCGCATTTGCCATATCCAGCACTTCCTCGGTAATCGCATTGGTCGGCAGCGTATACTGCCCTCCTGCGAATCCGCCGCGGAAGGAGTTGATATCCCGCAAATACACATCGACAATGAAATACACCAGCGTATGATCAACATAAAAATCGGCATCCGGGATGAGGCCGGCGAGATGCTTCAGCATCTGGCTCATATCGTCGAGATTCCAGCTTGCGTCCTCATTTACATCGGCATTCTGCAATCCGGTTTCCGTAATCGGAACATCGTTGTCCTCGGCAAGAATGCGGCAGAGCATCACCGCATCCTGCACATTGACCGTCTGATTTTCGTCCAGATCGCCGGTCATCCGGTCAAAATTATGCTCCGTGATCGAAATATTGACGTCATGGCTCTGATAGCTGTGCTCCGTGACCGTGACCGAATCGTCCTTCGAGAATTTCTCCGGAAACCGGTATGCAAAGCCGGAAATATCGTAGCCTTCCTCGTTATAGACCGGCTCCGGTCCGTCAACCGGCGCAAGCTGCGTCTCAGCAGATGCCGAAGCAGACAGCAGGCTGCACGCGGTCAGGCATACCGCCAAGCCGGCTGCAAATAATTTTGTAAGCTTCATTGTAATCCCCCCGAATACTATCCAAATTACGGTTCCGTCTCTGCGGCAGCTTCCGCAGCGAGTTTTTCCGCCCATGCCGCTGCTGCGGTATCCTCCGGGATTTGATCGAGGTCGCAGATAAACAGGATATCGCTGTTGTTTCTGCCGCCGGACGAACCGGTCTTGATGCCGGAGGGATGATTATAGGTTTCGCCCATGAACACGATTTCCGAGGAGCTGCCGCCGTCCATGTTATACGCCTCCTGCACGCCGAGCGAATACATGATCTCCGCGAACTGCGCGACCGAAATGCCGTCCGAATAACCGGGCTGTCTGCCGTCCACCTGCACAAAGCAATAGTGCCCCGGCTCAAAGTAGCCGATACCGCTGCGCGGGTGCAGATCGACGTAAGTCGCGCCGGTAAAGCCGCTCATCTGCACGCCGTCCTTGACCAGTCCCGGCGCAAAGGCGGTTGTCTGCCAGATATTTGCACGCTGCTCCTCGGTCAGCGCACGGTATTCCGCGTCGGTCAGCACATCCATCACGCCGTCCTTGTAGATCACGGCGACCTCTGCCCGTCTGGTTTCGCGGTACATTACACCGTTGCGGTATGTGATGCCGTTTCCGCGGATCTCGCAGTAATCGCAGTTGATTGCAAACAGGGCATTGTTGTTCACCGCCATTTTGGTAATGGATTCGAGCTGCGCACTGCCCTTTTCCGGAAATGTACCCTTTGCAAATGCGCCGCGCAGTGAATTGATATCGCGGAGGTAAATATCCGCCACATGATAGGTAATCGTCGGATTGGTAAAGAACTCCACAGATGTCAGATTGCCCGAGAGATAATCCAGCAGCAGTGACAAATCATGCAGGGTAATCGCATCGTCATTGTTGCAGTCTGCATTCATGATTCCTTCGGCGGTAAACGGAACCGCTGTCTGCTCGCAAAGAATGCGGCAGCACGCGACCGCATCCTGAATATCGACCTTCAGATTTTCGTCAGCGTCGCCGTTGAGCCTGCCGATAAAATGCCGCGAAAGCTGTATATTGACGTTATGGCTCTGATAGCTGTCTTCCGTAATGGTCACGGTATTGTCCTTCGTGAACTTTTCCGGAAAGCGGTATGCAAATCCGGAGAGATCGTAGCCGTCCGCATTCACCTCGGCAGCACCGGCATCCTGCCGGAAAGCTGTCAGACTGAGCAAACCCGCCATACAGCAGGCAGCCGTTTTTAACCAATGCATCTGTTCCATTCCTTTCCAAAAAGTGCAAGACAAGCATTCAGACAGTACCCGGCGCGGATACTGTCTGAACAATTGCGTTTATTTTCCGAGTGTTTGATACGGAATCAGATCCGCAAGATATTTCAGAAGCTGACGCAGGTCATTCATGTCCGTCTTACCGTCCTTCTTGCAGTCAGCGTTCAGCTTGCCCTCGTCTGTGACGCCGGTTTCGGTGTCCTCAGCGACCAGTCTTGCCAGCATCACGGCATCGAGAACATCAACGGACTTGTTGCAGTCAACGTCGCCGTACATCACATCGCTGTCCGGCTCCGGACTGTCTGCACCGTCCGGCTCGACGCCCCAGACCTTTTCACCCTCGACATACATCGTCAGGCTGTCTGTGTAATCCGGCGCAACATTGAGCGGAACGTCCAGTTCCTTCGCAGTTTTCAGCTTGCTGCGGCTGTAATCGTTTGTCGGATCCCAGATAAACGTATACTCCGCATTCTGCACGGTATCCATCAGCGCAAACTGATACTGCAATGTACCGTAGAACTCATAATCCGGCCATGTCAGTTCGAGATAGCAGCAGCCCTTGTCATCGTACTGCACGATTTCATAGGAAACCACATACTTGCCGTCTGTATCGGATTTCATCTGATCGTAGTCGGGTCTGACGGTGATATCTTCGACTGAACCGCCGTTTTCCAGCACTTCGGAGATATCGAAATAATACCGCACCTTGATTTCATCCAGATAGCGCGGCGGGCGCTGGGTCTTGTTGCAGAGCTCGATGAGCACCTGCGTTGCCATGTTGTCCTCCTGACCGACCGCAGCCTTGAGCGTGAACTCCTGCATCTGCTCCTCGGTTTTCAGGGTGGATTCTGCCGGCGGGAAGTTTTCAACCGGCTTCATGTCCTTCGTGCCGTAGAAATTGTAAAGACCGGCGCAGGCGCCGACAAACGCCGCATTATAGTCAACCGCAACTTCATTATAAATGTAATCCTTCGTGAGATCGCGGTGCCAGTCTATTGCATCCGGACCGCCTGCCAGCGCGCCCCAGAGCACATGGGTCTGATCCTCCGGATGATCCATGTTCAGGTCGAGCGAGCCGTGTGCCGCACGGTGATGCGGGTGCGAAACTGCCGTATCGGAGTAACCGACGATATACGGGCGGTTCATCGGGTTTTTGCCCATGATATATTCCATCTGCCCCTCTGCCCAGTCTGCAAAGGTCATGTCGCCGGTTTCCTTTGCATAGACCAGCGCACAGAGCTGGAATGCGGTATCGTAACGCGCCGAACCGTAGTCATTCAGCATACCGAATCCGGCAGGCGTTTTCTTCAGCCATGCGCCGTCCTTCTCCGGAAGATCCTTGATCTCGGAGGCAGTGATTTTCGTACTCCACACCTTATCGTCCAGACCGAAATCCTTGTGTGTCGTGACCGCAGGCTTGAGTCCGGTTGCCGCCTCAGCATCCGCCGGGGTCATGCCTGACCAGAATTCGAGATTCCAGCGGAAAATGTACCAGTCTCTCGAAATATTGGTGATCGGCGCGAGCTTTGCAAAGACGCCGCCCCAGACAGTATCCCAGCAATGCACCCAGATATTCTGCCAGCAGTTGCCGGTATCGGCAATAATACGCTTCATATAACCGGTATACGGATGTGCGCCCATATCGCCGGAAACCGTCTCATCGACATGAATGATCGCGTCAATGTACTTGTCATAGGCTTCCTGCTGCTTCGAGGCATCCTTGTCAACGGTACACTCATAGAGCCAGACCGCCGCCCATGAAAGCTCGTCGTAGTCGTAGCTGGAGGTATAGAATCCGCCGTCATAGCCGAGCGAAGCAACCTTCATGATATTCGGCTTGCCGTCCGCGCCGATCTGCTCGGCGTGTGTCGCGACTGCGAAATCATACAGTGCATAGGCACCTTTCAGGCATTCCTCCGCATATTCGGGCTCCTTATCCTTGAAATTGAGATAGGAGATTGCGAGTGCTGCGGCAGTTCCCGCACACATATCCGAAGCCGGAGTATCGACCGTCGCGAGGTAAGCGGGTCTGCCGAAATTCAGCAGATTCGTATTTTGCAGCTCCGGCGCAATCCAGTAGTTATGGTCGCAGTTGCCCTCGCCGACCTGATAGACATATGCCAGAAGCGAGCCGTCCTCATTGTAATAGAGCGCTTTCAGGTAAAAATCGCAGAACGCGTGCAGAATCTGCTCGATATGCTCTGCCTGCCCTGCCTTTTCATAGGCTTCACGGAATTCGTAATAGCCCCAGCCGAGTGTGGATGCCGCATAGGAGCCCGGCAGACCGAATTTCACATGGTCGCCCGCGTCGTGCATACCGCCCTCACAGTCGAGGCAGCCGTCTCCGTCCGGATCGAGAATGTCGATGTGCTCCGCAATCCACTCATCGGAGACATTGACGCCGATCGGGATGCTGTTCTTTTCGCCGTTCCAGTTTTTCAGCGGAATTGCTGCATCCTCCATATGGCAGTCGCCGCGCCATTCGAGGTTGCCGGTTTTGGTTCCGCACTTGTTTGCGTCGTAGAAGTAGATCGAATATTGCAGTGCCTTTGCAAAATTCACCTCTACATCATCATAGGAAAAGCTCGCAGGATCAGGAAAAACCTTATCCTTGTCATCAACCTTTCCCGGGTCTTCGCCGGCATCCGCCGCAGCATGCATCATCATACCGCCGGTCATCAGAACAGACAGACAGATACACACACCTGCGCGAAGCCATTTTTTGCTGTACTTCATTACAATCGCCCCTTTTGTGTAATTTGATTCAATCCCCATTAAATGAAGTCCGCAGAAACCCTTTGGATTACTTCCATGCACATGCGGCTGTTATGATACGGACATTTCCAGATGCCTGCCATATCACCGCCGCCGGAAGGGCTGCCGGTTATATCTGTTTCGGCATACCATTCGCTGCCCTCTCGCCGGTCAATCTGATGCTGTTTCAGATAGTCCCAGAGGGTCAGAGCGCATGAAATGAACTGCTCTGCCGCAGCCGGATTCTTTTTTTGCCGTTCTGCGGTTTTGGCGGCATTCAGGAAACCGATCACGCCCTCCGCCTGCACCCACCAGACGCGCGTTTTATCGGTATTCTGCATAAACCGCTCGTTATACAGCGCACCGTCGTGAAACGCTGCGTCATATACATGATTTGCAAGCTGATAGTTGATCTCCCGGAATTCCGCCGTGAGCTTTTTCTTGTTCAGGCAGTCGCATGCATGATCGACAAGCCAGCTTGCCTCAATGTCATGCCCGTAGGAATGCAGATCCCCGATCAGCTCAAGATTTTCATTGAAGAAGACGCCGAGCATTTTCTGCTCCGGAATGTAGATCATATCCCGCAGCAATTCCAGCAGACGCTGAAGCGCCTCGCCGATATAGGCATAATGCGTGACGCGGTAAAGCTCGGCATACGCTTCGATCAGATGCAGCGTTGTGTTCATGGTTTTCGCCGCATGGAGATCGTGCTCGGAGAGGTGGTCATTTTCCAGCGGGTGCCAGTTCTCGGTAAAGGTCTCGATATAGCCGTCTTTTTCGGCAAAATGCGCCTCAATGCAGTCAAAACATTTCAGTGCCAGTGCCAGCGCATCGTGATCCTTTGCCGCCTCGGAATACAGCGTCAGACCGTAGATACAAAAGGCATTGCAGTAGGCGTATTTATCGGTCTCAAAGGGCTTTCCGTCCGCTGTCATCGACCAGTAAAAGCCGCCGTTCTGCATATCCCAGCCCTGCATCAGGAAATCAAACGCATGACGTGCTGCATCAAGATACTCCGGTTTCCCGAATTTCAGATATGCGGAAGAAAACGCCCAGAGAATCCGCGCATGAAGAATCATGCCCTTCGGCGCATTTTTATGCAGCGCGAGATCGCCGGTCACCTGTCCGTAATAGCCGCCGCGCTGGTCGCGCAGGTTCATCCAGAAGGGCAGGATATGACCGGTCAGCTCCGCCTCGCACTCTGCGGCGAGCTGCCGCAATGCTTCCTGCCGGCTCATTTCTTCATTCCGCAGCAGTACTTATATTTTTTCCCGCTGCCGCACGGGCAAGGCTCATTCGGGCCGACCTTCTTCTTGGAGGCTGCCTGCTGGGTAAAGCTGCCGTCGCCGGCACCGGCATTCGGTGCATCGGGCTTTGCGACCTGCTCACGCTCCGGCACCTTGTTCTCCGGCAGTTTGATTGTCAGCAGCACGCGAACGGTATCCTCACGGATCGCATCGACCATTTCATCGAACATCTGGAAGCCTTCATAGCGATACTCAACAACCGGGTTCTTCTGACCGTATCCGCGAAGACCCATGCCGCGCTTCAGCTCATCCATATCGTCAATATGTGCCATCCACTTGGTATCCACAACCTTCAGCAGCACAACGCGTTCAAGCTCACGCAGCTCGTCATGTCCGATTGCCTTCTCGCGCATATTATAAACAGCGAGCGTGCGGTCTGTCAGCATCTTGATAATCTCGCTGCGTTCGGTCTTGTTGACCTGCTCATCGTCCCAGTCAAAGTCCTCCGGAACGGTGATCCAGTCCATGAAATACTCGCGCAGACCGACCAGATTCCAGCTTGATCTGTCCAGTTCATCCGGCAGATAGCGGCAGACCTCGCCGCTGATGAGTTCCTTGATCATATCGGTGATGTAAGCGTGCAGATCCTTGCCGTCGAGCACCTGTGCGCGCTGACCGTAAATAATCTCTCTCTGCGCATTCATAACATCGTCGTAGTTCAGGACGTTTTTACGGGTTGCAAAGTGCATACCCTCGACCTTTTTCTGGCAGGATTCAATGACCTTGGACATCATTTTGCTCTCAAGCGGCGTATTCTCGTCAACATTCAGTCTCGCCATCATATGTTCGAGTCGGTCGCCGGCAAAAATACGCATCAGATTGTCCTCGACGGAGAGGAAAAAGCGGCTCTCGCCTTCGTCGCCCTGACGTCCGGAACGGCCGCGGAGCTGGTTGTCGATACGGCGGGATTCATGGCGCTCGGTACCGAGAATGAACAGACCGCCTGCCTTCTTGACGTCGATCGCCTTTTCCTTGACCTCTTCATTATATTTATCGTAAAGCGAACGGTAAACCTCACGCGCTGCAAGGATTTCCTCATCCTCGGTATCGGCATAGCCGACCGCTTCGGTGATGATATCCTCCGGGATCTCACGCTTGCGCATCTCCGCCTTTGCGAGGAATTCCGCGTTTCCGCCGAGCATGATATCGGTACCGCGTCCTGCCATGTTGGTGGCAATCGTCACGGCGCCGAGCTTACCTGCCTGCGCAACGATCTCTGCTTCCTTTGCGTGATACTTCGCGTTCAGCACCTCATGCTTGATGCCGCGGCGCTTCAGCATATCGGAGAGCCGCTCCGACTTGTCAATTGAAACCGTACCGACCAGAACCGGCTGCCCCTTCTTGTGGCACTCGACGATCTGGTCAATGATTGCAGCATACTTTGCCTTTTCGGTGCGGTACACATAGTCCGGCTGGTCAATTCGGATAACCGGCTTATTTGTCGGAATCGAGATGACGTCCAGCTTATAGATCTCGCGGAACTCGTCCTCCTCGGTCATTGCCGTACCGGTCATACCGGAGAGCTTTTTGTAGAGACGGAAGTAGTTCTGGAAGGTAATTGTCGCGAGCGTCTTGGACTCGTGCTTGACCTTGACACCTTCCTTCGCCTCAATCGCCTGATGCAGACCGTCGTTGTAGCGTCTGCCCATCATCAGACGGCCGGTGTTCTCATCGACGATAATGATTTCGTCGTCCTTGACGACATAATCGGTGTCGAGGTGCATGATGCCGTGTGCCTTGAGCGCCTGATTGACATGGTGCAGCAGTGTCATATTCTCCACGTCCATGAGGTTTTCGACATGGAAATACTGCTCCGCCTTCTTGACGCCGCGGCGGGTAATGGTTGCGGTTTTTGCCTTTTCGTCGATGATGTAGTCGGCATCCTCGTAAGCCTCGTCCTGATCCTCCTTATCATCGGTTTCGACGACGGTAACAGGGGTCAGCGTGCGGGCAAAGCGGTCAGCCTGCTCATAGAGCTCTGTGGACTTATCGCCTCTGCCGGAGATAATCAGCGGGGTTCTCGCCTCGTCGATCAGAATGGAGTCCACCTCGTCCACGATTGCAAAGTTCGGGTCACGCTGCACGCGGTCTCTCTTGTATGTGACCATGTTGTCACGCAGATAGTCAAAGCCCATTTCATTGTTGGTGCCGTAAGTGACATCGCAGTTATAGGCTGCTCTGCGCTGTTCATTGTTAAGGTCGTGAATGATGCATCCGACAGTCAGACCGAGGAAGCGCAGTACCTTGCCCATTTCGTCAGACTGGGTCTTTGCGAGGTAATCGTTGACCGTAACGACGTGTACGCCTTCACCGGACAGACCGTTCAGGTAAGAAGCGACACAGGCAACGAGCGTTTTACCTTCACCGGTGCGCATTTCCGCGATTCTGCCCTGATGCAGCACGATCGCACCGATGATCTGCACCGGGAACGGCTTTTTGCCGAGCACGCGGTCCGCAGCCTCACGAACCGTTGCCAGCGCTTCGACCATGATATCATCAAGTGTTTCGCCGTTTGCAAGACGCTCCTTGAACTCCTTGGTTTTTGCCTTCAGCGCAGCATCGGAAAGCCCCTGATACTCCTCATCCAGATCCAGCACCTTTTTCTTGATCGGTTCAATTTTTGCAAGCTCCTTCTCACTGTAAGAGCCGAAAATCTTTTCAAATAATCCCATGAGATAACCGCCTTTTCAATTACTTCGGATGCACGCAGCGAAAGCCGTTGCTCCCTATCTGTATGATCCCATACATATTCAGTTTACTATATCTTGCGCCGTTTGTCAATAGCCTGACACAAAAAAGTCCTGTTTACCGATCAATTCTGCGTGCCGCTGTCCGGCTGCTCCGCCTGCGGTGCTGCTTCGGCGGGCTCCTCCGCCTCGGAATGCAGCCATGTCTGAATCAGATATTTCGGCCGCGCCTTTGTTTCGAGGTAGATTTTTCCGATATACTCACCGATGATGCCGATGGCAAGAAGCTGCAAGCCGCCGATTGCCCAGATTGAGAACACGGTCGAGGTCCAGCCTGCGACGGTATGTCCGGTCAGGTGCCGGATCAGCGAATACAGCAGAATCAGGAAGCTGGTGAAGAAAATGCCGATGCCGAGCGATGTAATGAGGCGGATCGGCTTAACGGACAGCGAGGTGATGCCCTGTGCCGCAAAGGAGATCATCTTGCGGAGCGGGTACTTCGATTCGCCTGCAAAGCGCTCGCCGCGCTCATAGTAAACCTCAGCAGTCCGGTACCCGATCATCGGCACCATGCCGCGCAGAAACAGATTGACCTCATGAAATTCCGACAGTCCTTCAAGCGCCCTGCGGCTCATCAGCCGGAAATCTGCGTGATCCTCTACCATTTCGACGCCCATGTGCGTCATAATCTTATAGAATCCGCGTGCAGTCGTGCGTTTGAAGAAGGTGTCGGTATCGCGCTGGCTGCGCACGCCGTACACAATATCACAGCCATCATAGAAGTGCGCGATCATCTCGTCGATTGCTTCGATATCGTCCTGCAAATCCGCGTCGAGCGAAATTGCAGCATCGCAGTGATCCTTCGCCTGCATCAGTCCGGCATAGAGCGCATTCTGATGTCCCTCATTGCGGGAGAGCTTCACGCCGTCAAACATCTGCGGCAGCTTCTCATGCAGCTTGGCGATGATCTTCCATGTCTTATCCTTTGAGCCGTCGTCTACAAATACGACGCGGCTTTCCGGAGAGATCGTTCCCGCCTTTTTGAGCTGTTTCATTTTTTTATTGAGCCGCTTTGAGGTTTCCGGCAGAACCTCCTCCTCGTTATAACACGGCACAACCAGAAAAATCGTCTTCATAAATGATGTCCTCCGTTCGTTATTCTTTCGCGAGCTGCTGAAAATGCTCCCCGCGCTTTTCAAAATTCTGATAGACATTATAGCTTGCGGCAGCCGGCGAGAGCAGACAGATTTTCCCCTGCGCGGTAAGCTGCTTTGCAGCCCGCACGGCAGCGGGAAGATCGGCTGCATAGGTCAGCCGCGGCAGCAGTGCATCCGGCGCCTCTCTGTAAATCCTCTTTCCGGAATCGGACATCAGAATGATATGCCGGACCGGCGAGCTGACAAGATAATCAAGCAGCGGCTGATAGGAAATGCCCCTGTCCATGCCGCCGATCAGCACCGTATCGGTATCCGGCAGACTGTTGAGCGCCTGAATACAGGTCTCGCAGGCTGTCGAAATCGAATCGTCGTACCAGCGGATCCCGTGGTAAGTGCCGACCGGAGAAAGCCGGTGCGGAAGCGGATGAAATGTCCGGATTCCCCGCAGGATATCCCCGTCGGAGATGCCGAGCCGCTTTGCAAGCGCATACACAACCGCACAGTTATAACGATTGTGAACGCCGGTCAGCGCCATATCCTCCGGAAGCCGGAGCGTTTCGCCGCAGTAATATGCCGTATCTCCGTGCAGCAGCGAGACATCCGCATCCGGATCGTCCATTGCGAGCCGGAGCACCTGCGCTTTGCAGTCTCCCGCCGCCGGAAGCCCCTTCTGTCCGCAGATCAGCAGATCGCCCGCCTGCTGATTCCGGTAAATGTTTTCCTTGCAGTATGCGTAATATGCAAATGTGCCGTAGTGATCGAGATGCTCCTCATATAAATTCAGGAACACCGCCGTTTTCGGCGAAACATGGTTATATTCGAGCTGATGCACGCCGATTTCCAGCACAATCACGGTTTCCGGCGTAATGCTGTCATAGAGGTCGGCGGTCGGGATTCCGATATTGCCGCCGAGAACGGACGGTACGCCGGCGGTTTGCAGCACATGATACAGCAGCGACGAGGTGGTCGATTTGCCCTTTGTACCGGTGATGCCGATGCAGCGGTCACGGTATGCGCGCAGAAAGAGCTCAGTCAGCGATGTCACGCGGCAGGAAAGCTGCTCCGGTTTATGCCCGTCTGTCAGCACAATGCCGGGGCTTTTATACACAATATCGTATTCCCGCATCGCATCCTGATAATCCGCGCCGATATGCAGTGCGGCCTGCTCCGGCGTATCCGAAACGGCGTTTGCGTCCGCAATGCCGAGCGCTGCATAGCCCCCGACCTGCATGATCCGTTTGCAGAGCGATCTGCCCTCTCTGCCGAAGCCGAGCAGCAGCACGCGTTTTCCTTCGATATCCGATCTCAGCTTTGTCAGCAGCATACTGCATCCCCTTCCCAGAGCGCACAGGCGCCGCAGCCCCGGATCCGCAGAATCTGACACGCATTTTCCCCGAGCACGGCATTTACCTTTTCCCTGAAATCCTCCGCTTGGTCTGCGGGTACATACGCCTGCACCGTTCCGGCAAATCCGCCGCCGTGTACGCGGCAGGCGCCCTTGCCGTTCAGCAGCTTTTTGCACAGTGCAATTGTCACCGCGACTGCCTGCTGCCTTGTACTGCCCGCAGCATAGATATTTTGCAGGGCAAAGGCAGATGACTGCCCGGATTCCGTCACAAGATTCAGATAGTCGGAGAATCTGCCCTCGCGCAGCGCCGCCGTCATCTGCGGCACGCGTGCGGTCTCCTCATAATAATGCATCGCACGAAGCACGGCGCGGTCGCCGCATTTCTCCCGCAGCTCCGGAATCCTGCTCCAGAATTGCGCCTCATCCGTATCATGCAGCACATTTCCGCCGAGCATCTCTGCAACTGCCCGCATCTCCGCCGGAACTGCCGCATATTCTGCGGTCAGGTCGGCGTGATCGGCGCCGGAATCCATGATGCACAGCACATAGCCCTCTGCACTCAGATTGAGCGTGACCTGCTCCCAGACAGGATGTGCCGGGTCTGCGAAATCAATCGCGGTCACACCGCCGAGCGCACACGCCATCTGATCCATCAGTCCGCAGGGCTTCATGAAATATTCGTTCTCGGCATACTGCGCGATGATCGCGAGCTCTGCCAGAGAGAAGCTGTTTTCGGCAAAGAAATCGTTGCAGACCGTCCCGATCATCACCTCAAACGCCGCAGAGGACGAGAGCCCACTCCCTTTCAGCACATTCGAGGTCGTATAGGCGCAGAAGCCGCCGACCGGCTTTCCGAGCGCACGGAACCGTGCAGCAGTCCCGCGCAGCAGCGCCGCAGAGCATCCTGCCTCCTCTGCCCGGACGGCAAGATCGTCCGCCGGAACGGTGTCCTCCGGAAAGCCCTCAGATTTGATGCGCATAATCCCGTCATCGGTTTTTGCCGCAACTGCGATGATATCCAGGCTGATACCGCCCGCAAGCACTCTGCCGTGCTGGTGGTCGGTGTGATTGCCGCCGAGCTCGGTTCTGCCGGAAACAGAAAACACCCGCACGGGCTGCGCGCCGTACTGCGCAGAAAAAGCGTCAATTGCGGAGAGAATGCGTGCCCTGTACGGTGCAAGCTGCTCCCCCCCGATGCTGTATATCTTTTGAAGCGTCCCGTCACATGCGCCGGAGAGAATCCGGCTTTTTGCCGCATCCGGCATCAGAAAACCATGCTCCATGCAGACTTCTCCTATCATACAAGAATACTTCTATTATAGCCAATCAAAGAAAAAAACGCAAGCGCTGCGCCCGCATTTATATGTTTTGCCCAAAAATCGGCACAGAACAGAGAAAATGCTGTATATCCGAAAGCACGGATATACAGCATTTCAGTTCTCATGATTATTTATAAACTTTGGAAAAACTGTCCGGTCTGTCATAAATTCAAATTTCAGAATATGACTGCCTGCATCACCCTGTATATCTCCTGATACTTTTATATGTCCTGTTCTGTCGCAATTGAACACGATCTTATTGCCATAACCTATTTCAATCAATAAGGATTAAAGTATGGATTACCAGCTCAGCCACTCCCGGATATAGGCGCTCAGCTTGTCGGATGCCTTTTCGTGTGTCGCCGCAGAAGGATGCCAGTCCACTGCATACCCGTCCTCCTGAGACTGCATATCAAACCGCATCGCGCTGATGTTCTTGTCGCCGGTCTCCTGCTGATAATTGAGGAGCGCAAGGTCAATCGCATCGCAGAGCGTGCCGCCCATGATGCCGAGCGTGCAGAGAATCGGTGCATCCGGGTTCTTTTCGCGGATCTGCTTCAGGAATTCGACATAAGAGGCAGCAAATTCTTTCATTTTTGCGGCATCGGTGCCGGTATAGGAGGCATCGTTCGTGCCGAGGTTGATGACAATAAGATCAGGCTTTCGGGAAAAATCCCACTTGTCATCCTGAATCTTTCCGCCCTCGGGCAGCGTCGCACCGGAGTGCCCGCACAGCCCGTAATACGGCGGAACCAGATCGCGCTTGTTGATGGCGCCGGAGGTATAGCCGGAGAGGATCCCGTGTCCGCTGTAACTGACAAGGCTGTAATCCGCATCGAGCTTTTCAGCAGTGCGGATCGCATACGCCTTCGTTGCGTCCTCATTGGCAGTCTGAAACTTATCGACATTGAACTGCCCGTCCACACCGTAGCCGCAGGTAATCGAATCCCCGATGAATTCGATCAGGTGCACTTTGTTATCGGCAGCCAGCAGTGTGCCGTCCTTGTGCGATTCATAGACAGCCTTCGGTGTTGTGACCGTCAGCGTAGAAATGCCAAGTGAAGACTGCATCGACTCCGACAGCTTGACAATCCGAACCGAGCACGCCTCATCTGCAACGCCGGGATTCGAGATCGTCAGCTTGCGCTCCGCCTCCGTGAGCTGATCCTCCTGCGTCCGGGTTCCGTTGACATAAACTGCATACCGCACGGCAGTATCTGCGCCGCCGGTATATGCAGAATCCGCAACCAGCGACGCCGCGCATTCCGTCCCGTAGAACGAAAAGTCGATTCCGCTGCCGGAAAGCGAGCACCAGAGCGTGTTGCTGTCCGCATGATAGACCGTTCTTCCGAGCTGCTTTGCCGTATCCGGGCTGTACTCCTGCACATGGTCGCTGCCGCCTTTTTTGTCTCCGCAAGCCGTCAGCACCGCAGCCGCCGCAGCAAGCAGAATCGCTGTTCCGCCGATGATAATCAGTTTTCTCATATGGTTCCTCCTCATTGATTCCGTGATTCCTGAGATATCCTTTTTCTGTATTATAACATATTATGGAAGAAAACGCAATGGGAGCGAGTGAAAAAGTACACAATGAAATTACCGGGGAGATAAACCGGAGCCGGGCACTGCCCGCCGGGCTCTGCGCAGGCTGCACGCGAAAGCGTGCCATAATATTCGGCTGAGAGAAGCGGTACGGCTTCGCTTATTATGGTGCGAAGCGAATTGGAGCCGGGCACTGCCCGGTTATAACATATAATACCGGAAAATTCAATGGGAGCGGGTGAAAAATGGTTATCGGGAGATTGCCGGGGAGTAAAATCGGCGGGCAGTGCCCGTGGGCAGTCACCGGCGAGGGTGGGCAAAATGCCCGTGCAGCTGTGGCAGTCCGAGCGACTATCATATAGCACTCTTTCCTGTCATAAACATCGGCGGACAGCTTCGTGCTATCCGCCGATGTTGGTTGTTACGGCTTTATAATGGGTGTCTCGTCGGTCTCGAATACACTTGTGGTGATAACGTCCTCAGCCTCGAACTCCACGATCTCCATTTCCGGTGTGATGTATTTTTCCTTATCCATAGTCGTTTACCTCTTACTCGGAATATGTTTTTGCAGCCTGTGCGTACTTATACAGCGCCTTGCAGACGTTCTGCAAATTGTCATCAACTGTATCGTCGTGCAGGACATTGTAGCAGTAGGTCATCGCATTATATTTCACGCTGCCGCCCTTAAATGTTACGGTGAAGTCGTCCTCCAGCTCGGTTGCCTTGATGCCTCTGATACGGGCAACAACATACTCGCCGTCCTTTACAGTCTCAACGGTCTTGCTGTCGCAGGTGAACACTGTTTCCGCAGGCAGTCCCTTGAAATAGAGGGAGAGCGTTGTCTCGGACTTCAGAGAAAGCGTTGCGCCCTCGAAGGTCACGCCTGTGGGGAGAGATGCGTTGTCATCATACTCGAACTTCGCAGGAATCGTCACATTGTCGAGTGCCTTGTCATCATCGTCGAGCTTTTCATTTGCGGCTGTTCCTCCGATGCTGAAATAGCTCTGCGCATATGCGCCGTAGTTGAGCATTGCCTTGACAAGCGGTGCTGCCTTTGTGTATTCTGCATTGCCCTCAGTGTGTTCAAGCAGATAATCCGCATAAGCCTTGACGGAATAGGTGTACTTCGTGCCTGCCTTGTCGCCGTCAACGAGCTGCGCGGTGATGGTCGATGCCATATCCTTTGCGGAAATGCTGCACTTGAACTTGTAGTAAGTCTTGCCGCCAATCACGACCTTGTTGCTGCCCACTGCGATAACGTCCTTGACGAGGAGGGTCTGTGTATCGGTCTTGCTGCCGTTCGGAACAGTGAATACCATTTCAGCGGTCTCGCTTGCAAGGAGCGCGTCTGTCAGCTCAACATAGAAGTTCACGCCGATGCCGCCGTCAAGGGTAATGGAATGGTGCTCGCCCAGACCCATATCGCCAACAAAAGTGACATTTACGCTATCGCCGAACTTCTTGACATATTCCAGATAATACTTCGCAGGAACGTGGCAAATGGTCTCTTTTCCAGCCTTGAAATCATTACAGTTTCTGTCGTCCCATGTCAGCTTTGCAGGGTCTGCATAGCAGTAAACATCTGTGATGTTTGTGCATCCACGGAACGCATCTCTGCCTATTCTTGTAACGCCGGCAGATATCGTTATTGACGTAAGACCTCTGAGAGCCAAGAACGCATAAGAGCCTATGCTTGTAACGCTGTCGGGTATCGTTATTGATGTAAGACCTGTGCATCTTTCGAACGCATAAGAGCCTATGCTTGTAACGCTGTCGGGTATCGTTATTGATGTAAGACCTGTGCAACCAAAGAACGCATAAGAGCCTATGCTTGTAACGTTTTTGGATATCTTTACTGATGTCAGGCTTGTGCATTCCTGGAACGCCTGATTGCCTACGCTACCAGATATCGTTATTGATGTAAGACCTGTGCATCTTTCGAACGCACAATCACCTATGCTTGTAACGCTGTCGGGTATCGTAACCGATGTCAGGCTTGAGCAATTATAGAACGCATATATGCCGATAGAAGTGATACCGTTTTTTATTTCAACAGAGGTGATATCGAGCTTAAAGCTATTCCACGGATTGTTCGCGTCATTCATAGAATAGTCATACATATCCCCCGTGCCGCTGATAGTCAGCTTGCCAGCACCGTCAAACGACCATGTAACACCATCGCCGCAAGTACCGCCGGCAATTTCAGCCGCACTTGCCGTGATCGCGACACCCCCGAACAGATCGGCAGCGGGCCTTATCGGCACATTCCCCGACACTACCAGCAGAGCCAGCACCGCCGCCAGTGCCTTTCTCCAGAATCTTCCTTTCATATACTATTACCTCCTTTATAGATACAACAAAAGCGCACCCCACGGGACAGACTTATCCCATAGAGTACGCTTGTATTTCCGTATAAAAAAGTGAAAAGGGCGCAGTTATGCTGTTTTTGCCTGATCGCACTGTTATAACGCATCGTCATACGACACCCACCCCTTTTGCGAAATTAGTTGTAAACTTTTGATGAACAAGAATACAACTATCCAATTTTATTCTACCAAAAGAGGACAAAAATGTCAAGGGGTTTGGAGCGGTATTTCGGGAACATGGAAAAAGATCGCTTAGGAAAAATCTATTACTCCTGAATCTCTCTCATCAGAGCCACACCGTCCTTGAAGCCTGCCTTATACGCAGCCCTCATTTCAGCGGCGGCAGTTTCGCTCACACAGTCGAGAATACGGTGGAATATATCAATCTGCTCCTCTTTGAGCGACTCCTCGAACGGAATACAGAGAGCATTAAACTCGTCAGAGAACTCAGCGGAGTGAATATCACCCTGTATCAGGTATTCAAAAGGAAATCAATCACATTGCAGACCTGAATGCCGTCTTCCTCCATCGGCAGCTCATCCATAGTAATGATATATTTCGGATAGCTATCGCGGACTCTTTTCAGCGGTGCGATCTCTCTTGCAAAAGTATTCGGATCAAGCACAGACGCGGCAACCTGATAATACACGGCCTTTCCGTCACGCGTAGCGACAAAGTCAATCTCCAGATTGCCGACTTTACCGATCCGTACATCATAGCCGCGGCGGAGCAATTCCAGATATACGGTGTTTTCCAGAATATGTCCGATATCCTTCTGCCGGTCACCAAGCAGCAGTCTCCGCAGACCGACATCCACAACATAGTATTTTTCCAGCGATTGCAGATGCTGCTTGCCCTGCACATCGTAGCGTTCCGCCTTATAGAGGAATGAAGCAGCTCGTAGGGCATTGAAAGAGAATAAATCTGAATAAACAAAAAGAGCTATCCGATTCTAACTTGAATCGGATAGCTCTTATCTTTTCAGACAGAATATTTATAACTGTTGCCGATAACAGAGAATTGTTGCCAAATCTTTGCCATGATAACGGTTTGATAACGGCTTTTGGCGTGTTTACGCCCTATTTTTCGGGACGTTTTTTATTCCCATTCGATAGTTGCACTGGGCTTCGGGGTAAGGTCAAACAGCACTCTGTTGACGTTTTCGACCTCTGCGGTAATGCGGGCAGTGATATGCTGGAGCAGTTCAAACGGGACATTCTCGACGGTAGCGGTCATGGCGTCCTTGGTATTGACCGCACGGATAATGACGGGATACGCAAAGGTGCGCTTGCCGTCCTTCACGCCGACAGACTTGAAATCCGGAACAGCGGTAAAATACTGCCAGACCTTGCCTTCGAGACCGTTCTTTGCGAATTCCTCGCGCAGAATGGCATCGCTCTCGCGCACTGCTTCGAGACGGTCGCGGGTGATGGCGCCGAGGCAGCGCACGCCGAGTCCCGGCCCAGGGAACGGCTGACGGTAGACCATATTATCCGGCAGACCGAGTGCCTTTCCGACAACGCGAACCTCATCCTTAAACAGCAGCTTGATCGGCTCAACGAGTTCAAATTTCATATCCTCCGGCAGACCGCCGACATTGTGATGTGCCTTAACGCCGTCGCTTTCGAGGATGTCCGGGTAGATTGTGCCCTGAGCGAGGAACTCGATATCGTCCTGCTTGCGCGCTTCCTCCTCGAATACGCGGATGAATTCCGCGCCGATGATCTTGCGCTTGCGCTCCGGTTCTGCGACACCTGCCAGCTTATCGAGGAAGCGGTCAACGGCATCGACATAGATGAGATTTGCGTTCATCTGATTGCGGAAGACCTCAATGACCTGCTCGGGTTCACCCTTCCGAAGCAAACCGTGATTGACATGAACGCAGACGAGCTGCTGACCGACTGCCTTAATGAGCAGTGCAGCGACAACGGAGCTGTCCACGCCGCCGGACAGTGCCAGCAGTACCTTTTTGCTGCCGATCTGTGCGCGGAGCTTCGCGATCTGGTCGTCGATGAAGCTGTTTGCCAGTGCCTCAGTGGTAATTCTTTCCATGCTTGCGGGTCTCACATCGGAACTCATAAACATCCTCCTTCATATATACAAAACGGATTGATTGACCGCAGACAAAGCGCCTGCGGAACAGTATTATTGATGTTCCAATTAACTCTTGAATATTAGATGCGCAGGATAAATGTCGATAAGCAAGGAAGGAAGCCGCCGCCTTGCTGACGCAAGGCAAGGTTTTCTGACGCCGCAGATCGGCATTTAGACAAGCGGATAAGTTCATGAGTTAGTTGGGGCATCAATATTATAACACAACTTCACTGTATTGTCAATCTGTGAATCACGGATTCAATCCGGTGCGCAGGATAGCGGAAGAATGCAGACAGATTGTGTGCTGAGCCGCCGGATCGGGATTGATTCAGCGGTTTCCCGGATCAAAGTGGATGCAATCAGACTGTAAAAAAGATAATTGCGCATTGTCAACGCGTGATAGATGTGCTATCATATTGAATAGACAATCAGAAAAAAGACAATTCAGAAAAAAGAAAAATTTTTATTTTATTTTTATTTGGGGGAAAGACTATGAAACAGAAAAGAATGCTTGCAGGCGTACTGTCTGCGGCGCTGCTGATGCCCTCGGTATCGGCATTCCGGCAGGGTGTACCGATTCCCGCAAAGGCAGCGGCGAGCTATCCGGTGCAGTATTTCCGTCTCGGGATGTCCGACACCGACAACAATGTCAATGCCGCAGGAAGTGCGATTCTTCCGGACAAATACAACGGCACGGCAGCAGAAAAGTGGTCGGTAAACTACGTCAGCAGCGGTGTATTTGAGATTGTCAGCGCGGATAACGGCATGATCCTGACGGCAAACGGCAGCGGCGTTGCGCTCGCAAAGGACAGCGACGGAGCCAATCAGCGCTGGAAGATCGAAGGCGTGCAGAAGGATTTTGACGGCTATGATCTGTACTATAAAATCACGAGCAATGCCGATTCCTCGAAATCGCTGACATTCCGGGAGGGCATCGGTTTTTCGCTGAGCAGCTATGCCGGTGACGGCTACCAGAAATATAAGCTGAACCTCGACGGACTGGAGGGGTTTGCTGCGAATGCGATGACGGCATCCGGCGAAAAAGCAGGCACAATCGGCGGACTGCTCGGTGAGGTTGTGTATGTCAATACGGCGGATGACCTCGAAAAGCAGCTCAATTCCGTCGGCGCGCAGACCATCGTCATCACCGGCGATATTGATATGCAGAAAAAGGGGAATACCCGCATCCGCGATAATAAAACGATCGTCGGCTGCTACGGTTCCCACACCGTTTACGATTCACAGTTCCGGACAAATGATGCATACGGCGCAGAGGATGACAGCCCCAGCGACAATATCATTTTCCGCAATCTGAAAATGATCGCGAAGAACACGCCGAACCGTATTCTCATCAACATTTGGTCATCGCGGCAGATCTGGATCGACCACATCTTCTTCGACAATCAGCTCTCCTACGACCGCACCGGAAACGGACAGGACGAGGTCGGCAAGTTCATCTGGATCAATACGCCCTATGACAATTACATGGATGCGAAGGACCGGCTCCGCTCACCGGATTATGTCACGATCTCCTACTGCCATCTGAAGAAGCGCTACTGGACGGTTGCATACGGTACGCAGAACGATGAGATCACACGCGACCGCACCACGCTGCTGTATAACTGGTGGGATGAGAATGTGCGCCGCTGCCCGCAGCTCGGCAACGGCTCTGCGCATATCTACAACAACTACTATTCCGCATACGGCAAGGACTCGAACGGCTCCGCAACGAGCGGAATCATCGGCGGCGATGGCTCGGAGATGCTCTCGCAGAATAATATGTTCAACGGCTATACAAAAGGTCAGGCGCTGATGATGGGCGGCGACGCAAACAAGAATCCCGCCCGCGATGACGGCTCCTATCTTTCCGAGGCGCTGAACGGTACGCCGTCCGCGGTCAATTTCCAATCGAAAAACACCTCCAAATGGTATCCCGAAAAGACCAATTACGGCTATTCACTGCTGGATGCCTATAACACGAAAAAGACGGATACAAAGGCTTTTTGCACGGCATATGCCGGCGACCAGATCAGCGAATCAAATATGAAATACATTACGGACAGTCAATTCGACAGCTGGGTCTCGCAGCGTTATCCGTCGCCGTTCCTCCGCAGCGTCACGCTCAAGGTCAAGACCGGCGCGGTCATGGATACCGCATACAGCTACACTTTCCGCAATGTCAACAGCGGACTGTATCTCTCCGTTGCCGACGGTGCGGCAGCAAGCGGCGCGAATGTGCAGCAGGGGAGTCCTGCGGACAAGGCGGCTTATACATGGACATTGCAGGATGCGGGCGACGGGTATTACTACATCTATACCGCGCTGAATCAGAATCTCTGTATTGATCTGCCATACGGCAGCGCCGATAACGGCACGAGCATCGGGCTCTGGTCGAATGACGAATCCGATGCACGCAAATTCAAGTTCATTGACAACGGCGACGGCTCCTACACGATCTGCACGAAATCCTCGGCTGATATGAGCTGTTTCGGCGTCATCAGCGATTCTAAAGAGGACGGCGCAGATGTGATCCAGTGGACAAGCACGGGCAATGATTCGCAGAAGTGGATTGTCAGCATGGTGCTTGATCCGCTGAACGGCACGCTGATCCGGGAATTTGACCGGCTGCAATCGGAATATGCCGGGGCATGGTCGATTGAAAGCGGACTCTCGGAGGGGGCTCTGGTTTACGGCGACCGCGAGGTGACTTATACTGCTGTTCCGGATGCGCTCAGCGGCGCGGAATATGTGCGCACGCCCTGCGATGCGAAGAATCTGAGCGGTACACTTGCCGAATTTACGGCTGCGGAGCCGGTTACGGTTTACGTTGCGCTGGACAGCCGCGTGGAGCAGGCGCCCGCATGGCTGAGCGGCTGGACGAAAACCGATCTCGCACTGACCAATTCCAACAACGTCAGCTATGTGCTTTATGCGAAGAATACCGGCGCCGGCGAGACCGTGACCCTCGGCGAAAACGGGCAGACCTCCGGCTGCGTCAATTATACGGTAATTGCAGCGAAGATGAAGGCTGCCGGAGACCTTGACGGCGACGGCGCTCTGACGGTATCTGATGCGGTTCTGCTGCAAAAATGGCTGCTGCATGAGCCCGGTACTCAGCTTTATGACTGGACGGCAGGCGAGCTCAGCGGCGACGGCAGACTGACCGCAGCCGATCTGACGCTGATGAAGCGTCTGCTGATGCATGGCTGACCGAATGACAAAACTGAAAGCCCGAACGGAAATCCCGTTCGGGCTTCTTTTGTGCCGGATTGTCATAGAGGTTACACGCGGTACCCCTTTGCACGAAACGCGTCAATCAGATCGCCGAGTATCGCCGTATTCGTCGAAGATACCGAATGCAGCAGACAGATTGCGCCGCCGTGCGCAGCATCGGTCAGCTTTTGCAGGGCTGCCTGCGGCTCGGGCTGTGCATCGGTCTTCCAGTCAACGTGCGCCATGCTCCAGAATACCGTGCGGTATCCGAGCGACTGCACCTTTGCGAGCGAAACTGCGTCATACTCGCCGCAGGGCGGGCGGAAATACTGCATCTCATAGCCGAAATGCTCCTGCACATAGCGGTGCAGGCTCATGATTTCCTCCTCGAGTGCCGCATCGCTGAGCGTCGGGATTGCCGCATGGGTCATGCCGTGATTGCCGAGCGTGTGCCCCTCCGCAATCATCCGCCTGACAAGCTCCGGCTCTTTTTTCGCATAGTCGCCCGTCAGGAAGAAGATTGCAGAAACCTGCTTCTCCTTCAGTGTATCCAGAATCTTTGCCGTATAGCCGTTCTCATAGCCCTGATCGAAGGTCAGGATGATCCTGCTTTGGTCATCGGAGAGCGCATAGGCGCTGAGCTCGCCGTACTCCTCCTGAAACTCCACCGCCCCGACCGGACGGTTTTCTGCATCCCTTGCTGTTCCCTGCCCGTAGCCCTGCGCATTTGCCCGCAGCGGAATCATCTGCGGCAGCATACAGAGCGAAAGCAGCAGGCAGCACACCGTATTCCGTTTTTTCATGCCGTCTCCTTTGCTTTTCCGAAGGTTTTTGCGGGATTCCGTGCAGAACCCGCACCCTCAGCATATGCATGAACAGCGCGATTATGAACGGGGAGTTTTGGCATCAATCTTTGCAAGAGCGGGAATATATGTCACCTGATAGCCGACCCAGAACGAGAGCGCCGTGATAACCGGCGGCAGCGCCATCAGCGCCCTGCGGAATGCCGGAATCGCGGAAAACGGCTCCTTCCCGCCGATCAGAAGGCGGTGAAGCTGAATATACGGCGCATTCAGCAGCGGAAACAGATTGAGCATCAGCTTGCTATCCGCTTTGATCGTCAGCAGCAGATACAGCAGAACACCGGGAATCACCGTGCAGCAGCTCAGCAGAATTGCCTTGCGCCCCGAAACCCGCCTGCGGTTGATGCGGTACAGCGCAACATCCTCCTGCGCGATCTTCTGCGCACAGCTTCCCATCAGCAGGCAATGCGCAGTAATCCCGCAAAGCAGGCTCAGCCAGCGCATCCATGATGTATTGATAATCGCAAACGAAAACGCAAGAATCAGACACAGAATCTCCGAGATCAGGAGCCAGATCATGCAGATTCCGCAGGATTTCCAGAAATGCGGCATAATTCCTCCGTGTATTACGCGGCTCCCGCGGCATACTAACCGTATACACAGAAAGGAGCGGTTTTCATGAAACAGATTCAGGCAGAGGAGCAGGATATCAAGATTTATATTCCCGCCCGGCATTCTTCACAAGCCCCTGCGCACTCCGGAGAGCGCGTGCCGGAAACCGATGAAGTGCTCTCCCTCTGGGAGCCCTCAACGCCGGCTGCCCGGAAAAACAGCATCCGTTTCACTGAATAATATTATACACGATTTTCGCGGGATTGTCCAGCCCTGCCGTCAAGTCTCTTTCCGATCAGCGCATCACGGCGGCAGGGCAGACGCTTTCCTGACACGGAAAACTGCACCGGAGTGCTTGACGAATCCTGTTTTTTGCGTTATAATAGACTCTGTATGAAGAATCAATGCAGAAAACGGGAGGAAACCCTATGGCTATCATCTCAGCTTCCATTCTCAACGGTGATCTGGCACATCTCGCAGACACCGCCCGCGCTGTTGAGCAGAGCGGCGCCGATATGCTGCATTACGATGTAATGGACGGCTGTTTTGTTGATAATCTGTCTTTCGGGCTGCCGGTTCTGACGAGCCTGCGCCCCTGCACAAAGCTGCCGATTGACGTACATCTGATGATCCGCGATCCGCTGCGGTTCATTGACCGCTTTGTAAAGGCGGGTGCAGATATGCTCTCCTTCCACATCGAAAGCGAATCCGACCCGGCAGAAACGCTCCGCACCGTGCAGAAAGCAGGCATCCCGGCAGGCATCGCGGTCTCGCCGGATACCCCTGCCGAAGCCGTCAGAACGCTGCTTCCCCTGCTCAGACCGCAGGATTTCATTTTGGTCATGACGGTGCATCCGGGACTCGGCGGACAGGCATTTCTGCCGAATGTGCTTCCGAAAATTGCACAGATCCGCGATATGATGCGGGAGACCGGCTGCACGGCACATATTCAGGTTGACGGCGGCATCAATGCCGAAACAGGCAGACAGTGCCGCGAAGCGGGCGCCGATTATCTCGTAGCGGGATCCTATCTGCTGCGGGCAGAGGATCCGGCGGAAGCGGTTCAGTCGCTGCGGGGCTGAGGCTCCCGGCAGACTGCCGATACCGCATCCTTTTCATAAACAAGCGTACCGTATTCCGAGAGCCTTGCGCGGTTGACCGCAGACAGCCGGAACGGTGCGCCGTATTCCAGCAGCAGCCGGTGCATCCCTGCGGATTTCCCGCGGGGCAGCTTCAGCGTCAGAATCCAGCCGGCGCCGCAGTGATACAGACTGCTGTTCAGGATTTCCCCGTTCCGGCGGATCAATTGCGTGCAGCAGGCAAAGAGGGCATCACGCCCCGAAAACTGCGCTGCAATCCGTGCGGTTCTGGCTTTGCCGGCGGAGACTTTCGGCTGCGGCTTACGCTGTGCCGTGAAATAAACCGCCATACCGCCCTGCGGCAGCGCCAGCAGCTCGACTGTGACCGGCAATGCGGAAAACGGAATCCCCGTCGATGCCTCTGCCTTTGCGAGCAAAAGCGCAATCAGCCGCATCATCCGGGGAGACGATGCGCCGGCAAAAACCGGTTCGGTGAGAAACAGCTTCAGCTCATCCGCAGAGAGCTGTACCTTAACGGACTGTGCGGAGAGCCGGTGTACGGTCATAACGATCGGTTCCTTTCTGATGAGATTTCGTGCATAACAATATAGGGAGGCGAGACAGATGAAGCAGATGCGCCGCAAAACCATGCGGCGGCAGAGAGAAACAGAGCAGACTGTCATCTGCGCCGCTGCATTGCTCTCGCTGCTCGCGATTGTAACAGCCGATTACGGGCCGCGTGTCCCGCTGCTCGGTGCAGTTGCCGCGCTTACGGCATATCTGACCGAGCGCCTGTATCTGCGCATCCGCGGACTGAAGCCGGATTCCCGCCTGAACCGCGCTGTTCTGGACGGTGAGATTCTGCTGATGCTGATGCCCGTGACGGTTCCGGTGTCTCTGTTTATCATATCCTGTATTTTCGCAGTTATCATCGGGAATTTCCGGATAAAAGGCGAACGGGCTCCGCTGATTCCCGCAGCACCCGCCGGATACTGTCTGGCATGGCTCATCAGCCGGAACAGTGTCCTGCTGTTTCCTGCAAAGAAAGAATGGCTGCCGCTGTTCCGCATCGACCGCTCGATGCTGACAGAGGGCGCTTCGGCAATCTGGAACCACAAGTGGAGCTTTCCCGCATCTTCGCTGAACCGGATCATCGGTGTACGGAAGCTGCCGATCGGGAGCTGCTCGCTGCTGATGCTTGCGGTCATCGCCTGCGTCTTTCTGGCGCGGCGAATCTCCTCACGCGAAGTGCTGCTTTCCGCAGTCATTTCCATGATTACAGTCAATGAAATCATGACCCTGATGCAGATTCCGGAGCAGGCGGCAGCCGCTGCAATGATGACCAATCAGTTTTTGTTTTCCGTTGTTTTCATTTTTTCGGAAAAAAGCATTGCACCGCCGCGCATCGGCGGCGTACTGTTCGGGCTGCTTATCACATCCTGCTGGTTTTCTATGACACGGCTGCACGACTACGGTGACGCTGTCATGTGGATTGCCGCCGCGCTCGGACCCGTCGCAGCCGTGCTGAGAAAAATCATGCGAACAGAGCAGAAAGAGCGCAGAAGGACAGCATAACCATAACGCAAAAAAACAGACACGGCGCGGCAGGATTGCCCCGCTGACAGAGAAAGAATCGCAATGTAAGTGTGTAACAGTATTGTATTCAGCGGGCGGCGCTTTGGTGTATGCCTGTGCGGATACCGAACAAAGAGAGGAGAATCACCCTTGAAACACAGAAAAAAAGGAAGAAGGATTTTCACCCGAAAAGCACGGAATCACCGCATTTTCAGTGTGTATCATCCGCTGCGGACCGCCGCGGGAACCGCGCTGACGCTGGTACTGGCGGCGGTGCTCGGCTTTGTCGGATACCATGTGATCGGACCGATTGTCACAAGAATCCGCGCCGAGGAGAAAAATCCGACCAAAACCCCGGAGCCGTTCTTCTCCGACGTCGCGGAAGTCACCGGTACGGAGCCGCTGCCGGATCAGACAACGACGACGGTATCCTATACCGTCACCGTGACGGAAACTACCGTGCAGACCTTTACCGAAACCACAACGACTGCGGTGCAAATCTCGCGGTTCGGCGAAAATGTCACAGTTGCCTATTTTGCAGAGCCCGATGCACTGACCGATCTTGACGCCGTTGAAGCAGAGGCGAAGCGGCTCGCGGCAGCAGGCTACCGCGCAATGGTGCTGCCGATGAAGGAAACCGGAGGCAAGCTGCACTATGCATCCTCCAACGAAAGAGCGCTCGGCTGCGGCGCCTCGAATGAAGATATGCTGACTGTCCGCGAAATCCGCAATGCCGCAAACCGATATGACATCCGCTGCATCGCAATGATGAGCACGCTGGAGGATCAAACCTACCCCAATACCTATCTCGACGGCTCCTATACATTCAAGGAGGGCAAAACCCGCTGGCTCGACAATAAACCCGAAAACGACGGAAAACCGTGGCTCAGCCCGTTTACCGATGCCGCCGGCGCTTACCTTTCAGCGCTCGCGCAGGAGCTCTCGGAGGGCGGATTTGACCCGATTCTCTGCACAGATACGAAATTCCCGAACTTCTTTGATTCCGATGTTGAACTGCTCGGCAAGAAAATTCAGGACAAAGACCGGCGGCAAAATGCGCTGATTGATCTGCTGAACGGCATCACCGAAGCTGCTCCGGAAGCCTGCTGCATGATCGACCTGCACGAAGCGGTCTCCGGAAAGGAAGAGGCGTTCGTCCCGGACAAGCTCGATATGAAATCGGTTTGCTTCCGCATTGATATCCGCGATTTCACCGAACCATTCAAGGCAAACGGCAAGCGCTTCGACCCGAGCTCGCTGGAATTCAGCGACAAGGTCAGTATGCTCGCACGCGCAGCCGATGCCGCTGCCGACGGCAAAACCGTTTACCCCTGCATTGTCCGCGACGGGCTGACCGATGCAGAACTGGAAACCGTTGTCGAAATCTTCCGCGAAAGCGGTCACGAGCTCATTCTTGTAACCCCGAACTGAATATTCCAAGCACCTGCAAGTCATTCGGAATTTGCAGGTGCTTTTTTTCAATAATATGTTATGAGGCGGCAGTGCCGCCCAGCTTTTCGGGAAACTTCATTAGGGCGTGTTGACACTATTGATGTTCCAATTCACTCTTGAGTATTAGATCTGTAATCGCTTCCTACTTCTATTCATATTTCACCTGATATAGTTTAAGAGCGCCACCAATCTGGCAGCGCTCGCAGAACGATGAGATACTTATTGTAGACCCTGAGCGAGAATATGCCGCCCTCGTTGAACTGCTGGTCGGCGAAGTGATCTATCCCGATGGTGTTGATTCCGGCTTTGAGCCGCTTGCAGTGGAGAATCACGGCGGCGATGAGGTGCGTGAGGGCAGTTTTACGGTCAAGCCTTTTCATATGAGCCCTCAACCCATGATTTTTCCAATAAAAAAGCCGCTCTGAACAGAAATCTGCCGATTGACAATTTTTCATAATTATGCTATGATATAAACACCACCGGAAACCGATTCACAAATATGAGAAAAAGGAGTAAGGGAATGAAAACAAGACTTCAAAAACTGGCAGCCGTTCTCTGCTGCGGAATACTGAGTGCTGCGGCGTGCTCGTCCGTCATCGGTACACCGTGCTGTATTCATGCGTCTTCCGCAGACGAAATCGCACATGATCCCAGCCGCGATGTGCAGAAAGACGGCGTCGGCAATCCGTTCAACTTCGGCGAACGCAATACACCTGCCGACGGCGCAATTGCGGATAACCGCGCAATCAACCACGAATGGTCTGTGCAGCAGGTCAAGTACGCGCTCTATAAGGAAATCGATGAGCACTGGGATCTCATTTCCGTTCGCTTCGGTCAGCGTGACCGCGAAAAGGTATATGCACTCTTCCTCGGGATCGGCACGCTGGAATCCACCCTGGGCGGAAACGGCGACGGCTGTGACCTCGAAACTGCCTTTAATCAGGGCTTCCCCGGCAGCTCTGCGCACGCCTACGGTACCCTGCAAACTGCCGTGACTGCGTTTAAGGACGGTCCCGACAGCGAATATATGCAGGAATCCGATGTCCCCGAAATGGAATGGTATGACCTGAACGAGTCCAATTTCTTCGACGGCATCATCTCCAATCATATGGGCATACGGAAAATCATTCACTTTATCCGCTCCGCAATCGTGGACTATGACCTCAAAGGCTGGCAGATTGTCCGCGGCGCACTGAAGGGACATAATACCGGCTGGGCAAATTATACAGGCGACAATGACGGCTACTATGCCAATTACCCCGACGAGGGCTGCGCCCTTGCGCAATGGTACTATGAAGAGGGTCACCTCTACGATAATGTATTCACATGGACCAAAGCAGAGGTCGCTGCGAAGCAGCGCGCCGGGAATCCGTGGGAGGACTGGTGGTACGACATTGAGCCGAGTCTCGCGGAGATCCCGCAGCAGCCGGAATCAACCGAAACGACCGCGCCGTCCACACCGGGGACACTGCTCGGAGACGTCAACCTGAACGGTGAGGTAACGCTCGAAGATGCGGTTTTGCTGGCGAAAGCAATCTGCACCGCCGCCGATCTGAATGAAGCGCAGGCAGTTCAGGCGGATATGAACATTGATCGAAAAATCAATGCAGTCGATCTGACATTGCTGAAACGATATCTCATCAAGAACTGAAGGAAGTTTATCGGAGACTCGTAATCAATTTGTGCAAATTGCTGAATTCCAAAAAAATGCGAGTCTCCTCTTGACTTTTCTCCGATAATTTGCTATAATATCAGGGTAGTGAATGCGAGTGTGCTGGAATTGGCAGACAGGCACGTTTGAGGGGCGTGTGTTTCGGCGTACGGGTTCAAGTCCCGTCACTCGCACCACTTTTTTTCTTGCCCAATAGGGCGAGCGTAGACAGTTTACCCATGTGGAAAGATGGCTGAGCTGGTCGAAGGCGCACGACTGGAAATCGTGTAGGCGTTGATAGCGTCTCGAGGGTTCGAATCCCTCTCTTTCCGCTTTAGCAAAAACCGCGTAATTGCTTAGAAAACAAGCAGTTACGCGGTTTTTCTTTTGTCTGAAAATCCGTTGAAACTTCGCGTGTGACATTTTAACTGCATAAAATCACATGAAACTGCATAGGAAGTCACACGAAAAGTCACACGCCGGAGATGCTTCGGCGAATACTTTATAGAGGACGAAGTGCAGCAGCTTTACACTTTCCTCTACAGTTTCAGAATCTGATTATCACCAAAATCCACACAAAAGCCCTGCGGTTCAATGCCCCGCCCCTGTCAAATAGAAAGTACAAAGATTATTACAATTATCCTGATATGCTGGACTTCAAGATCATTGTAGACTATAATATGGTTACTATGAAATTGGAGGTGCAGTATATGTTAGCAATACCCGAATTGGCAATGCCGAGATCACGCAAGGTCACGACCGTCTGCAACGGCAGGCGTGAGGTCTGGACGGACTACGAACAGGCTAAGGCTTATTTTCTTGAAATGATGATGACCGCCGAAGGCGAGGAGCGTGACCGAGCAGAGTGCGTTTACATTCAGTTACTCCACGGACTTGATGAATTTAGTGATGAAGACTAATATGAAAAATAAGGAGTGTTACCAGTACGGTAACGCTCCTTAAACTTTATCTCATTCCGTTATTGTTATACTGATCTAAAAAACTTTGAAAAGCAGCATATTGGTACATTTCGTTTAATAGTGCTTGCTTTTCTTGAGGATTTAGCTTAGAAAATGACGCAAATGCCTGCATAAAGTTTTTACGAGCTTTTTGATATTTGTCTTCGGGAACAAAATCAGGCTTTATATATCCGTACATTTAATCGTCCTCCTATTTTTTCAACAACCTATTGATATGATTCAAGATCATCAACTGATCCCCGTCATCAAGCTGCTTCATACCCTCAACAGCCTTCCGTATCAGCTCAGGATTTGAAATGCTGTCATCGAAGAACTCCGCAGGCGTAATGCCAAAGTAGTCGCATATCGCAAACAACTCCGACAGCGGCGGAAGGGACTTCCCCGATGAAATGTTATAGATATATCCACGGCTATGACCGAGATCATAGCTCATCTGGTACTCTGATACACCCTTTTGCAGCCGGAGCTGAGTTATCCTGTTCCTTACAAAATCGTCTGTCATAGCTAAATCACCTCTTACTACTATAATACAGCAAAAGAAATCAGCTATACTCAAAGGAAATATGTTGTTTTATCTTGAACAATCTTCTAATATATGTTATAATCAAGATATATTAGATTATTCTTGCGGTAGTATCATTAGTAATACGAACAACAACATTTTTAGGTGTAAGCTATGGACATATACACAGTCAGTTTCTTTGGGCATCGTGAAGTAGAAAGGGCGGTAGAGATCGAAAGTAAGCTGGACCAACTCTTGCATGATCTCATTACGCAGAAACAGTATTTTGATTTTCTTGTCGGTCGGGACGGAGAATTTGATCTCTTGGCAGCGTCGTCAATCAGACGAGCTGTCAAGCAATACGGCTGCGGCAATACATCACTGATCCTTGTGCTGCCGTATATGAAAGCCGAGTACCGTGACAACGAGCAGAGCTATCTCAGTTACTATGATGAGGTGGAGATCTGTGCCGAATCATCTGAAGCACACTATAAATCTGCAATACAAGTCCGTAACAGGTGTATGGTTGACCGTTCTGATCTGGTCGTGTGCTGTATTCAGCATAAAAGCGGTGGAGCGTATAAAACGGTGCAGTATGCTGAAAAGCAAGGAAAACAGGTCAGAAATCTTGCTGACAGCCAACTTTGATTCCGGTGGGCTCAAAGTTGATAATCGAACTTTGAAATTCATTTTTATATTGCACAAAAGTCACTAAACAGGTTGACTTCTTTGCTAATATTGTGGTATAATATATAAAGAACTTTATCTGAATTTTGTTGATTTTATACAATATGAATATCCTATAATCATTATTTCGCTAAGTATATAAACAGGAGGTTTATCAGCATGATTACGATTCAGATTTCCAGTGATCTTTACAAGCGCAAGATCACCTATGACATAGTTGATGGAGATGCCTGAAAACGGATTGACTTCTTCGTGCTTTGTCGGACGGCGTTTTTCTGACGGAAACGGGCTGTATGCTCTCAGACTAACGAAAAAGGCTCATAGCGGCTTTCGGATATGGTTACCGTTATTCTTATATATGAAACAAGGTTCTCAGAGTGGTTCTGAGAGCCTTGTTCTATTTATTATAGCACTTTAGAGCAAAGAAAAATGCAATATACGAGCAACCACGCTATGTCACTATTTATAGATTTATGTGTCGCAAAAAAGTGACTTTTACATATTGACAAACCACATAAGTAGTGATATAATATACAGTAAGATATTGTAAGTTAGGAGCAAGGATAATGGCTGAAAATAATCAGAAGATAAAGCTGCTCAGGATAATGGAGTTTTTACGGGCGGAATCGACCGAAGGAAAGCCAGTATCTACCAGTCAGATCATAAGCTACCTTAATAGTATCCATATTTCTTGCGAACGTAGAACACTTTATAAAGATATGGATATGCTGATTGAAAGCGGTGCAAATATTGTTAAAACAGAACTTGGACGTGAGAATGCTTACTATATGAACGAGGTATCGTTCTCTCTTGCTGAGGTAAAAACTCTTATTGATGCTGTTCAGGCTGCTAACTTTATTCCGGCAGACAAGACTGCCGATCTGGTTGAAAAGCTCCTTTCTTATGCAGGAGTACGTCGTTCTGAGATTGTCAGGGATAATATTATCTTTTTCAATAACCACAAGCACTCCAACCAAGATATTTATGAGAATATCGAACAGATAGAACTTGCTATCAGGCAGAAAAAACAAGTGAGTTTCTACTACTTTGATTTGAATGAGAAAAGAGAGCGGGTTTACCGCAAAGAGATGAAACGATATGTAGAAGATCCGGTCGCACTTTTATTTAATGAGGATAATTATTATCTTGTTACATACAACCGAAAGCACGAGAAGAACCTTCACTACAGAGTTGACAGAATGGATACTGTAGAAATCGAAGATGAACCAATATGTGAAGAAGCTCGTATTAAAAAGAGAAAAACAGAAAGCTATACCGAGCAGGTCTTTAAAATGTATAGCGGCGAGACCGAGATCGTAACGATGGAGTTTGCGCCAGATAAGCTCGGCGTTATCTATGATAAGTTTGGAGAGAATATTGAGGTCAGACACGCTGGTAAGGGCTGGCTTAAAATAAAAGTTACGGTACAGATAAGTCCAACATTCTGGGGCTGGATATATCAGCTTGGAGATCAGATCAAGATTGTTTCCCCAGAGGGAATTAAACCGCCATTTGATATAAAGGAGTTTTACAATGATTGATAAGAAAATAGATGTAATGTGGGACGATGCTCCCGTAGATGTTTCCACCGAGGTGGGCTTCATTTGGTCTATTGCCAACAAGCTGAGAGGTACATATCAGAGTGACAAGTACAAGGATGTTATCATTCCTATGGTCATTATCCGCCGCTTTGAGTGTGCATTGGAAGCTACAAAGCAGGCTGTCGTGGAGCAGTACAAGAAGAATCCCGCATATCCTGCAAAGGCGATGTGCCGTGTGTCGGGGTATCAGTTCTTCAATACGAGCGAGTACACCCTTGCAGAGCTTGTCAATGATCCCGACCACCTCGCAGCTAACTTCCGTAACTACATAGAGGGATTTTCTGCCAATGTGCAGGACATTATCAAGAGCCTTGACTTTGACAAGCAGATTGACAAGATGGACAAAAACAATCGTCTGCTGTCGGTGGTAAAGGCTTTCTCGGAACTTGACCTTGATCCCAAGACCATTGACAATGTTAAAATGGGCTACATTTTTGAGGACTTGATCCGTAGGTTCTCTGAAAATGCCGAAGCCGGCGATCACTACACGGGCAGAGATATTATCAAGCTCATGGTCAACATTCTGCTTGCAGAGGGCTGTGACGATATTTTCGATGACCACAAGGAGATCACCATACTGGACCAGGCAGCAGGCACAGGCGGTATGCTCTCAACTTCCTATAACTTCATTCACCGCTATAACCCGACTGCGAATGTTCGTCTGTTCGGGCAGGAGATCAATCCTGAATCCTATGCGATGTGCGTGGCTGAAATGCTTATCAAGGGGCAGAATGCCGAGAATATCCGTATGCAGGACACGATGAAGGCTGACTGTTTCCCTGACAGACAGATGCGATTTGTGATCGAAAATCCGCCGTTCGGTACGCCGTGGGGCGGTAAGGACGCTGCTGAGGGCGTAGAACAGGCTGTCAAGGAGGAAAACCAAAAGGGCTTTGACGGTCGCTTTGGTGCTGGACTGCCAGGTTCAGGTGATATGCAGTTGCTTTTCATTCAGTCGGCTGTGAACAAGATGGACAATGCCCTCGGTCGAGCTGCGATCATCGAGAACGGTTCTCCGCTGTTTTCGGGCGGTACATCTTCGGGCGAGAGCCAGATTAGACGGTGGCTGCTTGAAAATGACCTGATAGAAGCAATTATCGCCCTGCCTGTTGACCTGTTCTACAACACAGGTATCGCTACATACATTTGGGTGCTGTCGAAGAATAAGCGTGAGGAACGCCGTGGTAAAATACAGCTTATTGATGCTGGCTCTATCTTCCACAAGCTCCGCAAGGCTCTTGGCAACAAGAAAAACGAGATCAGTCCCGAAGACCGTTCCGCTATCACGAAGCTGTATGCAGACTTCACAGAGAACGAGCTTTGCAAGATCTACCCGAACACCGAGTTCATCTATCGTGAGTACACGGTCATGCAGCCGTTGCAGAGAAGCTACGCTGTAACTGAGGAGCGTATCCAGGCGATGCTGTCAAAGGGTTCGCTGTCCTCGCTGTACGATCCTGCAAAGGTGGCAGAGCTTGAAAACTCTGAGGAGGAGTTGACGGGCAAAGAGGTCAAGAAGCTCGAAAGCTATCAGAATAACAAGCCCGTTTACGATGCGATCATTGAATCGCTGAGCGGTGCTGTTTCCGATGCGGTATATCTGTCCCCTGCGGCATTTATGCCCGTACTGACTAAGATACTCAGCACGGCAACAACAGACAAGAAGCTCCTTGACAAGATCGCTGACGGTCTGTCGGTCATGGACAAGTCCGCTGAGATCCAGCGTGACAAGAAGGGCAACATCATCTACGATAAGGAGACAAAGGACACGGAGATCGTCAAGTTTGACGAGAGTATCGAGGACTATATGGCTCGTGAGGTACTTCCCCATGTTCCCGATGCACAGTGGTTCTTTGAGGAAGATCTGAGCAAGAAGTCGCCCGTTATCAGGACGGGTGCGGAGATCCCGTTTACAAGATATTTCTATAAGTATCAGCAGCCGAAGCCCAGCGAGGAGCTTGAACAGCGGTTCTTGGAGCTTGAAAAGTCCGTGAGTGAGCGTATCGCACGGCTGTTTGGCTAACGAAAGGAGCTATAATGAGCGTTATTTTCAAATTCATGTTTGAGAGAGCGACCGATCCCCTCGGTCTGCCTATCAATGCACTTTACGAATATATTATTCTCGCTGTGATCGGTGCGGTCGCCTATGGTATCGCATACAGCAAGGTCGGTGATATGTACCACCGCGGTCTTATCAGCGGCAGGACGGAAGGCTCGTTCTTCCATTGGCTCATCAGACTTTTTCTCTTTGTGGGGCTGTGGCTTCTTGCCTACGGTGCTATTCAGGGATACTACTTCATAACCGCAAACTGGCAGATCGTTCTGATGGTTGCAGGAAGTGTGGCAGGAGCCGCTATGCTCTGCACACTGGCGGTGACAGCAATGAGATTTTTCAAGAAGCATAGGACGGTGAACGGCAATGCGTGAAATGAAGGATAGCGGTATTGAGTGGATTGGCACTATACCTGATAATTGGGATATTATGCCAAATAAATACCTTATGTGGAAAAAGAAAAGGATCTGTCCTGTTTATAATGGAGAAGACATTATTTCTTTATCCATGAATGGAGTAATAGTTCGTGATTTAGATGCTGGCGGAAAAATGCCCACTTCTTTTGACGGTTATCAATATATCGAAAGTGGAAACCTTTTAATGTGTTTGTTCGATATTGATGTTACTCCTCGTTGCATAGGCTTAATTAAGTGCAATGGTTTAACAAGCCCAGCATATAGTCAATTTGTCTTGACCAGTCGTGCGAATGCAGGGTATTATAACTATTATTATACCATGCTTGATAATGACAAAACCCTTGTTCATCTTGCTAAAAACCTGAGACATTCGTTAACTGAAGAACAGCTTGGAACAATTAGCACCATTGTGCCACCAATAGCCGAACAGATCAAAATAACAGATTATCTTGATAAAAAGTGCGAAGAAATCAATAGTGTAGTTGCACAGTTACAAGAAGAAATCGAAGCCCTTGAAGAATACAAGCGCTCTGTCATTACTGAAGCGGTCACAAAGGGGCTTGATCCTGATGTGGAGATGAGGGATAGCGGTGTGCAGTGGATTGGTGAAATTCCGGCACATTGGATAACACACCCTCTGTACTTCTATTTTGGCGAACGCAAAAACAAGAACGCTTTGGGACTGGAAACAAATCTGCTCTCGCTGAGTTACGGTAAGATCATTAGAAAAGACATTAACTCTAACGGCGGACTGCTCCCTGAGAGCTTCAACACTTACAACATCATCGAAAAAGACGATATTATTATCCGTCCTACTGATTTGCAGAATGATAAGCGAAGCCTGAGAACAGGTATCGCAAGAGAACATGGTATCATCACTTCTGCTTATATCGCTATGAAAGCGATCAAGGCTGTAAACCCTGAGTATTTCCACTATCTGCTTCATGCCTATGATGTAATGAAAGTGTTTTACAATATGGGCAACGGCGTTCGTCAAGGTCTGAACTTCTCGGAGTTTTCAAGACTTATGGTCTTTGAGCCTACTATCGAGGAGCAAAATGCTATTGTAGCATACCTCAAAGAGAAGTGTGACGAGATCGACTTGGCTATTGCCGAAAAGAAACAGCAGATCGAAACAATAGAGGAATACAAGAAGTCGCTGATATTTGAGTATGTGACAGGGAAGAAGGAGGTAGCTTCTACACTACAGGTAGTTACAATTCATCCGGCGTTAATGCTTGCGTTGGTATTGAGAGAATTTGGAGATGACCTTAAAGGAAAGATTCATGCCCAAAAAGCCGCATACCTTAGTGAAATGGTGCTAGGATCAAGACCTAATGCGCAATACTATAGATATGAACAGGGTCCCTACGACGAGGAGCTTGACAATTATCTTAAACAGATACATAAGAGACAATGGTTTACCATCCACAATGGCAATCCGATGACGTGTTCTAAAGGTAAGAAGTATAGCGAGTTTGAGGAAAAATACAAGGATTTGATTTCCAAGTATTCCTCTGAAATCAAAAAGATTGTTGATTTTCTCAGACCCATGCGCTCAAGTCAGGCTGGCAGAGTTGCCACACTGTATGCGGTATGGAATGATTTTATGATTGATGGTATTACAAATCCCACAGATTCCCAGCTTATTGATGAAGTAACAACAAACTGGACACCTAATAAGAGTAATCCTGACAAATCAACATGGCAGGATACATTGAATAAGATGAAAGCTGCGGGTATTGTTCCAACAGGCTATGGGCTTCATACCAAGGCTAAAGAAATGCGGCATATATGAGAGGAGGTTTAAAATGAATATTGGGGCAGATACAATGGAGGCTTTTTCAGATGCTGGAAGTTTTCAAGACAGAATAGTGGCTTTTGTTGATGTAATGGGCGTAAAAAACAAAATGCAACATGCAAACACGCCTTCCGACTTGAAAATGTATGCCACTATTCTTAATTCACATGCACATCAGCCATTTGCAGAGGGAAAACTGCACATTTCTATGTTTTCAGATTGTATGTACATTGTAACAGAAGTTCAGTATCTGGATAAGCTAATTTGTCAGCTTTCTAATTTTGCCTATACTATGCTTCACAACCGATTGGTAACAATTATTCCAGATGGAAAAGGTTCGTTCAATGATATTATAGATTGGGATTGTTTTAAGTTGCGTGGAGGTATCACTTACGGAAAGGTATTCGTACTTGATGAAGCCGCAAAAAATAAGGGCATTCTGTTAAATACAAATATGGTGTTAGGTTCGGCACCGATTAGAGCATATGAACTCGAATCTACAAAAGCAATATATCCACGAATCATTGTTGATGATTTATTTGTAGCCATGCTAAATGAACTGGGCAAAGAAGCCGACGAATGCCATTTTACAAGAGACTCAGAAGATGGCTACTATTATCTTGATTTCCTTGATTATATGTGCATGGGTAATCGAGAGAAAACAAGGATTTTTGATTTGCTCGGTGGCTGTATTGATTATATAAAAGCAGAGCTTGACCAAGCCCTAATCAAGAATAATGCCAAATTGGTTGGTCAATTGCTTTGGTATATACGTTATCTTGAAAAATATGTGCATTGATATCGATCAATGAGTAAAGTCATATAATAGTACAACGAGGCAAATATGATTGATAAAATAATCAAAGATATTGAAACTTCCCTTGAAAATGGGGCATATTTGGGAGCATTGGCACTGGCACTGACTTTGCCTGATATTTGTGGAAAAGCTGCTTATCCGTCATTGAAGGTCGGAGAAAGATATAAAAAATGGTATAACACCTATGTTGATGCTTTATTAAAGCCCATTAGTCCTGCGGCTCAGGATATGCCCTATCTAAGTGCAGATGTTGTTTATAGTCTAAGGTGTAGTTTTCTTCATCAGGGTACACCTAATATCGACACAACAGAAGTGACAGAAGATCGGTGCAAGGTAGATAAGTTCATTCTTGTCATTGAAGATGAGAATGAGGTTGATCAAAGCCTTAGTCATGTGGCTTATGGAAAAAACATGGAGATAGTCAATCGTGAATTAACAGTAGATATAAGAACACTGTGCTATTATCTCAAAACAGCAGCAAAAGACCATTATGAAGCCAATAAATCGCTTTTTAACTTCTTTAACTACACATTGGTTGATGAAAGAGAAGAACGAAAACAACTCCGTGAAATAAAAGAAAAGTGGGGATTGACATGAACAATATACTAACTGAAAAAGACTATCAATCAGAACTGCTCGGTATACTCCGTGACCAAAACGGCTACACAATCAGAAAAGCGACCGACTTTGACCGCCGTTTCGCTCTTGATCGTGAAATGCTGTTCGGCTTTCTGAACGACACCCAGCCTGACACAATGGAGAAGCTCCGCAAGATACATAAGGACAGGCTCGAAGATACCATTGTTTCGTTCATCAATGCGGAGTGTACGAAGAAAAGGGGCAGCCTGCTTGAAGTCCTCCGTCATGGTGTTGACCTGTCGGGGCATAATCTGGAGCTGATGTTCACAAAGCCTGCCACCACTTTCAATAAAGACCTGATGCGGAAATATGAAATGAACCGATTTACCGTCATGGAAGAAGTTTGGGCGAATGACAAAGAGCGTATCGACGTTGTGATCTTCCTCAACGGCTTTGCAATTATCTCGATGGAGCTGAAATGCAACTATGCAGGACAGTCAACGGACGATGCGATATATCAGTACCGTATGGAGCGTGATCCGAAGTCCAGACTGTTCTTATTCAAGGCAGGCACACTCGTCAATTTCGCTATGGATTTGCACGAAGTCTATATGACAACGAAGCTCGACGGCGAAAAGACCTTCTTCCTGCCGTTCAATCAGGGCAATGGCGAAGGTGTCAATGCAGGTGCAGGAAACGCTCCCTGTGAGGACGATTATCCCGTTCATTATATGTGGGACGATATTCTCACCAAAGATACCATTCTCGACCTGATCTCCAAATTCATTTTCATTCAGACCTCTGAGAAAGAGAACGAAAAGACAGGAAAGGTGGAAGTCAAGGAAAGTATTATTTTTCCCCGTTATCATCAGCTCAATGCTGTCCGCAAGCTCCTTGCCGATGTAGAGGAAAACCGCACCTCGCTCAACTATCTTATACAGCACAGTGCAGGCTCCGGCAAGACCAACACTATTGCTTGGCTTGCATATCGCCTTGCTACGCTCCACGATGCCGACAACAAGATTATTTTCGATAATGTCATTATAATGACCGACAGAGTTGTTGTTGACAGACAGCTTCAAAAAGCGATCATGGGCATGGAGCATAAGTCAGGACTTATCCGTGTGATGGACGAAAAGTGCAACTCTGCCGATCTCGCTATCGCCCTCAACGGCAATACGAAGATCATCGCAACCACGATCCAGAAGTTCCCGTATATCGTGGACAGCGTTCAGGGTTTGAAGAATAAGCGCTTTGCGGTTATTATTGACGAGGCTCATTCATCTACTTCCGGAAAAGATATGGCAGCAGTCACACAGTCCCTTGGTATGGGTGATGAGCTGTATCAGGACATGGAGGACGAGATCGCCGCAGAGCTTGCAAGAAACGGCAAACAGCAGAATGTTTCGATGTTTGCTTTCACGGCTACTCCGAAACCGACAACCTTACAGCTTTTCGGCACGATCAATACCAACGGACAGCGTGAAGCATTCCATGTGTATTCGATGAAGCAAGCAATCGAGGAGGGATTTATCCTCGATGTATTGCAGAATTATACAACTTACAAGACCTTCTATCAGATAAACAAGGAAATTGAAGAAGATCCAAAAATGCAGACTGCAAGTGCAAAACGGCAGATTGCTCGGTTTGTTGAGCTGCACGAAACGAACATTGCTCAGCGTATCGAGGTCATCGTAGAGCATTTCCGCACAACTGTTATGCAGGAGCTTGGCGGGCAGGCAAAGGCAATGGTCATCACTGCATCAAGACAGGCTGCCGTGAAATACTGTCAAGCGTTTGAGGACTATTGCTCCAAAAAGGGATACAAGGGCATTCGTGCGCTTGTTGCGTTCTCCGGCAAGGTAAAGCTCCCTGATGATGATACAGAATACACAGAGCCCGGTATCAACGGTATTCCCGAAGATCAGCTCACCAAAGAGTTCGACAAGGACGATTATCAGGTGCTTTTGGTCGCAAACAAGTATCAGACAGGTTTTGACCAGCCGAAGCTCTGTGCTATGTATATCATGAAGAAGCTCAAGGGTGTCAATGCGGTGCAGACACTTTCCCGTCTGAACAGAATTTGTCCTCCTTTTGAGAAAAAGACCTTTATCCTCGATTTTGTCAACAGCTATGAGGATATTGTAGGAGCATTTGCTCCGTATTACACAACTACGCTCCTCTCAAATTCTGTTACTCCCACTGCGATCTATGACCTTGAAGCACAGATCGACGCTTATGCGATCATTGATCCCGATGATGTAGATAAGGTCAACGAGATACTTTACAAGGAGAAGGTGCAGTCTGCTGACAAGAAAAAAATCAACTTTTGCCTTGATAAGTCGCAAAAGCTAATCGAGCATTACAGTATCGAGAAACAGCGTGAGATCGTGGTTGACCTCCGTCATTTCGTCCGTTTCTATGAGTTTATGATCCAAGTATCCAGCTTTGAGGATACAGAGCTTCATAAGAAATACAATTACATCATTCTTCTGCTTTCTCACATCAATATCAAACACCCAGGTCCAGGCTTCAACCTCGACGGCAAAATCAGAGCGACACAGTTCGTGCAGAAGAAGCAGGACGAACATACCAAGTCCGATATAGTCGCAAAGCCTGTTGTGAAACTGCCCTCTGCTGAAACATTCGGTCTGACTCCTGCCAAAGAAGAAAGGCTCTCGGAGATCATCGCAGCGATCAATGCACGGACAGGCAAATCCTATGACAGCGATGTTGCAGTAAAGGCGATGCTTCAGATCAGGGATATTCTGATGAAGTCCGACAAGCTGAAAGCAAGTGCGAAGAATAATACGGTCAAGGATTTTGAATTCTCCTATTTTGATGATATTGACGATGCACTGATAGAAGGACTGGAGCAGAATCAAGACTTTTTCTCCCTGTTGCTCAATGACGAGGAGATCAAGCGTGAAGTCCTCGGCATTTTTACGGAAGAAATCTATAATTCATTAAAGAAAGCAGCAGAAGAATAAATCTTGTTGCAACTCAATATAATATTCTTCTAATAAAAGGATATTATGCAGGTTCAACTGTAATAATATGTTGTTCTGAATTATGCTCTAACAAAAAACAAACAGGAAGAGACCTCGAAATGAAGTTCCTTCCTGTTTTGCTTATAGCCGCTGTATAGGTCTTTCATATTAGTTCTTGGAAAACTTCTATATGAGTACCGACCGTATGGGGCGGAGTGTTTTATCTTGCTCATAGAGTTAAGAACCCCCTGAATAAGCTCACAAGCGGATTAAACAAGGTTTTAAACGGAAGTAATATCGCCCAAAAGAATAATACAGAATAATCCGGATACCTCATTGAAGTATCCGGATTTCATTGTTAAGGTTACCTTGTTGTCATTCAGTTTTCTGCCTGTCAGGGTATATGTGTTTACAAGCAGATGACTGTGGATATGTCCGCGGTCTGTATGCGTAGCGATTACGACCTGACAATCGTCACCAAAGGTCTTTCTGGCAAACGCTTTTGCGATGCGGTGTGCCGTTCCGGCGATATATTGTCCTTCGGATCAAACGACTGGATGTAGTGAATTGCCTTTACCGTGCCTTTTCCTTTCAGCGGCGGCGGAGCATCAAAACGCTCCGTCGAAAACGATTCAAAAACCGACTTCATCTCCAGATAAGCGTTCCGCGCCGAGGTCATACAGTTCATAGAGGACGTGTAGAGCAGTGCCTCGGTCTTGTCCGGATTGAGGATATAGCTCAGCGTTTTGTAGACGGTAGATCGGACAGGAATTGATTTAACATACGGCATATTTCGCTGACCCCTCCCCTCAGAATTTCAATGTCCTCCGCATAAATGCTGTGCGTTTCATTTGCCTTTCGTGCAATCTGGTTGATATTGTTGCTGATCGTCCGCATTGCATTTACAAGAGGCGCGGTCTGCTGCATATCATAATAGGTCAGTTCCCCGTTGACGGCGATCTTTTTGATGTAGGTTCCTGTTTTCATTCCAGCGGCAGCGGCACGGCGTTCGACCTCTGCCCATTCCTGCATATCAAATGTGACCTTCTTCTCCTTGACCTGCTTATACTTTCTCATATTTTTTCCTCCGTCATCAATTCTCGGTTTCAGGCAAAGCCTGAGAAAATGAAGGGAGTATGTTCAGGGCGGCGGGTTCCCTGAACAGAGATTTTTGAGGGGTACGCGCTCAAAAATCTCCGAAAGTGGAAAGAATGCACCACTTTCTGTGCTTGCTATTCCGTCAAAATCCAAAGTATGACCATACCGGCTCTTCAGCCGGTTTTTTTGTTTTTTACATACCCCTCAGAATCTGATTCCGGCTGCGGCGACTGCCGAAATCATACTTCCCTTCAAAAAGCACTACAAAAACGCTTTGTTTTAATAGCCTGACCACATCGGCTTGCGAAAAAATCTACATAGTCAACAAACGAGCAGCCTGTATAATACACGATCATAGAACAAATTACAAAGTTTTGAAAACCGGCTATTATTTTCGTGCTGTTTTGTAGGGCTATATGAAAGGGGGTACTGAACCGCAGCATAGGTCTCGCCAATCCGTGCTGCACTTCGCCGTAAAAAGGAAGCCCCTTTCGCAGATACACGAAAGGGGTGATGATGCTGGACAATATCTTTGAAGAGCTGAAAAGCCGACTCTTTATGTCGGACGTGGCACGGTTCTACGGTCTGGAAATCAACAGGGCAGGATTCGCTGCCTGCCCGTTTCATCCGGACAATACGCCGAGCCTCAAAATCTATGAGGCCCACTATCACTGCTTCGGCTGCGGCGCACACGGAGATGTGACAGACTTTGTCGCAAGGCTGTTTCGCATTTCCCAATACGATGCCGCGGTGAAGCTAAACGCCGATTTCGGACTGCATCTGACAGATCAGCAATCCGTTCCGATGCAGCAGACAGTCAGCCCGGAAGTCGCCTGCCGGAACTGGCTGCACAGCGCTGAGCGTATCCTGAATGAATATCTGAATATGCTGTGCCGCTGGCAAATGGAATACGCCCCGAAAACACCGGATGAGAAGCTGCATCCGCATTTTGTGGAGAGCCTGACGAAAATGGAGCAGTACCGCTATCTTTACGATCGAATCCGGTTCGGAACCGAATCAGAGAAGCGGAGGCTGTATCTGGCAGAACATGAAACATTGAAAAAACTTGCGGAGCGCATGAAGCAGTTGACCGCCGCTAAGTCATCGCCGAAGCGCAAAGCGATCTGAACGGAGGTAGGAAGCATGAGCCGTAAAAAACAGACAGCAGATTTTCTGCACCTGCTCTGCTGTTATATGAGAGCAAATCCGAGCTGTCTGGCAGAGGTCAGCAATCTCGGTGCAGTGTCCGCGCAGTCGCCGCTGCTCGGGTACTTCGACGATACCTATTATTACATCAGACCGGAAATGATGATTCCGATGTTTCGTGCAATCACATACCAGAATTACCATGCGGATATGATGCTGATTTTGCGTGAGCTGTTTGCCGCTGATTTCATCAAGGTGCATTGGATTTTGTGCGGCGAGGTTCGCTACCGTCCGCAGAAGCGCATCGGCGGCACCAGAAAGCGCTATATCACATTTTACCGCAAGCAGCTTGATTCGTATATGGACAGGCAGCTTATCAAGGAGGCAAGTCATGAAAAGGGCTGAGTTTGTGAAAGCAGTCGCAAAGCAGAACGGCATCAGCAGCCGGCAGGCATACCGCGCTGTCAATTCTGTTCTGGATACGCTGCGTGTGATGCTTTCCGAAGGAGAAGATATTGAAATCGGCGGATTCGGGACATTTGAGGTACTGACCGACCTGCGCGGAAACCGCACTCCGTTTTTCAGAAGCGGAAAGGCATTGAAGCGCGTCCTCAATACGCCGGTCGAGACCGAAGAACAGGAGGACTGAATGAAAAAGACTGCAAGACTCACACTTTATAAAATCATGTGGTGCAAAATTCGGTACTGGCAGAATCTGCGAGACATTTCCGATGGTGAACTGGCTGCCATATTGGGCGTAGGAGAACGAACCCTGCATGAATATGATAAGTGTGCAAAGCATATTACACTTGAGAAAATCGACAACTTCCTTTCTGTCAACAAAATGGAATTGCAGGAATTACTTACCCTGTGAAATTTTCAGTTTCACGCGTTAAAGTCTTTACAAACGGAACGTAATGTGGTATAATATTGAATAACAAGTTGCTGCATTTCGTTCTCGGAAAGGAACGAAATATGAGAAATCTGAAAGCAAAACAGCTCCCTTCTGGAAATTACCGGGTACAGGTCATTGTCGGTTATGACGAAAACGGCAAACGCATTGTGCGGTCGTTCACGGCGGACACAGCGCAGGAAGCGCTCCGTCTTGCACTGAATTTCAAGTCGGAAAAAGCAATTGGAGTAACTCCGAAATGCATGACAGTTGAGCAAGCATTCACGCAGTATATTGAAGCACGCGATCAGGTGCTTTCGCCGTCTACAATCCGCGGCTATCATATTGTTCGTGATACACGCCTGCAAAGCATCATGCGCTGCAATATCATGCAGCTCACAATGAATGATATTCAGCGCGCTGTGAATCTGGATGCAAAACGGCTTTCGCACAAATCACTGAAATCTTCTCTTTCGCTGCTGAAAAGCGTGCTGGCGGCACAAGGTGTGGAAATCAACACCAAGCGCATCACGCTCCCGCCGAAGAAAAAGAAGCAGATTGTGCTGCCGGAGGTCAGCAAGATCATGAAGCTGATTGTCGGAAGCGATCTGGAGCTGCCGTGTCTGCTGGCAATGTGGCTGTCGCTTCGCATCAGTGAGGTGCGCGGGCTTCAGTTTCGGGATATTGCGCCGGACGGCAGCACGATTTCAGTAAGCCGCGCCAGAATGTATATCAACGGCAAAGATGTGCTGCGCGACTGCAACAAGACCTATGACAGCACGCGCTGCAATTCGCTGCCGCCGTACATTCTGCACCTGATCGAGCAGGTGCCGCATGAATCGGAACAGGATTTTATCGTTCCGTTGGGTTACAATTACATCAATATTCACTTTCGGAAGCTAATGAAAAGTGCCGGTTATGGTCAAATGACATTTCATAAGCTACGTCATGCTTTTGCGACCACGCTCAACGATCTGGGCATTCCGAGCAACTACATTCAGAAGCTCGGCGGCTGGTCTACGGACAATATTATGAAGTCTGTGTATACGCACACAACCTCAGCAAAGGAGAACGAGTATCAAAAGAAGATCGATGACTTTTTTATGACAGCGATCGGGATTTCGGCGCAGTGAGGGCAGAAGTCACACGAATGTCACACGAAAAATGAAAGATCAAGCAGATACGCGATTTTGATGCGGAAAATCCGGATGTTCGAATCCCTCTCTTTCCGCTTTTGTGAAATGTCCTAGATGCGTGATAATCAAGCATCTAGGACATTTTTCTTTTCCTTGTTTTGAAATAGAAATGCGTTTTTGGAAGCAAAAGTTCACATCGTGTGCACTGTTTTCAAGCCAATCGCACACGAAATCGCACACGAAACAGCATAGAGAGGGGTTCAATAAGCATGAAAACTGCCTGCTGTGGTCGCAGCAGGCAGTTTATCATATCATTCATCCGATTCATGCAGTGCATCCTCAAAATAGCGGTCAATCATCTCATCCACCTGCTTGCGTTCCTCGGAGAAGGTGTGCTGGTAGACATTTTTCAGCGTCGAATTCGTTGCCCAGCCGCCGCGTTCCATTGCATACTTGTCGGGAACACCGAGCGAAAGCATCACGCTGGCGTTCAAATGCCGCAGCTGATGGAAAGTAAGCGTATAGCCTTTAGCCCGCGCCAGCTTCGTCAGGTGCGCACGGATGGCCTGATAGCTCATTGGGACTATAAACTCATCCTCAGATGTATGCGGGATAGCCTGAATCAGCCCAATCAGGTACGGCGGAAGCACCAGCTGGCGGGTAGAGAGATAGGTCTTGTTGACATCGCGGACGACATCCTTGTTCGCCAGAGCGAGCTTGCTGCGCTGCACCGTCAGTACGCCATCCTTTAGATCTCCGAACTGCAAGCCGCGCACCTCACTGATTCGCAGAGAGAGCCAGAGTGCGAGCATACACGGCAGCTCGATGTCAGTACCCCGTACCAGCTGAATGACCTGTACCGGTGTCGGCAGATTCTTGATCTGAGGCTTTTTCGGCGGCAGCGTAACATTAAATTCCGTGCGTACGCCGTAGAGCTTCAGTGCAGTCATGAGCAAATTCTTTGCCTCACTGATGGATTTCCGCCCCATACGCTGTGCATCCTCATTGATTGCTTTTTGCAGCATGACACTGTTCAGCTTGTGAATATCGACATCCATGATGCTTTGCAGACGGTTGCGGCGGATCACCTTATAACCGTATAACGTAGACGGGGACAGCACATTCTTTTTAAGTGCAAGATAGCCATCGAGTGCCTTTGCGACGGTCAAATGCTCGACAGAGCCAGAATATTCCGCGGCCAATCTTTCCGCTTCCCACCGTGTCGGTGCAGTCAGGGGATTTTCTCGTTCTTGTCCCATCCGGGTTTTCAACATAGAATTGCGCACGCCAATTTCCGGACGGGAGCTGTGAAAGTGTTGCCATTTGTTTTTTCCTCCATATCATTATAATTATACAGCAAACGGGGGCATCGCCCCCGTTGCTTGCTGCTTACACTCTGAATAGTGATTCCGGCTCAACGCCGAAGCTCTCAACCACTGCCTGCAACTGCTTCACCGTCACGCTTGATGGGTCGTGACGGTAATTATACAGCGTGCGCGTGGTAACGCCCATCACATCGCTGAGCTGTCTGTCAGTCACACCGTGCAGGTATTGCTGTCTAAGTATGTTGGACCAAATTAGCTTGGCAAAAGCGATTGAACTTTGCACATTCTTGCTGCTTTTCATAGCGCTCACCTCCTTCCATTGAAATATCCGCACCGGTCAGGTGCTTGACAAACACCGAAGCATTGTGGTATGCTATGGTTATACCGCATTTGCAGCGTCGGGACTATCCTGTTTTGAATCATCGCCGTATTCTTGCTTGAAGCGATCATAGAACGGGGTGTCAACGAAATCCACAACCCTGCCGCGCAGGGTCAGCGGCTCATTTTCATTGGTTTCACGATTATATGCGTCAAATTCCATGATAATATCGCCGGACTTAAATTTGTTGAAGCCAGCACCATTTGTATCGATAAAACCGAGGTTCTGAGCTAAGCGATCACCGGATTTGCCTGGCCGGCAAAAGCTTTGGATATTCGCTTGACGCATCGCGTCAAGTTGGGGATGCCGCTGATCGAAGTACTCCTGTGTGGCGCCTAAAATCGCCGTATGGAACCTTCGCCCATCGGATACGATACTACGCAAAATTGAATTAGGTGCAAAGTTTTGTTCCTTCAGTTCGTCAATAGCTATCGTCAGAAATGTGCTATCGTGAAGCATCTGCCAACTAAAAAGTGATGCCGCCAGAATATCAAGCAGTACATGGGAGCCATCGCCGACTTCGTTGCCGAGGTCAATTACGATGATCTTTTTTTCGCGAGCGAACAGGTCGCCCCAATTCCCAGCATCACAACCAATCTCCTCGATTTCGCCGAGGATATCCGTCAGAAAGTCGATGATATCGGCATCTACACGACCCTCTTGTTCCATTTGTGTAAGCATATCCACGAAATCAACAGTATCGTTTTTGTCGCGGAGGTAAACGGAAAGGAAGTGCTGCAGAGCCTTCTTCTTTCGACTATCAACGGCTTTGTCCGTATCTGTCTTGCCGAGCGCAGCAGCCAACGGGCGGTAGATCAAGCTTTTCTTGTCTGACAGATTGTTGCAGCCTTTCAGTAAGCCGAGGTCAACAGGGATGTTATCTTGGTCGTATCCAATATGTACGAAATGACACAGTTTGTCAACGACCTCCGGCGGCAGCATTCGATACAACTTTTCCTTAGAATAGGTCCGGCTCACATCGAACACGATGACATTATGCCTCAGCATCAAGAGCATACAGAGTATCTGTGCAATGGCCCACGACTTTCCTGCTCCGGGTTGGCCGGTTCCGAAGTATGTATTGTTATACTCAGCTTCATAGCTGAGCATCTTTCCGGCATATCGCCCGTCAACGGTCTTTACCAACGGAAGGAAGTTCTCTGTCGGCAGCTCATCTCGACGAAACAGGAAAGCATCCTTGTCGATTAAATCCAAGAGGGGCAAATAATCGTCATCCAATATATTGTACTTCAACTTGTGGACATATAGCGTGTATCGTTGCCCGTCAGAAGTTCGGGCTGCAATTCTAAGGAAACGCTGATTTAATCGTGCCAAAACCTCCAAAATGTGGTATAATATAAGAAAGCCCACAAGCAGGAGGAAAAAACGTTGAGCCAAATGACAT
>Ga0310691_10000791_pt1 | contig 54485 bp, 40 predicted proteins | sample 176DNAGHGlowgp2_FD_203887 | JGI IMG/M metagenome (GOLD analysis project Ga0310691, IMG submission 203887) | Sheep rumen microbial communities from Palmerston North, Manawatu-Wanganui, New Zealand - 1766 DNA GHGlow gp2 (v2) (version 2) | ecosystem: Host-associated > Mammals > Digestive system >... | reverse complement strand
ATCTTATCACTATTAATATAGTCAAGCGACTTCCTTTCTTAAAGCATTGACATGAGATTAAAGGATATTTTCATACGTTTGCTGAAGCATGGATATAGAAAGGTAACGCGAAAGCATTTCCTTAATCCTGAATGTGACTGCAATCGCCAATCTTCTAATGACAAGATTTATGAATTATTGTCATCGGGACAGCCATGTATGATTTCGAGATTCGGAACGACTGAAATTAATTGCGTCAACAATTATCTTTGTGTACATAGAAGTCAGTCTTTTTTTAAGAAGTGTGTTAGCTATATTACCGATTATACCCATACGCCATGGTGGAATGAAGACCATTTCCGTTTTATGAACCTTTGGTCTGGAATTTTCCCTGAAGGAAAGGATACGGCAGAGCGTTTCTCAGAGCGATATCTACAAGATATTCCAGAAATTGATTTGTTGGTTTCTCATCAATATTATGAGAAGTTTATGCCTCTTCGAACAGGAATCCCAAAGATACAGTTGGAGATGCTTTATCCTTTTTTCGTGGAACGGCCATGGACGAGGATATTGAAAGGGAAGAAGGTTTTGGTGATTCATCCATTCGAGAATACCATCAAGCAGCAATATGCAAAGAGGGAATTGCTTTTCGAGAATCCGGACATCCTTCCCGAATTTGAACTAATTACTTTAAAGGCTATCCAGACAATTGCTGGGAATAAGACGGAGTTTAAAGATTGGTTTGAGGCATTAGCATTTATGGAGCGCCAAATTGAAAAAATAGATTTCGATATTGCTTTGATAGGTTGTGGTGCGTATGGAATGCCATTAGCTGCCCATGTGAAACGTCTCGGAAAACAAGCTGTACATTTAGCAGGAGGATTACAGCTTCTATTCGGTATAAAAGGGAAACGGTGGACGGAGGAACATGTCGGGACGTTTGAATATCGTCCAGGAGTTGTTATTTCTTGGGACTATCGAAGTTTATTTAATGAACATTGGTGCTTCCCACTTGATGTCGATACTCCCAAAGATTCCGAGGTCGTGGAGGGAGGATGCTATTGGAAATGACTTTTGAAGTCAAACAAATGAAAACTGCAGCTCTGCTTACTTGTCATAATCGAAATACAAAGACGCTTGCTTGTCTAAAGTCTCTCTATGATATTCTTCCTAATGTGGAAGTTTATCTTACGGATGATGGTTGTACAGATGGAACAGCAGAGACGGTGAAGATGACATTCCCAAAGGTTCATATCGTTCGAGGAGATGGCTCACTTTATTGGAATCGAGGGATGCTTGCAGCATGGAAAGAAGCTGTCAAAGTAGACTATGATGAGTATCTTTGGCTGAATGATGATGTAGTGCTTTATCCCGATTTCTATACTGAATTGAAAGCCTGTTGTCCAAATGGAGATTGCATCGTTTCGGGATTGATTGAGGATTTTGACAAGACGAGGATTATCTATGGAGGATATGATGCTTCTAAACAATTGGTGCAGGCTACAGGACAATCACAGAACATCAGATGGATGAATGGGAATGTGGTGCTTGTGCCCAAAACAGTAGTGGAAAAGATTGGACTTCTCGATCCTTATTTTATCCATGACCTTGGCGATGTGGATTATGGAATGCGAGCCCAAGAACATGGTATTGCAGTTGTTTCGACGCGTTGGCCAATTGCTTTAGGCTATCGGAATGATGTGTGCCGAATCCGTAAATGGGGAACTACACTTTCGGAACGCTTCAAGGCATTGAGAAAACCATTAGGTTCACCACTCGATAAGAATTTCTATTTTCGTCGCAAGCACTTCGGTATAATTCATGCGATCGCCTATAACGCGAACATCATTTTTATCAATCTTCTCCCCGATTGGCTTGTCAAGAAAATATGGGGAGATACATATATTGATAAGCAGATCAATTTTGTTGGGATTTTCTCTTTATGAAAGTAACCATCATCACAGCCTGCTATAACCGAAAGGGTACAATTGACGGAGCCATTCATAGCGTGCTCGAGCAGGACTATCCTGACATCGAGTACCTGATTGTGGATGGTGCATCGACTGATGGTTCGGTGGAATATATTCGGGAATTGCTGCAGCATGAAGCTACAGAAGGAAAGACCGAACTCATCCGACGACATGCCCGCGAGACACGTTTCATTAGCGAGCCTGACCATGGAATGTACGAAGCCTTGAACAAAGGTATGCGTCGTGCTACAGGAGACGTGATAGGACTTGTGCATAGTGACGACACTTTGATAAGCAATCAGATTGTTTCGGAATATGTGAAATGCTTCGACCTGACAGCTGCAGATCTGGTCTATGGCGATGGCGAATTTGTCGATGAGAAAGACCCCAAAAAAGTAATGCGCCTTTGGGTGAGCGGCAAGTTCCGCCGATGGAAGGTTCGCTTTGGCTGGTTGCCTCTGCATCCCACCGTCTATATTCGTCGCGCCGCCTTGAATCCCGAAGTTCTCTATGACGAGCAGTATCGTATGGCTGCCGACACGAAGTTCCTGATCTACTATCTGCACGAATATCCTCTTCGCATCTGCTACCTGCCCCAGAATGTCATCCGTATGCGTATGGGCGGACTGAGCACCAATCCGAAACACCGCAGACGTATGTTCCTGGAGGATGTCAAGATCTATGGCGACTACGGATTCAGTCATCCCAATCTCATCAAGCTGATGAAGATGAGCTGGAAGGTCCCCCAGTTCATCAATGCCATACTTAGAAGACTCCATATTCCTTTGAGTATATAAACCGAATGCTGATTTTCGAACTTCTTCAGGTCGCATTGGGGCGTCGCGATCGACTGTCGATGACGCCGAGTGCTTCGGAATGGCAGCATCTGCATCAGCTGTCGGAGCAGCAATCGCTGCAAGGGATATGCTATGCGGCCGTGAAGAGGTTGCCCAAAGACCAGTGGCCTGATGAACAGAATCTGATTGACTGGATTTGGGAATCGCAACGTATTGCCGAGCGCAACAAATTGCTCTCGGAACGAAGTGCGCAGATCTATGAGCATTTGGCCCAGGAGGGCTTTGATGCTTGCCTGCTCAAGGGGCAGGGCAACGCTTTGCTCTATGGCGAATTGTCTTCGCAACGTCAGGTGGGAGATATTGATATCTGGACCTTGCCCCACGACAATCCCACCCACCAACCCAAGCGCCGCGTTGTGGAGTATGTCAGAAAGCGTTTCCCGAATGCATTTCTGCGCTTCCATCACATCGAATATCCCTTATTCGACGATGCTGAGGTGGAGATCCACTTTTCGCCTGTCTATCTGAACAATCCATTCCTCAATCGAAAGCTCAATGCATGGTACGAGAAGCAGCGCGAAGAGCAGATGCAGCATAAGGTCAAGATGGGAGACAAGCTGGTAGCCGTGCCGACTCTCCAGTTTAATGCACTCTATCAGCTGCTCCACATCTATAAGCATATCTTTGAGGAAGGAATCGGGCTAAGGCAGATGATGGACTATTATTTCGTCCTGGACGCGCTGAATAAGGAGGCTTTATCTAGAGATACTAGAACTTCTAGAGAATCTAGAGACTCTAGAATATCTAGATATGATGACCTCTTGGCAATGATCAAGACCTTGAAGCTCGAGCCATTGGCTGGTGCCGTGATGTATGTGATGCGCGAAGTATTTGGCATGATGGAGGACGAACTCTACTGCGCCCCACGTCGTAAGGAAGGTTTGTCGTTGCTCAGCGAAATCATGCAGGCCGGCAACTTCGGGCATTTCGACACACGCTACGACAAGGAAAAACTGAGCCGCCAGGCCTCGATGCGCCGCTACTGGCGAAAGACAAGGCGCAACTTTATTTTCGCCTGCTATTATCCCAGCGAGGGATTTTGGGAACCTTGGTTCCGTCTCTATCACTTCTTTTGGAGAATCTTTAATCTTTGGAAAATATGAAAAAAATCATCACCACACAACTTCATCTCCTCATCACTTTGCTGGCGGTGCTCTTTTGCTTCAGTGCAAAGGCTGATGTCGGGATGCTCGATGCTGCCGCTTGGATCAGTATGGAGGAAACTGATACGGTGGTCGCACCTTTGATTCATGCACCGTTTGCCAAGAAAGTCCTGGGGGATCGCAAGGTGGGCGAATACACAATGCCCGTCTTCATGCGCGAATTCAAGGCGCGAAGGAACGTCTATCGAGCCACGCTCTACGTCTGTGGCCTTGGACACTTCAACGTCTATCTGGATGGGCAGAAGGTGGGTGACCACTTCCTCGACCCGGGATGGACACTTTATGATAAGGAGGCACTCTACGTGAAATTCGATGTGACACGCTGGTTCAAGGAAGATGCCGACAACGTGGTGGCCGAATTTGCCCATCGCATCAAGCGAGGCGAACACGAGCTGCGTGTGGAGCTTGGAGGCGGATTCTATAATGTTCCACGTGGAAGATACAACAAACTCGTCGGCACGTATGGGGCGCCGAAGTTGCGCCTGCGCCTACATCTGGAATACACTCAGGGTCGCGACGACAACATCGTCACGAATGGAGAATGGAGCGTGGGCGAAAGCCAGATCACCTTTAGTAGCATCTATGGAGGCGAGGATGTGGACTTGAGAATCGACCCGAATTGGCGTCCTGCCATCGTCGTGGGCGTCAATGGTCCGACTTTGCGTGAACAGAAGGGAACGGAACTCGTCGTCTGGGGCAAATTCAATCCAGTTGCCAAATGGCAAACACCATCGGGCGATTGGGTCTATGACTTTGGTCAGAATATGAGCGGCATCATGGAGGCAACCATGAAGGGAGCAGAAGGCCAGGAGGTGGCGTTCATCCCAGCCGAACTGAAGGACAAGGATGGCTGTGCCTACAACAAACCTGTGGGTGATTGGGAATATCACGTCACGCTGCGCAATCAGCAGATGGTGACCGTGGAACCCAAGTTCAGTTATACGGGCTTCAGATATGTACAAGTGCATGGCGCTGTGCCGGCAGGAGAGGCCAATCCGTCGGGTTTGCCAGTGATAGAGACGCTTGTAGCAAAGCATACGACAAGTGCCTGTGCCTCGAAGGAGGCAGGAACCTTCAAGTGCAACAACGAATACCTGAACCAGGTGCATCAGTTCATCGACTGGGCCATCCGCTCGAATCTGCAGAGCGTGCCTACCGACTGTCCACATCGCGAGAAACTGGGTTGGCTGGAGCAGGATCACCTGATGATGCCTTCGATGTATTATCGCTACAATCTCACTCCACTCTATCGCAAACTGATGAACGATATGGCGGCTTCGCAGTTCGTGAAAGGACAGACCTTGGGCTATGGCGCAGAATCGACACCTTGGATAAAGGAGGGACATGACCTTGAGGGAATGATACCTACCATCGCGCCTTATTACACCAACTTCGGATGGAACTTCGACGATACACCCGAATGGGGATCGGCCTTCATCATTTGCCCGTGGTACCATTATGAGTGGACGGGTTCGGATGAACTCTTCCGCGAGCATTTCGATGCCATGCAGAAGTATATTGAATACCTTTCGCGTCGTGCCCGCAAGAATGGATATATTCTGGACTATGGATTGGGTGACTGGTATGACCTTGGACCCAAGCATCCGGGCTATGCACAGCTCACCACGCAGGGCGTTACGGCCACGGCCACCTATTATTATGATGTGACACTGATGGCGAAGATGGCGCGTGTGCTTGAACTTCCATCGGTGGCTTCCCAGTATGAAGCCTTGGCTGACTCGATACGCACGGCCTACAATGCCAAGTTCTTCCAAGCAGAAACGTGCAGTTACGACCGCAATTCGCAGACGGCCAATGCCATCAGCCTCTATATGGGACTGGTGCCCGAAGCGTATCGCGCTGGTGTGCTTGACAATATCGTCCGTGATGTAGAGGGTCGTATCTATGCTATCGACAACAAGGTGGACAGTCTTTATGAATGGGGCGAGAATGGGCCGACAGTGATTACAGCAGGTGACGTGGGCTATCGTTACTTGCTGCAGGTTCTGGCCCAAGCTGGGCGCAACGATGTGATTTATGCCATGAACAGTCGCGACGATGTGCCTGGCTATGGCATCCAGCTCAAGAATGGCGCAACGACGCTCACCGAGAGTTGGCAGGGCCTGGAACGCGTGTCGAACAATCACCTGATGCTCGGCCACATCATGGAGTGGCTCTATTGCTACATCGGCGGCATCCGTCAGCAGGAAGGAAGTGTGGGATGGCAGCGCGTGCTTATCGCTCCGCATCCTGTGGGCGGTGTGACCGATTGCAACGTCAGCTACCAGACTCCAAAAGGCCCACTGAAGGTGCATTGGTGGATTGAGGACAATCAGTGGAAGATAGAGTATTCGGCTCCTAAGTCGATGCAGATAGAGATAATCAGTCCTGCTGACGAGTTGTCGAGACAATTATCAAATAACAATTAACAATAAACAATTAACAATTGTCAGTGGGCTGAAAACAATATTCAATTAACAATTAATAATTAACAATTAACAATTGATTGTGTCGGAGAATTCAATAATCAAGAAACCGAGAATAGAATACATCGATTTGGCCAAGGGTTTTTGCATTATCCTGGTCGTGATGGTGCATCTTTCGGCCTTCTATACTTATGAGGTTCCGGGTTCGGATTTTATGAAGGCTTTCAGAATGCCATTGTATTTTTTCCTGTCAGGTTGTTTCTTCAAGGCATACGAGGGCTTTTGGGGCTTTTTCAAAAGGAAGGTGAACAAACTGCTGATACCGTTCTTTTTCTTTTATTTCCTTACGTCAGTAGGAGTCCCACATGTGCAAGTGCATCTATTGGGCATCAATACCAGTCTGTTGCACATGGACAAAATCTTTACGGCCTTTTTAACAGAGACTTATCCTAATCAGCCAATCTGGTTCTTGCTCTGCCTGTTTGAAGATAGCATCATCTTTTATTCTTTGTATCTTCTTGCTCAAAGATATAAAGACTATAGCAACTTTATCATTTGTGTCGGTTCTCTACTGATTGGATTTATCGGTATCTCTTTGGGCCGGTATCATATTGACTTGCCAGCTACCCTTGATTCAGCACTTAGTGCAATGCCTTTCTTTGCAGGTGGCTACTTTGTCTTCCGCAAGACAGATATATTGAAGCCAAACAAATATGACAGATATCTGCCTATCTTTATTATTCTTGCTTTTGCTTTTGTGGCGATGTTCTGCACATATTTCTCCTTCCTTGTGAATTCGTTCCCTCGGAATGCTGCCATCGTTGTATATCCTTGTGGTTTCCTTGGAACCTACGGAGTGATTATGCTTGCCAAGATATTGAAGCGTCTACCACTGATTTCCTACTTTGGTAGATATTCCATCATGATATTGGTGACTCATATTGAGGTGTTCAATTTCTATGCAGGAGTTTTGAAACATTCAGGATTGAACCTGCCGGTCGGTTACATTTATGTCATCAACCTGGTTTTGACGATGCTTTCATATGTCATCATTATTCCCTTTATGCGAAAATTTATGCCACACGTGACGGCTCAAAAGGATGTGATACCAATAAATAATTAAACAAATAACAATTAACAACTGATTGTGTCGGAGAATTCAATAATCAAGAAACCGAGAATAGAATACATCGATTTGGCCAAGGGAATCTGTATTACCTTGGTCGTGTGCTTTCATTTGACGTTGTTCTATGATACGAGTCTCCCGTTCGACAACTTCTTCAAGGCATTCCGAATGCCGCTCTATTTCTTCCTGTCGGGCTGCTTCTTCAAGGCATACGAGGGCTTTGGAGGATTCGTTAAGCGCAAGATCAACAAGCTGCTGATTCCATTCGCCTTTTTCTTTTTGGTATGCTCGTTCATAATACCGAATATTCTGGCTCATTATGGCGTTAATATTCGATATTTGCCTATGAGTGAGATGTATTCAGCACTCCTTGACGAGTATTATCCTTCGGGGCAGATCTGGTTCCTGCTTTGTCTGTTCGAAATCAATATCTTTTTCTATATCATCTATCTTTTTTCAGGGATTTTCGAAAAGAGGACGCTTGTGCTTGTTATGATTTCGCTATTGTTCGGGTTGTGCGGAATCATCTTGAGCCTTAAAGGTATTGATATACCTGCTAATCTTGATACGGCTTTGAGCGCTCTGCCTTTCTTTGCGGTGGGTTACGTGATATTCAGGCATACCGACATGTTGAAGCCAAATCGTTACGACCGTTATCTGCCATTGATGATTATTGGAGCATTTGCGCTCGTGTATCTCGTTAGTCCGAACGTGTCTTTCCTCGAAAATCAATTTTATGGGTATTCCTGGTTGACCGCTTATCCTTTTGGGACATTGGGCGTTCTCGGAGTGATATGGCTTTCGAAGCTACTGAAAAGATTGCCAATTCTCACTTATTACGGAAGATATTCCATCATCATATTGGTTACCCATGATACGGTTTTCCATTTCATTGCGGCAGTCTTGAACCGTTTTGAGCTATCGTTGATGACTGAGTTGTCGCTCAATCTGCTTTTTACGATGGCGTCGTATCTGGTGATTATTCCCTTTATGCGAAAATATATGCCGCACGTGACAGCACAGAAGGATGTTTTACTATAATTTAAGTAAGATATGAAACAGTTGAAAACCATAGCGATTTTGGCATTGACGATGTGTGTCAGCGCCAATTTGTCGGCTTACGATGCTAAGATCCAGGCTCGACACGATTCAATTCTTGCGTTGATTACCGGAGCGCCTTCGTATGAAGCACAGCCCGTAAAGTCGATTACAGCTTTTGGAGCCAAGGGTAATGGCGAGAAGGACTGCAAGCCTGCCTTCGATAAGGCAATGAAGGCGGCTGCGCGTTCGAAGAATGGACTGCATCTGGTGGTGCCTGCCGGTGAATGGTTCGTGAAAGGCCCGATTCATTTGGTCAGCAACCTGACCCTTGAATTGCAGGAAGGGGCACACTTGATGTTTTCGCCCGAACCAACCGATTATCTTCCTGCTGTGCAGACATCGTGGGAGGGGTCGTTCTGCCAGAATATCTCTCCGCTCATTTATGGCTTCAAGCTCGAAAATGTGGTCATCATGGGTAGGGGAACGATTGACGGCAACTGTGCGGAAACTTTTCCCAAATGGCGTGCTGACCAGAAACTTGGTCAGTCGGCTTTGCGCGGTCAGGATCATCAGGAGGTGCCCGTCGAGGAGCGCAATTATGGCGTAGATCAGAAACTTCGTCCTCACCTCGTGCAGCTCTTCGGATGCAGGAATGTCACCTTCGAAGATGTTTTCATCACAAATTCTCCATTCTGGTGTGTACATCTTCTCAAGTGCGAGAATGTGATTTGTCGAGGTTTGCGCTACGATGCGAAACTGGTGAACAACGATGGCATTGACCCCGAGATGACACGTAACCTGCTGATTGAGGAGATAGAATTCAATAACGGAGATGACAACGTAGCCGTAAAGGCAGGTCGCGACAACGATGGTTGGAAGAACTGTTCGGCTACCAGCGACCCGCTTTATGAGCCACAACCATCGGAGAACATCATCATTCGCAACTGTCGTTTCAAGGGTCTGCATGGACTGGTCATCGGTTCGGAGATGAGTGCCGGCGTGCGTAATGTCTTTGTGGAAGATTGCACTTATGGCGGCTACAACAAACGTGCACTATACGTGAAATCGAATCCCAACCGAGGCGGGTTCGTCCACGACATCTACTTCCAGAACTGCCAGTTCGACGAGGTGGAGGACCTCTTCTACATCACGTCGATGTATGCGGGAGAGGGTGCCGATGACAATCACTTCACTTCGATTCATGACATTCATGTGAAGGACGTCCATGCCAACAAGGCACGCAATGCCGGCATCGTGCTGCAAGGAACTGCAGCCAGGCCTATCTATAATGTAAGTTTCGAAAATGTTACTGTAGATGAGTTGAAGGTAGGATTCTCGTCGATGAATACCGATGACATCATCTTGCGCAATTGCAATCTGGGAGGCACCATTGACGGAGCGCCCTCACAAGTAACCAAACATGACGGACTCTTTGACAAGGATGTGAAGAAATGAGTTTCAATTAACAATTAATAATTAACAAATAACAATTATTAATTAACAATTAACAAATAACAATTATAATGTCCGATAATTCTATAGACGAAAAGCCGAAAGCTGCTGAACCTGATGTCTTCATCTCTTTCGAGGAACGCTGGACACAATTGCTTGACGATTGCAAGCAGAAATTGGGCAGTTTGAGTGACGATGACAAGGACGGGCAGATATGCGACCTTTGGACCAGCATCAATAAATATGTAACCATTATGGCCGTGCCTAAAGCAATCATGCCAAGAATGCGCAAGACATTGTGGAAGATGGCTTGGCGTTCATCGTTTTCGCAATGCGTGACTATCCTACTTTATTGTGTGCTGACCTTCTTTCCCCGTAGGTCTTATCGTAGTGTTGAAGCTCAACAGTATTTCAAGAGGCGTTTGACTCGAAATGGTAGATAATATAAAAAACTTCATAGAGACAGTTGACAGGAAATATGGAGCATGGGTGTTCTATGTGGCATTGGTTCTGATGCTGACATCCACATCCTGGTTCTGGCTCGATGAAATCCCTGGCGAGATACGCTTGATTTCAAAGCGTTTTTTGCAACTGGGGCAGACTCTATGTTGTCTTAGAATCGCCCTTCTGAGTTGGAAATATCCCAGATATGTCATTCTTTGTGCTGTAATTATTCCATTAGTCTATTATTCGTATCTTCTGAGCCATGGAAATATGCTGATCAAGACAGTGATGTTTGTTGCCGCATCGAGGGATGCTGACATCAAGGTGATTCTTCGGATTTATCTTGTCATCTTCCTGACCATGCTGTTCCTGGGGCCAGCGACTTTGCTTCTGGATTGGTCTGCAGATATAGTCAAGCATAAATACAACCATGTGGGACATTCCTATGGGTTCTACAATCCCAATCGTTATGCTTACCTGATGCAGATGCTCATTCTGCTGGTCATTCATATTTTGCACATTCGACGATTCCTTTGGGTTGCGATCGTCTGTTGGATATCGGCAGTTGTGGTGGGTTGGATGACCTTGAGTACAACTTCGGTTATTGTGTTGTTGTTCTTCCCGCTTGCATATTATTGGCTCAAGCATCATACTGTTCCATCTCTCTGGCTCGCCCTTTTCCCGTTGCTTCTGACTGTTCTTTCCATAGGGCTTGCTTTCTATTTCGGACCTTCGACAGGCGAATCGACTTTCGCGAGCCGTTTCAGTATCCCCTATTTGCTTTTTGAACGACATGGCCTAAGTTGGTTGGGGCAGGATTGTGGCATTGTAACATGGGAAAAGGCATTTCGAGAAGGCGTTGAACCTATCTATTTTAACAATCTTTACCTAAGCCTCTTTGTCAAGAATGGTGTAATTGTGGCTTTCCTGATCCTTGTGCTCTATGGACTATATCTTTATCGCATGGGACGGCTGCGCAATCCTCTGTTACTGGCTATGGCTCTCTGTCTGGCTATCTCAGGGTTGATGCAGCTATTTCCGCTTAACATCATGCTCGACTTCCTGCTCATGTATTTTTTCCAGGAGCCCTTTGTGCGGAAAAACATCGTAAAAGCTGAGAATGAATAAAAATGTAACGTCTGAGCTAATCAGCTTTGCGCGATTCCCTTTGGCGATATGTGTCGTGATGATTCATTGCTTTATCAGTATCAAGGGGTGGCAATATGACAAGTTGGCAGAGCAAGGATTGGGAAGCAATGTGGCAATGGAATTTATTATATCGACACGAATTATCATTCTATTTGTTGTCGCATTGTTTTTTCTGATATCAGGGTATTTGTTCTTTTTACATCTGGAAGAATGGAATAGCGGTGGATGGTTGCGAAAGATGAAGCGTAGGTTCTGGACGCTCCTCATCCCTTATATATTGTGGAATACGTTATACATATTATATATTATAGGCCCGGATATATGGGATTGTTTGGTCCATGGAAAACCTTGGTACGTGGTGAAGGCTTGGGTCGATGACCATGGCGGCTGGGTTGGACTCTATTGGAATGCTAAGTCACTGGGTATAGGCCAGGTGGATATATGGGGACATCCTGCCCATACAACAGTGCCTGTTCTCTTGCCATTCTATTTCATCAGGGATCTTATCGTCGTGGACTTGTTCACACCATTATTTCATTTCCTTTTGCGTTCCCGAGATGGTAAGGTTTCTCCTTATGCCATTGTAGCTATGGTCTTATTGGCTTTCCTTTACCTTACGCAGACTTCTTTTATGATTCCTGGATTCACTGCCGAAGCATTTTTCTTTTTCGGATGGGGAGCATTCTTGTCCTTGAATCGGTTTGAACTGCCCAATGTTTTTTATGCCAGGCGTTGGCCTATAGCCATTATCACGCTTGTCCTATTCATTGCAATGATTTGCAGTGGCTACCTTTATTCTCGAACTGGAAGGATGATTTATCCTTTCTTTATCGTTTTTGAGGTAATGACAATGATCAACCTGCTGGCTTGGATGGTGAGACGAAGTTATTCGAGTCCTTTTTGGGCAAAGATAAAGAATGGGTCAATCAGGTGGCAGGATGCTACCTTCCTGATTTTTGCACTGCACTTTTTTATCCTTAAAGATGTGTTTAAGCTGCTCAACAGGGTTGGCGGTGCCCTGACAGGATTTTATGATGTGAGGTCGATGGAGATGGCCAATAGTTTCCCATATGTCGTTATCACGAACTACTTGTTGAGAGTTGTGATTATCGTCGCTATTTGTATGTTTGTCTATGTAATTCTTCGCAAGTTTTTGCCACGGGTTTGTGGTATCCTCTGCGGAAGATGAATTTAGCAAGTTATAAACATATTTTGTCGTTATGACAAAGAAAATTCTGATTGCATTTTTCGTCTTATTGCTGGTAGGTTGCGTGTCATTGTTGGCCTATCTCTATGGACCCTGGTGGTTCAAGAAACTTCCGGTAACCAATGGTTCGAATGGTAGAGTCGGGACAATAGAATTGCCAGCAGGTTATGAAAGAGTGGGTGATAATACAGGCTTCGCTGCATATTTGCGCAACCTCCCATTGGCTGCCGATAGTGTGCAGGTGCGAAGGATAAATGGGCAGTTGGCCGATTCGCTGCTTCCCTATGGTTATCGTGTAATTAATCTGCCCTTGCTGCATCGTTACGAACAGTGTGCTGATGTCTGTATCCGTTTATGGGCTGAATATCTTTTTCAGACACGTCAATTCTGGAAGATTCATTTCGAGGATACTCAATATAACACAATGCGGTACTATTGGGGAGGCAGGAGAAGCAAGTTCGTGCCCTATTTGAAGCGTGTCTTTAAGTATGCCAACACCGAATCGTTGATTCGTGAGATGCCTCAGCGTCCGTTGAACGAAATGCAACCGGGCGATGTGTTTGTGTATTGCGCCAAAGACAGGGAGGACAAGAAGTATGGTCATGCCATTATGGTGGCAGATGTGGCAAGGAATCCTGTGACAGGTCACAAGATTTTTCTGCTTCTTCAGGGCAGTACCCCGGCTTGCAGTATCCATATTTTGAAGAATAGGAATGATTCTGTCCTTTCCCCTTGGTTCGAATTGGATGAAAATGCTTCAACCCTGGATTTGGGCATCGCCACATACCAAGCCAATGAACTGAGGCATTTCAGCAACTCCATTTTTTCACCCAGGGATCCAGGCAGATCAGCACTTCCTTCAAATATTTATGAAGAGGTCCACTCTGATTCCATTGTTCCCAAGGAAGTAGCGACCCTGATGGAGGCTTATCCCCAGCAACGATTGAAGTACAGGAACAATGAGATCATCTTTCCAGATGGCACAACGATACCGTTCGATGACGGATATGAGAAAACTTTTGAGCAATTGCTCGACTATTCAGATGTGGAGGATATGTTTCGATTGTCTTATTGCAGACAGGATACACCAGTCTATCAGTCGGATGCAGGACGAAGCCGATGTGACGCATTCTTCAAGAAGATGTATGGCTCATCGGCGGAGGAGGTGAAGCACAACCTCGTGACAGTGGATTGGTTTGGTGGGAAAGTGAAGTTTACAAAGATCAATGGAGCGGCGGAACAACTCAAGAGAGTGGCAGCCGAACTTGCCCAGCATCCTGAACTTGCTCCTTATCTGCCATCTGCAGGCACATTCTATTGGCGGCAGGTGCGCGGAGCGAAGCGACAGAGTGCCCATAGTTATGGCATAGCCATCGATATCAATACAGAATACTCAAATTACTGGCTTTGGACCAACCAAGGAGCAGGCGAACTCGACACGCTAAAGTACGAAAATAGGATTCCTAAGGAGATAGTCGAAATCTTCGAACGACATGGCTTCATCTGGGGTGGCCATTGGTATCACTACGACACGATGCACTTCGAGTATCGGCCTGAAATACTCGGATGGGTCAACTCTTTCTTGTCAGACAATTAATTTTTGACGTTATTCCCCAAAACTCATCACTCATTACTCATCACTTAAAAATCTTACATGTACAGTTTACACTTTAAAGTTACCACCAGTACCTGCGACAGCGAAGGCCGGCTGAAGTTATATTCAGCCCTCCAGATGATGCAGGACTGCTCTGAGATGTGGATTGACAGCGAACCTGGCATCCAACAGTTTTTCACCCAACAGAACATGACCCAGCTCCTGGCTTCGCGTGTGGTCGAAATCGTCCGCGTCCCCAGTTACAAGGAAGAACTGACGGTGACGACATCGGTCTATGATATGAAGCCAATGTTCGGATTCCGCAATACGTTCATCTATGATTCAAATGGGGAACCTTGCTACAAGACGTGGAGTATGGGCGCCTTTGTGGATAAATCGACAGGCAAGCTGAAGCGCGTGGGAGCCGATGCTATCGCTTCGATGCATCTTGATTCTCAGCTGGAAATGAACTATGGCGAACGTCGCATCATCCTGCCCAAAGAAGGGGGAGTGGTTAGTGACCCGATTTCTGTATTGCGTGCCGACATTGACTATAACAAGCATGTCAACAATGCCAATTACGTGCGCATGGCAATGGAGTTACTGCCCGCAGACTTTGAGGTGAAGAACCTTCGTCTGGAATATCGCATTCCAGCCAAACTTGGAGATACACTAGTCCCCGTGGTTTATCACATTGGCGAGACGATAGTCGTTTCGCTCGATATCCACGGGGAGGCAAGTGCTATTGTTGAATTCAGTTGATTGAGTCTATTCCTGTATCTCACATCGGATTGATCCGATGCGCTTCAGTCCGATGATGGCCTTGAGCGGGCGATGGTCGGGGGTGGTCGAAAGCCAGACTTTGAGTGGTGTACTGTCCTGCCCCTTGGTTGCGAAATTCAGATCGATGAGGAAGGCCTTGTGTGTCTTCCCGTTGCGCATCTCGCATTTTTCGACGCCACAATAATCTACATTGATGATCTGCTGGGTGATACCGTCATAGCACACGAACTTCATCCGTTTGCCTTTCTTCATGTGCTCGTAGTCGAGGTGGCGAACTGAATAGAATACCGAAAGCATATCGTAGGCCGGACCTTCGTTGGTGAAGTGCACTTCACGGTTCACGGCGTCTTCCTTGCCTTTCTTGCGCCAACGCTTGAGGACTACACTGGTGCTGTCAACGTCGTTGAGACGTCGGTTCGGCTGCCCTGCTGAACCAACGTTCTTCGTGTTGGCAGCACTTTTGTTATGCCAATGATGACGGTAGTAATAGTTGGCCAGCGCATTGTAGCTGCCCTCGTGAGTTCCTTTTCGGAAGCGCAGGGGCACCATGTCCTCATTGAAGTAGCAGTCGAGCGTATCACGTACTCTCATGATATGCTCCACGATACTTAGCGACTTGCCGGCGAGTTTGCTATGATAGACGGTTTGTCCATTCTTGTCGGTCTCTTTCGTGAAACTCAACTTGCCGAAGCCAGCCTTGGCATTGATGAGTCCGATATGGAAATAGATATTGTACTCCAGATTCTCCGGAGCATTGGATGCTGCCCAGGCAGCCTGCTCCTGTGGAGCGATGGGAGCTGCAGAGTAAATGGCTGGTGCATACGCGCACGCGATAATAATAAAGAATAGGGTGAGACGGCGTAGCATCTGATTTTTGATATTTATTTGTTAAGTTTCTTTCTTAAGCTAGGATGTTTCTCGAGATATTCCTCGTTCTTGCTCTTCTTTTCCTTCTTTTCCTTCGGCTTGTTCTGCTTCAGTTCATCAGGTTTCTGTTTGTCAAGCTCAGTGGCGCGCACATTCCAGGTCTCGCTGTAGTCCCAGTTCTCGCGCATTTCGAGCATCTTGGGAAGATAGAAGACGTTCTCGGGCTGGATGCGTCCATCGAGTGATCCTACGTCAAAGATGCCGTTCCCGTTGCGATCTTCCACCAGTCGGACATAGCATTTGCCGACGGGAGCCTGTGGGAATCTGGCTTGGCCATTCTTCACACTTACCTGCTGCACGGGGTTGTCTTTCTCGTTGAGGAGCTGGACGAAAGCTTCGCCTTCTACTCCCTGTACGTTCACCAGCAGGTGGGCATATTCGTCGCTCTTTTTCTCGCTGAAGGTCATCGCGATGGAGTCGAGGGGATGTCCGTAGATGTCGAACATCGACGCTGAGTCGCAGATGAGCCTGTAGTTTTGGCCTGGCGAGAAGTGCGGCTTGGCATGGAGCGTGTAGCGACGCAGACGGAGGCTGTCTTGCACAAGCTCGAAATCGAGGGGTACCCAGATAGTATCCTTTTGCTGCTCCAGATGGAGTGCTTCGGTATTTAGACTGTCGAGAGGGGCAGAAGTTTCGAAGCGGGGTCGTTTTCCTACGTCAATTTTGCTGTCGAGCAGCTTGATGCTCATGAAAACGGTCTTTGGAAGGGTGTCTTTTGGTGCCTCTTCCTGATCTTTCTTGCGTCTTTTTTTCTTCTTCTTGTCGTCCTTGTCCTCCGGGTGCTGATCTTCCGGCACATTAATCTCAGGCTTCTCCAGGTGCATTGTGTCGGTGCGGATGATGTCGATGCCATTCTGAGTGAATGGATAGGTCACGGTAAGGTGTAACGTATCGCGATGATATACCAGCGAATCGCGCAGCCAATAGACGAGGGTGTCGTTGGTCGGATTGGGTTCGCAGATGAGCCAGGCATCCTTGTCTAATCTCGCAGGACCACGGTCTTCTTCGTCGAGCAACGAGATGACGGGAGGTTCGGGCATCCGAGCGGCAAAGTTGAGCGTAATCTGGGTGCTGTCCTTCCATTTCATGTCATCGAGATAGCGGATGACATGACCTTCGTTGAACATGCGCAGACACAGGTCATTCGGATAATAGTCGGTGACCTCGTGCACGTAGATGGAATCGACCTTCAGGCTGTCGAAGCGGTTCCAGATGGTGTCGCTTGCGGTATGACTGCCGACCGAAGGGATAATGAGCGAATCGACAAAGGCGATGTCTTCGGTGTTGACATCGTACATATAGTTGGTGTTCCCATCCTTCACGGCATACATTCTGTACTTGCCGGAGCCGACTCCGCTGATGGTGAATCGTCCGTAGGAATCGGTCTTGCCGGCACGTTCGAAGGGACGAAGGCTGAAGATTGAATCAGGATATAGGGCAACTATGGAGTCGATGGCCAGTTGTAAGGAGTCACCCTCCTTACCGCGAGCAGGAAAAATTCCATCCTCGTTAAGGGCATAAATGCCAACAAAAGCCCCAGTGACGGGTTCCAGATCCTTGGCATTGAGCAAGGTGCCCATCACCTTCATCGTATCGATGTGGTCGCCTGTCGAAAAGGTGAGCGACAGGTTTTCCAGCGGATTGCCTTCATTGTTGTCCTGCACAGCATCGCCAAGGTCGATGGTATAGGTCGTATTGGCCTGCAGCGTGTCTCGCAGCTCGATGGTCAACGTTTTCGCATTGCTTGAGATGGTTGGCGCCTTGACCTGTGGTGGAGAGATGGTCATTTTCTCGTTGGCATTGTCGAGCTTGATGTTCTCGTTGAAGCGCATCGTGATCTTCTGCCTGTTGACGCTCGTCGCTGCTTCGGCTGGCTCGCTGCGCACAAGCACGGGAGGCGTCTCGTCGTAGAGCCCTCCACCTGGCGAACCGATACTGGCACACCCCAAAAGTCCTGCAAACGATAGGAGTGCAAGAGGTACTAATTTTGGACGTTTTTTTGTCAAAAAGTGTCGAAACATGCCGCGAAGATACACAAAAATAGTCACACATACATAAAAAAGAGTAAAAAAAGTGCTTTTTTTTAGGTTTTTTTTCGTGATTTCAATTATTTTATTTAACTTTGCGCCCGAAATATGCGAAAAAATTAAGTAAAATCAAATATTTTCAACAATGCAAAACAAAGGATTTGTAAGCGTGATTGCCGTCTTGCTCGCTTTACTTTGCGCCTACTACATCTCGTTCTCCTACGGAGTGCGTCGTGTAGAAAAGAAGGCCGAAGCATACGCTGCAGAAACAGGCAATTCAGCCAAGTATTTCTTGGATTCCATCTCCAATGAGACTGTCTGGTTGGGTAAGACCTTCAAGCAGGCACAGGAGATGCAGGTGGGCCTCGGCCTGGACCTGAAGGGAGGTATGAACGTTATTCTTGAGATCTCTGTAGCCGATGTGCTCAAGTCACTCGCTGCTGAGAACGCCCAGAACCCCACTTTCGTGCAGGCACTGGCTGAAACTCAGAATGCAGGTGAGGTAGAGAGCGGTGACAACTTTGTCGATGCTTTCGCTGCCAACTACAAGAAGATCGACCCAACTGGAAAGCTGGCCGACGTCTTCAGCACCTATCAGCTCAAGGAGAAGATCACCAAGAGCACCAGCGATGCTGAGGTTGTATCGATCATCAAGAGCGAGATGGAGTCTGCTCTCTCGAACTCGTTCAATGTGCTCCGTAACCGTATCGACCGTTTCGGTGTAGTTGCTCCTAACATCCAGCGTCTCCAGCAGGCTGGCCGCATTCTTGTCGAGCTGCCTGGCGTGAAGGAGCCCGAACGTGTGAAGAAGCTTCTTCAGGGTTCTGCCAACCTTGAGTTCTGGGAGACTTATCAGGCCGGTGAGATTGCTGGCGCATTCCAGAACATGCTTATGGCCGAGGCTCAGAAGAACGTTCCTGTTGCCAGCGATAGCGCCGCTGTCGATAGCGTTGCACTTGCTAACGCTATGCAGAACAGCCTTGCTGCCCGCGTGCAGGTGTTTGGCGACCAGGGTCCGGTGATTGCCGTTGCTCAGTCAAGCGATACCGCAGCCCTCAATGCCCTCTTCAACCAGAAGCAGTACAAGGATGCCTTCCCACGTAAGCTGAAGCTAGCCTGGAGCGTCAAGTCGTTCGACGACAAGGGTCTCTGGTATCAGCTCTATGCCCTTAAGGCACACGACAACCTCGGTCATCCATCTCTTCCCGATGCAACCAAGGGTGGCGACATCGTAGTTGATGCTTCTGCCGACTTCGAGCAGATTCACAACGAGTATCAGGTCAGCATGACCATGACTCCTGAGGCTGGCAACACATGGGCCAAGCTCACCAAGGAGAACGTAGGCAAGTGCGTAGCTATCGTGCTTGATGATGTGGTTTATTCTGCTCCTCGCGTCAACCAGGAGATTACGGGTGGCCGTTCGCAGATTACCGGCAACTTCGACACAGAGGAAGCCAACGACTTGGCCAACGTGCTCAAGTCGGGTAAGATGGCTGCCAAGGTCAACATCGTGTCTGAGGACGTGGTTGGTCCTACCCTCGGTTCTGAGTCCATCAAGGCCAGTGTGATTTCGTTCATCGTGGCCCTCGTGCTCCTCTTCATCTACATGGTGCTCTTCTATGGCGTCACCGCAGGTCTCGTGGCCGACTGCTGCCTCTTGATCAATGCCTTCTTCACACTCGGTATCCTTTCGAGCTTCCACGCTGTGCTTACCCTTTCGGGTATCGCCGGTATCGTGCTCTCCATGGGTATTGCTGTGGATGCCAACGTACTTATCTACGAGCGTGCCAAGGAAGAGCTTGCCAGCGGCAAGCAGCTCCGTTCGGCTGTTGATGCTGCCTATCGCAATGCGTTCAGCGCCATCTTCGATGCCAACTTGACCTCGTTGATCACTGGTATCATTCTCTACTACTTCGGTACAGGTCCTATCCGTGGTTTCGCCGTCACCTTCATCATCGGTATCATCACCTCGTTCGTGAGCGCCGTCTTCCTGAGCCGTATCTTCTTCGAGTGGGCTCTTGGCAAGGGCTATTTCAAGAACCTCACCTTCACTGGTGCACTCTCCGGTTTGCTCAAGCCTACCCACATCGACTTCGTGAAGAAGGGTTATTTCACCACCAAGGTGTATGCCGTCATCGCTGTGCTGGCTATCGTCCTGATGTTCTTCCCAGGTCTTGAGAAGGGTATCGACTTCACTGGTGGTCGCAACTACGTCGTTGCCTTCAACGAGGTTGCCGGTGTTGACAACGAGGCTCTCGCCGAGAAGCTCCAGAACAACGCCACCCTCAACGATGCCGCCATCAAGGTCATCACCATCAGCCGCGACAACCAGGTTCGTATCACCACCAACTACGACCTCAATGCTGCCGACGATGCACAGGCCAACCTCATCATGAAGCAGGCCATCTACGATGCCGGTAAGGAACTGGGTTATGTAAGCACCGATTTCGAGGCATTCAACAATGAGGATAACATTCCTTCTACCCAGAAGGTTGGTCCTTCGATTGCTGAGGATATCACCTACGGCGCTATCGTAGCCATCATCCTCTCGCTCATCGCCATCGCCCTCTACATCCTCTTGCGTTTCCGCAACGTGGCATTCTCGATTGGCGCCATCCTGGGCCTTGCAGCCAATACCCTCGTCATCCTGGGTCTTTACTGCTTGCTCCCATCCATCATGCCATTCTCGATGGAGATCGACCAGGCGTTCATTGCAGCCATTTTGACCGTAATCGGTTACTCAATCAACGATATCGTGGTCGTATTCGACCGTATCCGTGAGGTGAGCACCCTTTATCCCAACAAGACTCGCTACAATATTGTCAACGAGGCCCTCAACGCCACTATGCCACGTACGTTGAACACCTCCATCTCTACCCTCTTGGTACTGGTCGTGATCTTCGTGCTCGGTGGTGCTACCATCCGCAGCTTCATCTTCGCTATGTTGCTCGGTGTTGTAGTCGACCCATTGACCACCATCTTCCTCGCCGTTCCTGCTGCCTATTACTGGATGGGCAAGAAGGAGGCTAAAGCTGAGGCTGTCGCCAAGAAGTAATCCGATTACTTCCTGACTTGAATAATGTGAACCGCAATGATGGGCCATCCACGTTGCGGTTCATTTTTTTTCTTTTCAAAAATTTGGAAAATTGCAGCAAAACGCGTATCTTTGCCGCGTCAAAGGGAAAGCTCCCTTTTGCCACATTATATAATATATAGGAACAATGCAGAAACAGGATATCCGAATAGTATTCATGGGCACGCCCGATTTCGCGGTGCCCACACTCGATGCGCTGGTCACAGGCGGCTATAATGTTGTCGGTGTCATCACAATGCCCGACAAGCCCGCAGGCCGCGGACACAAGGTCCAGTATAGTCCCGTCAAGCAATATGCACTCGATCATAATCTCCCGCTCCTTCAGCCCGAAAAGCTCAAGGACGAATCGTTCCTCGAAGCACTGCGTGCTTGGCGAGCTGACCTTCAGATTGTCGTTGCCTTCCGTATGCTGCCCGAAGTGGTATGGGCTATGCCGCGGTTGGGCACATTCAACCTTCATGCTGCTCTTCTCCCACAGTATCGAGGTGCAGCGCCCCTCAATTGGGCAGTCATCAATGGTGATAAGGTTACGGGTGCCACTACTTTCTTCCTTGACCATCAGATTGACACGGGCCGTATCATCCTCAAGCAACCTCTTGAGATTGGAGCAGAGGAGAATGTTGGTTCGCTGCACGATCGTATGATGGAGATGGGCAAGGGGTTGGTTACGCGCACTGTCGATCTGCTGCTTGAGGCAGATGGCGACCTCAGTCGCGTTCCCACCATCGACCAGAATACGCTCCTTCAGGACCTGAAGGCCTCGACCGGCATCGACGAACTGCGTCCTGCTCCCAAGATTTTCAAGGAGACTTGCGAATTGCATTTCGACCAGTCGGTGCGCTCTTTGCACAACCTGGTGCGTGGCCTCTCGCCCTATCCAGCTGCTTGGACTACTCTCGCAGGTCTTTCGCCTGTCAAGGTGTTCCGCACCCGCATTGTGAGCGAAGGAACTCCGCAACCCACTGAAGCCATCGGCAGGATTGATACCGACAATCGCAGCTACATCCACATTACCTGTGCCGACGGCATCCTCTCGCTCGAAGAACTCCAGCTCCCCGGCAAGAAGCGTATGGATGTCCGCGCCCTGCTTAATGGGTTTAGAGTTGAGAGTTGACCGTAAATAATTAATTGTTAATTGTTAATTATTAATCACTAGTGTCCTAAATGTTAGGACTCGAAATTCAACAATAGTTGAGCGCTATCATTTTGCTTGATATTTTCATCATTTGCTTTCAAGAGCAAATCTCGAATTGGAGTCTTGTCAAGCAGTGAGACTGATAGAATCCTCAGCATGTAATATGTGTCCATCCTGACATTTAGGACATGCTCGACAATCGCGACCAAACAGTACGTAATGATAGCGACATGAATCTGGATACGGACAGCATTCTCGTTAAAGCCATAGAACTCCTTGACGTGGAGATGCTGTTTGATCCACTTGAAGAATAGTTCCACTCTCCATCTAAATTTGTAAAGGAGAGCGACCTCTTCAGCTGAAATGGACAGATTGTTGGTATAGAAGACGAATGTCCTTTGATCCTCTTCGTCATAGAACACCACTCTGCGAAGAACCTCCGGATACTGTTTTGCTGTTTTATAAACAGTGAACCGAATTCGTTGGTCACTTACTACTCCTGTGGCTGGGTTGGAGTAGTTTAGATCCTCAACGATCTCATAGCGCATATTGACCTTTTCCCGAACGACGAAATAAGCCTTCGTCCTGTGGATAAAGAACAACTGCTCCGTATCCATATATGCGCGGTCAAAAATATAGAAAGACCCTGACTCATAAGGGACAACAGTCATTGCCTGTGAGTCATGAACATCGGCGTTCGAAATTACATAGAACCCAGGGACGTCGCTCTTCACATCATACAAAGTGTGTACTTTGATTCCACCCTTGTCATGATGGAGTTTGGACCAATCAAAGCGCGCAAGGCATAAGCTGATTGTAGTGGAATCAAAAGCATAGACGTTTCCATCTTTGATGAAAAAGTCTTCCGCGACACCCAATCGCTTTTCACGAGCCTTCTTTATCATCAGGGCAGCAAGATCCTCGAATATCTTCGGATTGCGGACACAATTCGCATAGGCGAAGTTACTGACGGAAATGTCCTTGCCAATGCCAAGATGGAACAGCTTTGATTCGTGAGCCTTTAATGAGCTCACCAGCACTCTCAGGCTTTCACACCTCGCCAGCTGGCCAAATATCAATGCCAGAAGCTGTCTCCAGCATGTGAATGTCTTTACAGATTTATTACCTTTATACTTCTTGACAATCCAGTCGAACTCCACTTTCGGGAGGTACCGGCATATCTGAGTGAAAATATACTCTCCTTTCATTTTGCTATCGCGTCATCTTATTCATTATAATAAACGCGAAAGTCACAAAAATAATATGCAGAGTGTGATTTTCAATATACTATAATCAGTATGTCAACAAGTTATAAGTATTATTTTTGAGAACATTTAGGACACTAGTGAACACGAATTATCATGAATTTTACATGAATTAGTTTTGAGATGTGTCATTTACAGACATTCATACTGATAAATTTACGTTAATTCGCGAAAATTCGTGTTAATATAATACTTATAGTTAATTCTGAATGGTAATTTATGTTTGTACCCCCAAAAATATGGCAAAATATTTGGAATTTCTAAATAAATACCTCATCTTTGCACCAGAAAACACATAAACTTATGAAAAGATTAGACGTACTATTGCTATTTGTATTTGCTTCGTTATGCATTTCGACGATGTCGGCGCAGGAAGTCAGTGTCGATGTTGCCAAGGGCCGTGCCCTCGATTTCCTTTCTAGTCAGTCAGTAGGTCCCAAATATGCCAAGGGAACTGCATCATCCTCCGACCTCAAGCTCGCCTACACCTCGAAGAGCGAGGGTAAGACCTGCTTCTACGTCTTCAATGTCGGTGACGGCGATGGCTTCGTCATCGCAGGCGGCGACGAATCTGCCCAGCAGATCCTCGGCTATAGCACCTGCGGCACTTTCGACTACGACCAGGCCCCCGACAACTTCCGTTGGTGGCTCAGCCAGTACACCGAGCAGATTGCCCATGCCGAGGCTCCATCCCAGGAAGCCCTTGCTGCCGCCGCAGCCTATCGCGCCAAAGCAGCTCAGACGCGTGAAGACGTCGCCCCGCTTATGGAGACCTCTTGGAACCAGACTTATCCATATAATACTGAGATTCCCGTCTATGAGAGCAATGGCTCCCCTTACCTTACCGGTTGTGTAGCAACTGCGATGGCTCAGGTGATGAAACGTTGGAATTATCCCGAACATGGCACAGGTAGTTACTCTTATACGGATGATGGTAATACATTTTCAGCCGATTTCGGCAATACGACTTATGACTGGGATAATATGCTCCCAATATATAAAGGAAGACCTATTACCGACGATAATATCAAGGCTGTCGGCACGCTGATGTATCATGCCGGTGTCGCTTTGGAAATGAATTATGGTGTAGGTGAAAGTGGCGCTTCAGATTCCCGTGTTGGACCAGCACTGGTAAAGTATTTCGGTTATGACAAGTCTGTTCGCCATGAATCCAGGAACTATTTTACCGATGAAGGTTGGGAGGAATTGATCTACAATGAGCTTTCGGCAGGTCGCCCCGTGCCTTATTCTGGAACGCCAGCCGACAGCGATACTGGACACGAATTTGTCTGCGATGGTTATCAGGCCAGTACCAACATGTTCCACATGAACTGGGGATGGGGAGGCGTTGACAACAATTATTTCACCCTGAGAGGTGATAATGCACTCGTGCCTTCTGGCTTTGGCACCGGAGGTTATAATCAAAGTCAAGAGGTTACCGTCAATATCAAGCCGGATGAAGGGGGTGAACCGACTCCCCATATTGTGCTCGAACTCGGTAACTATGCTATGTACATGGAGGTCAATAGGGAGAAGTATTATGACAACTATACCTATGACAAGGGAATGGGTAATAAAAAATTGGAATACAACATCGAAGTCACGAATAGAAGTTGTGTGTTCAATAATGCTGTTTATTTCCCCGAAGACGCTAATGTGAATATTCAATTGGGCGTTAAAGCCGTTGACCGAGAGTCCTCGACAGTCCAATATTTCAATTTTGGCAATTCATATCTTCTGAAGAATGAAATTATAAACTTTATCTACGGTTATTCAACCAATATCAATCTCTCCGATTTTGAGTACAACGGCATCTATGAGCTACATCCTGTCTTTCGCATCGAAGGCACCGAGGAGTGGATGGACATCCAAGTCCCTGCTTCCAAAACGATACCGACCGTAACCATCTTGGGTGCCGAAAATCGCACCCCTACGAATGTGCATTTCTTCATCAGCGGTTCCGAAATGGTGGAAGAAGAGACAGTTCAGATCACTCACGACAGCAATTATCAGGGAGCAGTTACCTACAGCTCAAGCAATCCTGCCGTCGCTACCGTCGATGCCCAAGGCGTGGTTACAGGTGTCTCGGCTGGAACCGCTGTGATCACAGCTAGGGGAGAAGCCGATCCCGAACGTCTTTATCTCGCCACAGAGACGACCTTTGAAGTCCGGGTTAATCACATCGAAAAGAGTGATCCTAATTTTACAATCGCGAAAACCGATATTGTTGTAGGAGATGTTATCAGGATAAAATGGGCCAATGATTATGATGGAGAACTGACCTTCACTTCATCCAATCCTTCAATAGCAAAGGTCGATGCTCAGGGAAAGGTTACGGGTAGGGCTGAAGGCACTGCGGTAATTACGGCCGTTGCTACTGAAACGCCCCATTTTTCGGGGAGCCAAGCTACATTCACCGTCACGGTTTATCCGCTGAAGATAACTTTCATTGAAGAACCCTATTTCAATAACGATAACAATGCATATCGTAATGATATAGTTATGTATTATACGGTAAGGAACGATTGCGGTGTGACGCATGACATTACGATTTCTACTACCTTGTATTTAACAGACGCATTAATTGCTAGCCCCGGAAATACACATCGTTCCGTTCCGGATGGCGGTGTAGTTGAAGGTTCTATCGACTTTGGTCCTTTCCTTGATATTATGGAAAGCAACGGTAAGCTGCCTGATGCGAATACACATTATACGGTATATCTAGGAAGCCGCTCCGTCAACTTCATCTACCGCAACACGCTGACGGTTGATTACGCAGTAGGCACAGTAGGCTTTGGCACCCTCATCCTTCCCTTCAACGCCGAGCTACCCTCAGGCATGAAGGTCTATAGCTGTTCCGAAGTCGATGCGAATGGTGTACTGAATCTGACTGAGGAAAGCAGCATTCGTCGCAATGTGCCCTATATCGTAAATGCGACACCAGGCGAATACTCCTTCGTAGGTCCCGAAGCCATCGATGCCGACAAGTCATCCTTCCAGGAAGGCATCCTCGTAGGAGCCGTGGCCAATGACGTCTCGCTCAATAAGGGCACCGACTACATCCTGCAGGAGCAGAACGGCAAGGTCGCATTCTATCAATACACAGGCACAAAGTCCGACAATCCATCCGAGAACGATGCCGATGGCAACCGTCTCGCCAAGCCCTTCCGCGCCTTCATCCACCTCGAAGGTTCCGGCCATGCCCCCAAGATCAACCTCCCCGGCGACGAAGAGACTGGCATCAAGGAAATCACAACCCCCTCGCTTCCCTCGGACGCGACCAACGGGAGCAACCCTTCAAAACCCTCAAACCTCTCAAACTTCTCGAACCCCCTCATCTACTCTCTCGACGGCCATCGCCACTCCACCCTCCAGAAGGGCCTGAATATCCTCATCCTCGACGATGGCTCCGTCCAAAAGGTCTTCGTCAAGTAAGGAGACCCTCTTCCTCAGGACCCCCTCTTATCCCCCTGCTTAGGTATTCTGCCCCCGCTGTTGATTCCCTTCGGTCACGTCCAGGAGAAGCGGGGGATAGAGGGGGTCTCTAAATATAATATGTAATATGAAAAAGCAATATATCACCCCCACTTGGCGCCTGCATCACGTCACCACCTCCGACATCATCATCACCTCCGACCCTCAGCTGACCGACGATCCCTCCGACGGTGGCGGTCAGTTAGCCAAACCACGCGACTCCGACTGGACGGGTTACGAATAAAAAAATTCTCAAATTCGTGATAAAAACCAGAGTCCCGTGTCCCTCACATATCATTAACGAGTCATTAACGGTCCATTATACGGTCATTAACGTTAAATACCTCTACGGATTCCCCAGATTAATCAGATTATCCCCTTTCTGTGCTTTCCGTACGTTCCGTGTGCCCTTCCCCGGACCCGCTTTATTTCCTCTAAAGATTTCCCCCAAGATTTCTTGCGCCAGCAATATAGTCATTTGGCAAATAAATAGGATATAAAAGTAGGTGAAAATGGCAGGAGACTGCGGGCTCAATGGATTGTTTATATTCGGCTAAGGCCGTCCCCAAGAATGGGGCCCCTTCCTTCGGATGCTGACTAAGCAGCATTCCGAAGGCTGCCGGAAAATGAGCTGCCCCAATGGCAGCAGAAAATTGCACTTCGTGCAGAAAATACGCCTCGGCCGTATCATTAATTATCTGGGGCCGGAGGTATTTTTTGCGCATTTGCGCAATTTTTTTGCAGGTATTGGACCTGCACATTTTCCGGCAGAAACAACCAGGCCATTGAGGCCGAGGTTGTCTGCCATTTTCACCTTCTTTTATATCCCATATTTGTTTGCCAAATGGCAATGGGAACTGCGGATCGAACCCACTCTAACAGAAAAACGCCTCAAGGCTTGCCTTTCTCAAAAAATGTTCCTATCTTTGCATCATCAAATATCATAACTATGAAGATTATCTACAGTCCTTTCTACAGTGGCGGCTATTACATGGCCATGAAAGACAGACCAGTCGCACTTGATGTTCAGGTGCTGGAAACCCAGGGCCTTCTTAGCCAGCTTGCCCTTCATGCCGGCATCCATCAGCAGATTCCGTCTTACCCCGAACGCCTTACTTCCTACCACAAGGCTCTTTTGGAGTATGACAGCTGTCACTCCGACAACTTGTTCCATCGAAGCATCGCCATCGACAGTATGAGTGTGGCCAAGACATTGCTTCGTTGGCGTGACGATCTGTCCCTTTGTCGTTGGGGCAAGCATATTCGCCTGACCGACGACTGTCGCCGACTCAATACCTTGGCCGAGATTGACGCTTGTTTCCAGGACAAAGGTTTAGCCCCATTGCTGGCAAAGCTGACCGAGCAGATCAAACTGATGATTTCTGGCAAAATTAAGGTTCCTCAGGCTTATAGGGAACTCGTCATCGAGATTCCCTGCAAGTTGGATCTTCTGCCCGATTTCATCCAGCCCTTGTTGCGTTCGCTGCAGCAGCTTGGCACTACCATCGAGGAAAACACCGACGATGCCAGCGCGAAACCAAGCTCCATCAAAGAGGTTCATTTCTCACAGCTGTGGAAAGCCGAAGCCTGGCTGACGCAACAGCAGCCAGCGGACTATGACCTGTGGATCAATACCGACAACAAGCGTCTTGACAACTGGTTCCATATGTCGGGCAACCCTGTTTGCGGCAGCGAGATGACCGACACCAACCCGCAGATTACGCAGATGTTCCTGTTGGCTGTCCAGCTGTTCCAGCGCCCCCTGAATGTGAATGCGCTCCTTCAGTACCTCTTCCTTCCGGAGTGCCCTCTTGACCGATTGCTTTGTAGAAACCTGGCATGGAACATTGTGCGGGAAGGCGGTTTCTGCAACGATAAGGTGCAGGAATGCATCAATACCTATATCGAAAGCGAATTCAAGGTTGACGACAAAACGCCACAAGAGAAGACCAAAGAGCAGCGTGAGGAGAATTTCAAAACCTATCTCCCCTTTGACTTGATAGGTGGCGACACTGCTTTGGCCACGGAGTCTGACTCGGTGAACGTCAAGGCCCTTAAAACGTTCCTGAAGGCAATCAGTTCCTACGCTTCGAACAGGGCTGTGGGGATTGCTTCCAAGCGACCCTACGATGCCCGAATTGCTCAATTGAGGACTGTCACCGAAATGACCGATGCGCTATTAAGCCAAATGGATGCCTTGGTCGATGAGGAACTCACGTTTACAAGACTCAACCAATGGGCGCAGTCACTATATGAGGATGGCAGTTACACCCTCTTTAATGCCCAGGTCGGCAGCAGGTGTGTCATCAATCGCCCATCGAACATGATCGACAAGGCCGAGAAGACCATCTGGTGCGATTTCTATGGCGACATTACCGCCGCGCTCTCTACCGACTTCCTTTCCGACTATGAAATGCAACGGCTTAAGGAGGCGGGAGTTTTGCTGTGGGACAAGAAGCATGAGACCGACTTGGCACATCTGATGATGCAAAGGCCAATCTGCAAGACAACGGGCGAACTGACCATCGTCACCTGCGACCAGCAAGGTGCCACCAAGCTCCCTATGCATCCTTTGTACCTCCAGCTGCCTTCTGCTCCGAATAAGGTCGATGGTGATGCCCTCTATGGCGAATTGGCCTCAAAGGAGATAACGGCCGTCGACAATCATCGCGAATCAGACAACCTCCAGATCGAGTTCGATGCCGTGAAACATCCTGCGAACTGGAGATCCGTCGAGAGTTACTCCGCCCTGGAGAAACTGCTGCAGAATCCCTTTGACTACTTCATGAACTATACGCTGCAATTTACAGATGTGAGCGAGACCGAGATCAAACTCTTCCTCACTTATGGCAATGTGGCGCACGAAGTGGTCGAAACACTCTTCACTGCCGAAAGGGGTGAATTGTCTTTGGGCGAATTCGTGAACCGCGAATATGAACAGGTGTTCAGTCAAGCCCTTGTCAGGAAGGGTGCCTTGCTCCTGCTCCCCGAGCATCATTTGGACCGCGAGAGATTGAAGTATTTGCTGAAAGGTTGTGTTGGCAAACTGGCAACCATCATTCAGGAGAACGGCCTGACGGTCATAAGCTGTGAGCAGAAGGAAGAGCAGGACCTTGGCTTCCAGGGCGGAATCCTGATTCAGGGCTACATCGATATGCTGCTGCGCGACAGTGCGGGCAACGACGTGGTCTTCGACTTGAAGTATGTGTCGAAGAAAGACAAGTACAAGACCGTTCTCGAAAAGAATCGCGCCATTCAGCTGGCCATCTACGAAGCCATGCTGATGAATCACCAAGATCACTCGCAGTCGGTCCGTACCGCATACTTTGTGATGCCCCTCGGAAAGCTTTTCAGCACCGACTCTTTCATCGGAGACAATTGCGAACAAATCAACCCTCAGAATACAGATGATGTGATGACGAAGCTTCGCAACGGTTATGCCGAAAGGGTAAAGGAGATCAGCGAAGGCAGGATTGAAACCGCCGATAATGTTCCGGTCAAGGATCTTGAGTATACCAAAGCAGGCAACATCTATCCCTTGGAGGACGACGGGGCGAAGAAGGAGCCTAAAAAGGCCGAGAACAAGTATTCAGATTACAAGTGTTTCACCATCTAAGACACAGGACTATTATGACAAAGACATTCATCAGTGCCGGAGCAGGATCTGGCAAGACATACCGTATTACAACCGACGTGGCAAAGATGGTGGCCAAGGGCGAGCTGAAGCCCGACCAGGTGATAATGACCACCTTCACCAAGGCAGCGGCCCAGGAGTTGCGTGAGAAAGCCAAGAAGGAACTGGCCAAACTTGGATTGCATCGCGAGGCCCAGCAGATGGAGCATGCCTTGATAGGAACGGTTCACTCTGTGGCCAACACCTTTCTGACCAAGTATTGGTATCTGTTGGGCATTATGCCCGATGCTGCAGCTATGGAGGAGAACGAGCTCCAAATGTACCGCGATCATTCTCTGCGTGGGCTTCTTACGCCCGAAGACCGCTCTTTCCTCTACAGGTATGCCGAGACCTATAACATCCTGTACAGTTCCAGCGAACGCAAGTCGGGCATCAATTATGAGTTCTGGAAGGAAGACCTCTGCAAGGTACTCGACTTCATCCAGTGGTACGGTATCAATGACGAGCAGTTGGAGAAGAGTCTTAAGGAGACAACAGATGGCATCATAAAGTGCCTCGAGCCTAAGGATGGGTTTTCTTTGGAAAATCCCCCATCGATATTGTCTGCCTTACTCAGCCAGACACTGACGGCCGTTAATGCAGCTAAGAGCAGTAAAAAGAAAACTGCCCAACAGGCATTCCTTGGAATCCTGAAATTGAACCAGCTGTCAATCGATGATGTCAAGGTATGGTCTGCGATCATTGCTGACAGGAAGATTGATACCGAAGAGGCAAAAGCGTTCAATGAATGGGCGAATGAAGTCACCATGTTTCCCGCCTCTATTGCCAACGACCAGAGGCAATATGCCTCTTTGATATTCCGTTTGGCCAGCCGCTGGCAGAAAGAATACCGTCAGTATAAGGACCAGCATCATCTGATTGACTTCAACGACATGGAAGAGATGTTCCTGGAGCTGCTTGGTATGCCGGAAGTGCAAAATGACATAAAGGCACGCTATACTCATCTCTTTGTCGATGAGTTCCAGGATTCAAATCCCATACAGGTGCGTATCTTCCAGGAGCTCTCCGAGCTGCTCAATGCCTGCTATGTGGGCGACAAGAAACAGGCCATCTATAGTTTCCGTGGCTCTGATACAGATCTGACGGCCGCTGTGGCCGACAGCATCGCTGATACGGAACATCTGGAGCATTCCTATCGTTCGGTAGAGCCATTGGTCAACTTCTCCAATGCCATCTTCTCCCAGGTGTTCAGCCAGATGAAGGGCGAAGAAGTGACCCTCTCTATGCCTGAGGAGAATGGGAATTATACTCCCGTTACCCATCCGCTGCGTCTCTGGCCCAACGCAGGAGATCAAGCGCTTGCACTCCAGATTCAGCAGCTGATTCTGCGTGAGCATATAGCCCCCAGGGATATTGCTGTGCTTGCACGTCGCAATGATGATCTTGACCAGCTGGCCGATGAACTGCGAGCACTGAAGGTGCCCGTGTGCCGCGAATCGAGCGACATCAAGGAGTCGCGCACCGGGCGCTTGATGAAAGCCCTGCTTACGCTCGTTAATACGCCATCCAATCAGTTGGCACGTGCCGAGGTGGCCTATCTCACCGAGCCAGGCTATAATGTCTCGAAGATTATCGAGAATCGCCTCGATTATTTGGCATCTGAAGGAAATAAGCCTTCTGACTATCTGAAGGAACTTCCCATCTTGAACCGTTTGGCTCAGCTTCGCAGTTTCCGTTCGAACCCGGAGCAGGAGTTTGCCACCAATCTGCTGGGCTATCAGAGTATCAGCTCGTTGGTCGAAAGTCTTGTTATCGAGCTCGACCTCTATGCGTTGGTTCAGAGTTGGGAAAATGCCCAGGCCGAGGAAACGAATCTGCAGGTATTGATTGACTTGGCGCGAAAGTACGAGGACTATGCCACCAAGCTGGCCCAGCCTGCCACAATTGCAGGTTTCATCGGTTTCTTCACCGGTCAGAAACAGGATGGAGCTGCCAACGAGGATGGAGTCCGCCTTTACACCTATCATAAGTCAAAGGGTCTGGAATGGAAGGTAGTCATTATGCTGTCACTTGATAATGATGCCGCTGATGCCACCAAGATAGCCTCACGAAGCATGCTCGGTTGCCATTATCATCGTGAGCAATCGCCAACCGCCGATCATCCCAATCCCCCTATGACCATCTCGTTGGTGCGCAACATCTATGGAGCTACGAATGCCGTAAAAGCTGCAGTCATCGCCAGGCTGCAGAAGCATCCCCTTTGGGATTCTGTTTGCAGGAATGAGATTGCCGAGGCAGCCCGACTCCTGTATGTCGGGGTGACACGTGCCCGTGAAATACTGATTCTCGCTCCCAAGGTGAAGGATGATGCTGTCAACCTCAGCTGGTTCCGTTCGGTAGGTGTCGACAACATCTGTCAGATTCTCGATGGAAACGAGGATCAGGACATTCTGGGCGTTAATATGCCTTTCCATATCGAGCGTATTGATGCCACCAATCTGTTGCCATGGACCGAACAGACGATGAACCGTGTGCATGCCCTCGAAGCAGATTTCTCATCGCTCGACAACGGCCTCTTCGTCTCCCCGTCGAAGGCAGGGAATACCCCTCATAATATCCAGGTTATTAACGCCAATGAATGCCGAATGGAAGTTCGAAGCGATGGTAATGATGCCCTTATGGGCGACTTCATCCATCAGGTATTCTGCTGCTGCGATGACAACATCAGTGTTAATCAGATTGTCAAGCTTCGCGACAGCTATGGTTTTACCGCCAGGAATATGCCCGAGCCAGGCCTCCTGCTCGACTCGTGGAAGTTCCTGACAGATACCCTCAAAGAGCGATATGGCGAAGCCATCAAACGTCATCACGAGAAGCCCTTCCGTCATCTCGATGCCGATGGACACATCGTCAGCGGATATATCGACCTCGTCTGGGAAACCGCCGATGCCTACATTGTGGTCGACTATAAGACGTGCCCCGGTAATTATAGTCTCGTTCTTGATCCCAAAAGCGACCAACATTATGCAGGTCTCCATGGCGATCAGCTCGACTGCTACCAGCATGCCCTCGAGGCCGAAGGCGAAAAGCGCGTCGCCGCCCGCATCATCTATTATCCCGTCACCCGCTTCATTGTTGAAGTCAAGTAGCTCCTTCAAAGGCAGTATTATAAAACTTGGCGCCAGTTAGGTAATCCATCTAACTGGTGCCAAATTTTATTTATGGTGATTCGTACTATTGAATAAGAATCAAAAAGAAATCTGGCGAAATCTGAATTGTAACTCTTCAAGTCGCTGTATCAACTTGTCGAAATCCAACGGCGTTTCATAGATGAAACTAGACTTCATGCTATCATAGTCACTTCGGAATCTGTTTGCTAATTCACCTGAGGGACAGAATGAAATCTTGTCAGGCATATTCAGGGAATAATCAACGCCGCCAACATGATAGAACTTCTTACGATGTTCGACTATTTTTGAATAAAGATCAATATCACATAAGGCATCCTTGGCGTAATCTGTATCCATCAGTTTTTCCAAATCGTAAAGGTGTCTGCTCATTCGGAATGTTCTTGGATTACTACGCTGATATTCTTCATTCAAAAGGAAAGCCTTTTCCAAGAAGGTGCGTGAAGGACAGATAGTTGCTATCTCAGCCATAGTTTCGTTGTCATCATCTTTGAACTCGTCGGAAATATATGATGAGATATGTTTTACTTCATAAGGCTCCTTCATAGACAAGCAACTGATTTCTATTTTCACTATCGGCTTAACGTATTGATGTCCCGAATTAAAAATACTTGGATAGTATACAAGCAGTACAGTTGGGTCTGCGTCATGGTCAATAGGCTTTTCACCTTCTGCTGTCATACGTGTCGTTACAGCTTCCACCTTCACATCGAGTTTCAGTTCTTCCAGTTTCTTTTCGAGTTCATCCTTCAACTCTCCTGTCACAAAGTCACGTGATGCCTTGCGAAGCATCTTAATTTGGTTGTTGTTTTCACATTTTGCACATTCCATACCATTCACTTTTAGGAAATAATCTCGATATAGAGCTATGTCGATGTCTTCACTAAAGCGATTAATGAGATTCCAACCCTTACTAAGGCTGGTGCCTCCCTTGAAGAAAGAGAACTTTGCTATACTTAGTTCAAAAAAGGCTTTTAGAACCGTTGTAACCCACCAATCCTTTTCAACTGATTCCTGGTCTATGTTTTTCGAAACATGGCTGGCCATATAAAGACGATCAGCTAAGCCATAGTCAATCCATCTGCTCATTTGCAATTTCCTTTTTAAGCGTGGTAACAATTTTTCGAATCCAAGCAGGAGCAAGCAAGATATCTTTATACCATGTCTTATCCTCTGGATGGTCCGTAAGAAGTTTGCGGATTATGCCAATATGCTCGTCTGTCAGGTTTTTAGGGCCAATGGCTTTCATTGCTTGGACAAGTGTAGGCATCAATTCTCCCTTATAGTCGAAGTTTTTTGGAACGCTTCGTTTCAGACGTATGGTACGATTGCCAAGTTTTATTTCTCTTGCCGATCCGCTGGTAATATATTCAGAATTCATTGGAATCTGAGTGGATAGCCCCAATTGATTCAAGGCCGTGTTGCCTGTGGGCAGGATTTTTGCCTTGTCACGCCGAGCAATAGCCCTTACTATATCATTAGTAGGAGGAAAAACGACACCGAACTTGCTAAGTATAGGCTTTACATAAATACCATTCGAGATTCGAGTTAGTACCCCTTGGCTGCACAACTCAGATAGAATCTGTCGAACATAGACATCGTCATATTTAGGAAAGCTATTGTTGAAATAAATACTTCCGGCATCACTCCTTTCAATAGTTTTTATAATTTGCTCTTTTATAGTCATTTGCCTAATAATGTAAAAAATTATAACTTACAAATATTTGCAAAATTTGTTAGTTCTTGGTGCAAAGATAGAAACATTTTTTCAATCTGCCAAACTTTTTTGACAGAAAATGATTTATACATAAACATCTCATCATCTATATCACAAAATCAATGTTAAATGTAACAGTCAATATACACTTTGATGCGAGCAAGCGACAATCTGAGCCCCCAGTCTTCAGCCATCCTTGCCCGCCACCCCAGCTCTCGTCCCTTTTGTCCCCGTCGCGGCTGTCTTTGGCCGCCTCCCCAGCTCTCGTCCCTTTTGTCTCAGTCGCGGCCGTCTTTGGCCGCCATTCCTCCCTCTCACGCGACAGATCCGCGCGCCCCTCTCCGCGCTTGTCGCCATTTGCCGTGAGTGTCGCTACCACTCACCCAAAAAAAACGAAAAACATTTGGACGCATCAGAAAATCCCCCTACCTTTGCAGCGTCAAAATCAAGGAAACGACTCCTGATGCGACAAAAACTTCAGATATTAACTAACAAAATAAATTAACAACTCAAACAGCTCAAAAAGCTTAAAACAACAAACAATATGAAAAAGTTATTCTTCGCAGCCGCCATCATGATGGCATCCATAGTATCAGCATTCGCACAGCACGAGGCAGGTGATATCACTCTTCAGGCCCGTGTAGGTATGATTGGTTCCGACTTCAACAACACCAGCGACACCAAGGCACGCGTAGGCCTCGTCGTCGGTCCCGAAATGGAATACTTCCTCACCAACCGCTTCAGCCTCGGCGCAGGCGTCCTCTACAGCCAGCAGGGTGCCGAGCAGGACAAGGTGGATGTCACCTACCAGTTGGATTACATCAATATGCCCATCACTGCCAACTTCTACGTAGTCAAGGGTCTTGCCCTTCGTGTAGGCTTGCAGCCAGGATTCAATGTTTCGTCAACAATCAAGGCAGATGATGTCAAGGTGGACCTCAGCGATCCTGTGAAGACCTTCGACCTCGCCCTCCCCATCGGCCTGTCCTACGAATATCGTCACTTCGTGATCGACGCCCGCTACACCTTCGGTCTCACCGAGGTCTTCGACAAGAGCAAGGTCGATCTCGACAGCAAGAACCTCACTTTCCAGCTCTCCCTCGCCTATAAGTTCAAGCTCAATAAGTAATATTTTATAATGATTGTCAGGCGCCATGCATTCGGGTCCTTCATCCCGTTGCATGGCTTTTTTTATATCTCACACCGAAGCACTCCCAAATCTATTTTTCGTCTTCAAAGAATATTCGTGTCAATTTGTGGTCATTAAAGTTAAAGAATCAGCCTCAATTTTGTTGTTTATGGACAATAAAAGTTAAATGTTTGTCGATTTTGTTGTTTATAAACAATAAATTTACTATTTTTGCAGCGTATAAAACCTGCAAATTATGCAAATCATCACTCGTCCATACTACGCAGACAAAATAGAGAGCTGGTTAGGTAAAGAAGCAGTCTTGGTGCTTACAGGCCAACGTAGAGTCGGCAAAAGCTATCTCCTCAAAGACCTCAAGGCACGCAAGGAGGCCGAAGCCAACGTCATCTACATCGATAAAGAGAAGCGAGCGTTCAGTTTTATCCAGAACGGAGAACAACTGGGCGAATACATCGAACAGCATCTCGATCCGAAACGTCACAACTACCTCCTGATTGATGAGATCCAGGACATCGAAGCATGGGAGAAGCCCATACGTAGTTTCCGTACAGAAGACAACATCGACATCATCATCACTGGTAGCAACTCCAAGATGCTGAGCAGCGAACTCAGCACATTGCTTAGCGGCCGTTATCACGAAATCAACGTGCAGCCCTTGAGTTACCTCGAGTTTATGGAGTTCCACCAGCTCGCCGACACCGACCAGACCTTGCAAATGTATCTCAACTACGGCGGCCTGCCAGGATTAAAGGTAATTGGCCTCGATGACGATGAACAGGTGTGGGAATACCTCCGTGGTGTATTCAGCACCGTCATGTTGAAGGATGTGATTGAGCGCCATAATATTCGCAACCTTACCTTCCTCAACAACCTGATCACATTCCTTGCAGATACTACCGGCAAGTTATGTTCAGCAACCAATATCAGCAAGTACATGAAGGGAATCGGTCAGAATGTCTCATCCAATGTGGTTATCGACTACACATCCTATTTTACCGAAGCTTATCTCATCGATACCGTGCAGCGCTATGACATCCATGGTCGCAAACTCTTCGAGACAAACCAAAAGGTCTATTTCGGCGATGTAGGCCTGAGAAATCTCATTGTAGGAGGTGAACGAGAAGGAGATATCGAGAAGTTGCTCGAGAATGTCATCTATCAGCACCTGGTGCGGTTAGGTTATAATGTAAAAGTAGGTGAGCTCCGAGTCGGAGAAATCGATTTTGTATGTACTCGAGCCCAAGAGACAAAGTATGTCCAGGCCGCCTATCTCATCGACAACGAGGAAACGCGCCAGCGTGAATTCGGAAGGCTCAAGGACATCAGGAATGACTATCCGAAATACGTCATCTCCATGACCCCGCTTCTCACTCAACGCGACTACGAGGGCATCACTCATCTCTCCCTCCGTCACTTCCTTACCCACGGACTTTGAGAACCAGGGTCACTCTAATCCGAAGGGCTTACTTTTTGGTCTATTAAATGGTAAAATATTATGAAGAAGACATGTATCTGTGCGGGCAAATTCGCCCTCGACATCATCAAGAAACGCACCTATCCCGAAGGCTTTGTACCAGGCAGGAACAATAAGTTCGTCGAAGAACTCTTCAAGGAGTGCATAGGCAATACCTGCGGCAATGTGGCAACCATGCTGCCATATCTTGGCGTACAGACGTTTCCCATCGCCCATTTCGACAATTCTGATCAGGGGCTGAAACTAAAATCCGACCTTGAGCACTATGGCGCTGACACTCGCTTTGTACAGAACACGGACAAAGGAGGCACCACCATATTTGAATGCGTTCACAAGCGCGACAAGAAAACCGGCGAATGGACTAGAAGCAATCGTCAGTTCAGTCCTGGTTCGCATTTCCCCAAGCGCAAGAACCTGCGTGGACGTGACGAGGCTCCAGCATTCCTGGCAAACCTCGACTTTACTCCCGACGTGTACTTTTTCGACTCCCCCGAGAGCGGCTTCCGCGTGCTTGCCGAAGGATTGCGTCAGAAGGGCACACTGGTGTATTTCGAGCCGGAAGGCAAGGATGAAGCGTCGAAGCTGATGGATGCCATCCGCAAGAGCGATGTCATCAAGTTTTCTGATGAGCGATTCTCCAACGTCGACTTCTGCAAGGACTTCACCGACAAGTTGTTTGTCCAGACCATGGGCAGCAAGGGTATCCGCTTCTCCCTGTGTGGAGGCGAGTGGCAGACGGTTGCCCCCGTGCCCAATGACAACGTCGTAGACACCGAAGGTGCAGGCGACTGGACAACTTCGCAGTTCATCGCTTGTCTCTGCGAGAAAGACATTCTCTCCATCAGCAAGATGACAGAACAGAACATCCGCGAGTGTTTGGAGAAAGCCAGCGAGACAGCCTCACGCTCAGTGTCCTTCCTCAGCAGCAAGGGCATGATTGATGAAGAGCTAAAAGGACATCCTGTGTCTCAAATATAATTCATGAATCAAATATGCCTCAGAACTACCATATCACCAAGCTGCGCCAACCTGCCACTGCTCGCGAGAAAGGACTCCATCTGCTCCTCTTCGTGGGGCTCTTAGGCTATGCCTGGTATCTGTTAGCCATCAGCAATGCACAGCTGCTCTATACGGCACAAGACTTCAATCCCTGGTTGGGCACCGATGCCTATTGGCAGCAGATGGTAGGCCATCCAGGCGGTTGGCGCGAGTGGTTGGGCGGCTGGTGTACCCAATACTTCTACTATCCTAAGCTCGGCGCCACACTCCTCGTGGGGTGTTGGGGGCTGATTGCGTGGTTGCTATTGCGTGCCAATCGGCTTCGTGGATTTTGGGCAGCCTTGGTCTTCATTCCTATCGTGGCGCTGTTGGCAAGCATTACTCAGTTGGGCTATTGGATCTTCTGCCTCAAGTCGCCCAGCTACTGGTTCGGCCCCACTTTAGGGGTGCTGGCGGTGGCTCTCGTGCTCTATCTCTACAGTCTGCTTCGTCGTGAGCGCTATCGTCTCTTGGTGCTCTTTGTCTGGAGTCTCTTCTCCCTTCCCCTCTTGGGCTGGTACGGCACGCTCGGCATCGTTGTATTGCTCCTCAGCACCCCGCTACGCACGTCGCTCAAGGTTTGGAGCTGCCGTCTGGGCATGATTGTCTTGCCGCTCACGGCCGTAGCTCTCTGGTATCACGAGTCTCCCTCATTGCATTGGCACGAACCGCTTCTGCTCTACGGTTGGCATCATTTCACCATCCCCGAGACCTCTACCCCGCTGCTCGAGTGGCCCTTCCGCATCATGGCGGGCAGTATGCTCCTACTCCCGCTTTTGGCTCGCCTCGGTCGTCGGTTCGAGAAGTCAGGAGTGGTGGCTCTTCTCCTGCTCATCGCTGCCTTGGCAGGTGGCAATATGCTCAACTATCGCAACCGGAATTACCACACCGAGCTACAGATGCTTCGTGCGATGGACGAGGGCCGTTGGGACGAGGTGATAGCCCCCATGCAATCGCTCCAGCAGATGCCTACCCGCGAGATGGTCCTGATGACAGATGTGGCATTGGCACAACAGGGTCGATTGGGAGACCAAGGCTTCAGCTTCACCTTTACGGGCATCCGTCCCGCCATGAATATAGACCTGCCCATCCACATGGCACACTCGGCCAGCCCCAACATCTACTATTGGCTCGGCCTACCCAACTACGCCTTCATGTGGTGCCAGGAGGACAATATCGAGTATGGCCTCTCGCCCTACTTCCTGCGCATGATGTACCGTTGTGCCATCGCCAACGACGAACTCACCACGGCCAGCAAATATCGCCAGTTGCTCAATACGCTCACCTTCCATCGCGATTACGAGGTTTCGGCCCAGGAGACAGCCGCAGTGCGTCGCTTCATGACCCGGAATGACGAGGTGACCAACGATCGCGGCTATTGCGAAATCTACCTCACCGAGCGCCTGAGCCAGGAGCAATACGACACGCCTTCGGAACAACAGTTGGCCGTTCACTTCGCCATGCTTCGTCGCGATCGTCTCCGCTTTGCCCGCACCTTGGCTCGTTACATCGAGCTGGCGGGATCTTCAGCCCGATTGCCTCGACACTTCCAGGAGGCGGCCTTGCTCTTCGGTCTTTCCGAGGGGCTCGATATCGATCCCGAGATTGCCGCTCGCTATCAGAGTTATCGCCAACAGCTCGAAACGGCCGGTCAGATGGGTCAATCCCAAGAGTCTGTCGGCAAGCAGCTCAGACCCCGGTATGGCTTTACCTACTGGTGGTATTACGACTTCTACACCTTCAACAAGACCTATTAGTGAAACAGCTTCTCTACCCGATCACGCTCCTCTTGCTCCTCTGCGCCTGTTCTCGCTCCGCAGTGGAGCCCAGCCAGTATCAGCCCATAACCCAGCCAGCAAGCATTCTGCCCGATATCACGGGGGCCACGATTCCCGTCAACATCGCCCCGCTCAACTTCTCGGTCTGTGGCGATAGCATCGACCAGTGTGTAGCCCGTTTCGACTACCCCGGTGGCAGTGTCTGCTTTGGCGAGAATCATCGCGTCATGATCGAACCAGAGCAATGGCGCCAGATGCTCACCCGATGCGTAGGCGATAGCCTCTACGTCACCCTCTACACGCACAGTGCGGCTACAGGTTGGCTCCAGCATCCACGCTTTGGCATCGAGGTGGTGAGCGACAGCATCGACCGCTACGTGGCCTATCGCCTCATTCCGCCCTACAATACCTACGAACGCATCAGCCTCGCCTATCGCGACCTCGAGAGCTTCGACGAGGTAGAGTATTACAACAACCAGATGCTCGACAACCCACAGGGTGGTCATTGCGTCAATTGCCATGCCTTCCAAGGCAATCGTCCCAACCGCTACCAGCTGCATGTCCGCGAGGAGTACGGCGGCACCGTGGTCTATAACGAGGGCCGATGGGGCAAATACAATATGAAGCTGCCCAACACCATTTCGGGCGCAGTCTATCCCGCCTGGCACCCCACGCTACCTCTCATCGCCTATTCGGTGAACAAGACCTTCATGGAGTTTCACACCAATGGTCTGACCAAATCGGAAGTGCAGGACACCCAGAGCGGACTGATACTCTACGACGCAGATCACGAGCGTGTTATCCCCATCTGCGACGAGCCCGATCTGCTCGAGACTTTCCCCACCTGGTCGCCCGATGGTCAATGGCTCTATTACAGCTCGGCCTGCTTCACCTATCAGGAGGCCGATGCCCTCGACCCCGACAACCGTCACCGCATCAAACGTCAGCACGAGGTGACCAACCGCTATCGCGAAGTGCGCTACGATATCTATCGTCGTCGTTTCGATGCCCGGCAGCTCACGTTTGGTGAGCCGCAGCTGGTGCTCAATGCCTCGGCCGATTCGCTCAGCGCCACACTGCCTCGCATCAGCCCCGACGGTCGATGGCTGCTCACCAGCATCGGTGGCTATGGCTGCTTTCATGTCTATCACCCCGAGGCTGATTTGCGGCTGGACGATCTGAGCACGCTGGGCCAAATGGGCCAGATAGACTCTATAGCCTCTACAAAAGCCATCGCCCCCGCCAACTCCCCCAGCGCCGAGAGCTACCACAACTGGTCTCACTCCGGCCGATGGATCGTTTACCAGAGCCGCCGTCGCGACGACAACTACACGCGCCTCTACTTTTCATACTTCGACCGCGAGGGACGCGCCCACAAGCCCTTCGAGATGCCTCAGGCCGATCCTGACTACGAGCTGCTGCATTTGCGCTCGTACAACATCCCCGAGTTCCTCCTCGACCCTATCCCCTTCTCGCCTGCCCAACTGGCTCGCACCATCCTGACACCTACTCGCAATGTCAAACCCTAAGCCATCATGCCATCCATATCCCAAAGGATATTTCGGCCATCGATCGCTTCACTGTTGAATAGAATCTTGCAAAAAGAATCATCATCGCAACAATTGATTTGGGGTGCATAATAAAGAAATCCCCAACAGCGGAGGGCTGTTGGGGGTTAATTTTGTTTGTGGGTAAGGGATATAATGAGACTACGGGCATACAGCGTGTTAAAAAAAACAGCCCCCCCCTTTCCGTGCTATTTCATTAGTTATGGTTCTGGGATTGTTTGATTATTAGCAATTCCAAGGACGATCATAAAGGCCATAAGGAGTCTTATAGCCAACATTCCTGATATTCCCACGGTTGGTGTAACCTAATCTGCCCAATAGTGCACCTTCACCAGCCTGAATGAGGGCCATTGCCTCCCTTCTTGTGACTCTGATATCTTCGCTTCTATGGTCCCAATAGTCTTGGTTGTACTCGCTATCCTTGATGTGATAGTCGAAGCTCACTTCTATGGTAACATATTCGCGGTACCAGTCCTCGAGACGTTGCTTCTTTTTCTCATCCTCCTGTCTTTGCTTCTCACGTTCTCTTTCCCTTTGCTGCTCCGCAAAATTATCCCGATAGCGGGATGTTGATGGGGAAGGAGAATAGACGGTTCTCTGGCTCTGCTGCAACTCGGAATTCCGGCTCTGTAAATCTCTTATTATCCTGTCCTTCTTCGCCAGTTCGTCAGCATATTGACGATTCTCCCTTTGCAACCGTTCTTGGTACTGCTGTTTCCTTTCTTTTTCAGCCTTCTTTTCCTGGCGCCAATGCTTTATGCTACGCCCAATAGAGACGATTGAAGAGATGACAAAAGAAGCGATTATGGCCAAGACAATAGCTTCCTCGTCTTGGCTAATAGCATAGGACAGAAAGGCAAGTAATCCGGCCGTGAAAAGGAGTAGTGTGAAGAAGTATCTCCAATTGCCGACTCTGTTGTCAGGGTCGTTGCTATTCTTCAGTATTCGGAACAACGTGATAAAAACGGAACCGAAGAAAGATATAAGCAACCCAACAACCAATGCCTCTTCATCAGAGAGGAGAAAGCCTGCTGCAATAGCTATGGCAGCAGAAACAAATAGAAGAATGAAGAAGAATTTGACGTTGCTAATCTTCTTGCCAGATGATGAAAACAATCCCATTTCGTTATCTTACTTTTTGGATTCAAAGACTCGTGTCTCAAATCCACAAGCTCTACATTTGTATCTTATCGCATTGTGACTTTTGTTTCTTTTACGGTCCAACTGAAACAATTGAATCCACCTTCTTCATTTAATAATGGTACAGCATAAACGCCCTTGACAACTGTATTTGGAAATAGTTCATGTATCTGTTCCAGAGCTTCTCGATCTTGGTTCTCAATACCAAGAAGTGGAACGATGATGACCTTCGATGTTTGAAGGTAGTTTATATATGCCCAACTAAGATCATCGCCCTTCCTCTTTGACGAGTAAGTCGAATAGCGGAGTTCCGTCACCTCATATCCATCATGTTCCAGGGTTTTTCTGAAGGAAGCAGCCATATCCTTATCATATTCGCAATAATTGGTCATGGATTCTCATTCCTCATGTAGTTCCAAAGTCTATAAGCCTGAATACCTTCCAAGCCCCTACGTTCCTGAGCAATTAATTCTGTTCTTGGTTCAGTCCATTCGTCCACCCATTTGAACGAGACCCCATCAAAGATGTTTCCTCTCGACAAGATCATTTCATAGGTGGTCAGCGAACGCTCCTCGTCAAGAAGGATAGGATTATTATCCATATCAAAAAGGTCAAATGCCCGTATCAGCACAGATGCTCGAAACTGATGCTTAATGGTATCTTCAAAAGTGATATCGATGCCAGAATTATGGGGGAAAAGAGTTCCAATATCCAACCAGTCATCATCGGGCGATTCCCGTCGGTACATCTTATCCTCCCTGATGCTGTCATCAGTATTCAAAAAGTAGAATTCAATCTCCCTCAGATATAGTTTCTCCTTATTGTTAAGCAGTATATACCCACCGTACAAAAATTGAGATGCAATCTTCGGAAAAATCTCCTTCCCGAGATTCTCCTCATTCGCATTGGCAAACCTAAAGGAATCCAATGCACTCTTTAATGAATCAAAGCATTTCATCTTTTATTCAAATCGTTTTTGACAAAGTCACACTTATGTTTGCATTTTTCGCAAATGTTTTACTCATAATAATTCGCAAATTCGTGCTATTGTCACCCATCCTTCCCCCTCCCTAAGCAGGGAGGGTTGGGGAGGGTCTTCCCTAATCCTTGTTCTAATGGAATAGACTTAGATCCTTTTGAGTTATAGCTTGTTACATATTTTGCCATTTTTGTGATGATCTGAGGGCCGTTTTACGGGTGCAAATATAGCATTTTTTCGCAAATGTCCCAAAAAATTTCTTGATTTTTTTCATTTGCGAAAAAATTTCTTGTAGTCTGAGAAGCGCCGATTATAGTAAATGGCTAATTTCTAGCTCATTAGTCATTTCCTCATTTCGTCTTCTTAAAAAATTCTCCCCATAAAATTTGGAAATACCATCCAAAACCCTTATCTTTGCACCCGTTACCAGAAAGCTGTTAATTACACAATAACCTTATATTATAATATGAAACGATTAGACATGCTATTGCTATTGGCATCGCTGAGTACTGTGACTATTGCGCAGGAGATCACAGTCGATGCCGCGAAGGACAATGCCCTCCAATTCCTTTCCCGTCAGTCAGTTGGTCCCAAGTACGCCAAGGGAACTGCATCTGCCTCCGACCTCACGCTCGCCTACACCTCGAAGAGCGAGGGCAAGACCTGCTTCTACGTCTTCAACGTCGGCAACGACGATGGCTTCGTTATCGCAGGTGGTGACGAGGCTGCCCAGCAGATCCTCGGCTATTCCACCCACGGCACCTTCGACTACGACCAGGCGCCCGACAACCTCCGTTGGTGGCTCAGCCAGTACACCGAGCAGATTGCCCATGCCGAAGCCCCATCCGACGAAGCCCTAGCAGCTTCTGCCGCCCACCGTGCCAAGGCCGCCTCGACGCGTAACGACGTTGCCCCGCTTGTGCCAACCACTTGGAATCAAGACTATCCTTATAATAGTGAGATTCCCGTCTATGATAGCTATGGCTCGCGCTACGCTACCGGTTGTGTGGCAACCGCGATGGCCCAGGTAATGAAACGCTGGAATTATCCCAATCAGGGACAGGGAAGTTACTCTTATACGAGTAGTAATCGTACGTTTTCAGCCGATTTCGGCAATACCACGTACGACTGGGACAATATGCTCACATCATATAAGGGTGTAGCTTATACCGACGAAAATGTCAAGGCTGTCGGCACGCTGATGTATCATGCCGGTGTTGCTGTGCGAATGAGCTATGGCACTTATGAAAGTAGCGCTTTTGGTTTAAGCTGTGGATCAGCACTGGTAAAGTATTTCGGTTATGACAAGTCCGTTCGTCAAGAAGCTAGGGATTATTTTTCCGACGAAGCTTGGGAGGAATTGATCTACAATGAGCTATCGGCAGGTCGTCCCGTGCTTTATTCTGGCGACAAAGCCAACAGCTCTTCAGGGCACGAATTCGTCTGCGATGGCTATCAGGCCAGCACCAACATGTTCCATATGAATTGGGGATGGGATGGCTATTACAATGATTATTTCACCTTGAGAGGTGATAATGCGCTCGTGCCTACTGGCCAGGGCTCCAATGGTTATAGTCGGTGGCAGGAGGTTACCCTCAATATCAAGCCGGATAAAGGCGGAGAACCGACTCCTCAGATTGTGCTCCAAAAGATTTCCAATCCTATGTCCATGACGGTCAATAACAAGGAAGTAGACGACTATGCCTATGACAAGACAATGGGAAGTCAAAAAGCAACATACACCATCAGATTCATGAATAGCAGTTGTGTATTCAATCAAGTTGTCTATTTCCCCGATGACGCCAATGTGAACGTTCAAGCGGGCGTAAAAGTCGTCGATCGTGAAACCTCGACTGTCCAATATTACAATGTAGGCAATCCGGTTCTGCTGAAGAGTTATGATTATTTACCGTCAGTATATAACACTACGAGCAAAGGTACAATCAGTTTTGACCTACTCAAAGATTTTCAGTACAACGGCACCTATGAGTTTCATCCTGTCTTTCACATCGAAGGCTCCGAAGAGTGGAAGGACATCGAAGTCCTTGCTTCCGAGACGATACCGACCATCACCATCATGGGTGCCGAAAACCGTATCCCTGGAAAAGTGCATTTCATCTTCAGCAACTCCGAGCTTATGGTCGAAGAGTCGGTTCCGATCAAGCATGACAGCAATTATCAGGGAGCTGTTACCTACAGCTCAAGCAATCCCGCCGTCGCTACCGTCGATGCCCAAGGCGTCGTTACAGGTGTCTCGGCAGGAACGACAGAGATTACGGTGAAGGGAGAAGCCGATCCCGATAGGGGTTATCAAGCCACTGAGACCACCATCGAAGTCAAGGTCTTGGATAAGTTTACCCTTCATTTTACAATCGAGGAAACCGATAATCTGGCTGAAGGCGATGTTCTCCATATTAAATGGGAAAAGGATTATGATGGAAAACCGATTTTCACTTCGTCCGATCCTGCAATAGCCACCATCAATGCGGGGGGAAGGATTAGTTGTTTGGCTGCAGGGACTGTCGAGATTACGGCTGTAGCTCCCAAGTCAACCCGTTATTTGGAAAGTCAAGCTACATTCACCTTCACCGTTCATCCGCTGAAGCTATCTTTCGTCGAAGAGCCCTATTTCAACAACGACAACAATGCCTATCGTAAAGATATAGTTCTGTATTATACGGTAAGGAACGATTGCGGCATGACCCATGACATTAGGGTCGCAGGTTATCTGGATATAGATAATAATATAATTACCTGCTATGGTAATCATAGTTCCGTTCCCGACGGCGGTATAGTTAGTGGTTCTATCAACTTTGAAGCTTTACTCGAAAGTATGGAATGGAGAAATAAACGTCCCAATGCCAATCAGGAATATACGGTAGAACTGACGATGAACAATGTCAGGCCTTTTGAAACTTACCCCACCGCCACCTTCATCTACCGCAACACGCTGGAGCTTGATTATGGCGTGAGCCCCTTACGCTACGGCACCCTCATCCTTCCCTTCAACGCCGATCTGCCCAAAGACATGAAGGTCTATAGCTGTTCCGAAGTCGATGCCAACGGCGTTCTGACACTGCAGGAGGAAAGCAGCATCCGTCGCAATGTGCCCTATATCGTAAATGCGACCTATGGCGAGTCCTATAAGTTCGTAGGTCCCGAAGCCATCGATGCCGACAATCCATCCTTCCAGGACGGCCTCCTCGTCGGCGCCGTGACCAACAACGTCCCCCTCCAAAAGAACACCGACTACATCCTGCAGATACAAAACGACGTGGCAGCATTCTATCAGTACACCGGCACCCCGTCCATCAATCCCTCCGAGAACGATGCCGACGGCAACCGCCTGGTCAAGCAGTTCCGAGCCTTCCTGCGTTTCCCAACTGCCTCCGCCCCCAAGTTCTCCCTCCCCGGCTTCCCCGACGACGAGCCTGAAGGCATCAAGGAAATCACAACCCCCTCAACCCCCTCAAACACCTCAAACTTTTCGAACACCTTCATCTACTCTCCCGACGGCCATCGCCGCTCCACCTTCCAGAAGGGCCTGAACATCCTCATCCTCGACGATGGCACCGCCCAGAAGATTTTCGTAAAATAAAGACCCCCTAAATCCCAAGACCCACTCTTCTAATCCCCCTAAGCAGGGGGAATGAGGGGGTCCGATCATTCATTTCAAAACAACAACCACTATGAAAAAGCAATATACAACCCCCGCCCTCGATATCGTATCCCTCTTCTCAACCGAGATCATCGTCACATCCTCAAACGGACCTCAAAAAGTTGACGATCCCGCAGATGGCACCACGATGTACGGCAAGCAACGCAACCCCATCTGGGGAGATGACGAATAATTACCCTCAGCAAGGTACATTCCGAATGAAATGGAGCGTCTACGTTCATGGGCGCTCCATTTCTTTAAGGATCTTGTGCATCAACATTCATACCCACACAACATCCTCCGAAATATCGTTCGTCTGCGAACGTTGACGCACAACATGCTGCAGAATATTGTTCGTCAACGAACATTGCCGTACAATTCCCTGCCGGATATTGATCGCCTACGTCCATCGGCGCTCAATGCTCAGCCGATTATTGTATGTCCGCAACCATAGGCGTTCAACCTTCTGGAGAATGTCGCCCACCTGCGAACATTGACAATCAATTACCTGAGGCGCATTGTACGTGTGCGAACGTAGCCGATCAACTTGCTTCGGAATATTGTTTGTCTACGAACATCGATGCCCCATTTCCTGCAGGATATTGTTCATCTACGAACATCAGCGCACCATTTGCTGCAGAATATTGTACGTCTGCGAACATGGACATTCAATCTCACACAGAACTCACCGAACTCACAGAAAGAATTTTTTTATGCTCTTCGAGCAGAAATCTTTGAGGAAATTTTATGTGGAAATGGATTTGGCCTGTCTTAATTTCTAAAGCGAAGCGTTAAGATTTCCACAATGATTTCTAGCGTTAGCTATAACTCATGCAAAATTGATGAGCTAGCCTCTTTCTGTGGTTTCAGTGAGTTCATTTAGATTTGCACCAGTCAAAAATAATCCTTATCTTTGCATGTATATACAATAAAAAAAGGATTAACCACCGAGTCGCAAGTGAACTATTGTGCTTTCTAAGATCGCAGTCTTAAACACAGAAATAGTCTTGCTTCTCACGAGGCTGAATGCTCTAACTAGATTAATAGGACACGACCTTTTAAATGATTTAGCTAGTTCAACCCACAGTGGTTAACCCATAACATTTGCAAAGGTATGAAAAGATCCTATTACATCGGCATCGACATCTCGAAAAAAACACTTGATGCATCAATTTTTGTTGAGAAAATGGAAGAAAAGCGATTTCCACATCTCAAAGTTGACAACAACAAGACCGGATTCAAGGAGATCCTGAAGTGGGCTCGCAAGGAGAAGGTCAACCTCAAGGACTGCATGTTCTGCATGGAGAATACCGGCCATTACGGACTCGACCTGTACTCTTTCCTGGAGCAGAAAGGCATTGAATACTGCTCGATCTGTCCGCTGGTCATGAAGCGCTCCATGGGCATCTCAAGGGACAAGAATGACAAGATCGACAGTGCCAGGATAGCCACGTTCGCTTTCGAGAAGGCCTACAAGCTGAAGCCTTCAAAGCTGGCGTCAGAAGATATCCTTAAATTGAAGCAGCTGCAATCAGAGCGCGCCATGTACGTCAGCGAACGAGCTAAGTACAAGGCATATATCTCTGACAAGTGTGAAAAGAAGGGCAGTACCTTCAAGCGGATGTCCCTGATGGTGAAAGCGCTGTCCCAGCAGATTGAGGAGGTGGAGACTGAGATCCAATCCGTCATCCAACGGAATGAGGACTTGAAGACCAGCTACGACCTGATCACCTCTGTCCCCGGTGTCGGCAAAGTCATCGCCATATCCACTTTGACCCATACGAACAACTTCCAGTCCTTCAGCAATGCCCGACAGTATGCCTGCTACGCTGGTGTCGCCCCCTTTGCCCGCACTTCCGGGACCAGCATCCATGGAGCGGCCACCGTGTCGAGGATAGGCGATACCCAGATCAAGGCAGAACTCTCACAGGGAGCGATGAGTGCCCGCCACAACGACCCTGAAATGAGCGTGTATGCAGCCCGAAAGCGGGAAGAGGGGAAGCACCCCGGTGTCATCTTGAATGCAATCAAGTTCAAGCTCATTGAACGCATGTTCGCGGTCATCCACCGCGGCACCCCATATGTGTTGACTCATGAATACAAGACCATGAAAAACACTGCAGAGGGATGCCATAGCGGCGGGAGACGCAAAGTCTCCCAAGAGCGTGTATTTGCAAGTTGAACTTAACAGAACACTCTATTTTGAAAATTATTCAACTTTTTAAATAATTATTCAACGAGAAACCTTGGCCGTGTCCTAGATTTCCGTGCTTCTGTGTGCCCTAAAACCAACATGTCAAAGATCGTGCCGCAAAGATACAACAAAAAAATTGCCATTGTCAGTCTACGTCCATTTTTGTCCATTTTTGTCAGTCTACGCACAAAAATTATTTGGAAATCTCAAAAAAAATCCGTATCTTTGCACCGTTAAACAACACAACGACGATAATGGAGCAGCACCATCTTCAAGAATCCATTTCGCCTTTAAAGATAAACCTCTTGCTCCGAGCTCTGCTCGCGCGCCCCGAAGGAAGCCTTCCCCAGGACGTGACCGAAGGGAACAACCTCTCGAACTTTTCGAACCCCTCTTAACCCCACCCCTATGTGGCCAATACAAGATTACACTAAGTTTGCACTTTCATTAGCATATTTCCCGAACTCCTCCTATGAGGCAGCAGCTCGTCATCTCAACCGCTGGATCCAACACAATCCCGCCTTATGTGAAGCACTCTCCCAAACAGGGTACATCAAACGACAGCGTCACTTCACCGCTCGTCAAACCGCCCTCATCTTCGAGTACCTTGGCGAACCTTGACTTGACTCTAAGGATCCCGTTCCGGCCGATCAAAGATAAAAAAACTCAAGAGTCCCTCGCGCGTATTATCTTCTCTTCTCTTTTCTTTATTCTATTTACAATGACCTGCAGCCACGCTCGCAGCCACGCGCACAGCCACGCGCATAGCCACGCGCACAGCCACGCGCGAGGCAGTGTCATCTTCATAAATAGCCCCGATCACAAGACGAATTCATCAAATCATTAACGAGTAATTAACGGTCCATTATATGGTCATTAACGTAAAAAAAACTTTCCGTGCTTCAGTGTGCCTTCATGAAAAATAAACTGTGTCCCTCGCGCGCGTAGTAGTCTTCTCTTTTTCTTTTTCTATTTACGATGTTCGCGCAGCCGTACCCAAGTGCGTGCATGAGTACGGCTGCGCAGCCGCACGCGCGTGAGGCCGCTTCTTCTTCATGCCTGGGCTTAGCTCTTTTTTCTCCAAAAAGATGGAGCCTTTTCTCATAGTTTCGTCTTCTTATAAAAATCGATAGGACCCGGATGGCCTATTCTGGCTTTGCCTTTTTCTACTCCAAAGATTGGAGTCTTTTTCTCTTTTTGAAAGGTGTAGCACGGCAAGGGCCGTGAAGACCCCCTAAATCCCCCTGCTTAGGGGTACTTACATAGGGCCCGCAAGTCATCCCCCTATGCAGGGGGACCGAGAGGGTCTCCTGGTGCTCCGCACCTACACCTTTCATAAAGCTTTTTTTTAATTATTTCGTCTTCTTTCTTAAAAAAAACACTTTTTTCTATTTAAATTTGGAGATTGCCAAAAAAAGTACTATCTTTGCGGCCCAAAATGAGAATAACATTATTTTTTGTATGTGTGTAAATTAAGGCAATACTGAACAGACCCATCCGTGAGGACCGGTCTGTTTTTTTTTCTATAATGTTCGACATTCGTCGACAGCTTAGCGTGTCTACGCTGGTAGGAAAAGACATATCGTTGATGATTCCTGCAAAGAGAACAATGGTGCAGGGGGAACTTTTTACCACAAAAAAACTCGCATTTTCGGCAATTTTCTTCCGGTTTCCGGCAATTTTCTTCCGATTTTGGCAATAATTTGTATGAACATAGTTCATATATCCGAAATTTTTCTTATATTTGCACCCAAGTATGCGCACGATAGAATCAATCAAGGTAACAACTTCCGAATACTGGAAGACACCCATAACTACCGAAAAGGAAGTTAAGGGTTATTTTCGTTTGCTTTGGAAGGATCTGGGACTCTCATTCCATCCCGATGACTCCTTCGATCTTTACATCGATGCAAACACCGGAGAACGAGTCTTTGACGATGAAGCCGCCGCCATCCTCGACACCAGGATGGATGAATGTTTCGAAGTGTGCGAAAAAGCCAATGTCGATATCTACTCGATTGGCTTGGATGAACAGTATGCGTTTTTGAATTTGAGTATATAATACTATAAAAATTTAATGTCAGCCCAACAAAATTCAAAAGATAATATTGACTGGAAAGGTATATCTTGGGAAGAAAGAATATTTAGTCATCCAGAAAGAACTATTCGTCTAGCTACTTCTTTTAGTGGCATAGGCGCAATAGAGTATGCTATGAAGCGACTGGGGCTTAAATCTAAAATTGTATTCGCAGGAGACATCGACAAAAATTGTAAGTCTACTTATTTCGCAAATTATGATATTAAAGAAGAGGATTGGCATACAGATATTCGATTATTTGATGCCAACCCTTATAAAGGGAAAGTTGATTTGTTTGTTGGTGGTGCCCCATGTCAATCCTTTTCTACAGTAGGCGATCAAAGGGGATTTGAAGATACAAGAGGAACCCTTTTTAGAGAGTTTGCTCGTGTTGTAAAAGAATGTGAACCCAAATTATTTATATTTGAGAATGTCCAAGGCTTATTTAACCATGATAATGGTCAGACGTGGGAGGTAATAAGAAAAACCTTTGAAGACTATTGCGGCTATGATATCCATTATCAATTGTTAAATGCTAGAGACTATGGAGTTCCGCAAACTAGAGAAAGATTATTCTGCATCGGGTTTCGAAAGAAGACCAGTTTTAAGTATCCCAAGCCTATCGATTTGTCTTATCAAATGTATGACTTTATGGAAGATTATGTTGATTCTGCATATTATTCCATTGAAAAAGGTAAAAAGTACTTAGCAAATGATAAGGAACATCGTGAACGTCTCATCGAAGGCTCAGAATGTGAACGCTTCAATGATTTTATATTTGAGATAAAAGATATTGAAGACAAGTATTATTTGTCAGAGAAGGTGGCAAAATATGTTTTAGCAGGTGGAACTAAAACCTTTAAGACTTCAACAAAAACCGATCTTGCTATCGCTCGCCCCCTTCTTCAATCAATGCATAAAATGCATAGAGCTGGTGTTGACAATTATGTTACTTATAAAAAAGAAAAAGGCATTAATGGCATAAGAAAATTGACACCACGCGAATGCCTCAGGCTTATGGGTTTTCGAGATGATTTCAAAATAGTGGTGCCAAATACTCCGGCTTATATGCAGGCTGGGAATAGTATAGTTGTTGATGTTCTAATGGCGATACTTAAACAACTTGACATAACGAAATACGGGGTAAATGAAAAATAAATATCAAAATATACAAAACACCAAAGATAATATTGATTGGAGTGGTGTTGACTGGCGGACAATTTCCTTTTCTCATCCTGAGAGAACAATCAGGTTGGGTACGTCGTTTAGTGGAATTGGTGCCATTGAACATTCTTTCCATCGATTAGGGCTGAATTGTCAAATACAATTTGCAGGAGATATTGATGCAAATTGTAAAGCTGCATATTTCGCAAATTATCATATAACTGAAAACCAATGGCATAATGATATTCACGATTTTGATGCTACTCCCTTCAAAGGCCAAATAGATTTATTTGTTGGAGGTGCACCATGCCAAGCCTTCTCCTTGCGAGGGAAACATGGTGGATTTGAAGATACAAGAGGGACTTTATTCAGAGAGTTCGCTCGAATCGTGATTGAATGTCAACCTAAAGTATTTATTTTTGAGAATGTCCGTGGAATGTTATACCATGACAAAGGTAATACTTGGGACGTTATTAAAAACACATTTGAAAATGACTGTGGGTACCAGATATATTTTCAAGTCTTAAACAGTAAAGATTATGGAGTCCCTCAAGGTCGTGAAAGAATCTATTGCATTGGATTTAAAGAAGAAACAGATTTCAAATATCCTGCT
>Ga0310691_10000790_pt1 | contig 54496 bp, 45 predicted proteins | sample 176DNAGHGlowgp2_FD_203887 | JGI IMG/M metagenome (GOLD analysis project Ga0310691, IMG submission 203887) | Sheep rumen microbial communities from Palmerston North, Manawatu-Wanganui, New Zealand - 1766 DNA GHGlow gp2 (v2) (version 2) | ecosystem: Host-associated > Mammals > Digestive system >... | reverse complement strand
GCTTCCCGATCATAGTTGTGGCTGTTTGTGCCCTCCTGATCCCTTCAGTGGCACCTCTGCTCGGTATGCTCATGTTAGGTAACCTGTTCAAAGAATCCGGTGTTACAGACCGTCTCTCTGACACTGCTTCCAACGCCCTCTGCAATATCGTCACGATCTGCCTCGGTACAACAGTAGGCGCTACGGCAAGAGGAACAACATTCCTTACATTGGAGACATTGAAGATCGTTCTTCTCGGTGTCATCGCATTCGCTTTCTCTACAGTCGGAGGACTCCTTATCGCTCAGATCATGTACTTCCTCTCAGGCGGCAAGATCAACCCTCTCATCGGTTCTGCAGGTGTATCCGCAGTTCCTATGGCAGCGCGTGTATCCAACACAGAAGGCAAGAAGGCAAATCCTTCAAACTTCCTTCTCATGCACGCTATGGGTCCTAACGTCGCAGGCGTTATCGGTTCCGCTGTTGCGGCCGGCGCGCTCCTCAGCCTGTTCGGCTAAAAGCTGGTACTTCAGAAACTATGAGGGTGTCTCAATTAACGAGGCACCCTCTTTAATTTGGCTCCGTTGCATCCTTCCCGCATATCGAAAAATGCAGTATCGGCCGCTCAATCATCTACTCTTGTCAATTGCTTATTGTTGATCTTAACATTGCAGGTGCTGTGCATTACCGTAATATTACTGTCACCGGCTGCAAAGTCATGCTCAAAACCAGAACAGCGACCGGTTGCATTGATCGTACAGCGGCTGATACCTATCTTCGCTCCGTCAGCAAAACTCCCGACAAAAGCACACATATCTCCGCTGTATTCACAAACAAGTGACATCAACGTGAGCTTGATCGACGTGCCCGGAGTCTTCAGCGACCCGATACACATAAAATCAGTTGCATCGCACTTCATGGTAACATATCCGCTGTTAATGCCTATATTGCACTTGCTTCCCGAGATATTGCCGATTGCAACACCTTCGGCACCCGCCATAACACATTCTAATGACAGTCTCTCAATATAAATATCGCAGTCACCTTCTACAGATCCGATCCCGACACATCTGGAAGCCTTGTTCACTATCGTAAGATCACATGTGGATATTACGGGCTGCGTTCCGCGGAGAATTGAACCGATACCGACTCCGCTCTGTCCGCTCATATTAATGATAAATCTGCCTCTGTTGATATGAATATCTCCGCCGTACCCTGAACCGATTCCTATACCCTGAGCTGAATCTATATTGATCTCTATAGTCCCGTCCTGATCAAAAACAAGCTCACCGTGCTCGGTCATCAGAGCATTGCCGATACCGTATGCTTCAAGTCTCCTTATGTCGATCTTAAGGCTGCCGTCACCGGTAAATACAAGCCTCGAACTTGCCGGTACTCTTATACCGCCATTTACAAAGACACTCTCACCTCTCAACTCGATAGTCAGATCACAGCCTTCGCCTATAAGTATCGAGTTGCCGGCCTTTGTTCCGGATAAGCCGATATTCTCAAGTACAAGACTACCCTGATACCCGTCCTCTACCATAATGAAGAGATCAGTCTTCAATCCCGGCGCACCCGAGATGGTAATGTCACGGTATGTCATTTCGGCATTCGGCAGCACAATCTTGCTGTATCCCTCTTCAACGAGAACCGGCAGTGAGATGCGGCCTTCACGTCCTGCCACATATGTATCCTTGCGTATCTCGTGTTCGACGATGCGCGACAGATCTGTTATCTGCTTCCTGATCTCCGGATCGATCTCTTTGATGATCCTGGCAGACGGCCTTGCAACAAAATAACCCTGAACGAGATCGACGCCCAACTCAAGTACAGTCTTATATTCTTCCACTGTCTCGATACCTTCAGCCAGAGCCATTATCCCGTTCTCGTGGGAGAAAGATACAATATCCTTCACAAAATGCTGTTTCTGAGGAGAATTCTGTATTCCCGACAGGAGCATTCTGTCTATCTTCACATAATCAGGCATGTACATGAGAAGATTGGTTATGTTGGAATAGCCCGTACCGTAATCATCGATAGCGGTCTTAAGTCCGGCCTCTTCATACCTCTTCCTGATTTTGGACATCTCGTATTCGCGGACTTCCGTCTGCTCCGTAAACTCGACGACGATCCTGTCTGTGTGAGATGCAATTTTTTGTGAAATGACCTCAAAATCAGAATCTTTCAGAACATGTCCGGGAATGCTGTTGATGAATAATTTAGCACCTTCCGCAAACTCCGATTCATTTGCTGCAAATATATCGAGGACATTGTTGAATGTTGCTTTCTCTATATCGTACAGGCGATTGAAGAATTCGGCATATTTGAGTATAACCGGAGGTGGCATGTATGGCACCACACTTGCTCTCATCAATGCCTCATAAGCGTAGATCTCTCCCGTTGATGCTACAACGATAGGCTGGAAATGATATTTCAGCCTGTTGTTCTCGATAATATCGTGAACGATCTTTGCCTCCTCCTGCTCTTCCTCGGTCAGATTACCGCCGGATTCAGCTTTGGCAATGTTACGCTTCCTGACATTCTTATTGTTGACCGCGACACCTGCGAGCCTCTCGAAATCATTCTTCCCGGAAGGCACACCTTTGGCCGTTCCGTATGAGATATCAAGTTCAAATTCGCTCTCGTCTCCGTTAAATCCTGTCAGCATATTTCTGATCTTGCCGACACATTCTTCAAGTTTGTTATCTTTCTCATCCGCAAGCTTCATCACAATAAAGTATTCGCCATTGCCGAGTGCAAATACCGATTCGTCCTCAAGCACTCTCCTGATAGTGTCGGCCAGTTTTAAGATTGCGCTGTCACCTGCCGCTCTGCCGAACTTGCTGTTGATGCCCGACAGATCCTTGATATCCACGGCAAGCACACCGATACAGCTCTTATGGTCTTTGTCGCCGGAACTGATATCCGCCAGGATCTCATCAGCCTGAGACTGAAATCCCTTATAGTTGTAGAAACCGGTTATGGGATCACGGACAAGGTTTGCTTCGAGTTTGGCATTCGATGAACGGAGTTGTTCCTGTCTCCTGAAATATTCGAGGCCGCGCATCACGCACCTGAGCCAGATTCTGTATCCTTCTGAATGCGAATGAGGCTTATCAAAGCTGATCACCGAGTAACCATATGCCGTATCCTCAAAATAAACAGGAGTAAAGAAGAATACTCTCGGCTTGTCTCTCTCATCATCCAATCCGGGAATCAAATCATCCCTGTCAAAGAAATCATCCATCGCGATCCTGTCCTGACCCATATTCTCAGGCCCGCAGAAAAGGACACGCACCATCCTCTTTGAGAATGGTCCTGATGGTCTGATATCACCGGTATTATAATGCTGCCAGTCCTCATTGAGACACAGGCTGAATGATGCAAACTCTCTTATTTGATATGTATACGAGAACACAGTGTTCATCAGTCCGTAGAAAGTAGACTGCGATAACAGATCTTCATCCATATGATTGAAAGGAGAGAAAACGCTGTTAGAGGACAGATCGGTATTCCATGTCGAACGTACAAGGCTGACCATGGAGCCGCTCTCGTTGTGGCATCCGCAGCTCTCTCCATAGTACATTTCGACAGGCTCGTCAAATTCCGGCATCTCTCTTCCTTCGATAAGGGCACATATCGACTTCGCAGTATGTGCGCCGAGAGCCCTGGCAGGGAGAGTTACTGATGTCAGCGGCTTGGGAGCATAACGTCCCTCATCATTTGAATCGTAACCGACAACGGCAATGTCCTCAGGGATCCTAAGTCCGTGCTCCGTCAGTGACTTGGCGAGACCCACAGCCATCTGGTCATTCGCACAGGCAACTGCCTGTGGAAGGACACCGTTCATCTTTACCAGTTTGTCACCGAGATTCTCACCGCTCGTATACCAGAAATCCCCGTAGAAAACTCTGTTCTCGCCAACCTCAAGTCCGTGCTGCTCCATGCAATCCCTGAATGCCTGAAGACGTTCCTTGGAATACGGATGCCATGATTTACCTGTAAGGAATGCTATGTCGGTTAACCCGTGATCTTCGATAAGATGTGATATTAATGCCTGTATTCCCTCATAATGCTTCGGCTGAACGCAGGGATATCCTTCAATCAGCTTGTCAACAGTAATTACAGGAACCTTGACACGCGCCCGGACCGCTTCGACTATACTGTCTGCCAGACCCGGTGTCTGAAGCGTATCAAGCATCAGAACAAATCCGTCGAATCTCTCATATGGAACAAGCTTGAATATGGATGTCTCGCCTATCTCACGTGCAGCCGTATTCTGGTATTTCTCATACATGGCAAATACGCAAACATCATAGTCACCGGCAAAAAGATCACCAAGTAATCCTTCAATAAAGGATGACTGGTAATACTCATATGCCTGGCCTACGAGTAAAGCTATGGTACGTCTCTTGCCCATTCATGACCCCCGGTAGCACATAACGACTATAACCACAATAATTATAATACTACTTAAGACCAAAAGCAATTTGGAGAGGTCTGTACTCAGTATGCAAAGAAGAACACAAAACCCAGCACATGAAGAACTGAGGATGCAAGCACGAACAGGTGCCATACCATATGTGAGAATTTGAACTTCTTACCGAAATTAAACCACAATCCGACTGAGTATGAGATAGCACCTGATACTATAAGCCAGAAGCACAGCCTCGTCGTCGATGCGTAGAATGTGCCGATCCTGGCGATGATCATCCAGCCCATGATAACGTAAATTATCTTGGATATAACATTGCCTGTCTTGCTCTGGGGATATGTAATCGCGGTTACAAGTGTTCCTGCAATGGCACACGCTGCTTCAAGAGCCCAGATAACACTTCCCGATACAACGGGAAGAAGGCAGAAACAGATGGGCGTATATGCGCCGAGAATAGCATAATAGACTATTATCCTGTTCATCTTATTCATGACACGCTTTTGAGGTGTACCATGCTTCATGAAGTGGAAGATCGTCGAGAACAGAAGCGACAGGAACAACGTAATCAGGAATGCCGACATGCTTATCACAACAGCAATCCTGTCAGGAGAACGTCCGCCTTCGATCACGGGCTCGCTTATATAAGCATTCACCGAAGCAAAGGGTATGATGCAAAGCAAAAACAGTGCCATTACACCCGCAGTGATGGAATTACCTATCTCCTCACCGAAAGTCTCCTGGGTCCTTCTTATGCCTTTTACCACGATCCTCTTGGAATGTGCGATCCATCCCATATCACGGAGACCCTCCTCAAGAGGATCAACACCGGTCTTGGCTTTAAGTTCTTTATCTTCTTTGGAAGCAACAAAAGTCTTCCAATGCTTAGCATTCTTTGCCATTATCTCTCTCCATATCTGCTTACTACGGCAATTCTACAAGTTAAGGCAGATCAATGCAATAACAAGTTGTTGATAATCACTCTCTGTCATCAGGTACCTGTTCCGCTTCTCCGTCAGTTTCCTCACCGAGGATGGAAGGGTCGAATCTCGGTTGCCGGATCGAAGGCTTCTTATCGGGCTCCGGCAAATAATCCCGTGGCGGTCCCAGCAGAATGACAGGTTCACCGTCAGGCTCGGGGACCAAATCCGCGGAGACCCCGCCTGATGCCGCGGAAGTCTGAGTCTGTACCGGAGCGACCGATGCTTCTCCTGTCCGCTTCACATCCTTAACAGGTGCGGAAATGACGGTTCCGAGAACCTCGGGCTTCACTTCGTCCTTTGTCTCTGCTGCGGCTTTACGGTCGAATTCGGAGCTGGACGGTGCCGCAACAACATCAGCCGGACTCAGCTGTTCCTGAACATATGCATCCCTGTAGAATCTGTAGATCCTTATGATGAGGGGTATGAGAATTGATAAAGGAAGAATCCAGTATGCCAGCGATGATGCCACTTTATCCCCCCATATCTTCGACAGCGAAGCGAAAGGTGCATTGACCATTCCGTAGATACCGCGCAAAATGGCGGCGACGGCAACGTGAAATATCCCCGCACCCTTGCCGGTTATCAGTTCCTGCGCAGGGTAGAATAACACCGGAAGATACGCCAGTGCTCCATAGCAGGCAAGACCTGCAGCAATCCAGTACTTACGCTTGTAACCTGCATATACCGGCAGTGCTATCAGGAAAAAAACAAGATAGAATGAGCTGGCTATGCACTCAAACAGACCAAATGTGCGCGGAACCACGATGCCGTATTTGAAATACAGCGGTTCGAAGCAGATAAATGCCAGTGCGCCGGCGATCAGGGCAAGGAAGACACAAGTAAAATAATCCCTGCGCATCAGTCATCCTCCATCTCCATAAGTGCCTCAAGACCGCCCTCGGGAATCGGTGACAAATATGTAAACTTCAGCGATTTGAACTTTATGCCGGGGGCACCCGGATGTGCACGGAATACCGAATGCTTCGAATAGATACCTATCTTAACCTTCTTCGTCACATCAACACCTTCTGTCCCGTTCCATGTCATCACCTTGAAAGGTATGCTCGTGAAGTAGAGCGTTACGGGTATCTGCGCCAGCTCGTTAAGATCCGACGAAGCTGTGAATTCCATTGAATAAACGCCGTTGACATCACTTGTAATACCGAAAATAAAATCCTTACCGGTACTCGTATCCACCTGATCAAGCACATTGATGACCGGATTGTCGTCAATATTGTAGAAATAATCGGCTTCGGCATTAACACTCTCATTCGTGAACGGACAGTCAACATGGTCGATCGCGGCTGCATCTCCGTTCAGTCTGTCCATAGCAGGAGTATTCATTGCAAAGTTAAGGATATTACGTGCATTGCGCTGTAATTCGGCTCTCGTTATTCCTTCACCCTTCTTCAGTTCGTCGAAGCAGTCTGATTCATCAAGATACTTCATATCGACGGAAGAACATACCATATAAAGATCATTCTGGGCACGTGCCATGGCTGCATGTTCCCTTAAGCTGTGATGCATATTTGCCGCCGGAGGCGCAATAATATATGCCCACCAGTCTGTCATGGTTATTCCGGTATAATGCCACTGTTGTCTCAACACCATGGTATTGAGCTCGTAATTGGCCGCACCATATGTACCGTTGATCTTGTTATAGACAGTCATTATCGACCTTGCATGGCCGTCCTTGACCGCCATCTCAAATCCGCGGAGATATATCTCGCGCAGCGCACGTTCCGATACGACAGAATCCATATCGCGCCTTCTCGTCTCACGGTTATTGACACAGAAATGCTTGATGGTTGCAGTTACCTTATGTTCTTCAAGAGCCCTGATCTGTGCACACGCCATCCTGCCCGTAAGCAGCGGATCCTCAGAGAAATATTCAAAATTACGTCCGTTGAGCGGATGACGGTGGATATTTATTCCGGGGCCCAGGATTGTATCAACCCTGTTACTGAGCATCTCTATTCCAAACCACCCGAACAGACTCTCCACCAGATCAGTATTAAAAGTTGCAGCAATACATGTGCCGTTAGGTATCGCAAAGGCCTTCTTACCGCTGTCGATCCTCATTCCTGAAGGACCATCTGAACAGCAGCATGCCGGAACACCCTTATTCTTGAGTTCCTTGAGAACTCCGGCAAACCCGCCGGCGGTACCGGTCGTTACCTTGGGGCAGCTCATGCCTTCCCCTCTGATGATAAGGCAGAGTTCCTCATCAGACAACTGGGCGATAAACTCGTCCATAGAAGCTCTGCCTTCTCTGACATCGGCAAGCTTTATACCCTTATCTCCCGTCTGCAAGATCTCTCTGCCTGCAAGCGACAGACATTCGGATCTGTAATCCTTACTCCTCACGGGGACCTTCTCAAATACGAGTTTGCCGTCGTGATCCTGAGTAAACCTGTCGAATTCCTCCACAGGTGCCAAAACAGGCTCAAGAGGTTCTATATTCCTGCTCTCATCAAGAGTAAAACTCAGGATGATATCAGAACTCAGGCTGTCACCTCCAAGGTGCAGATCGTATATTCCCTGCTCCAGTATCCATCCTGTTCCCAGGCCGGCCCTTCCGTCGTCATCGAAAGAAGCAAGATCTCTCATACGAACTTCTATCTCAATATTGCATGTGCCGCCCGGCATGATCTCATATGTTTTGGTAAATCCGGCCAGAACTCTTGCGGGTTTGGCAAGCTTGCCTTTTGGAGACGCTGCAAACAGAAGCACCGTCTTCTTACCGGGAACTTCACCGAGATTGGTGACTCTTGCGCTGACCCTGACCCTGTCCCCGAGAACGGTCAAAGTCGCTCCTGATATCATGAAAGTCGTATATGACTGACCATAGCCGAACGGATACATCACCTTGTCCGGTGCAAACGTAGTAAAGTACCTGTATCCGACATAAATATCTTCGGAATAGAAGTCTTTTACACAGTCCTTGCCTCCGAAATAAGGTGTTGCCGGATAGTCTTCTATTCTTTTTGCAATCGTGTCAGGCAGAATTCCCGAAGGGCATACCTCACCTGTCAGGATCTTCGCACAGGCAGTCCCTCCGACCATTCCTCCCTGCCAGACGTAGAGGACCGCTGACGGACGGTATTTGATAACAAAACTCATGTCGATGATATTGCCTGTATTGAGAAGCACTATCGTTCTCGTGAATTTACCGCACACCTTGCGGATCATATCCTCTTCGCCATCCTGCAGTCTCAGTGAACCTTTGTCATACGAATTATCGCGGTCTTCGCCAGCTGTTCTCGCGAGTACTATGACCGCATAATCATTGCGCCGGGAAGCATCAGATACGACCTTATCATCGAGCGGCATCTCATCCTGAGACCATCTCTCATTGCCCCATCCGATACCCTGATCTACCGGGTTATTTATCTCCCACTCATCGTAGAGCCTGATAAGCTCCTCATCGAGCGTCATCTTTCCTGAAGCGGCAAGCCCCTCTCTGATGTCCACAACATGCTCGACATTGACCATTCCGCCGGAGCCGGTACCGCTCTTGTAGTAGTGGTTCTGCATCCTGCCAAACAGCGCGACCTTCGCACCTTCCTTCAGCGGAAGCGTATTATCCCTGTTCTCCAGAAGGACCGTGCCTTCACAGGCGATATCTATCGCGGCTTTTGTGTATTTATTCCAGTCAAGTATGTAATTGGGCATGATCAACCTCCGCTTGGCAGTGACAATTATTTATATTATATAAGGAGAATCCAAAATCACAACACATAAGTGGCAGGATTGGCCGCAGTGTATCTTATTATCTCTTCCATCCTCTCCTGTTCGATGAAGGATACAAGGCTATATGCCGCGCCGCTCTTCCCGGCTCTTGCAGTCCTTCCGATCCTGTGAAGATAGAGCTCATTCTCCTTTGGAATGTCGTAATTGAAAACAGCTTCAATATCATCAACATCAATGCCTCTGGCGACAACATCTGTGCCAACGAGACAATCAAATCTGTTCTTTCGGTAATCATCCATGACTCTGTTGCGTTTACTCTGGCTTATGTCGCCGTGCAGAACCTGAACCGAGATACCTGAACGGGCAAGTCTTGCAGCGACTTTTGACGCCTGATCCTTTGTGTTGCAGAACACGATGAATTTGGTGTAATCCTCTTTGGCGCAGATCCTCGTGATCACGGAGATCTTGTCCTTCTCGGGACAATTAACTATGTATTCGTCGATATCAGGGTGATCCTCGGCCTTTGGCATGACGTCAATCTCTTTGGCGCCTTCCATAAACTGCCATGTTATATCCTGTATCTCCCTGGGCATTGTTGCGGAGAACAGCGCCATCTGCTTGTCCCCGGGAGTCATGGAGATGATACGCTTAACATCTTTGATGAACCCCATTTTGAGCATCTCATCCGCCTCATCAAGAACGAGCGTATAGATGTTGCTTATGTCGATCAACCTTCTGGTCACAAGGTCGATCAATCTTCCGGGAGTGGCAACAACTACCTGGGGATGCTTGTCCAGCTTCTCCTTCTGAACATTTATGCTCTGTCCGCCTATTACGGCAGTTACTCTGAAGCCCTTTATATTCTTGCCGAGGAATCTGACCTCTGATGCAATCTGGAGTGCAAGTTCCCTTGTCGGTGCCAGGATCAGACCCTGAACAAAACGTGCATCCATATTGAGATATTCCAATATAGGAATCGCGAAAGCAAAAGTCTTTCCCGTTCCCGTCGGTGCCTTTGCAATCACGCTGTAGTTATCCATGAGATACGGTATCGTCTTCTGTTGAACAGTCGTGGGGCGCTTCACACCCATCGATTTAAGCGATGCCATGATCTCAGGGGACAGCCCGAGATCATCGAAAGTCAATTCCTTCTCCATACAAACCTCTTCATTAAAATTCAACACAAACTATACCATAGATTGCTATAATTTATAACAGCAAAAATGATTGGAGAGATAATATGGCAAAACGTGTTTTCCTTGTGGTACTGGATTCATTCGGAACGGGCAATGCGCCTGATGCATCACGCTTTGGAGATGAAGGAAGCAACACGCTTGCGGCCGTTCTGTCAAACTCCGATGATCCGTTCCCGAATATGAGCAGAATGGGTCTTTTTGATATCGACGGCTTATACGATAAGCGCATCCGCGATTACCTCAAGGCAAATCCGGAGCGTCCTTCTCCGATCGGTTCCTACGGGATAATAAGGGAAGTATCATCCGGCAAAGATTCGACAATAGGTCACTGGGAGATCGGCGGCATATTATCCGCCAAGGCACAGCCCACATATCCGGACGGATTCCCTTCTTATATCCTCGATAAGATCCGCGAAGTGTCAGGACGCGGCATCCTCTGCAACAAGCCTTACAGCGGCACTGAGGTCATCAAAGACTACGGCGGAGAACATATGAAAACAGGCGCGCTGATCGTCTACACATCAGCGGACAGCGTACTCCAGATAGCGGCTCACGAGGATGTCGTTCCGCTAGAGGAGTTGTACGATATCTGCCGCAAAACAAGAGCATTTATGACAGGGGAAGATGCCGTCGGAAGGATTATCGCAAGGCCTTTTACCGGCAGCGTGGAAGAAGGCTTTACAAGAACGTCCAACCGCCATGATTTCTCTGCTCCTCCGCCGTCATCGAACATGATGGACATCCTCAGGGGATACGGCTATGACTGCATATCCGTAGGCAAGATCAACGATCTTTTTGCCGGTGCGGGAGTAACAAGATCCATCCCGACTTCAGGCAATACTGACGGGATATCGAAGCTGATATCTCTGATGGATGAGGATTTTAACGGACTGTGCTTCGTTAATCTCGTTGATTTCGACATGAAATACGGACACCGCAATGACATCCCGGGTTATGCGGCGGCAATGCACGAATGGGACGATGCATTAGGCACGGTACTTGATAAACTTAAGAGCGACGATCTGCTGATAATAACCGCAGATCACGGCTGTGACCCTTCTACGGTATCCACCGATCACTCGAGAGAGACTATTCCTCTTCTGATCTTCGGTGAAGGATATTCCGTGGCACATAACATGGGCGAGCTGATAGGGTTTAACGCGGTATCGAATATTGTTTTCGAAGCGCTTATGAGAAGGGATCTGCCGCGTGTCTATGAGGATATCGACAATACGCCCGACAGTTCGAACATCATGTCATATGTTGATCTTACGAACCTCAAGACAACGGCGACGCTTAAGGATATCGAAGAACTTATCGAACGCGCAGTGTCTTCCGGATGCGCCTCAGTCTGCATCCCTCCCTGCTATGTGCGCGACGGAGCAAGGATATCAGCGGGACGCATCAAGATATGTACAGTGATAGGATTTCCTAACGGCTATTCAACTACTGCCGTAAAGGTCTATGAAGCCTCCGATGCATGCGATAACGGTGCTTCGGAGATCGATATGGTCATCAATATCAACGAGGTCAAGAACGGCAGGTATGATGCCGTCCGAAGTGAGATAACAGCAATTGCAGATAAGGTCCATTCCAAAGGTGCGATATTGAAGGTGATCATAGAGACCTGCTGTCTTACCGATGAAGAGAAGATCATCATGAGCCGCGTCGTGACGGAAGCAGGCGCTGACTTTATCAAGACAAGTACGGGATTCGGATCGGCAGGCGCCACTGAAGAAGATGTAAGGCTCATGTCTGCCAATGTCGGGCCTTCCGTACGCGTCAAAGCAGCCGGCGGCATCAGGTCTGAAGAAGCAGCGCGTCAGATGCTGGCGGCAGGTGCTTCAAGGATCGGGGCATCGAAGCTGTAAGGATTTCATCTCTCCATTACAGAAGGATCCAGAAGGAAATCATAAATGCTCAGCATCAGCACTCCTTCTTCATCATAATGAGGGGATATCATATCACCTGTAATTATTATGCGTTTAAATGCATCCTTTATCTTGCTGAAAGGGCGCGTCTCCTGAATTCTTTTCTCCTCATCCGGAAGTGAATAAGCCGACTGGATATAGAGTCTTCCCGAACCTTTATTGCAGACGAAATCGATCTCAAGTTGTTTGCGTTGCTTTTTGCCGTCATCTCCGGTCTCAACTATCGGAACAACACCGACATCAACGTTATAACCCCTCATACGGAGCTCATTATATATAGCATTCTCCATTGAATGCGTCGGTTCAATCTGCCTGAAATTTATGCGCACATTGCGGAGGCCAAGATCGCTGAAGTAGTATTTCTGTGAGGTCTCGATATATGATCTTCCTTTGACATCATAGCGTGTTGCCGCCTCAAGCAGAAATGAATCTTCTAAATAACCCAGGTACTTATGTATTGTCGGCGCTGTTATCTTCGAATGCTTTACAGATTTAAATGTCCGCTGCAATTTCTCCGGGTTTGTAAGAGATCCGATCGAAGAGGACAAAATGTTCAGAAGATCTTCCAGCTCGCCTTTGTTACGCACTTTATTTCTTTTGACAATATCAGACACATAGATCTCGCTGTAAAGATTTGACAACATCTGTGCCTTATCATCGCCGTCCCTGCAAAGAACAACCGGAGGAATGCCTCCATACATCATATATTGCGACAGACCTTCATACCTGTCTCCCTCAAAGACCGACATAAACTCTGCAAAACACAAAGGATACATATGGATCTCGTCACCACGGCCCGAGAATTCAGTAATGATATCTCTGGACAGGAACTTTGCATTACTTCCGGTAACGAAAACATCCATATTACTTTTGCGCAGATAACCATTCAAAACCGACTCAAACGAGTCCATTAACTGCACTTCATCAAGGAGCAGGTAATACATATCGTTATCCGTACATCTGGCTTTGATGTAATCCATGAACTTCCGCGGATCTGCTTTCCTGTTTTCCTTCTGCAGTCCAATGAAATCTTCACCGATAGATTCCAGATCTTCGGCTGAGTCGAAAGCAAACCTGATAATATGATCCTCGGGAACATCATTAGCTGACAGATATTCATAGAACAATGTGTTGAGAAGATATGATTTGCCGCATCTCCTCACTCCGGTTATTATCTTAACCCGGCCGTTCCCGATGCGGTTTATAAGTTTGGATAGATAATGATCCCGTTTAATGTTCATACCCCCTCCGGAATGGATTTTTGTAACTTTTTACACTTTTCCATTCTAGAGTAGTACTATTTTATAGTTCGGTCAAGTTTCTATAATGGATTTCTGTAACTTTTCACACTTTTCCATTCTAGAAACGGACTGAGTTCAAGTAAACTGCTCAGGCAGCTGTGCTTACCCGTCTCCAAAACTTCAGAACTAATATTAAGTGGGGCCACGGATGTGACCCCACCTCATTGCCGTTTGTTAATCTTCAACCCAGACCTGTTCAGTGACAGCATCATGATGAACAACGTGAGTTACTGCATCATGATGAATAATCTTAGTCTCGTAGATGGTCTTACCGGTGCAGTTGTTAGCACAATAACCGGGCTGGGACGGGTCATATTCATCACAGTGATTAGGGCAGTTGTGAGAGTCACACCAAGCGTAAATCTGAGAATTAGACCAACCTGTCATGTCTTCACCTGTATCGTTCTGTGTCCACTGGGTACCAACTGCTGTTTTGACTTCTTCATCCCAGGCTTCCTGGTCTACAATCGTTTCATCCCACGCTTCAGCGATTACACGAGTTTCCCAGTGACCTGGCTTTGAGGACTCCCCTTTGACGGTTCCATCGGGACCTAGGATATAACCCTCAACTACTGTATCATGAAGCATCCTGCCAAGGTCACTAAAGTAATATTCTTTACCTCCTACCTTGAGCCAGCCCTTGGCATTTGCGCCGCCTGACTTAAAGTAATACCACTCATTATCTATCTTCTGCCAGCCTGTCTTCATTACTCCGGATGAGTTGAAAAGATAATGATCAGCACCTATTGCCGTCAATCCGGTAACCATATAACAATCACTGTCAAAGTAATACCAGGACTTACCGCTCTTATACCAGCTGCATCGCTTGGCTGCACCTGAACCTGTAAGGTAGTACCATCTGCCGGATACATTCTGCCACCCGGTAAGCATTGTGCCGGAAGAACCGAAAACATATACAGAACCGCTTATATTCTGAACACCTGTCAGCATCACTCCGTTGATATCAAAGTAATACCATTTCTTACTGATCTTCTGCCATCCCGCCTTCATGGCGCCGGATGATGCAAAATAATGCCATTTGCCATCAATACTCTGCCAGCCTGTGAGCATCTTGCCGCTCATATCAAAGCAATAGATCGTCCCTTTTATTGCAGCAAATCCCTTAACATAGCCTCCCGCCGGATCCTTATAATACCATTTGCCCGAGGACTTTACCCACTTGCCTCCTGATACATCAGGAATGATCATTACCACTTCGGTCTCCGTGTCGCTGCTGTCAGCAGAAAGAACCCGCGGATTGATAATGATAAACGCGAAAACAATTATAAGTGCCAACACGGCAGACAATGCTCTTTTCATAACATACCTCCAGCTCATTATGTATTAATTATACTACAGATGTAATCTTACGAATGAAGCGGAATCTTCAGTTTGTATGTTTAAGCGGGCAATTTTTGTTCTTTTTGGTACATTTGTCCTTTTAATCTCCCATATGATGTGATATAGTATGCACATAAACGAACAAACGAACGTTTTTGAGAGGAGAGTACCTGTTATGTCACCTGTTGAAGTAATGTGTTTTTTCTTTATATCTCTTGCCGTAATCAAGGCTGTCAAGGATTGTATCGAATACTGGAATCATGAGGAAGCTGACTACATTCCCGTGAGAACTGCCAGAGTATCGCGCGTACCTTCGGCACGCCGCGGCGCCAGAATAACAGCTATCGGAAGAGAATACGAACATGCCAAGAGAGGCCGAAGTGCCTGATCTGTATTTCCATTCGCCTGATGTTTGAACCGGCTGACACGGGGATCACTGCCCTTCCTCCATGCCCACCACACACATATACACGGCAGTTATCCCCGCCGGGCAAACACGGTGAAGCAACCTGACAGACAGTTCAGACAGATTACATTGAAGCCTGATTCTTACCGTTACGCTTGGATTTATTAAGCTTGCGCTCTGCAGTTGCCAGGAATTCCTCAAGATCGGAATCCTTGTCGAAGGCGGCAACACCTGCAGATATGGTAATCTTGCCGACGTCGCCGTCAAGCCTTACAGGAGTGCCTGCTACTGCATCAACTATCCTCTTGGCAATACCGAGAGCGGGGATCTTGTCACAACCCGGAAGGATTATGGCAAATTCATCGCCACCGGTCCTGAAGCATGTATCAGGCTTACGGCAGTTAGACAGCATTATAGATGCAATCGTTCTGAGGAACAGATCTCCGTTCTGCTGACCATAACGGTCATTGATCGCCGTCATATCATCAACATCAATGACGATCAGGGAGAAGTTGCCCTCTTCCTTCCTGTCAGAATAGAAACTTGACATCTTATCCAGCTTCTCATAGAAGTATCTGCGGTTATATAGTCCGCTCAGATCATCAACACGTGCAAGTCGTGATAACTTGACCAGGGACTGCTGAAGATCATTCTCCAGCTTAAGGTGATCCGTTATGTCACGGCTGATGCCCCAGGTGCCTATCACAACGCCTTTCTCGTCGTAAAGAGGATACTTGGACGCCATAAAGTAGCGGACAGTCTCATCATCAAGAACAAGCTCTTCTGTCATATTGACTATCGCCTGTTCTGATGCCATTATCGTCATCTCGGTATCCTTTGCCGATTGTGCAAAATCCTTCGGGAAGAAGTCGAAGTCACTCTTGCCTATCATATCTTCTGCGCTCTTGGCACCTACCTGCTTCGCGTGGCTCTCGGTAACCCATATGAATCTGGAGTCTTTGTCCTTGAAGTACACAGTATCTTGAGAATACTTACCGATCGTTTTGAGAAGGATACTCTCAATATTCTTGCTGTCAATACTCATAAAGCCTCCCTGTATCACGTATCAAGATCACGTTTTGAAGATAAAAGGATACTGCCGGCAATGGTCAGTACAAGATAGATTATCGCACAAAATGTCGTAAGAATCACTACCTTTCCGCTTGCACCCATCCCAACCTTCTCAAGGATCCTTGCGGGGAACAGGTAATTGAGTGAGAAATCCTTCCAGTGATACTTGTGCTCCAGCAGGAAATCAAATATCCCGATCGGAATATTCAGTACACCGATCGCGATCAGTATCCCGAACGTCATCCCGGCTGCTCTGCTCTTAGTCAGAGTCACCAGGAAGCATAGAACTGACACGAATGCCATCGCAGCGATATAGGACCTCACGAAGAATCTCAGGGATTTCAGCGACAGTCCAAGTCTAAGGCTCTTCGCCCACACCAGATTGGACATGAAGCTGACTATCCATGCGACTATAAATACTGCCAGCACGAATGCAGCCATGACGGTCATCTGAGCTGCGATCCTCACCCACCGGCGTCCGTTGATGATCGGATAGTTTTTTATATTGTGCGTCGCGTAATCGCTTCCGAGGAACAATGCCGCCATAATCGCGATCATCAGTATGATGAGCGTTCCGTGGACATTACTCTCGAACGTCTGAGCCACTGTAAAGTTGTACCCTTCGCCTCTGCCGAACATGCTGTAGTTCTCGCTTGATCCTCCCAGCTGTGTTGCAACACTGTCAAGACCGAATGCACTGACGAGCGCCCCTTCAGGATTGAATCTCAGGAGGAAGAATGTCTGAATGAACATTACCACCACCATTACTATCGGAAGCACTATCAGCGCTTTCATTTTGGATAATCTGAAGAATTCCATTCTGATAAAACTGCCTGCCATGATCACGCCTCCCTGGATGAATCCTTGACCGTATCAAGGTAATACTGTTCGAGGTCTGTGGATTCATACTCGAATGAATATACAAGTATGCCGGCCTTGCAGATCTCCATGTTGATGACCGGGCCGGGCTCACCGTCCTCATATACATAGAGCGTGTTATCGTCCGCCAGCTCGATATCAGTATGCCCGGAAGCGAACAATACCTCTTTGGCCCTCAGAGCATCGGCACACTTCACGATCAGCTTGCCTTTGCGCTTCGACTCCAGCTGATCAACACTGAATTCGTCAACGATCCTGCCCGAGTCGATTATCGCGAATTCGGTCGCCACTTTGGAGAGCTCGGCCAGGATATGGCTCGATATGATTATGGTCGTTCCCTTCTCACGGTTGACCTTAATGAGCATATCCCTTATCTCGGCGATTCCCTCAGGATCGAGGCCGTTGATAGGCTCATCAAGATAGAGTATATCCGGATTGCCTACAAGAGCCATTGCGATCCCCAGTCTCTGCTTCATACCGAGTGAGAATCTGTTCACTGTCTTGTCACCTGCTTCTGCGAGTCCGACGATTCTGAGCAGCTCCCTTACTGTCTCGTCCCTGTAGCAGTTGTACGCGATACTCTTGAGTTTGAGATTATCATATGCCGTCAGTTGCGGCATGAGGGCCGGAATCTCGATAAGTGACCCGATCCTGCCGTATGCCTCAGCATTGCCGCCGGGACACCCGACATATTCATATGTGCCCGACGTAGGTCTGCACATCCCCGACAGCATGCGCATGAGGGTGGTCTTGCCTGCACCGTTCTTGCCGATCAGCCCATATATTGAGCCTCTTTTTATCTTGATATTTACGTTCTCAACCGCATTGCGCTTCCCGAAAGCCTTTGTTAGGCCGTGCGTCTCAACCAGGATCTCTGACATATTATACTTCCTTCATTTTTTTCTTTGCATTATACATCCTAATGTCGGCTTCACGCACGGCAATATTCGGAGACATGTAATTTTTGGAACTGCTGTAGATCTCCCCGTGAGCCGCCCTCACCTCGAAAGGGAATGTCTTTCCGGCATTCACCCGTTCAAGCGCACGCTCAAAATTGGCTATGCATTCAAGCCCCAGCTGCCGTGTTCCCGGTATCAGAGCCACAAATTCATCACCGCCCCACCTGCAGTACACCCCCGCCTTGGCAAATGCCTCCGTCATGCACTCAGCCGTCGCCACCAGGAGCCTGTCACCCATGGCGTGACCATGCATGTCATTGGCTTTCTTGAGATCGTTGAGATCGATGAAGACGAGAGTGTAGTCCTTCTGTCCGTCAGCCTCGAGCTCGTCCAGCTTGCTGTTGAAATAATTACGGTTAGGGATCATTGTCAGGTTATCTTTGAATGCAAAGACCTCCAGTTGCTGTTTCTCAAAGAACGATGTCTGTTCCTCCAGATTACGGATAATATAGAACATCGTCATTATTACCGCCATAACGAGCACCGAATAACTTCCGATGCTGAATTTGTCTATAGCAAAAGTATCATAAATGTACATTAACTGATATCTTCCAATCTCAAGGACGGCGAGGAGAAGCATTACGATGCTGCCTGTCCTGAGTATCAGCGTTGATGTGGAACTGACAATGTTCTTATCTGCGAACAGACCGAATACGAAGAATATTATTTCGAGAAGAAGAAGAATGAGCAGCAGCCGTATAAAATTCTGGGGAGTATACTTAGAAGATACCGAAGAGATAACGATCATAGCGGCAAAATATCCTGTTACAGCAACAAGAGTTCCGATCCAGATCTTATGGAATATACCGTTCTTGTAGAACGAGGTGCCGAGAAGAGCGATTGACAATGCAAGGACGAACATTGCATAATACTCGGCTTTGGAACAGATCCTCACGCTCTGTATGAATATTGACAGCATCCTCTCGGATCCCATACTCCATACGGCGAAGCTGAGCACCAGCGGGAACAGAGCGAGACCAATATCGAATTCACGCAGTATTACTGTTCTTACAAGGCTGTATGCCGTCATGAGCATCGAGCCGATAACCGTAGTGATCAGGAGTATAAACAGTGCCTGACTGTCCTCAAGAGGAACTTTCCAGACTTCATTTGCCGTGACGATCACCGGATATATCTCGGATATCGACCTGTCTGTCATAGAGTACAGCTCAACCGATACTATCCTGCCCGACAGGTCATATGTCTCCGTTACCAGAGGTATTGCGTAACTCCTGTTGCCGATGAACTGTTCAGGAATGCTCTTGCGCACATCCTTCCACCCGTCGCTGTAGATCATCCGGTTGCCGTCATATATCTTGACGGCGCAGTTATACGCATCGAAATACATCATGGGCATCGGAACCTTCACAGATATATTCTCCGGAATGTCTACCTTGACGATGGCCCTGTCTCCGTCGTTGAGCGGCTCGAATGCTTTGTCAGTGTAATATGATGTCGTCCCGTCACTGTGGTAGACTGTTGCAACGCAATTCTCAACAGCCAGCTTGTTGCTTAGCCTTACTCCCACATTCATAAGAAAAACGACCATGAAGATAATGAACACAAGAACAGAGACTATGGCCACAGCCATATTCCTGTTGATCCGCCTTCGGTTCTTCAATGTCAGATTCTCGTTGCTCATATTATTATTCTAATACACACATGAGCAACACTGTATTAAGGTTTTGCAAATATTTTTTATCTATTTGTATCTTTCCTTATTGTCAGACTAATACTTACAGATTCATCACTGTCAGGCAGACTGAAGATAACCGTGGCAACGCCTTCATCTCCGGTGCTGCGCAAATAGGTCCCTCCCATTCCTCCGTTGATATCAGCCATATCCGGCCCGATGATCTCGGCAGGTCCGCTCACGACTATACTGACCGGTCTGTTATAGAAATGCTGTATATTTCCGAATTCATCTGTCACTCTCAGCCTGACTTCAGCAACATCATATGTCGCCCCCTCCGTCAGAGTATAAGAAGACGGCTCGGCCGTGAGCACAAGCTTTGTCATGGCAGCTTTGATAACCGTCTTGACGACCTGCCCGTCTTTTATCCCTTCGAACCTGAACCTGGTAGCCTCACCGCCCCAGTTGCCGATATATTTACCGAAGAGCATATACGCATCCGTGAACTTCATCTTATACCTGACCATGGCTTCACCCAAAGACAACTTCATCTTCAGCGGCATGTTATCCATCCCGTACATAGCTGAGTAATTAAGGGCATCCCTGACTATCCTGTTCTGTCTGTCAGTGAACCCTTCCTTCTCCTTCATCTGATCGCCGATGAAGTCATCGATCAGTATCGGCGGCGATATCATATTCTTATACGTGGAATCCTTGTGCGTATACTCCTTGATGAAGGTGTCATTCTTATACATCCTGACGCTGTCGCAGTTTGCAAAGATATATATCTGTCCGCGCTCTCCTGCAGGGTGCTCCCCGATATCCATCGATGAACTCACTTCGAGCACGGCTTCCCCCTCTCTGTCCTGGGATGCATATACATACGCTGCCAGCTTGGGATTCCTGAACATATCCATGACACCGTGATAGCATATCCTGTCGCCGGATCCGAAATCCTTATGCGTGTTGTAATCGAACATGCACCAGCCGAATGAACCTGCAATGTCATCCTCTCCGGCAACGCTGTCGAGAACATTGCAGTGCCTCAGTGCGTGTTCCTGCCTGTGCAGCTCACTGTCAAAGGCCTTCGTCGGGAACATATGACCGTTATACTCGCTTATCAGGTAGGGCTTATTGACATCTGACGTGACATCCTTCTTCTTCTCGCACCCGGCATTTTTGCCGCTGTGGCTGAAATCGTTATAGGCATAGACATCCTCCAGGAGCGAGCTGTTCTTGAGATATCTGACGCCGGATGTCTGGCGCGAATCATCAAGTTCGTGAGCAGTCTTATTCGTGAGTCTGTACAACTCGTCACAGTCCACGGACTCATTGATCCTAACTCCCCACAGTATTATCGATGGATGGTTGCGGTACTGCCTTACCATCTCGCCGGTGTTGACTACCGCCTGCTCCTTCCATTCCTCATCACCTATGTTCTGCCAGCCCGGGATCTCTGTAAAGACCAGAAGACCCAGCTCATCACACCTGTCGATAAAGTGATGTGACTGGGGATAATGCGACGTCCTCACCGCATTAAGGCCAAGTTCATTGCGGAGGATGTCCGCATCAAGCCTCTGCATAGACTTCGGCATCGCGTATCCCGCATATGGCCAGCTCTGATGGCGGTTGAGCCCGCGGAGTTTTGTCCTCACGCCGTTCAGGTAGAAGCCGTCCGTCCGGAACTCAGCCGTCCTGAACCCGAACCTCGTAACATATTCATCCTTCACCACGCCGTCCCGGGCAAGAGTCACGGTCAGCTCATACAGCCTGGGCTTCTCAAGGGTCCACAGCTTGCCTTCCGTTACGATTATCTCGGCCTCTTCCTCACACTTCCCCTCGAAAACAATCCTCCCCGACTTAAGGCTCCTTATCCTCACGGACAGATCTCCCCCGCCCTCGACCTCTGTCGAGATCTTCACGCGCTTATCCATGCCGGCCCTCACAAAAACATCCCTGATATGATCCTTCTCCTTCACATCAAGATGCACTTCCCTGTAGATGCCGCCGTACGTCATGTAGTCAATGACAAAACCGAACGGCGGGATATTGAGTGTCTCACGGCTGTCGCATTTAACTTCCAGTAAGTTCTCCCCTCCATACCTGAGATACTCCGTAAGCTCGACCGTAAACGCCGTATATCCGCACCTGTGCGTTGCCGCCAAAGTCCCGTTGACAGACACCTCCGCCTCATGTGCGACCGCATCGAAAGTAACAAATACCCTCTTGCCTCTCCACTCCTCCGGCACCTCCAGCGTCCTCTTGTAGTAAGACACCATCTGGTATTCGTGAGCATCAAAATAATTCAAGGGCGTAACCTTGACCGTATGAGGTATCCTGACCGGCACCGGCTCCACATCCCCGGACGGAGCCCAAAACCATCCGTTATTAATGTCTATCCGCATCACTTCTGACCCTTCTTCTGTATCCTTACGAACTGGGGCGTTATCGTCATTTCCGTAATGACTGCCCCTTCCTTCATGTCAAGAACATCCGATACGGCATTTGCCACATCCTCGGGATCGAGTGCTGCGCCCGCATCACCGCTCGCCTCAAAATCGGCGTTCCTGTACAGCTCCGTCCTCGTCATGTCAGGCCTTATGTTGACCACCCTGACGCCGTGCTTTCTGACCTCTGCCCATAGCGATCTGCCGAAGCTGTCGAGACCTGATTTGGTCGCGCCGTATGCAGCCCCGTGGGTATTGACATTGACAGCCGATACCGATGAGATGTTGATTATGAATCCCTTCTGCTCCCTGATCGACGGGAGAAGAAGATTAGTAATTATCAGCGGAGACGTGAGATTGACATCGCACATCTCCTTGATCTGCTTGGGAGTGATATTCTCGTGAAGGCCATAGTATGCGCAGCCTGCGGCATTGACAAGTATTGCAGGCTTGTGGGTCTTTGCTATCTCACTGTATGCTCTCGTTATGCTGTCTATGTCCCTGAGATCAGCCACCGACCTGTCGGCTCTGATGACCGTCATTCCTCTCTTCTCCAGCATGTCGGCGACAGCCTTGCCGATGCCCTTCGTACTGCCCGTAACTACTGCCGTGATACCACTCATGAGAATGACCTCCGAATAGTGATGTTGCTTGATTAATTGTAGCACAAAAGATCTATGAACTGACCGGCTTTCCGTGAAGGTTTGCGGATACATTAGGGTAGTGTACAGTCTGACAGCGCCGGCTGCAGCTGATCCGGCCACTCAGCTCCTCACACTCTGATCTTCTGATAATAAAAGCACGCCAGCTGAGTCCTGTCCCTCAGATCGAGCTTTGCCAGAACGGAACTCATGAGATTCCTGACAGTGCCGTCACTCAGGAACATCTTCTCCGCTATCTCCTTATTGGACAGGCCGTCAGCCACAAGTTCGATAAGCTGCCTCTCCTTATCCGTTATTCCGAACTCCTCATAGTCGAATTTCTCCTTGCGGTTGAGCAGATCGGGAAGCCTGTCGACTATCTTGCCTCCGAATACGCTCTGCCCGTCATTCACAGCTCTGACACCCGTTGCCAGTGCTGCCGCATCCTGCTTGATGATATAGCCTCTGGCACCTAACTTAAGTGCTCTGTTGATATATTCATCATCGAGGAAAGTCGTCAGGAATATTATCTTCGCTCCGGGATCATTCGCGAGGATCCTCTCTGCTGCAGTAAGCCCGTTCATGCCGTCCATCCTGATGTCCATAACGGTAACATCCGGCTTCTCCCGGGAAGCGCAGTCTACGGCTTCTGCCCCGGAAGACAGTGCCGCTACAACTTCTATATCGTCCTCCGAATCAAGTATTATCTTAAGTGACTCCGATACCAGCGGGTCGTCGTCCACGATCAGAACACGAATCATTATTGAACCCCTTTCTTCGGCAGTGTTGCAATGACTTCAAATCCGTCAGCGCCGCTTCTCACGGTCGCCCTTCCGCCGGCTGCACCGGCTCTCGAAGCAATGTTCTTGAGCCCGAGACCGCCTGATGCCATGTAGTCTCCAGTAAGGACATATTCCCTGTCGGGATTACTGCCGTTATCCCTGACCTTAATCCTCCAGAAGGAGTTATTCTCCACCACTTCGACCAAGGCTTTGTCGCCCTTGCTGTATTTTGAAATGTTGGTCACTGCCTCTTTGATTATACCCAGAATGGCGCTCTTTGTGTTATTATCGGCAGGTGATTCGATAGATGTCTTCACATCAACATCGATACTATCCGGAATTGTCTTTACGATATCACTTATTGCGATCGACAGATCTATGGAATCATCGTGGAGTTCGTGAACGCTTCTCCGTATACCGGTCATTGCCAGGTCAAGTGTCTCACTTACAGAATCGAGCTGTTTTGCCACCTTCTCATCTTTGTTGATGATCTTAATCGCCTGCATCTGCACGATGACCCTGGTGATCATGTGACCGACGTTGTCGTGGATCTCTCTGGCAATCCTGTTGCGTTCCTTAAGACGCGCCATATAGATCTCATTATCGGCATTCTTCATTATCTCCTCGCCGAGCCTTCTGGCGTCGAGAGAATCCTGTCTGGCATCGTCAAATTTGCTCCTCAGTACTGCCTCATTGCGGACAGCAGTGGAGGTTCTGAGTGCGAGGTATCCCGCGATCGTCATGATGAGCATGGATGTCAGCACCTTTATGGTGTCATTTGTCAGATAATACACCTCGGCTATCATGCACAGGCAGAGGATCACTCTCAAGGCAATATCGGGTAATCTCTTCTCACTCATCCGGGCCGCCGCCAGGCCGTAAACAGCCATGGGGAAAGAAGCTGTCACACCCGGCATAAAGGGCGCGGCTGCCAATGCGATGACAGCTGCGCCCGTTGCCAGGATAATATCATTCTTAAGTTCAGTCGCGAATAAGATGATAACCATAACGAGTATCCATGCCACTACAAGATCCGCGCTTTCGCCGAGATCCGTCAGGAATATCTGCAGTACGCAGACCGCAAATATAATCAGCTTATCCGTTAGTCTCCATCTCATGGGTAAAGTATATCATACCCTCGATAATCTGGAGTTCTTGATGAAGGCAGCCACGAGTGCCAGCGCTGCCGCATAGAGTATCTGTATACCGAAGCATACCATGAGCTCATGCATATCGAAAGCCACTCCGCTCGGTGCATACGTCATGTTGTTTGCATAGACCGACCAGTAGAAGGGCAGGAACCTTGCCACCGTGAGCACTCCATCTCCCAGAAGCCACTGCGGAACAAATACGCCGCTGATGAAAGACATCGACAGACTTACTATATTAGTGATCATCGACAGTGTATTGCTGTTGATGCCGAATGATGTGATCACTGAAGCGATGGCACAGCAAACCAGCATTGTAAGGAAAGAATTGATCATTATTACCCACCAGTACTCCGTGAAGACCTTGGTCTTTGCACCGAAGACGATGTTGATGACGATGAACAGCAGCCAGATAAAAACACCTGCAGTTATTAATCCTGCCGTATTTGCAAAACTGATCTTTCTGCGCGTCACCGGTGATGCATCGATCCTTTTGCCGACTTCGATATCATTGTTGGCAATAATCGTATGACCTACACCAAGTGCCAGGAATCCCAAAGCCAGATAAGAGAAAAACTGATTTATCTGTGAGACGACTATCTCGTCTGAGGATGCCTTCGGCTTTGTATCGTCCGTAACAACCTTAACGGATGTCTCATCAGAGAGGAGCTCAGTTGCCTTCTTTGCCGCTTCCTCATCACTTGCTCCAAGCAGCTTAAAGTCCCTGTATGCATTGATGTAATTGTTGACTGTCCCGTTGATTCCGAATACTACCCCGGACATCTCAAAATTCGTCTTATATGATATCCTGCTGTCTTTCCCGCTGTTGATTTCCTCTGCGAATCCCTTGTCGATCGTCATATGATACTCGCTGATCCCGAAGAAAACGATATCGAGTATTGATGATTCTGATTTATCTGAGAAGTCAGACAATTCATTATTGAGCGACAGATACTTTATCAGTCCTCTGCTCAGGGCAGAATTATCGTTGTCGATATAACTGATATGGTTTGTTCTGCTGAACTCGGTATCTGACTGGGGATTGATCCTTGCGACAAAAAACAGAAGAACAAGCATTACCACAAATATACATGCGTAGATGACAATTCCCGTCGCATTGCGCCTGAGAAGTCTGAAAAAACTCTTATACAGATGCATACTTCTCCCTCCTTAATACCATAGTCCCTATTGTGAGGAATATTACCGACACGGCTACCAGTTTTATCATGTTCACATAAAAGTCGAACGGATCATTGAACATTGCCATCCTGTAGAAAGCCATATTCATTACTGTTGCAGGGTTGATGTCGTTGATTATGGGACATACCCTTTCGATGATCCCGGGCAGCTGCATTATCATCTCTCCGCTGATGAAGACCGAGATCATGAGCAGTGCAGTCGTCTTGTTCTCGCGCTTGTCGAGAGTGCCTTTGAAGATAAGTCCGCAGATGACGCCGAAGCTGATCGCGAAGATGTCGGCCACCACAACGAACATCACCAGGCGGGGCACATTATTGCCGAGCGGTATCTTGAACACGAACCGCATGATCAGCAGATGTATTGAAGATATCATACATGCCGGGATGAGCCTTGCTATGAACGAATACCAGATCATGCGGCCCTTGCCGGACGGTGATACGGAGAGTCTCGACGCCTCCCTCGATACGTCTGCCTTGAGGTCTGCCACGAGATTGACTCCGGTCATTGCCGTGAAGAAGATCCCCATTACAAGTGTGCTGAAGAAGTACCATGTGTAGGGATTCGGATCATCGGCAAAGGCTCCCATGTCAGCCTTGGTGTACTCTACAGATTCCTGAAGCATCGCTGTCATCTCAGCCGCCTTGGCAGGAGATACGGCATATGCATCACTTATCAGTTTGTAGTTGCTCCTGTATGCGTCTGCCATCGTCTTTGATATCACTCCGGCTGTCGTCGAGTGACCTTCGTCAAGGAAGACTTCAATGTTGTCATCAGTTGCAACAAAGAGTATCTCCAGGTCGCCGGATCTTAGAAGAGACATCGCTTCCTCACGTCCCGGAACTTCCATCATATCAAAGAAATAGTTCTCCGAATCCTTGTCTGCGAACGGCTCTATTAAAGTCCCGAATCCTTTGGCAAACATGCCGTCGGATTCCATGATGAGTGCAGTCTTTATCGGATCGATCGAATTCTCTACCTCATAAATATTCCCGAAAGCAACATTCATGCATGTCATGATTCCGAGTGGAAAGACAAGGCACCAGAACAGATACATCTTGTTGCGCAATACCTTGAGAAGATAATACTTGAACATATCTTTACCCCCCTGTGATACTTCCTCATTCGTCCCTCAGGGTCTTGCCCGTAAGTTCGAGGAATACGTCATTAAGTGTCGGCTGCTCGGAGAATATCTTCTTCATCTTGTATCCCTTATTCTGCAGGGCATTCACGATATCTATGACATTGTGCTTACCCGATCCAGCCTCGACCTTGAGCATACGGCCGTCGTAATCAACATTGTAGACATTAGCAAATTCTCTGATTTCTTCCATTATTCCGTCATCAAGTCCCGGTACCTCGATCGTGATTATCTCGCTCTTCTTGATCATGTTCTTGAGCTCGTCGATCGTGCCCTCCGCTATCGTGTTGCCCTTGTCGATGATGAGCACTCTGTCACAAAGCTGTTCGACCTCTTCCATGTAGTGTGATGTGTAAATGATCGTCGCACCGTTCCTGCGCAGCTCCTCGATGCCCTCCAGGATCTTGTTCCTGCTCTGCGGATCTACTGCAACCGTAGGCTCATCGAAGAAGATCAGCTTCGGCTTATGCACGATCCCGCAGGCGATGTTGAGCCTTCTCTTGAGACCGCCTGACAGCTTCCTGGGACGGAACTTCACAAAATCATTCAGCGCCACAAAGTCGATCGCCTCCTGAACATACTTCTTTCTTGTCTCTTTGTCCTTGATATACAGGCCGCAGAAAAAATCGATGTTCTCATACACCGTAAGCGAATCATAAACAGCCACCTCCTGCGGCACCACGCCGATCTTAGCCTTGATGTCGTAGGCCTTCGGGCTCATCTCCTTGCCGAAGATCGTTATCGTTCCCTTGTCGTACTCGAGAATCGACAGAACGCAGTTGATGCATGTGGATTTGCCTGATCCGTTAGGTCCGAGCAGACCGAAGATCTCTCCCTCATTAACGCTCATGGAGAAATGATCGAGCGCGATAAGCTCCTTATATCTCTTTACCAGTCCTTCAACCTTGAGTATCTGTGTCATGTTAACATCCTCCCGTGATCCTTGATCATCTGAGGATATTATCGCTTTGAGGCCCCGACGTCTCAAGTGAGGCGCGTCACAAGTTCGGCATGACAAATGTCATTATCGTTCGTCTTCGTATATCTTCCCACCGGAAATATATCTCTCCAGTCTCTGCCTCATAAAGGTTCTCATATCGTCTCTGACGGTGCGCGGATATACCGCATAACCGTCCTCCGTATCACAAGGAAACCAGCACACTTCAGAATACGGCTCCTGCCGCCTTATCGTCTTCAGATACGATGCCGATATCCTGAATGTCCCGATGCTGACGTCCCTTATCCTGCTCAGATCCAGTTCGGAAGCGAGCCTGTCCGCAAATCCGCCGTAGATCTCCTCCCATCCGCTGACATATATCATGGGGTCGATGCAGATCCTGACATTGCAGCCGCCGTCGATGGCATTTACGGCTGATCTGAGCCTTGCACGAAGCGGCGGCGCACCGTGTTCGAACCTCTCCGATATCACTTCCGGTGACAATGTATATGCATAGATCACGTTGGGCACCGCTCTGAGTTCCGCAGGTGCCGATTTGGTCCTCATCTCGATAAGGACGTCCGGGTTCTCCGATGCGAACTCCACCCACAGCGACGCCTGCCCGGTGATGCTGTCCATGGCGATCAGATCCGTATCGAAGGACACGCACACATACGGATCATTAAGCTCTCTGATCTTCGCGAAATAATCCTCAACATTAACAAAACACACGATATTCGCCGTGCTGTACATCCCCTTGAGAAAGCAGTATTCGCAATCAAACGGACAATTCATGCTGCTCGCCGTATAGTAGAAATTCTTCTGCCCGAAAGCCTGGCACACCGGCGCCCCGGGATATATCAATTCCCCGTCATTCACGGCAAGTATCAGCGCCCTGGCTCTGCTCTGCATGCCATACGACTGCCTGCCTCTGTTGAAGATATCCTTATAATGGTCGATCAGTATCACTTCCGACCGCCAAAGCCGCGCCAGTATCTCCCCGGTATGAGGATTATCCAGAGCTCTTCTCTCAACGTAGACGTGAGAAAGGAATTTATTGAAGGAGCCTTCTCTTGAACTCATTCAAGGCCTCCTTGCCGGACCTTCTGTCGGAGGCGGGAATAAGCCCCTCCGACCTCATGTCATCGAGTATCTTCTCCGTCTCCCGTCCGCTGTTCCTGCAGTACACAAACAGCTTTATGAGGTCCTGCCTCATCGTCTCCGAGCACTTGAGATCCTCCGCATATTTCCGAACATCCGGCATCTCCGGCGGTTCTTCCTCCCCTATGCCCATAAATACCTCAATGGCGGATGTAATGTCATCCAGACTGTCTCTTACCGTTGTCACCAGGATCTCTTCCGTCAGTTCTTCGCCGTTCTCGGCACCTCTGTCCGAGACGGCCTTTATGAGCTGCACTTTGTGCGGCGGCATGAATAACCTCGCGGCATCGCAAAAGCCCGACGCCTCCATCTCCCATAGCATGTCATCATCAGATGATGTGAGATCCTGTCCCGCGATGCCGGATAATGTGGTGACCGCGCTTTCGCGAAGCCCCGTGTTATAGAGCATGTCGGGGTAATACATCCTGCCCGTGTCCTTGTCCGTCACCTTGTTGATCAGATAGGCACCGTGTCTCGCCGCCCCGCCTGCTGACGTCCCGATATTGATCACAAAGTCATTAGCGCCGATCCCGTACTTCGCACATGAATAGGATACCGCCGCTGCCACGCCTGTTTTGCCGACACCGGTCAATATTATCCTGATCCTCCCGTCAGGGCTCACAAACCCTCCGAAAGGATATCCGCCGTCAGGTTTCATGTCATATTTATCGATCAGAGGCTCAGCCTCGCAAAAAAGCGCCGTGAATATGTATATCATGTTTCCTCCCGCAATAATAAAGATTATAACCTAAAAATATGCTACAATAGTGTGCAAATCATTATTACACTAACGAGGGTTTATATATGGAGAGACTACTCACGGGCCTGCAGCCCAGCGGCTCACTTACTATCGGCAATTACTGCGGCGGCATCAGCCAGGTTGCCAACTACCAGAAAAAGTACGAGACATTCCTGTTCGTACCGGACATGCACGCGATCACCGTACCGCAGGATCCGGACGCACTTCACAAGAATATAATCAACGCAGTCGCAATGTACATTGCCTGCGGCGTTGATCCCAATCTGCCTGACATGCACATCTACATCCAGTCAGAGAACCTGTACCACGCCAACCTGTCGTGGATCCTCGAGTGCCACACGCCCCACGGCGACCTCACCAGGATGCACCAGTTCAAGATGAAGTCAGCCAAGAACGAGGCTTTCACTGAGGGTCTTGTCACGTACCCCGACCTCATGGCCGCTGACATCCTCCTCTACGATGCCAAGTACGTTCCTACGGGAATCGACCAGAAGCAGCACGTAGAGCTCGCCAGGAACCTTGCCGAGAGATTCAACAACCGCTACGGCGAGATGTTCGTCATTCCCGAGCCCCTCATCCCCACCGTCGGCGCGAAGATCAGAGATCTTCAGAACCCGGAGGCGAAGATGAGCAAGTCAACGGACAACCCAAAGAGCGCCATCTTCCTCGCTGACGACGAGAAGGTCATCAGGAAGAAGATCATGAGTGCGGTAACAGACAGCGACGGCAAAGTTGCTTACGATGAGGAGAACAAGCCCGGCGTATCCAATCTGCTGACTCTGTATTCCGTCTTCGGCGAAGTAACGATTGAGGAGGCTGTCGACAAGTTCAAGGACGGCGGCTACGGTGACCTCAAGAAAGGCGTTGCCGAAGTCGTGATCCCCAAGATCGTCGCCTTCCAGGACAAGTACAACGAAGTCATCAAATCAGGCATTGTCGATGACGTTCTCGATGCGGGAAGAGAATATTCCAACAAGATCGCAGCCGAGAAATACGAATTGGTAAGGAAAGCGGTTGGTTTCGGCCGAATTTGAGATCTGAGATCTGATATTCACGGAGGATATTAGCATGGCCAAAATGTCCTTTACAAAGAAAGATATCAAAACAATAGCGGTCATCTTCCTGGCCGGAGCCATAATGGCATTCAATATCAAGTCTTTCGTAAGGACGGCCGAGCTCTACCCGGGCGGCGCCAACGGTCTGACGATCCTTATCCAGCACATCACTAACAAGCTGTTCGGGTTCGAAGTTCCTTTCACGCCGGTCAACCTCATCATCAACAGCATCCCGATCTTCATCGGCTTCAAATACGTTGGCAGAAAATTCACATTCTACTCACTGGTCATGATACTCGTGTCGGGCATCATGACCGATTTTATTCCCGGCATTCTGATCACCGAGGATATCCTGCTCATCAGCATCTTCGGCGGCATCATCAACGGCGCTGCCATCAGCATCTGCCTCCTCGCCGGCGCCACCTTCGGCGGAACTGACATCATTGCGATCTTCCTGTCCGACCGGAAAGGCATAGATGCCTTCAGCTACGTTATGGGCTTCAACGTCCTGCTCCTCACCGTGGCGGGCGCCATCTTCGGCTGGGACAAAGCCCTGTATTCCATAATCTTTCAGTATGTATCCACCACGGTAATACGCATGATATACCGCAAGTTCCAGAGGTCCACGCTGTTCATAGTAACCAACAAGCCCAAGGATGTCTGCAGCACCATCTACGATGTCTCCAAGCACGGAGCCACCATCCTTGAAGGCGAAGGCTCATACGGCCACTGCGAACGCAACGTGATATATTCCGTAATTGATAAACCCCGCGTCAAGCAGGTCGTCAAGGCGATCAAAGAGTGCGACCCGGACGCATTCATCAACGAAGTCCGCACCGAAAAGCTCGCAGGGAATTTCTATAAGAAGCCGGAAGAATAAAGCAGCTCAAAATCCATGTCCGGGAACTGCTTTGAGCTATCACTCGTGTGGCCGGACCGACGGAGATATCCTTAACAAGTGAATAAAGTAATCTGCAGGCTTGATGATGTTTCCGCAAGATCTTGAGATTTTTCCGAAGAAATGCTGTTCAGGCCAGAATGACACCCAAAAGGGGCACCCCGGGTGTTCCTTTTGCGGGTTATTTTATACTGATCAAGCCAGAATGACACCCAAAGGGGGCACCCCGGGTGTTCCTTTTGCGGGTTATTTTATACTGATCAGGCCAGAATGACACCCAAAGGGGGCACCCCGGGTGTTCCTTTTGCGGGTTATTTCGGAAAAATATGAGATTCTTGCGGAATCCGAAGGATTTAAGATTTTTTCCGAATAATCTTACCGTTGCTGTGGTTGATAGTCACAGATAACCGACCTGACCGGCAGATTACTGTCTAATCCGGCACGATTATAAATTACACTGAACAAAACAGCCTGTTGCACTGAACGGATTTCAGTGTAACAGGCCAGATTGTTCAGTGTTGTCATCTGTCGTTCAAAGCTGCCGGTCGTCCCGGCTACTCCAGTCACCAACCTCGAAAGCCCGCGGTTGCTTGCGAGCGGACTTCCGCAGGTATGCCGGCCACTCCATCCACTCACGCAAGCGAAGTGCCCTGTCCCGGAACTCCTTTGAGCACGAGCGGAGATGCATGCAAAAAGTATTGCACACACTTATCCCCGCGAAGTGCGACTGAGTTCCGGGACAGGAGCTTTGAGCTTCTCAGTATCCCGCCGGTATATCCTGCAGCACTATGTTTTGAGATACTTCTTCAATTACTTCCTTGTGCGCCTGATCGACCATCTTCAGGAACTCGTCAACTTCCGCCTCAGTATTGTAGATACCGAAGCTTGCGCGGATCATTCCGGGAGTTTTCGAGCTGTCGCAGCCGATAAAGCCTTCTGTCTCATTATCGGGGATGCCCATCAGTCTCCAGACGTATGGATGCGCACAGAAAGCGCCTCTTCTTGTAGCAGAACCCATTTTGCTGAGCTTCGTGGCGAGTAGAGATGTGTTTGCATCAGAGAAATTGAATGTAACGACGCCAACTCTGTCGCTGAGATCGCTTGTGTCACCATAAATGATGACGTTATCCATCTTGGACAGTCCGTCGATGAGTCTCTTGACGAGGACCTGCTCGTGGGACTGGATGGAATCGAAGCCGACTTCCTTGAGGATGTCGATGGCCTTGCCGAGGCCGACTACGCCGGGGTAATTGGGCGAGCCTGCTTCATACAGCTCAGGTGCTTCTTTGTATGTAACATTATAGTCAGACACGATATCGACTATTCCGCCGCCGTAGAATGTGGGCATGTGTTCGTTGAGCACATCGCTGAGGCCTACGATGGCGCCGCCGCCGTAAGGTGAATACATCTTGTGCGCGGAGAATACGAGGAAATCGATGTTCTCCTCGGGTGTGCTGCCCAGCATGGAGAATGATCTGTGTGCAACGATCTGGGCGCCGTCAACAATGATAAGGGCACCGTGCTCGTGCGCCATCCTGGCAACGCGGTGAACGTCAGTCACATAACCCGTTACGTTGGATGCGGCAGTAACTGCGACATATTTTACCTTGTTCTCTGATAGCATCTTCTCGAGCTCGTCATACTTGACGCGGCCCTGGTCATCTACCTCTGCATAGATCACCTTGCAGCGCTCACGCCATGACAGGTCGTTCGCGTGATGCTCCATACGTGTTGCAAGCACGACATCATTCTTGTTCCCTACGAGTGCCGATGCCAGCTTGTTCAGACCGTCTGTCGTGTTGTTAACGTATACACATGTGTATTTCTCGGGATCGGCGTTTACGAAGCTGAGGACCTTCTCTCTGGTGTTGTCGTAGATCTCGGTGGAGATGTTTGATTTAACGGAATAACCGCGGCCGATGGAGCCGTATGTCTCGAGCTTTGAATTAACCTCGTCCATAACGGGCTTCAAGGCGGGAGTCGTTGCCGCATTATCAAAATTAATGATAACCTTGGATGAACCGTCCTCCATGGCAACAGGCTCGTCAACGCCTACCACGTACTGGCGGATATTATCGATCGTATAAGATACGGGGGTATCAGCTCCGGAATCGGATGTCTCTGAGGAACCGGTGGATTCCGATGTCTCCGCAGACACATCAGAACTCTGTGCGGTGACCTCGCTTGAGGCAGATGAGCCGGTAGCCGTACTGTCCTTTTGGGCGCAAGAAGAAAGACCTGTAACCATGACGCTCAGCGTGAGAGCGGCGGAAACAGATCTGACAAAAAACCTCTTCATATTTACTTCCTCCCTTTATTTGTATTTGTGAATTATACTACAAACAAAGAGACGATATAACTCATGTCGCGTTGTAACTTACAACCATATTTCGCGGAGCTTATCGTAAACAGCCTGCGCAAAGAGCAGGTGGCCTTTATCGTCCATGTGCTCGTCATCGATACTGCTGGGAGTCACATAGTCAGATGCTGCCAGGAAGATGTTGCCTCTTCTTGCCGCGATATTGCTGTAGATATCCTTCAGCTCCCTGCTGACTTCGACGGAATGTTTGCCGAATTCGGGGTCTTTCCCGGGTCGCCAGACATTCTCGCCGAGATGAAGCGGAGATACCAGAAGGATGCGGGAGGGCTCCAGGTATGACTCCAGCTCATTGAGGCACAATTCTATTCCTTTGCCGATCGTATGGGCTGATACACCGTACACGGACTTGCAGTCGTTGGTGCCGAGCATGATGATGGCGTAGTCCAGAGGCGACTGGCTGTCGAGGATTACGGGAAGAGAGGTAAGCCCCCTCCTTCCCGGTCTTAACTCATCCTCAAAAACAGTGGTTCTTCCGCAAAGGCCTTCTTCGATCACCCGGAGATCCGGGAGCTTCGACTGGAGTATTCCCGTCCATCTCTTGTCCCAGGGGAAGCGCTCGCGTGATCCCGGGTGCGGGACAAGTCCCCAGGTGTTTGAATCTCCGAATGCAAGAAGGGTTCTCATGGGAGATTACTTCTTGATATCAGCGCGCCATGTGGCGGGCTTGAATTCCTGAACGAGGGGCAGAAGACGCTTGTCCACATCGATCTTGAACACTGAGTTGAAGTTGTTCGTGGCGATCATCTGACCTGCAAAACCCACGATAACGACGAGCTCCTGATCGTTGAAGAACTTGCGGAGCTTCCCGAAAAGCTCATCGCTTACGGAAGTCGGATCCTTGACAATAGACTCGGCCAGGGAAGCGAGCAGCGTCTCCTTCTCATCATAGACCAGATTAGCGGGATCGAGACCCAAACCCTTAACGTCGCTGATGAAGAACAATGAGCAGAGCTGGCATGAGTTGGTCGTTGAGATCTTGTGTGCGTAGAGGATCGCGTCCTTCTCACCGATAACCTCCACGAGCCTCTTCCAGGACGTGTACCATGCCATGTAGGCATCGTATGTTGCAGCATCGTTGAGAAGACCCTTCTTCATGTTGGTGACCGCATTTCGCCCGGCGAGTTCGTCATAGCGCTCCTTCTCTGCGCCCGTTGCTTCATTCTGTTCTACCAATTTGATCCTAGCCATTGTAATTACTCCTTTACTGTTGTTATAAAGCGATATTCAAAATATCAATTATCTTTTGTGAATCCAGAGGCACATAGTGTCCTACCGTGCCGCCGCCTGTTGCCCTGTCGGCCATCACCGCGAAGTCTTTGCCGTCTATTCCGAGTTCGGACAGAGTTGTCTTAAGACCAAGCTTCCTGAAGAATCTTCTCAGCTCCTCCGACAGTATCAGCGCCCTCTCCCTCTCATCGAAATCATACGGGTCAGCGCCATATACCCTGCTTGCCAGGAGTGCCGGCCTCCACGGCTTGACATCTGCCATATACCTGGTCCATGCCACAAGAACTACTGCCATTCCTTCGCCGTGTGTAATGTTATATTGTGCCGACAGCTCGTGCTCGATCCTGTGCGATCCCCAGTCTGCGATCCTTCCGGCATCGAGGAAATTGTTGTGAGCCACGCTCGCAAGCCACTGTATCTCCGCCCTTGCGTTGATGTTGCCGGGATCATCGATCAGTCTCTGTGCATTCACGATAAGTGCCCTTATTGCCCCCTCGATGAGGTAGTCCGTCGTATCGGAATTCCTCACGTCGGAGAAGTACCTTTCGAGGAGATGCGACAGCACATCCGCGATTCCGACATATGTCTGGTACGCAGGAAGGTTGACCGTGTACCTGGGATTCATGATTGCGAACTTAGGTATGATCCTGTCGTCTTCGAAGCCCTTCTTCCACTCCCCGTACGACAGTATCGCCGCATTGGAGGTCTCCGAGCCGCTGGACGCCGTCGTCGCGATGACTCCGATGTTCAGCACCTTCTCAGGCACCGCGCCCTTATCGAAAAAGTCCCACACATCGCCGTCATAAGGGATCCCTATAGCCACCGCCTTGGCCGTGTCGATCGAGCTTCCGCCGCCTACGGCGAGGACAAAATCGACTCCGTCCTGCTTGCCCCGGGCAACGAGCTTTCTGACAAGTTCGATGCTCGGATTCGGTACCACATCTCCGCTCTCCGAGAACTTGATCCTGAGTTCGTCAACAGCCTGACGAATAACGTCATAGATGCCGAGTGTCTTGATAAAATCACCACTGTATACAAGAAGCAATGACTTTGCATCATACTGTGCAAGAAGCTTTGTGAGACTCTTCTCGCTACCCTCACCGAAAACGATCTTCGCGGGGTTATAGTACTCGAATCCGATCATCTTACATAATCTCCTTATTTATCTCAGTGCAAAGCTACAACCGCACCGCCGTACGTCTTGCTGATATACTCTGAGATCTCAGGTCCCTGGAGTACTTCAACGAGTGTCTTCAGAGCAGGATCGTCCTTCTTAGCTGCCGATGTAGCAATGATGTTGCCGTATGTCTGTGCTGCAAGTCCGTCATTAGCCTCTACTGCAAGTGCCTGATTGACGTGCAGACCGCCCTCGATAGCGTAGTTGCCGTTGATAACAGCGATGTCTACGTCAGGAAGAGATGCAACGAGCTGCTCGGGTGCGAGTTCCTTGAACTGAATGTTCTTGGGGTTGCTTACGATATCTTCTACTGTGGCATTGATGCCTGCATCTTCCTTAAGTGTCAGGATGTTCTCCTGCTGCAGAAGGAGGAGTGCTCTTGCTTCGTTTGTTACGTTGTTGGGAACTGCAACGACTGCACCGTCAGGGAGCTGGCTGAGATCCTTTACGCGGCCTGCGTAGATTCCGAATGGTTCATAGTGTACTGCACCGATCGACACGAGGTCTGATCCGTTCTCTTTGTTGAACTGCTCGAGGTAAGGAACGTGCTGGAAGTAGTTTGCATCAAGGCTTCCCTCAATAACGCCGGTGTTAGGTGTAACAGAATCTTCAAGCTTAACGATCTCAAGCGTGATTCCCTTCGCCTCGAGGAGCGGCTTTGCCTGCTCAAGTATCTCTGAGTGAGGTGTGATATTAGCGCCCACCTTGATCTTTACGTTCGATCCGCCCTGCTCTGCATTTGCCTTTGAGCAAGCTGCAACAGATGCTGCGAGTGACAATGTAAGTACTGATGCGATAATTCTTTTAACAATCTTATTTTTCATTTTTTTGTTCTCCTTAGTCTTTGTTTTGTTTTTATATTTGAGTTTTGCTGTTGGCACAAAAATTGCCCGGGCTTTTTTACTCCCGGGCACATGGCAATCATTGTTTTGCTGTTCAAGCTTCAACATCGTTCTTTATCGAGGCGTGAGGACATCAGTCCGTCAGCCAAGGCCATATCGCGTGCCCGGGAGTACAACATTCGACAACACATGATAAACATCTTCTCACGTCTCCTTTCGCTGTGATGGTGATACTTTACTACCAATAACCTATGATGTCAATAGGTTTTGTAGATTTTATTTAGTTTTTTTTGAAATGCAGTAAATACGGGGCTTTATGGAATGTTGTTTGGCCGATATCCGCGAGATTTTAAGTTTTTCCGAAGATATTTCGGAAGGAATGCCTTTTTTCTTCGAAAATGATGATCCCGCCGTTGCAGTCAGGCTGATGCTGCCTGCGTTGCTCACGCCGGCGGTGCCGGTTACCGGTTTATCATAGAATTCGGGATTGACGTTTACATGACTGATCGTTGCGGTGCTTGATGGTCCGGTTGGAAACTCCGGCGTCATACAAAAAGCCCGGAATTCCATGATTCAGTATGACAGAGATGAGTTCTGAATGCGGTTTGTCATACTAAAAACGTCAAAAACGGCGATATGGTAATGTACCCGTAAATCCGCACGGGAAGCCGGCCGGTGCAGCAAAACGGGTACAGCCGGGGGTAATGTACCCGTAAATCCGCACGGGAAGCCGGTTGGTGCAGAAAAACGGGTACAGCCGGGGGTAATGTACCCGTAAATCCGCACGGGAAGCCGGTTGGTGCAGAAAAACGGGTACATTCACTGCGCCCCCTGCCGTCCATGTCGTCCAAGCCGCCGCCAGTCAAGCCCGCTGCTGTTTGCGAGCGGACTTCCGCCGGCATACCGGGCACCTAAGCCACCCCAACGTAAGCTCAATGCCCTGTCCCGGAACTGCTTTGAGCACGAGCGGGCATGCCCACCGTTCGTCCCGGCCACTCAAATCACCCCCGTCAAGCCCGCAGCTGTTTGCGAGCGGACTTCCACCACTGTAATGCGCACTCAAATCAACAGCCCGCAGAGCTCAATGCCCTGTCCCGTAACTCCTTTGAGCGCGAGCGGGTAAGCACACAATAAATGCTGCACATAATAATCCCCGCGAAGTGCGACTGAGTTCCGGGGCAGGGGCATTGAGCTTTTCTTATGTTTTCCTGTGCTTCTTTGACATCCTGATTCCGATCTCCTGAATGAGCATTACCATGATCACCAGGAGTGCCACTGTCGTCCAGAGCACATCGCTCTGATAGCGGTAATAGCCGTACTGGAGCGCGATCGTGCCGAGACCTCCGCCGCCGATGACACCGGCCATCGCAGAATATCCGAGTACTGTTGCCACATTGATCGCACCGCCCTGAAGGAGTGAAGGCATTGCCTCGGGGATCACGAAATGGATGATCGTATACATAGGTGATGCTCCCATCGAAGTTGCCGCCTCGATTATTCCCGGCTGCACCTCACTGAGCGATGATTCCACCATCCTCGCGACTATCGGGATCGCACCTATCGTCAGCGGAACTATGGCCGCCGTCGTGCCGATCGACTGTCCCACGAGCATTCTCGTGAACGGAATGAGGAGCACGAGCAGAATGAGGAACGGAAGCGATCTCGTTATATTTACTATTGTTCCGATCACGGCATTGACAATTCTGTTCTCCATGAGCCTTCCCTTGGATGTCGAATAAAGCAGGACACCAAGCGGCATTCCGATGATGTAAGAGAACAGTGATGCAAAAAAGGTCATCACAAAGGTCTCCCAGATACCCGTCAGGATCGCGTCTCTTATAAATTCACTCATTATGTCTTCACCTCCGATACAGCAAGCCCCCCGTCGCGGAAGAACCTGATTATCGTATCCCTCTCCTTTTTGTCTCCCGGAAGTTCCAGGATCATCTGCCCGTAACCTATGCCACCGACGCTCCTCGTATTCGCACTCAGGATGTTGACCTTGAGACCTGTCTTCTCAACGAGGTTTGCTATGAAGGGCACATTAGACTGCGTCCCGTCGAACACTATCCTTATCAGCTCGCCGTCCGGCTCAGACGGATCGAAAGGATTGCTCGGGAACACAAGCTTCTTCGCCGCCTTGGACTGAGGGTTGCTGAACACCTCTTTCACGTCACCCTCCTCGGCCAGCGTGCCGTCGTCTATTATCGCCACGCGGTCGCATATCTTCTCGACCACCGCCATCTCGTGGGTAATGATGATGATTGTAAGTTGTCTCTCCTGATTGATCTTCTTGAGAAGGTCTAATATCTCCCCCGTGATCTTGGGGTCCAGAGCACTTGTCGCCTCATCGCACAGGAGTACCTTCGGGTCTGTCGCCAGTGCCCTTGCAATTGCCACTCTCTGCTTTTGACCTCCGGACAGGCGTGCCGGGTATTCGCTCTCCTTATCGGAGAGGCCCACAATCTCAAGCATTTCCCTCGCTTTCGCTCTGCGCTCTCCGCGCGGCACACCTATGATGCGCAGCGACTGCTCGACATTCTGAATGACGGTCCTCTGATTGAGGAGATTGAATCCCTGGAAGATCATGGAGATCGAGTGCCTGACCTTGCGCAGCTCCCCCGGCTTCAGTAATGCCAGATCCTCACCGTAAAAGCTGACGCTGCCACCCGACACTTCCTCAAGACGGTTGAGCGTACGTACCAGCGTTGACTTGCCCGCACCGCTCATTCCGATAATGCCGAATATCTCACCTTCGTTGACCTCGAGACTTACATCTTTCAAGGCGGTGAATTCCTTACCGTCATTCCTGTATGTCTTATAGACATTCTTAAGTTCAAATACAATTCCCATTAATCGTAGAGTCCTTTGCTCAAATATCTGTCTCCTCTGTCGGGGAATACCGTTACGATATTGCCCTCATCGATCTCCTCCGCCAGCCTGAGTGCCGCCGCCAGAGCCGCACCTGACGACGAGCCCGCGAGGATGCCTTCGTGCTTTGCAAGCGCCCTCGACGTCTCGAAAGCCTCGTCATCCGTTATCTTTATCACCTTATCCACAAGTGTGATGTCCATCGTATCGGCAATAAAATCATTGCCTATTCCCTCTATGTTGTAGTCGAAATGCTCTCCTCCTCCGATCGTCGATCCGTACGGGTCGGCAAGCACTCCCTTCACATCCGGCTTCTTCTCCTTCAGGTACCTGACCGCGCCGCTGAACGTTCCGCCGCTCCCTGCACCTGCGACGAAGTAATCGATCTTCCCGTCCAGCTGCCTGTAAATCTCAGGTCCCGTTGTCTCATAATGAGCGAGGGGATTGGCAGGATTGCGGAACTGCCTGAGCGATACAGCTCCGTCTATCGTCTTCAGTATCTCCTCTGCCTTGCGCTCCGCACCGAGCATTCCGTCCTCGCGCGGAGTGTGGACGATCTCTGCGCCCAGCGCCTTCATGACCTTCTGCTTCTCGATGGAGAATTTCTCCGGCACAGTAAATATGACTCTAAGTCCCTGATTGAGTGCAGCAACTGCAATACCGATACCGGTGTTGCCAGCCGTCGCGTCCACGATAGTGCCGCCTTCCTTCAGGATACCGCGGGACTTGGCATCATCGATCATGTAGACACCTACGCGGTCTTTGACGCTTCCGGCAGGGTTCATAAGTTCAAGTTTTGCATAAACATTTACTCCGGGCTTGACGCCCATATGGTTTATCTTGAGTACCGGCGTGTTGCCGATCATTTCCCTGATATTTTCATAGACATTATTCATCTTCGCCACCCCTTCACTTAGCAGATGCCTCTATTGCCTGCCTGAGATCATCGATAATGTCATCCGCATCCTCGATCCCTACTGACAATCTGATGAGTTCATCAACTATACCGACGCTCTTCCTGACATCAGCAGGTATCGCTGCGTGAGTCATCGTAGCAGGGTGACACACAAGTGACTCCACGCCTCCGAGGCTCTCTGCAAGAGTGACGAGTCTGAGATTCTCAAAGAACACTTTGTAGTCATACTTATCATTTAGCACAAAGGATATCATCGCGCCGGCTCCGTCAGCCTGCTTCTTCTGTATCTCATAGCCCGGGTCGCTCTCAAGCCCGGGGTAATATACCTTGCTGACAAATCCGCTTTCCACGAGCCATCTTGCAATCTTATCAGCATTTGCCACATGCCTGTCCATGCGTACGCCGAGAGTCTTGATCCCTCTGATTATAAGGAAGCTGTCCCAGGGTGCCAGGACGCCTCCGATCGCGTTCTGCAGATAGTAGAGCCTGTCCGCCAGAGCCTTGTCCTTAACGACCGCAAAACCGGATATAGTGTCGGAGTGTCCGCCCAGGTATTTCGTGCCGCTGTGAACGACAATGTCAGCACCGAGCGAGAGCGGGCGCTGCAGATAAGGAGTGAGGAAAGTGTTATCCACAATAACGAGCTTGTTGTGCTTCTTGGCGATCTTAGACACTGCCTCTATATCAGTTATCGTCAGAAGAGGATTTGCGGGGGTCTCGATGTAGACAGCTTTGACGTCATCGTCGATCGCTTCTTCAACTGCCTTAAGATCTGATGTGTTAACGATCTTATATGTGATGTTGAAGTTCTTGAATACATTATCCAGAATCCTGAACGTTCCGCCGTAGATATTGTCAGACACGATCAGCTTGTCACCTGACTTGAACAGCGACAATACCGTATCGATGGCTGCAAGCCCCGAAGCGAAAGCAAGTCCGTACTGACCTTCCTCAAGATCTGCGATCAGCTTCTCAAGTGCTGCCCTCGTGGGGTTGCCGGTCCTTGAATACTCCCATCCCCTGTCCTTGCCGAGTCCGTCCTGCTTGTATGTTGATGTCTGATAGACCGGCACATTTACGGCACCTGTCTTCTCGTCTCCGTCAATACCGCCGTGAATAAGTAAAGAATTTCTGCTTAAGCTCATTTGTAATAACCTTCTTTCTATTGTTTGGAATTAGTTGTTTGGAATAAGTAAGGCCCGGAGTTCATTCATCTCTCCGGGCCTGTTGATCTTCATAAGTCGCGATTCAGCAACATCGAATCGTATCGAGGCACAATGCCCGACAAGCCCGTCTGATATACATTCGACAACACATGTAACGCATTTGTATGCCTCTCCTTTCCTCAATGCTGAGGACATTATAATTGCTAATTCCTACTCTGTCAATAGGTTTTATAGGTTATGTTCTTCGTAATCCTTCAAAGCAGCTTCTATCGCCTCCTGAGCAAGTACCGAGCAGTGCATCTTATAATCAGGAAGACCGTCCAGCGCCTCTGCCACCGCCTTGTTCGTAAGCTTGCGGGCTTCCTCAACGGGCTTGCCCTTGATGAGCTCGGTTGCCATTGAACTCGATGCGATCGCGCTGCCGCATCCGAAAGTCTCGAATTTGACATCCTTGACAATATCGTCCTCGATCTTCAGGTACATCTTCATGATGTCCCCGCACTTGGCGTTGCCCACCGTACCGACGCCGTTGGCATCCTCGAGCACGCCCACGTTTCTCGGATTCCTGAAATGATCCATTACTTTCTCGCTGTAAAGTGCCATATATTATCCCCCTTATAAAATGAACTGACCCTTGCCTGCAACGAGGTCTCTCCACACGGGCGAGAATCCTCGCAGGTATTCAACTACTTCCTTAACCGACTTAATAATGTAGTCGGCATCCTCATCCGTTATATCCTCCCCGATCGACAGGCGGAGCGAACCGTGCGCCACGTCGTGAACCCTGCCGATCGCCAGCAGCACGTGGCTCGGATCAAGCGAACCGGATGTGCACGCACTTCCCGACGAAGCCGCAATGCCCTTGTCATCAAGGAGCAGGAGCAATGACTCGCCCTCGATCCCCTCGAAACAGAAATTCACATTGCCGGGCACCCTTCTCACCGCATCGCCGTTGATCGCAGAATGCGGTATCTCATTGAGTCCGGCGATGATCTTGTCCCTTACAGGCGTGAGCTTAGCCTTGTATGCATCCAGATTCGCGACCGCTTCCGTCAGTGCCGTCGCCATTGCCGCGATACCCGGAACATTCTCAGTACCCGCGCGCCTTCCCTTCTCCTGGGCGCCGCCCTCGATCAGGTTGACGAGCCTTATCCCCTTCTTTGCATAGAGAAAACCCGTCCCCTTCGGCCCGTGAAACTTATGCCCGGACGCCGACAGCATGTCGATATTATCATCTTCAACATTCACTCTTATATGTCCGACCGCCTGCACCGCATCAGTGTGGAACAGCACGCCGTGTTTCCTGCACACCGCGCCGATCTCCCTGATCGGCTGAATCGTACCGATCTCGTTATTAACATACATCACCGTGACAAGTGCCGTATCCTCGCGGATCGCCTCCTCAACCTGCTCCGGCAGCACAATGCCGTTCTCGTGTACGTCAAGAAGCGTGATCTCGTATCCCTCCTTCTTGAGCTTGTTAAGTGTATGCAGAACAGCGTGATGCTCGAAGGCGGTGGAAATAATGTGCTTCTTCCCCTTAGCCGCACCCAGCTTTGCCGCCGTTATTATCGCCTGGTTGTCTGCCTCACTTCCTCCCGAAGTGAACAGTATCTCCTGAGGCTGTGCTCCGATCGCCCCGGCTACATCAGCCCTCGCCTTCTCCAGTACTTCCTTGGCCTTCTGCCCGAAAGTATACAGGCTGGACGGATTACCGTAAGTATCTTCCATCAGATCTATCATCGTCTTGAGCGACGCTTCACTCATTTTAGTCGTGGCTGCATTGTCAGCGTAAATCAATGTATTAGTCTCCTTTGCTCATTATTGCATTGTGATAATATATCCATTCGCCTACTATGTCAATAGGTGATTGGCGCTTGATTTACCTACTAACCTTTAGGTATAATAGGTGAAAACAATTCTGAAGGAGAATCATCATGATATCCACCAAGGGAAGATATGCGATCAGGGTAATGATAGATCTGGCAGAACACAATGACGGCAACTACGTCCCCCTCAAGGACATCGCCGAACGTCAGGAAATCTCCAAAAAATATCTTGAGATAATCGTTAAGGACATGGTCGCCGGCGGCCTTATCGTCGGCGCAAGCGGCAAAGGTGGCGGCTACAAGCTCGTCAAGAAGCCCGAGCGCTACAAGATCGGCGAGATCATCGAGCTCATGGAAGGCCCCCTCAACTCCGTCGCCTGCCTCGCCGACAAGAGCAATCTGTGCTCCCGCCGCAAGGGCTGCAAGACTCTCCCCCTCTGGAAAGAATTCGACAAAACAGTCCACGACTTCTTCTACAGCAAGAAGCTGAGCGATCTGGTATAAGAGCGCCCTCAGCTGACCTGCTCGCTACAGTCCTCGGTTTTGGCACTCGCTTTTTGTTGAGTTGATCCTTCGGACAACTGTCCCGGCGCCAAAACCTGCGGAAGTCCGCTCGCAAGCAGCTGCGGGCTTGACAGGTAGTTGCTTTGACGACTTGGGTGACGGGGCATGCCCGCTCGTGCTCAAAGCAGTTCCGGGACAGGGCTTGAGCTATCACGGATCTTTTTGCATCGACTTGACAAAGTCCGCTCGCAAACAGTCGAGGGCTTCACAGAGTGACGTGAGTAACTTGATCATATTGGTCGACCGGGACTGCCATCAACCGGTCAGTTATAAACTTCCCCATAAAATTAAAATTCCTGCCTGATTTTTCAGAGAAATGGGGAAATATAGCTATTATTCCCCATTTTCTATAAAAACAAACACTTTTGTTAAGCAGAATGGGGAAGTTTCCGGAACCACGCCGGCAGGGTAAAAAACAGGATTTATGTTAGCTGCAGACAACTGAACTGACTGAAGCTTCAACTGTCTGACCGCAGCGGTAAGATCACCGTTTCCGCCGGAAAGCAGTAATTCTTCCGCATAAACTGCGGAAGAAAAAACAATTCATGCGGATTCCGCGATAATTAGGGTTCTTTCCGCAATTTCCGCGGAAAGATCTAAAAATCTCGCGGAAACAGGATGCAGGTCAATCAAGTCACCTGGTGAATAAATGACTTACTGCCCCCAACTGACGCGATTATTAATTACACTGAACAAAAAGGCCTGCTGCACTGAACGGATTTCAGTGTAACAGGTCAAATTGTTCAGTGTTGTCATCTGTCGTTGTCATCTGTCGTTCAAGCTGCCACCTGTGAAGCCTGCAACTGCTTGCGAGCGGACTTCCGCCGGCATACCGGGCACCTAAGTCACCCCAACGTAAGCTCAATGCACTGTCCCGGAACTGCTTTGAGCACGAGCGGGCATGCATGCAAGAAGTTTTGCACACACTCACTCCCGCGAAGTGCGACTGAGTTCCGGAACAGCTGCATTGAGCGCCCCTTTACATCAGCTTCCTGTACAACTCGATCATATCCTCTGCAGAAGCATCTCTCGGGTTACCGGGACGGCACGCATCTGCATATGCCTCATCTGCCAGCTGCTTCAGATCCTCTTCACGGATCTTCTCGTTCTTTGTGGGAATACCGACATCAACCGACAACTGTTTTACTGCGTCGATGGCGGCCTGTCTGTACTCGGCCTGTGACATATTATCTACGCCTGCCACTCCCATTGCCCTTGCGATCTCGCGGTATCTCTCACCTGTGTAATCCTGATTGTATTCCATGACGATCGGCAGGAACATTGCGCATGCGACGCCGTGAGGAGTGTCGTAATGTGCACCCAGGGTATGTGCCATGGAATGCGCGATTCCCAGGCCGACGTTGGAGAAGCCCTGACCTGCAATGTACTGTGCAAGAGCCATCTGCTTACGGCCCTCGGGATCGCCTGCTACTGACTTACGGAGGTTGGCTGCGATGAGCTTTATTGCTTCGAGGTGAAACATGTCCGTCATCTCCCAGGCTGCCTTGGTCGTATAACCTTCTATAGCGTGAGTGAGGGCATCCATTCCTGTTGATGCGCAAAGCGATGCCGGCATTGAATACATCATTACCGGATCGACAATTGCAACTTCCGGTATATCATGTTCATCAACGCACACAAATTTACGCTGCTTCTGAACATCAGTAATAACATAATTAATTGTAACTTCAGCTGCCGTACCTGATGTAGTCGGGACTGCAATTGTAGGAACCGCATGATTCTTTGTGGGAGCCACGCCCTCGAGCGATCTCACATCCCCGAACTCGGGGTTTGTGATTATTATGCCGATTGCTTTCGATGTGTCCATGGCCGATCCGCCGCCTACCGCGATGATGGAATCCGCACCTGCTGCCTTGAAAGCTGCAACACCTGCCTGAACATTCTCGATCGTCGGGTTCGGCTTGACCTCATCGAACAGCGTATAAGCGATTCCTGCACCATCCAAAATGTCTGTTATCTTTGCTGTCGTTCCGCACTTCACGAGCCCGGGATCAGACACTACAAAAATCTTCTTGAACCCTCTTGCCGCCGCGAGCGCAGGGATCTCATTGATCGCACCCTCACCGTGATACGAGACCTGATTTAGAACAATTCTGTTAGCCATAGACTGTCACCTCCATATTATTATTGGTTATCCACTATTAATTGTACTTCCGAAGACCCTCTCCGTGTTTAAACAAAGTGAAAACTATCGAAAATATATTGACATCGGGTCTCTGCCTGTGTATAGTCTGTATTATAAGAACTAATACAAAGCATACAGCACTGCACGTGCGGAAAGAGGATAGTTATGGATAAGAAGAAAGTAATCAAGTTCGTGGTGATCACCTATGTTATCGCATGGACACTGCAGATCATCGGATCCCTCTATATGGTCAATAATCCCGGAACTACGGGAGCGCTGGTATTCCGCGGAAGTTTGGCAGTCTGCATGTTCGCTCCGCTCATTGCGGCCTGGATCGCCAAGAGAAATCTCAAGGGCATGGGCTGGAAGCCGAAGTTCAAGGGCAACATCGGATGGCTCTTCCTTGCAGCTTATGTGGCGCTCCCCCTGACAGTTGCCGGCGCTTGTCTGTTCTTTGTCATCTTTCCGAACTTGTTTGATACTAACGGATCTATGTTGATCGCACAGGCAGAGGCGCAAGGCGTAGACATTATGGAAATGCTGGAGCAGGCAGGAATGGATATGAAGACATACCTGATCGTTCAGCTCGTCCCCACTGCGCTCATAGCACCCTTTATAAATATCATCACGGCCATAGGCGAGGAAGTCGGATGGAGAGGATTCCTCTACCCTGAGCTGGGCAAGAGTTTCGGCAAGGTAGGAACATGGCTTATAGGCGGCACCATCTGGGGAGTATTCCACTTTCCTGCACTGATATTCGGAGGCTACGAGTACGGCTTTGACTACCTCGGTGCACCGGTGCTTGGACTTATCGTATTTACCATCTGCTGCATAACGCTTGGTATACTGGAGGAGATAGTATATGACAGAACAAAGTGCATCTGGTACGCAGCTTTAATGCACGGATCGTTCAATGCGATAGCAACGTGTCCCCTGCTGTTCATGAATGCAAATGATCCCGATATCAATAAGTACATGGTATTAGGACCTTATCCTAACGGCCTTATCGCTATGATACCATTCGTCATCTTTGCAGTGATCCTGGGTGCATGGTCGATCAGAAGAAAGAAGGTGGAATCATGATAATAAGAATTGACGAATACTCTGATGTGCCCATCTACATGCAGATAAGAAATCAGATAGTAATGGGTATCTCCTCGGGCGATCTTAAGCCCGGAGAGCAGCTGCCGACGGTAAGAGCACTCGCCCTCGAGATAGGCATCAATACCATGACGGTCAGCAAGACTTACCAGCTCCTTAAGCAGGAAGGCTATATCATGACGGACCGTAAGAACGGCGCCAGGGTCCGCGACAATATCGCAAAATCCGGTGTGATCGGTGAAGAGAACAGGACAGAGCTCCGGCGTATCGTATCGGAATCAAGGCTCGCGGGAATATCTAAAGAAGAATTGAAAAGACTCATTGATGAGTTTTACTGATGGTTACAAGTTAAAGGAGATAGTGTTATGACATGGTTGATCAAAGTAATAATGTTTGTTTGCATAGTCCCTTCGGCACTTGCGTATTATGCGATCGGATTCCCGGCATCACCGGAGAAGAGGAAGATGATCTTCGGTGTCCGCGACAATCCAAAGTTCCATGAGCCGGAAGCAGCACATAAGGTTAAGGATATCGTGTCATCGAACCGCAGGGCAGCCTTTATCATCACGGCAGCAGTCTGTCTAATCAGCATTATCCTTCTGTTCCTTCCCACAACAGGTATCACGCTTCTTGCATGGACCTTGCTTGTTTTCGTGATGTTACTGGTCTCCATTCCCTACGGCAAGGGCAACACGGAACTCAAGAGCCTGAAGAAGGAACTCGGGATCACAAAGTCAGGTATCGTCTATACTGACCTTACGAACGCAAATGTTGTTCATGCGCTCAAGCTCCCCCGGATAATCCTGCCGAATGCGGTTGCATTGATCGGAACCGTCTTTGCGGTACTTGTAGACTTCGGAGTTATCAGAATCACTGAGAGTATCGCATGTGAGAAGTACGCGCTTACGACGATGAGCCTGTCATTCTTCTCGCTGGCAGTCTTATTTGTCCCCATCGCTATTGTAATGGACAGGACAAGGAACATGGTCATCTCCAAGGACAGCAACGTAAACGCAAATTACAACAGGGCCAAGAAGAAGACATGGGCAGACCTCCTTACCGCAATGTCCTGGGTAAATGCCCTCTTCCTTACCGGCTATTCCATCCTCAGCATATTCTTAAGCAGCGACATGGTCGCCCTTGGCGGAGTCCTTGTATATACCGTCCTGATCATGGTGATCGTAATTATCGGAGTGGTAAACCAGAGAGCCATAGAGAAGAGATATGAGCGCGATACTGATCTTGAGCTTCAGGATGATGACGATAACTGGATCTTCGGTATGTTCTATTACAACCCGAACGACAGCAGGCTCAACGTCGAGAAGAGGTTCGGCTATGGCGCTACGATCAACATAGCACATCCTGCAGGCAAGGTGATCATGGTAATAGCCGCATTGCTGCTGCTCGGTTCCGTCATCATACTGATCTATCTTGCTGTCACGGGTCAGATGAACACCAACACCGGCATCAATGTTCCGTTCAAATAGCACTCTCAAATCCCAGTTCTTCCTTCATCAGTATCATGAGGGGTATTCCGAATAAGACAGGAAAGAGAGAACTATTGAGCACAACAACGGTAAAGAACATCAGCCAGTCAACCTCCGGGTAGAAAGCTGCTACTGACGGTGTGATGATTGCCGCCTCAAATATGGCGGTAACGGTTATGACAATGCTGTAATGAATAATGTTCCCTACCGTCCGCAGATGGAGCCTGATGCCGGGTCTCCTCTTCCAGTAGCACAGGATAAGATACGGCCCAAGGAAGTTGGAGATGAGTCCCGCTATGGAAGACCATGCAAGTTCACCCGACAAAGCATCCATGACAAGATTCATCAGCGCGAAAACAACGCATCCGGGAAGGTCGTAAAACAGTGCATACACGGGACCCAGCATCATGACCGGCCTGACATCGGTAAACCCGGGAATGACCGTCATCACCTTGAACGGCATCGCCACGATGAAGTAGACAATTACGAGCATCAGCATGACTCTTATCTTATGTCTCATTTGCCCTCCTCTTCGGAGAAGGACAAATCTCTACCAGATTTCCTGACACGACCAGAATGACACCGGCCACTATCCACGGCGTGAGAACCGTGTTCTCGATGATATTACCCGGAAGTATCAATCCCCATATTACCGAGAACACTATCTCCATGGAATATATGATCGTAGCGTTTGCCGGTGTTGACTTCTTCTGTGCAAAGATATTGAGCGTCTGCGCGAAAGCCACGATAAAGTATGAATAGATCGCGATACTTGCTATTATCTCTTTGTTCCACGGGATTCCGGCGACTCCCGAAGGATCAGAAACAAACCACAACGCCCCGGATATCACGCCCACGATTACCGATATGAACAGGGAAATGGATATGGGATCATCCTCGCTTGCATAGCGGTTGAGGATTACGATATGGACGGCACGTACGATGCAGCCTGCCACCATGATCAGCACACCCCACAGCTGTCCGGCACCGGCATTGCTTCCGACCGCAAGTAATATTCCCGCGAATACGAGGCATGCCGAGATCCATGTCCTGATACCCACCTTTTGCTTCAACGTAAGCAGGATGACGGGCAGGACGACAACGGTCATTGACAGAGTGAATGCTCCGGATGACACATCCAGATACTTGAGTCCGAACAGATAAAGGTTGTTATAAACGCAGTTCAGAACGCCGAGCAGCAGGCATCTTCCTAAGATCCTTTTGCCGTGTTTCCGTAACTGTTCGCGTATATGCCTGTAGAAGAAAAATCCCAGCAGCAGCGCACCGGCAAATGAAGTCAGACACGTCGTGGCAAAGGGCGGAACCGAATCCGGAATACAGGCAAATATGATCACCTCTGTCGACCAGCAGAGTGTTACACAAATTAGGCAGATGTTTGCCTGAAGAGAATTCACGCTAATCTTATCTCCGTTCAAATAAGATTAATTATAACTCATATTATTGTTACATCGACTAACAGACTTACAACACTCCTGACAGGCATGCAAACACTATGACGAACACTGCTTTCAATGCGCCGAGGCCGGTGATCTTGGTTACAGGTCCCGTGATCATGAAGGACGCCGCGTGAGAAAGAAGCGTAACAAATTGCCGGCACTGTTAACAGAGGAGTGGCACAGATGCTCAGGAAGATATAAAATAATACTAATGACCCCGCCGTACCGGGAGGAGAGATTACATTGGAAGACAGTTACGAGTATCAGATCTTTATCGGTTGCAAGGATCCTCAGTCACGTGAGGAGATTGTTACTGAGCAGGAATTGAAGGAGATGATATCCCGGTATTTCGAGAGGATCAAGATGGATTTCTCGCTGCTGAGTCTTAAGGGCGGTTACCTCTATGAGGATGGCTGGTACGATACTGAAGATACCCTGTGCATCAGCATTGTCGGCAATCACGGACTGGATGTAATAAGGGTCGCACGAAGCCTGTCGGAATTCATGAATCAGAGGTGTTTTTTGATCGTCAGGAATCCTGTTAAGCTTACTTTTTGTTGAGGTGACAAGTGGCTGAAGATATAAAGTTTGAGAATGGTGTAAAATACGAGATCTTCATCGGTATCAAGGATAAAGACAATTATCAGGAAATCATCAGCGTGAATGACTTCAAGCAGATGCTTACGGAGATCTGCACCGAGAAGGAGATCGGCTTCTCCCTGCTGACGCAGGTAGGCGGTTATACACACAACAAGGGGTATACCACAGAGACAAGCCTCCGTATTGTGCTTATCGGCATAAGTGAAGAAGAAGTTCACAGCCTGGGTCAGAGAATGAAGGACAGGATCAACACTGATACCATTCTTATCACGAAGACCGCGATCGAATACAGCTTTGTCGGATAGGTTAACTCACGACTTTATAACGCAGCCTGATATAGGAATCCTGCAAAACATAAATACGTTAATTTGTAACACATTGCTATAGTTCCTATACTCCCTGTTCTGTTTTGTATCAGTATTTCCGCCATCTTCCACGTTGTACTGCGAATACTGATGATCACTCCTGCGGTTCAGAATTAAACAGCCGCTCTAATATCTGCCTGCGATCATTAATGAACATTTTGGTGATCTTATAGCTGTCCGTCTCCTCGTATTTACACGGCTTTATACTTCCCCCATCAAAGCACATTATCTCTGCTTCCGGAAAACCGAGCAATACAGGAGAATGAGTAGCGATAATAAACTGCGCCCCTTCTTCTACACAGCGCTTGATCTCCAGCATGAGTGTCAATTGACGTTGTGGTGACAGCGCTGCTTCCGGCTCATCCAAAAGATAGATTCCATTCCCCCTGAAAGTCTCCTGCACCAAAGCCAGAAAACTCTCGCCATGTGACCGTTCGTGATAGTGCATAGGGCGGCCGCCCATACCTTTACTGTACTCCTCTTCTGCCGTAGCTACATTATAGAAACTCTCTGCACGCAGGAAATATCCGCCCCGGGCTCTCTTGCATCCTTTGATCAGACGGATCGCATCACAAAGGTCCGAGTGTGTGTCATACGTCGAAAAGGAATAATTCTTTGTTCCGCCTTCCGGGTTAAAACCGAGATTCACGGCAACGGCTTCAAGAAGTGTAGATTTCCCCGTTCCGTTCTCCCCTACAAAGAAAGTGACTTTGTTAGTAAATTCAAGATGCGTAAGATTCTTGATGACAGGTATCTCAAGTAAATAACTCGATGGTTCAAGCCTGTCACTATAAAGATCCAGTCCCGAAATGTATAGATCAGAAAAACCGCTCATTATATAGTCTCCCGTGGTAAGTCCTTATCCGTTTGATTATACCAGTTGACAGGATTCAATATCAGATGTATTGTTGTTTAGTAACTAAACAACAATATTTCAGGGTGGTTTTTTATGGATAATCTTTTGTTGCAAGCCGGATTACGCCTGATAAACAAGTATAATGCCGTTACAAAAATGCCCCGGTATTATGGGACTGACGTGCTGATGTATCCGGCGGAGATACATGTTATAGATGCAATCGGTAATAATAAAAATGTTACCGCTACCGGCCTGGCCGGTCAGCTCGGAATAACAAAGGGCGGGATTTCGCAGAGTGTGTCAAAGCTTTACGAGAAAGAGCTGATATCCAAGTCGGCCGGTACAGGAAAAAATGAAATATATCTGCATCTTACGGATAAAGGAAGAACCGCATATGAAGGCCATAAAAGACTTCATATGCACATGAATGACAGAATAAACGGCATGATCGCCGATATGGATGACAATACAAAAGAGGAAATACGGAAGCTGATGGCTGCGCTGGAAGAGGAATTATCCTTGATCGGGGACATTTAAATGATAATCAAAACAGTCGGAAATAAAGACAATCCTGTAATGATCATGATCCCCGGGATGTTCTGCACGTGTGAGATGCCCGGGATAATAGCTGAATATCTGAAAGACGATTTCTTTATCTTATTGCCGACTCTGGACGGACATCACGAAGAAGAGCCTGTTTATCATTCTAAAAGGGAAGATGCAAGGAAGATCATTGAATGGCTTCACGCAAATAATATTACAAGAATAGCATTGCTTCAGGGTACCTCCATGGGTGCAGAGGTAGCCATGGAAATAGCAGATCAGATAGATATACCTGTTGATAATTATCTGTTTGACGGCGGACCGTTCTTCCATTTCCCGAGATTCTTCCGAGCTCTCATGGCCCGGAAGTTCATGTCGTTCATGAAGAAAGTAAAAGGGAAAGAGAAGGATACGGCCATAGACGATCTTATGAATGATCCGTTTGTAAAGAAGCTCGGAGGAGATTCGCTTGAAGCATACCGCGGACTCATGGGAGGATTCTGCGAGGTCAGCCGGTGGATCGACAGAGATTCGGTCAGGCGGATATCTGACACTTGCTATAAATGCGATCTGCCGGATCTTCCTGATGACACTGTCAGACGATTCGTCTTCTTATACTCTGAAAAAGAGCCCGCCCGTCAAGCAGAGAGACGCCTTAAGAAGAAATTTCCGTCTGCCCGGTTTATCGTTATGAAGGGGTATGGTCACGGGGGATTCCAGGGTGAACAGCCACAGTTATATTCAGAGTTTATAAGAGGACTGATCGCAAATAAAAGCCTGTCATCTTTCCGGCCGGTAATACCTTCGTAGAGGAAAACTGATATATACAATCTAATCAAGACTTAGCGTAATAGTTACATCACCATTGCCTAAGAGATCATTTAATTCCTTTTCAGTCAGGTTGATCTTACCGAGTCTTGTATAGCTCCAGGAATTGGATCCATAGAACATCACTATCTGATCACCGGAATAAAGAACAATATCGCCCGGCTTTG
>Ga0310691_10000787_pt1 | contig 54576 bp, 50 predicted proteins | sample 176DNAGHGlowgp2_FD_203887 | JGI IMG/M metagenome (GOLD analysis project Ga0310691, IMG submission 203887) | Sheep rumen microbial communities from Palmerston North, Manawatu-Wanganui, New Zealand - 1766 DNA GHGlow gp2 (v2) (version 2) | ecosystem: Host-associated > Mammals > Digestive system >... | reverse complement strand
ATTACTACAATGAGCGTCACGCTTTGAAGTTAAGTTGAACCGCCGTATGCCGAACGGCACGTACGGTGGTGTGAGAGGGGGATTAAATTCCCCCTACTCGATTCGGGTTTTCATAAATCGGAGCTGTCTCTGATGACGATCAGATAATCCCATAACAGGACCGGTATGAGATAGAGTATAGGCAGCGTGTAGCGGGGCTGCCCTTGAACAACCGGTCCTGCGAGAATGAAGAAGACAGTGAGCCACAGGGGAAGATAATAGATCAGACTTCTCTTCTGCGGATTCTTCAGCGACAACAGACTTAACAGAACAAAAAGAAGAACGCATAAACCGTTGTTGGATGTTATCCAGATAAACGGAATATTAATAGCAGCAAAACAATATGCGGTCACAGCTTCTCTGGCAATTGTCAGGAATTCCGGAGAATCGACTATCGGTTCATACATCCATGATCCTTTGCAGTCATACTTGTAATCCAGTTCATAATATACAGTCGTATCTTCAAAGAATGCAATATTCTGCGTTGAGCTTGCAGGATTGAGAAGGTAATAGTTCTGTTCGCCGAAAGCATTGATATAGCTCTCGGGATGGCGGCATAACTGATTGAACCATACGCCGAAGTAGTCGGGAAGAAGGTCATTGTTACCGGTATAGTTCTCTTTGACAGGGTCGGATATTCTGGGATCATAAACGGAGATCATGATGCCATAGGGGATGATCCTGTCTATGATATCCTTCTCTTCGGGTGTTATGTCATCAGGGTGATCAACGGCGTATCTGGCAGTTTGCTGGAAGGGAACGGAGAGAGCTTCCTTTATGTAATTGTCCGGTCTCTTAACATTATAGGCGCTGATGAGCGCACTGTTTATGACATAGCAGAGGATTATCGCCGTTATTACAGGTATTGCCGGTCTTGCACCGGATTTACCCCGCACGGCGGATATAATGCAGGCCAGGGCAACTGCAATCAGAATATATGCTCCGTTCGGCCTGAACAGAAATATCATCATTGACGAGAAGAATAACAGTATGAGCTTAGACAGCGGCAGAGTCTTTTGCCTTGATAATTCCATAAGCGTAACTACGAAGATGATCATTCCCGCAGCGAAGAACTCATCTTTGACGACAACCCCTATATATCCCAGAGTGAAAGGGGAGAAGCCAAGAAGGAATATGGTGATGTATCTGATCTTCTTATTAATTCCCAGTGAATCTGCGTATGTAAGGGCATATCCGAATGCAAAACTGTATAAGATGTATTCAAGTAAAGCTACGAGAAAGATACCTGCGGAAGGTGAGAAGCGTTCCATGAACTCTCCCACCAAAACTACAAAGAAAACAGGCTGATGTACGATCATCTCACCGTGACGGAACTGCCATATTCCCTGCCAGGTATCGGGATGGATCGAAGCCGGGAACTTGATCAGAAGAAAGGGGAGCCAGATCAGGGCGAACAGAAGAACATTGCGCCACAGAGGACGATCTCTTCCTGCCTCTTTTGAGAAGGCACGTGTGGCGAGCAAATGCATCCCGGGAAGTACGATACGCAATACTGCTGCAAAGACTATTACGGCTCTTGCGGCAAACATGACTGCAAGGATCAGAAATGATGATTCGAACCCGTAGCGGTAGAAATATGCTGCGGAAGCATACAGGATGCTGATCACAGCAGCTGCAGATATTTCTGTTTTGCCGTATGAGATTTCAGGTAGTTTCATGAGTTTATTTTACTACACAAATGCTTTTGAAGCTAACAATAGAGTGTGTGCCGTCAGCCAACCAAAAGAAAGGAAATGAATGGTATTTTAAGGTAGATTTTATCGTTGGAGTTGTGTTATGGAAGTGATTGACGAACAATTGTCGTTATATCTTGAGGATCGTAATGACAGGAGTTACGAAGGCTTTTCTGATTTTTTTTGTGAATGCCTTGATAATCTGGGGATATCAACAGCCGATTTTGTAAGGAAGTGCAGGATAGAGCGGACATATGTTTATCAGATCCTTAAAGGAATGAGGAATCCGGGGAGGGAGAAGATAATCATCATGTGCATAGCCGCCGGATTGAGCTTTACAATGACACAGAAGGCTCTGGTCATCGCGAAAGCAGGCATCCTCTACTATAGAGACGACAGGGATGCGGTCATCATCTATGCCGAGAATCACGGCTTGGATCTTGTTGATACAAATGCTTTGCTGGAGAAGAACGGATTCACGGAATTGAACTGATCATTCAAGTATGCCAAGACCGTATTCCGTCAGGAGATCATTGAGCCTGCGAACTGTATAATGATGATTAACCGCATAGATTATCAGACTGTCACGGGGATCTCTCGGATAAAGGATACCTTCCTTGCCGATCTCAAGTCCGCGCTGGACTTCATCAAGCTCCATATCAGCTGCCATACACAAAGCGATGATCTTATCTCTCCCGGCTTTCTTTGTTCCGTTGATTATCTGATAACCATATGTCCTCTCGATGAGACTCCTGCTGATGACTTCAGACTTTGACAGTTCCCCTGTCTGGATCAAATATGAAATATACCCTGCAAAAGTAGGGCTTATACCGTCGTTATCAAGGCTCTTGATGTAGTTGTTAAGCTCGTGAGAACCTTGTACTGAATTGAGCTTGCTGAGCAGATCAGATGTCTTTGCCATATCTTAACTCCGATATTAATTATAGCATAGATATGATAAAATTATTATTATGGATTACAGTGACAGATACGAAGAATTGCATAAACATAGTACAAGAGGTCACGTGTTGCTTAAGAACCGGATCCTTGATACAGTTTGCATCCGTAAGGAACTGCAATTCTACGATAAGGACGTCTTCAATTACCTCAAAGAACACCATGATCCGCATATCCCTGAGATCTATGATTGCTGGGAAGAAGACGGTACATTCTATGTCATAGAGAGCTATATCAGGGGACGGACTCTTGAAGAATATCTTGCTCAGGAAGGTCCGGACAGGGAAGAGAAGCTCCGCATAATCGGTGAGGTCCTTGACGGAATAGAATTCCTTCATAATGCACCTGTTCCGATAATCCACCGTGATATCAAGGCGGATAACATAATAATCGATAAAGCAGGCAATGTCCGGATCATTGATTATGATGCTGCCAAGACTTACAAAGCAGGCGGGCAGAAAGACACGATTCTTATCGGTACGGTTGGGTCTGCTGCACCGGAACAGTATGGTTTCGCGCAGTCTGATACGAGGACTGATATCTATGCCCTCGGAGTGTTGATAAGAAGTGTCTTTGCTACTGATCATTCGATGGATATGGTCGTGACCAAGGCAACCAGGATGGATCCGGATCAGAGATTCCAGACGGTTGATGAACTCAGAAGGGCATTGTCCGGTGCTGAAGTTAAGGACAGGAAGAAGATAGTACCGTTCATTATCCTTGCTTCCGCTGCCGCTGCGGCCGTATTGGTCGGCTGGTTCCTTCTTGGCACTTTTACCGAGAGTGATGATGACGGTGTTGAGATTCTGAGCATCCATGTGCCGGCTTCAAGAAGTGACAACAGGGATGCCCCATATCAGACTCCTGAAAGCAGTGCAGATCAATCAGGCGAACCGTCAAATGGATCGGATACAACAGCATTTGCAGCTACGGCTACTGTCATTCCCGTTTCTTCGGGTTCAGTCAGATCCTCATCAGGTAATGTATCATCAGCTACTTACCGGGCGCCTGCAACTACCACAGCTAATTCCCAATCCACGTTCGAGACGATAATGAGTACAACTACTGCATACGCACCCGGGACGGCGAGTACGGTCACTGCTGTACCCAGGACGGCTAACCCGGTTGAATTGACTGAAGAATCAATGATCTCCTATGCCAGATCGACTAATGAACTGAACGGCAGCAGATTCTCCAGGGAAGAGCTTATCAGTAATCTTCTATCACCGACAAGACCTTCCAGGGATGAATGGGAGAAGGTCGTTGACAGTATGAATATCAATTGGGATAAGCAGGCCGGCAATGCTAATCATTACTTTTATACGAAGCTGGGTTGTCCCGATCCTAACGATGTGATCTCCAAGCTTAAGTCAGCGAAGTTTACTTCCAGTCAGATTACCAGGTCTTTTGACTATAATTCCGATATCTACGAAGCTGAAGCCAGGAGCAAGATCGGCTGGATGCTGATGAATGTGCTCTATTCCAGGAAGTCAGATTATTCAGAGGCTCTTAAAGACCTTGGGTACCCCGATAAGTTTGTGAAGGATGCCGTGAAGTATGCTGATGCGGATTTCAAAAGTCTTATAAGAGAAGGCAAGATCATTAATGATGTTGATCAGTAAAGAGATGCTTCAGATTATGCTACAATAATGCCATAGATATTGAAGGAGAGTTGTTATGCAGTGGATAGAGATACTTATTAAGACTACAGAAGAAGCATCTGACGCTATTTGTGAGATGCTCGCTCAGCTCGGTGCTGACGGGATTGCTGTATGTGATCCTTTTGAGATCAAGAGGATCATAGACGATCCTGACTCACTGACATATGCCGATGAAGGCTATGTTGATTCGTTGGGGACGGATGTCGTGATAAGAGCTTATTTCGCCGAGCTTGACGACGGGCTAATAAGGATGGGTGCCAAGAGTGATGAGTATATCGACCCTGACGGAATAGGTATGATATACGACAACATTACAGACAAATCATTGAATGTGGATGAAGCGATCGCGGAGCTTAAGAGGCGCCTTGATGAGATCAGGGAATTCCTGGATGTGGGTGAAGGATTCCTCAGTTACAAGTACGTCAAGGACGAGGATTGGGCCAATAACTGGAAAGCTGATTATAAGTCATTCAGGATCTCTGACAGGGTAATAATATGCCCGTCATGGGAGGATACGGAGTTCGGGCCTGATGATGTTGTTATAAGGCTCGATCCGGGATCCGCTTTCGGGACGGGAACGCATGAGACTACATCAATGTGCGCAGAGTTTATTGACAAGTATGTCGGCGAACTCGGCGAAGGCAGTCTTCTCGATCTCGGTACGGGATCGGGGATCCTTGCGATCATTGCCCGTAAGCTCGGAGCCCGGAATGTAGAGGCAATCGATATAGATAAGCTGGCGGTCGACGTTGCCATTGATAACTGCAGTATCAACGGCTGCAGTGACATTAAGTGCCATACGGGCGAGATCAAAGACACTTATGAGAATGGATATAAGATAATAATTGCCAATATTATCGCAGATGTGATCGCCGCGATAATTCCGGATGTGAAGAGCAGGCTGGCAGAAGACGGTTTGTTCATCTGCTCGGGCATCATTAATACAAAAGCAGACCGTGTGCGCAATGCCATCCGGGACAACGACATGGAGATTGTAGAAGAGCGGGAGAAGAATGACTGGATCGCAATGACCGTTAAGGTCTCCTGTCCATGACGGAGGGATTAGATGATCGAACTTGGTGTTCTTAAGGAGACGATCAGGAAATTCATGGAGATGCTCGATGATGTCGGTAAGGAAGCGTCTCTGGGACGGCTTGGTAAGCAGGCGAAGACAGATATGATAATGTATTGCCTTCATCTGATGTCATCTGACGGAAGATATACGGATGATGAGACCGCTCTGATCAACCATGTTTTTGAGGAGTATGATTTTACTCCTGCGTCCGTTAAGTTTTTTGTGGAAGAGAACGGATTATCATCAGGTATTTTTGCAGGTGATGTTCCGCCTTCGCTCACGGCGTGTGTTGCACTCGATAATGCGGTAAGACAGTATGAGCAGAATGCGATGAGCCTGTCTCATACGCTGACCGGGATATATCTTGAACTCGGTAAATATGTTATCGCGTCTGACGGGGAGCTGGATGTCAGGGAACGCGATGATATAGTCGGTTACGTCAGGATGATGGCGGATTACGTTGAGAACAATCTGGAATTCAGTGAGTGAACAGTACGGAAATACTCCTCAGAAAATACGAATTTGATTACCGCCGTGTCGATAAAGATTTTGTAAAGCAGCAGATCTCAGAACGGCTGTGGCAAACGGAAAGCGGCAGTGCCGATTTAGTATGTCTGCTTATTAAGCCTGTGCCAGGAAGGCCTTGATCTCATCGGCTCTTAACAGTGCCAGCATGCGGCCCTCATCGTACACGTGCTGCATCCGTTCAGGATCGCGCTCGAGCGGCTTGATATTGAGGGGAGACGCGGGACACAGGATCAGTGTGTTGCCTTTATCTGCTTCGGATTTGACATAAGCGGTCTGGGCATTGTACATGATGTGCCTGTTACGTACCAGTTCTGCTGCCTTGGGTATTTTGCGAAGTGCAGCGGCGGCAACCTTGGGATATGCGTGCTTAACGTAGTCGGCAGGCTGTGTGAGGATGACGACATTTCTGTCAAATCCCTGCTTTTGCATGAATTCAAGAGGGATAGAGTCGGCAAGACCGCCGTCAAGATATCTTCGTCCGTTGATGACAACAGGTCTTGATGCGAGAGGCATGGAAGCGGAAGCCCTAATCCAGAGCATATCCTCATCTCCGCCGTCACTGAGTTTGTGATACACGGCCTCTCCTGATTCGCAGTCTGATACGACAGCCCAGAAATCCATTCTGTTGTTTTTGAATGATTCCCTGTCAAAAACATCGAGCTCATTCGGAATCTTGTCATAACAGAATTCAACACCGAACAGGTCACCGGTGCTAATCAGGGAACGCCATCCCTTGAAGTGCCACTCCTTGTTGAATCTCTTGTTATACCTGATGGCTCTGCCCTTTTGTTCCGACTTGTAATTACAGCCGAATGCAACTCCGGCCGATACTCCTGCGGCTCCGTCGAAAACAATGCCTTCCTCAAGAAAGACATCAAGTATTCCCATGGTAAAAAGGCCGCGGAGTGCGCCGCCTTCAAGTACAAGTCCGTTTTTGCCCATGACGATGATGATAAGCGGTCTTGAGGGTAATGTCAAGGCGGTTGTAACATTGTTACACGTACATAACGGCGCAAAAGCCGGGGAGAATGCCTTTCGGAAAGCTATACGAGCGTATATCGTCATGAAATTAATAAAAAATAAATTGTTATTCGCGCTAAACACATATATAATAGGTGGGATATTCAGATATCGGAGGTATTTTTATGGCTCAAGTTACGTTTAACGAGGATCTGTGCAAGGGCTGCGGACTCTGCGTAGAGGCATGCCCGAAGAATATCCTCCAGCTTGACAAGGAACGGCTCAACTCAAAGGGTTATCACCCTGCAACATGTGTTGACAAGGATCAGTGCATCGGCTGCACACAGTGTGCTACCACATGTCCTGACTGTGTTATCACTGTTGAGCGTTAATGGTGTGAAGAGGAGGAATATATGGCACAGAAAAGAGTTTTGATGAAAGGTAACGAGGTAATCGCCGAGGCTGCCATCAGGGCAGGATGCAGGAACTACTTCGGTTATCCTATTACACCTCAGACAGAGGTAATGCACTACATGGCAAAGAAGATGGTTCAGATCGGCGGTAATTTTGTTCAGGCTGAATCAGAGGTCGCTGCCATTAACATGGTATACGGTGCGGCTTCCGCAGGCTTCAGAGTTATGACAAGTTCATCTTCTCCGGGAATCTCCCTCAAACAGGAAGGAATCTCCTACATTGCAGGTGCTGAGCTTCCCGCAGTAGTCGTAAATATCGTAAGAGCAGGCCCGGGTCTCGGCGGAATTCTCCCTGCACAGGGTGACTATTTCCAGGCTACAAAGGGCGGCGGACACGGTGACTACAGAAATATCGTCATTGCTCCCGCTTCAGTTCAGGAACTGTATGAACTTACTGTCGAGGCATTCAACCTCGCCGATAAGTACAGGAATCTCGTAATGATCCTCGGTGACGGTACTCTGGGTCAGATGATGGAGCCTGTCGCTTTCCGTGACGAAGAGCCTATCGAGACATACGATAAGCCCTGGGCTTGCAACGGCAGGGGCTACAAGGAAGACGGTTCATATAAGAGAGAGCACAACACGGTTACTTCCATCTACATCAACCCTGACGTTCTTGAGGTTAAGAACCTTGAACTTCAGGAGAAGTATGCTCTCATCAAGAAGAATGAAGTAAGATACGAGGCATATGGTCTTGAAGATGCCGAGATCGTTATCACGGCTTTCTCAACATGCTCAAGAATCTCCAAGAATGTCATCAGGCAGGCAGCCGAGATGGGGATCAAGGTCGGAATGATCAGACCTATTACTCTCTGGCCGTTCCCTGAGGAGATCATCGCAAAGACTGCTGCTTTGCCTAACGTTAAGGCGTTCCTTGATGTTGAGCTCAATGCAGGTCAGATGATCGAGGATGTTAAGCTCGCTGTTAACGGTGCAAAGCCTGTCTACTTCCACGGAAGAATGGGCGGCAATCTCCCCACACAGAAGGAGATCCTCGACAAGATCGTAGCAATTCATGAAGGAGGTAATGTGTAATGGCTATTGTTTTCCAGAAGACGGAAGGGCTTACTGATAAACCGTTTCACTATTGCCCTGGATGTACACACGGCATCGCACACAGGATCATTGCCGAGTCAATGGTAGAGATGGGTATTCTCGGAACTACCGTCGGTGTTGCTTCTGTAGGATGTTCGTATAACTCTTATGAGTATTTCAACTGCGACATGGTACAGGCTGCTCACGGAAGAGCACCTGCGGTCGCTACGGGAATCAAGCGTAATCTCAAGGATCAGACTGTTTTCACATATCAGGGAGACGGCGACCTTGCATCCATCGGATGTGCCGAGATCATTCACGCTGCTGCAAGAGGGGAGAAGATCACGGTATTCTTCATCAATAACGCCGTTTACGGTATGACTTCAGGTCAGATGGCTCCCACAACTCTGCTCGGTCAGGTAACTACAACATCACCCTTCGGACGTGATGCTTCTTATCAGGGTTACCCCATCAATGTCGCAGAACTTCTTGCAAATCTCACAGGTGCTGCTTACATCGAGCGTGTATCCCTTACTGATTTCAAGAACATTACCAACGCCAAGAAGGCTGTTAAGAAGGCATTCAAGGTTCAGCAGGCAGGTCTTGGATTCTCATTCGTGGAGTTCCTCTCCATCTGTCCTACCAACTGGGGCAAGGAGCCTATCGAGGCCATGGGCTGGCTGAAAGAGAAGATGCTTCCCCAGTATCCTCTCGGATGCTACAAGGGTGAGGATCTCACTGTTCAGTCTCTCGATGAGATGATCGCGGCAAAGAAGGCAGGGGAGGTGAAAGCATGATTGATTTTTCCATTATTCTTGCGGGATTCGGTGGTCAGGGTATCCTCTCCGCAGGTAAGTTCGCTGCCGAAGCTGCACTTTATGAGGGCAAGGAAGTATCATGGTTCCCGTCATATGGTCCTGAGATGCGCGGCGGTACGGCTAACTGTTCCGTTGTTATCTCCGATGAGCCTATCGGTTCACCTGTTGTAAATGATGCAGATGTTGTTATCTGCTGCAATCAGCCTTCGATGGAGAAGTTCGAGGCATCGATCAAGCCGGGCGGATATCTTATCATCGATACGGGCATGATCAAGGTTAAGCCGACAAGGACTGATATCAACTGTATCTACATTGATGCATCCGGTATTGCCGATGAGTTCGGTGCCATGGCATACGGACCTATCTCAATGCTCGGGTGTCTCTCCAAGGCCACAGGATGCTTCTCAAGGGATTCTTTTGAGAAGTCACTTTATGAGGTTCTTCCCGAGAGACGTCATAAGATGATCCCGGGTAATCTCGCTGCGTTTGACAAGGGTGCAGAGGCAGTCTGATATTTGACCGCACAAGATAATGATCTGTTAGCGGGCCGTCACAGCAATGTGGCGGCCTGCTTCTTATATAATATGGAAATTAAACTTGTAAGATGATATTATTCTTATGATATGTGAGTATGATTACGGAGGTGATTAGATGTCACGAGTGGTAAAGTCTCTATCTGTTGCACTGTTTGGAGTATCTCTCATTGCCTTCATTCCCGGTAAGCATGTTCTGGCAGCTAATCCCGGTTGGAACGAGATCAAAGGTGAGTGGTATTACTACGAACAGGACGGCAAGACCCTTCATAAGGGCTGGCTGTACAGTGGTAAGCAGTGGTATTATTTTGACTCGGAGGGCAAGATGGCCCACGACAGGATAATAATCGATGAAGATTACAGGGGAGCTTATTCCTTTGATTCGGATGGCCACATGATCAAGAATAAGTGGGTCAACTGGCATATAGCCTGTGTAGGTGATGATGATAAGACTTATTACATCTATCAGTATTTCGGTTCTGATGGTTTGAGCTATTCCGGATGGAAGAAGATAAGTAAGAAGTGGTATTACTTCGAGGGCGGGCATCCTGCAGGTAATGTTCCTTTCGGAGTGCGTGAGATCGACGGTAAGAATTATGTGTTTACGACATCGGGTGTCCTTGCGAGCGCAGGGTGGGTGAAGTCTCCGTTTAAGGATGATAACGGGAATTTTATCTATTATTATGCGAATTCGTCAGGAGTTGCCTCCCTGGGCTGGAAGCAGATCGGAGGCAAGTGGTATTATTTCGATAAGACAGGCGAGGTTGGAGCCAGGCTTACCGGTAAGCAAGTTATCGACGGCAAGATATACATATTCGGTGATGACGGTGCGATGAAGACGGGCTGGTATCAGGATCCTTCAACGCAGAACTGGTGCTATCTGAAGAAAGACGGTTCTTTTGCAGTAAGTGAATGGGTAACTGTCGGAGGGAAGAAGTATTATTTCAATTCCAAAACGTTTATGGTGACCGGGAAGGTTACAATAGACGGCAAGGGCTATTGGTTCGATACAAGTGGCGCCATGAATACAGGCTGGGTTCAGGATGCAGGCAAATGGTATTATCTCGATAATGATGGCGTTATTTCCATAAGCTGTTGGAAAAAGATCGGAACAAAGAATTACTACTTCGGATCTAAAGGCGTAATGTCAACAGGCAAACTAAAGATCGACGGTAAATATTACTGGTTTGCTGACAATGGAGCTATGATAACCGGATGGCATGCTGATGCGAACGGCAACTGGTACTATCTGCAAAGCGATGGAGTTATGGCTATCAGTAAGTGGATTACCTATGGAGGCAAGCAGTATTATTTCAATTCCTCGGGTATAATGTTGACGGGGAAAGGGCAGATTGGCGGTAAGTATTATATATTTGCAGAGAACGGAGCACTCCGTCAAAAACAGTGGATACAGGTGGACGGCGGGAAATGGTGCTATGCAACCGATGACGGATCACTAATTGCCAGTGATTGGCTTGAGCAATCCGGTAAGTGGTATTATTTCGATTCGTACGGCATAATGGTTCAGAATAAGCGCATCAAGATTGGCGGGGCATACTACACATTCGACGCCAACGGAGTCTGCTTGAATCATCCTTGATGATCTGACATATGGAAATGTTGAGTTTTTGACAGGACTTTCGGAAGGCAAACACACATTCAAAGTAGTTTTCTCTGATCCTTATACGGTAGAGACGAACTTCACGGTAACTGCTCCCGTGTCTGCTCCTCAGACCGGTGAGTATGAAGGTGCATTTGTAGTCAAGGCGAAGAAAGCCTGACATCATCTTAAACTAAATAATCTCAGGGGCTGTCTCAGAACAAAAATGAGACAGCTCTGCTTTTTGATTGTAATTTACGTAATTAATTTTCGTTAATAATCATTTCCGCTATATGATATTATTACATAGACAGCTATGAAAGGATTACGGCAATGGAAATTGGTATTCTCAGTTTATTTGATTACGTAAATGTATTCTTTGCAGGTATCTTTCTGGTTATATATATAATCCGCTTGTCTGACAGGAAGAGCATATCCAATAAATATGTCTGCTACCTCATTGGAGTGCTGATGTCATTGTCATGGATGGCTGTCTGTCACATGACCGGGATGAGCAGATACAGTGAATACCGGATAGTTATCGATCTGGTTGCGTTTGCTGTGACCGTTGTCGTTACGACTGTTGCCATTAACGGGGACAGTCTGATCAGGAAGATGCTTATCATCGGCTCTTATGTTATCCCTGTGCTTTTCTGTGCATTTCTTGTGGACAGATATTTCAAATGCGTATTGGAATCACCTGTGAGCGAATACGGTAATGAGTATGTGCTCGGAATATTCAAGACATTTCTGATGACAATCAGCATTGTTTATTCAGTGTGTGTGATTCTTTTTATCGGCAGGAAAGTCATGGTGGGTTACCTGAATTCAATTCTGATAATGATCCTTTTTGCTCTGCTCGGATTTATAGATCTGTCATTCCTGCTCCATGTTGCACCTTCAAAGATCGGTTTTGAGAATGTATTTGGTGCCACAATACAGAATATGATCGTAGCTTCAGTATCGTTAGCTCTCCTTGGAATGCTCGTCAGAAGCAATGAGGTAATAGCGAGAGAACGCAAGCAGAGTGAACTTAAGATGCTTAGGGACACCAACCGTAGTTACTATGACTCTGTACAGGCAGATATCGAACGTGCCCGGAAGCTCAAGCATGATCTGGCTAATTATATAGAACAGATAGAATACCTGATAGCTCATCCCAAGACTGATTCGGACAGCGTTTTAAGGACAATGGTCAATGATTTGAAGATAAAGTCTGCTTCGATAGAGAGCCGCAAATATTGTGAGGACAGCCTCGTAAATATGATACTGACTCTCAAGGATGAGAAGTGCAGGAAGAGGGGGATCATTTTCAAAGCGAAAGTCAATCCTGTTCATGCTCCTGATATCGAACCACTTGACATATCGGCGATACTTTCTAATCTTCTCGACAATGCGATAAATGCGGCCTGCGAGTACAAGGCAGAAGGCAATGAGGCACATGTTGCCGTAAGTATCGGAACTATCGGGGACAATTATGTGCTAAGGCTCGAGAATGATACTGTTTATGACGGGGAGATCAATGATATCAAAGAACTCATGAAGCGTTTTACTTCAAGGAAAATGAACGACGATCACGGGTACGGCCTTCTGATAATACAGGAGAACGTCAACAAGTATAACGGGGAGATAATTGTAAACATAAAGGACAAAAAGTGTGTGATAATCATCACCATAGAAACAGACAAAGAGGGGGTATTATCCAATGTATAATGTTGCGATATTCGATGATGAATCTGTTATTCAGGACAAAGTGATCGAGATACTCAAAAGGAACTTTGAGGATATGTTCAACTATATCACTGCCGCCAAAGCGCCTGATCTTATCGCCTCCGCATCTGTGATAGATATCCTTATCATGGATATTAATATTACAAACAGGAAGATGTCCAATAACGGAATAGATATAGCCGGGAGGATCAAAAAGAATAACAGAGATTGCCAGGTTATTTTTATAAGCGGCTACTCCGAATATGCTCAGGATATATTTGATGCCAAACCGGTATATTTTGTCCAGAAGCCGATTGACGAGAGTGTAATGGTGAAGGCGATGAATGCCGCTCTCGACAATCTTGTAAGGAACAGGAATCAGAGATTCTGTTATCAGAAAGAGAGCCGGGTCTATATCGTGCCTACGGAAGAAATAATGTATTTTGAGAGCAGCCGCAGGATCGTCAAGATAGTTCGCGTGGACGGCAACGACTCGTTCTATGATACGCTCAATTCCATCGAAGAAAGGATAGAGGGGGATTTCATAAGGATACATCAGAGTTACCTTGTGAATACAAGATATATCTCTTCGCTGACAGGAAGCGAGATCCTGCTTCACAACGGCCGTTCACTGCCGGTAAGTAAGCCGAGACTCGGCAGCGTCAAGGACGAGCTGATAAGAGTATTCTCGGAGAATATGTAAGTCGTTCAGAACTCTACGATGCTGATTTCGGGTCTGGCAAAAAATCTCAACGGGAGCTTCACGCAGCCGACGCCCCTCGAGATAAACACCTTTGTCTTTCCTATCCTGTGAACACCTGCGTATATTCCCTGGCGCGGCAGTTCATCCTTGCGGATTACGAGGAATTCCACCTTGAAAGGTGTTCTTATCTGTCCGCCGTGTATGTGCCCCGAGAGCATATAATCAATGTTGTCAGGATCAGTAAGATGCAGAAGAGCATCGGGGTCATGTGCTATGAGTATGTGTTCTTTGCCAGCCGGGAGATCGGCCGGGTCGTACCATCTGCGTTCCAGCCTGCCGGAATCATCGATGCCTGCTATCACGTGCCCTTTAATCTCAACATAAGTATTCTCGATGTTTATAAATCCGCATCTGTCTTCCTGCTCCTTTGTCAGATTACAGTCATGGTTGCCTGTTACCCCAAGGAAAGGTATATTAAGCTCCCGGCAGCATCCGGCAATCTCTTGCAGGTATTCTGTGCCCCTGGCAAGCTTAGAAGGGTCTCCGGTGATATCCCCGCCGAAAACTACCGCATCGATCCCTGATGTGCTCTCACGCCTTATCAGTGACGTGATATAGGAAGGCTTGATAAAACAGTATTCGGAATGGATATCAGAGAAAAACAGTACCCTCAGACTTGTATTCCGGTCCTTATTCATTCTTATAACCGTGAACTGAGGCATATGGGGCTCGGCCAGAGCCCATATGAGGAGTATCAGTATCAATAATGCTATAACAGATAAGATGATCTCTACCATATGATTATCACTTTTTTTTCTTATTTTTATTTTATTATAATATGGTATAATCAAAAAGTATTTAATAAATTTTCCGGAGGGGGAGAACAATGGCTAATACGCAGATCACTTCAGATGTAGTTAAGGCAATCGGGGTTATTGCACAGAACAAAGCGGGCTGGCAGCGTGAAGTCAACATTATCAGGTGGAATGAGGGCAAGGCTAAGCTGGACATTCGTGACTGGGGGCCGAACCATGAGAAGGTTGGTAAGGGTATTTCTCTTTCCAAGGAAGAAGTAGCAATTCTCAAGTCATTGCTTGAAGATATTAATCTCGATGATATTGAGGCTTGACCGGGTTAACTGATTTTGAGAAGCGACGAACGTTCCGGCGCTGTATTTGCAGTATTATTACTCTTGTGGGGGACTCTGGTGGCAGAGCCCTTGCATATTTATACACATTACTTCAGGAAGATCGTAACACATGTTACGGGTTTGCTCGGTGCTGATAACAACTCCGTCTGGGTCAGCCTTGTTATCGTGATCGTCATGACAGCGGCAGGTTGTCTTCTGATCAAGATTACAGAGACACATTTTGCACCTTATCTCGCTTCCGTTCTGACTGTGCTTATTACTGTCGGATACATCATCAATTCCATCATTGACAAGGATATGTCAGTCATTTGTATGGCGGCGCTGGGAAGCTATCTTGCCGTAATCGCTATCATGCATCTTGCGCATAAGGATGATCTCCTTGTATGGATTAGCGATATGTATGTTTTCTCGCATGCTGTATATGTGATATGCAACATGATGTGTATTCCTTTGTCGAGGCTGGGGGATACAATGAGTAAGATCCTTTATATTACGAATTATAAGGATACCGACCTTGCAGCTCCCTTTGACGGACTGTTCAGTTTGCCGGGTTCTGTATGGGGTTCATTTATTGCTGTTATTGCAGTAATACCATTCGTATATTTTGCATTAACGAGGCGTAAAGCATGACCGGTCAGATATCATTATTTGATAACGAAGAGCTTGAATACCGGGAACTGGTCAAGACTCTTAATTATCACTGCGACAGGTACTATAACGACGATACTCCCGAGATCTCCGATTACGAATATGATCAGCTTAATCTGAAGCTTAAGGCGATAGAGAAGGAACATCCGGAGTGGGTTACTGATGAGTCACCTTCGAGACGTGTCGGCTGGAAAGCCGAGAAGGGCATACTTGTGAAGCACAATGTCCCGATGCTCTCACTTCAGGATGTTTTTGACAAGGGTGAAGTTGACAGTTTTGTTGACGAAGTGCATGCCGGATATGGCGATAATATTGAGTTCCTTGTTGAGACAAAGATCGACGGATTATCAATGGCGCTCAGATATGAGAACGGCGATCTGAAGCTTGCTGTTACAAGAGGAGACGGCATAACCGAGGGCGAAGATGTTACTATGAACGCCAAGGTGATCTCCGACGTCGTGAAGAAGATGCCGTATCCCGTTGAGTACATCGAGATCAGAGGCGAAGTCTACATGACAAGGGAAGCTTTCAAAGCGGTGAATGAAGAAGCCGAGGAGGAAGGTAAGCCGGTCTTTGCCAATCCCCGTAACTGCGCTGCGGGAACATTGAGACAGCAGGATACAAGAATAACAAAGCACCGCGGTCTGTCTTTGTTCATATTCAATATTCAGGATACTCGCGGTATAACATTCAAGACGCATTCCGAAGGGTATGAATACCTCAGGAAGAACGGAGTGAAGACGATAGAGCTTTACTACAAGTGCAGGACAAAAGAAGAGGTCTGGGATGCGATACAGGCCATCGGTAATGCCAGAGGAGACCTCGCTTACGATATAGACGGTGCCGTGGTCAAGATCAATGATCTGTCAGTGCGGCAGAGGATGGGCAATACTATCAAATTTCCCCGCTGGGCTATCGCATATAAGTATCCTCCGGAAGAGAAGGAGACCAGACTTCTGTCTGTTGAGGTTGCTACAGGAAGAACGGGACGTGTTACACCTGTGGCGATATTCGAGACGATCAGCCTGTGCGGGACGAATGTCAGCCGTGCCACGCTTCATAATCAGGATTTTATCGATGGATTGGGGCTTGGTATAGGCGATACGATAATCGTCTATAAATCAGGGGAGATAATCCCTAAGATCAAGGGTGTCAACAAGGATAAGAGGCCCTCCGGATGGGTTCCTTACCGGATGCCCGATACATGCCCTTCATGCGGAGCAAAGCTTGTAAGGAACGGCGAAGAAGCCGACCTCAAATGTGTTAATCTCAAATGTCCCGGGACGGTAGTCAACAGCATTGCCAACTTCCTGTCACGCGACTGCATGAACTGCAAGGGATTCGGCATCGAATATATAAGGAAGCTTGTTGATGCCGGCTTCATCAAAGATATCGGCGATATATATACCCTGAAGGACAAACGGGAAGAGCTGATAGGAACGAAGATACTGGGACTTGCAAAGAATACCGATAAGATACTCGGGGCAATAGAAGAATCCAGACAGCAGGCCGGAGCTGACAGAGTGCTTGCAGGACTCGGGATCCCGGGTATCGGCAAGGCGATGTCCAAGGAGCTTATAAGGTGCTTCGGATCGATCGATAAGATCGCCTCACTGAGTGTGGAAGAACTCATGACGGCAGGCGATACAGGACGTATAACTGCTGAATCCGTTCATGGATTCTTTGCAGAAGAATCAAATAAAGAACTGTTATCACGCCTCAGAGGCTACGGCCTCAGATTTGAGGCAGATACTTCGAATATGGCCGGGAACGCACTGGAAGGGCTTATTTTCTGCATTACAGGCACTCTGGAAGGCATGGACCGCAATGAAGCCTCTGCATTGATAGAGAGTTATGGCGGCAAGGTTACATCGTCCGTATCCAAGAAGACAAATTATCTGCTGGCCGGAGAAGGAGCAGGTTCCAAGGCGGCAAAGGCAAAGGAATTAGGAGTTCCCGTAATCGGATTGTCTGATCTGAAGAGTATGCTGGAGTAACGGTATGAGCAGGGAAGAGCAGGCACTCAAAGACAGGATAAGAGCAATAATCAGGGACCGGCGCTCCAATCTGTCCGCACAGGTAACCGACAGATGTGCATCTGTAGTAAGTGAATATCTCGAGAACTATATCAGGAGCGAACTGGGAATTGATCCGGGAAGTCTCACAGTCGCGTCATATATGCCTGTCTCAGGTGAACTGTCAACTATCCCGTTTTGTCAGAAGGTTATCGATAGCGGTGGTGTTCTGCTTATGCCGAAGGTAACAGAAGATGATATCGTATTTTATGCTGTAAGCGACTTGACTGATGACATGGAACCCGGAAGATTCGGTATTCCCGAACCACGGGAGTCTTGTGCTAAGACAGATGTCAGAGATGCCGATGTGATCATAGTGCCTGCCATTGCATACAATGATGAAGGTATAAGGCTCGGTCAGGGCGGCGGATACTATGACCGGTTATGGGAATATCTGGGGGGAGATTCTCCTGAACGTAAGGTTGTCCTGATCGGTGTCTGTTATGATTTTCAGATAGTGTCTTCCATACCGGTTCTTGCACATGATATGGCTGTTGATGTTATAATCGAGGCAGAATCGGAAGAGGAGGGTCAATAATGAATTATTTCTTTGCCAATCTTGCTACGCACGGTGCCTTTTGCGTTGTCATGATCATATTGATGATCATCTTCACGAACCGTAACTTCAAGCGTAAGACAAAGCATACTCTGACTTATTTCTTACCGGTAATATTGCTGCTGATCATCGGATTTGATGTTTTCAGATATCTTGCGCCCAGACTGTTTGATATCAATAATGTGCTTGGTAATGTAACCTATACATATACCGGCAAGGTGGAGAGTATATCAGCGCTCAGGAATTATTTTGTGATCGACGGGAAGACATATTATGTCAATCCGCTGAGAAGTGACATTGAGGTGGGCTCGACCATAAGAATAAAATACACTCCAACATCGAATTATGTTATCAAAATAACGAAGAATATCGAGGGTCCTGAGGAGTAAGATTCCCACGCACCCGTCCTGAGTCCCGATTTCGGGGGGTAAAAAATCATTTTGTTGTAAATGCTGCACATATAAATCACAATGGAAGTATCACAGATCGAAAGGCGGTACTCCGATGGGACGCAGACAATTTGCAAACAGACGTTCATCCTACAAGGCTTCCAAAGATGTGGGATTGTATGTATTCAGTGATAATGATGCGCTGATAGAGAATGTGAACAATGTTCTCAAACGCAAGGGAATTATAGGTGTGACTGATCCTTCAGGGATGGTCCGTTATTATATAGACGGACGCAAGGATATAACCAACGCGGCGAATCAGCTGCAGACGGCGGTAACTGACTTCAAGGCCGGCCCGTTTGAGAAGGAAGAATATGATTTGCGGCAGCTGTACGATCTGGCTGCGCACAAGGTATTTCTTGACTACGATTTTGATATGTCGCTCATAGGAAGTAATATCATCTTTCAGATCGTCTGTGACGTGATCCAGAGCGGATTTACATTTGCAACGACGCTCAAAGAGATGTGTTCTGCACAGAATGAAGACTTTATTATGTCCTATTCTCAGATGGTGAGGAATATAAGATACTCATTCAGTCACAGCAAGCTCAGTCACATGAGATCCAAATCAGCCGTCATGTTCCTGGCGGTGGAAGTGTATAACACCGTTAAGAAGATGGAGAGATGACAATAAAAAACTGCCCCGATGAAGGGGCAGCCATAATCAAGTTAGCAACAAAAATTAGTTGAGCTGATCCTTGAAGCTCTTACCAGCCTTGAAAGCAGGTGACTTGGAAGCCTTGATCTTGATCTTCTTGCCTGTTGCAGGGTTGCGACCCTCACGAGCCTTACGCTCCTTAGCGTAGAATGTGCCGAAGCCAACGAGAACAACCTTGTCGTCCTTCTTAACTGCTTCTGTGATTGCTTCGAGTGTTGCCTTAAGAGCGTCCTCAGAAGCCTTCTTGCTGAGTCCGGACTTTTCAGCGATTGCATCAATTAATTCTGTCTTATTCATTATTTTGCCTCCTGAATTTAGCCTGAATAGGCGAATTGCAATAGAATTATCACCTCAAATGCACTTTGTGTCAAGCGTTTTTGTGGAATTTGGACTTAAATTTATGATTCATGATACAAAGTCTGTAACAAAACCACCAAATCAATGACAAAATATGAATTTAATGGTATATTACCTCCGTTATTTAAGACTATACCGAACGGAGGAATCAGTAAATGATCGTTACCAAAGATACAATCGTTGGAGATATCGTCAATGCCGATGAAGGAGTAGCACCCATATTGATGTATTCCGGTCTTCATTGTCTCGGCTGTGCAATGGCTTCAGGTGAGACAATCGAGGAAGCATGTATGGTACACGGTATGGACTGCGACGCACTTATTGAGGAACTCAATAACTATTTCCAGACCAAGGGTTGATATATTACCTGAACATCAGTAAAAGGGCATCTCATTCTTTACGGTATGAGATGCCCTTTTTGCAGTGCGCCCGACGGCGTTATAAGGTCGGATCATTTTGCTTGAAGCGGGGGATAACAGAAAGAGTATCCGACGCCCCATTCCGTGTGGATAAAATCCAGGTCAGGAAGGACTTTGCTCAGCTTCTTGCGGATATAAGAAATATTGACCATTACAAGATGGCTGTCGCAGGGTGTGTCATTACCCCATACTCTGGAATACACATCCTGTATCGAGATGGTCTTGTTAGGTGATTCGGCAAGGTAGTTAAGGATCTCAAATTCTCTGTTGGTCAGCTTGACGGGGGTTCCTGCGACAGTAACGTCGCGGGTCTTGATGTTCATTGTGACAGGTGCAAATTCTATAAGCAGGTTCGACTGCTTCATGGATCTCCGTATCAGAGAGGATACACGCAGTCTCAATTCCCTCATATCGATCGAAGCAGATACATGATCATCACATCCGGCTTCATACGTTTTCTCCTTGTCGTTGATGGAATCTCTTGATGAGCAGACCATAATAGGGGCATCGGTAAGAGCTCTGAGCTTCTTTATCACATCTACATTCTCAACGCCTTCAAGCACATGATCACACACGATAAGATCAATGGCCTTGTTCTTGAGGATATCTCCGGCATCTTCGAAGGACTCAGCCGTAAATACAGTGTATCCGCTCTCCGAGAGTGTGTTGCCTATCTTTTGAGATTTGCCCGGATCACTGTCTAATATCAATACAGATGATTCTGTCATATGATTTGCCTCCACTCGTGATTACAGTCAAAGTATAGTAATTATTTGAGAATTATTATATCAAAAAATAGCGTTGAATGTTATAATCGTGCGATTATTTGTAAATTTTTGTTCAACGCATCTCGAAAATATGTTCTTTATCATTGCGTTGCCGTCCGACTTTTGCGATAATCATCTTATGGACAGGCGCATTATCCTACATGTTGACCAGAATTGTTTTTTTGCATCTGTCGGGATGATATATCATCCCGAATACCGCAATGTGCCAATGGCCGTGGCCGGCGATACAAATGCCAGACACGGAATAATACTTGCCAAGAATCAGCCGGCATCTGAATACGGTATCAAGACTGCTGAGGTGATCTGGCAGGCAAAGGCCAAATGCCCCGATCTCGTATTATTGCCGCCGGAATACGATAAGTATGAATTGTATTCCCAAAAACTGAAATACATGTATACGGAATACACCGACCGTGTGGAGCCTTTTGGTCTGGATGAATGCTGGCTTGATATGACCGGGATCCTTCGTGATATGGATGATGCGGAGGAGTTTGCCGGCGAGATCAGGCGCAGGGTTAGGGAAGAGTTTAAGCTGACATGTTCGGTGGGAGTGAGCTTCAACAAATGTTTCGCCAAGCTGGGGAGTGATTATAAGAAGCCGGATGCCACTACCGTGATACCTGAAGACAGGTATAAGGATATCGTCTGGCCGCTTCCGGTATCCGACCTGCTGTTTGCCGGTAAATCGACTGTCAGGAACCTGTCGAAGATCAACGTGAATACGATCGGGGATCTTGCATTGCTGGATAAGGATTACACGGCCGAGTTCCTCGGTAAGAGCGGAATCCTGTTGTGGGAGTATGCAAACGGTATTGATGATTCTCCGGTTGCGGAGATAAGCCATAAGAGGGATATCAAATCGATCGGCAATTCGACCACTCCGCCGCAGGATATGAAATCAGTCACAGACGTGAGGAGCGTTCTGCTTCATCTTGCCGATAAAGTGGCGCAGAGGCTTCGCAGGCATAAACTTAAATGCACAGTCATTCAGATCCATGTAAGGGACAGTGATCTTCATATCTATGAACACCAGAAAGTGCTTTTCGAACCGGCCGATGTTATGAAGAAGATATATGATACGGCATGTGAGCTTTTTGAAGAATCATATGACTGGAAGCGTTCTGTCAGAAGTGTGGGAATAAGATGTTCAGGTGTTGTATCATCAGATGAAGGGGAACAGATATCCTTTTTTACCGATCTTGACAGACGTCAGAAGGATGAGAGATTATCGAGGGCTCTTGACGATATCAACAGGAGATTCGGTAAAGGAACGGTTAAAAGTCTTGGAGAGAATTACAGGAAATCATGAGATATTTGAGTGCTAACGATTATTACCGGAAGAAGTTCGGAAAGAAGATGTACAGGGTTGCGGTAAGTATTGATGTTACATGTCCCAACCGCGACGGCAGCAAGGGGAGCGGCGGATGCATATTCTGTTCTGCGGGAGGTTCCGGCGAGTTCGCATCCGATGTGTCATTATCTGTCAGCGATCAGATCGATGCTGCGATATCAAAAGTCAGGCGTAAGGCAGGAGCAGATGCAGGTTATATTGCATACCTTCAGAGTTTTACGAATACATACTGCAGTGTTGAGTATCTTGACGGTGTTCTGGACAGCATAAGCTCACACCCGGCCGCAGAAGCGGTCATTATTGGTACGAGACCTGATTGTCTTCCTGATGAGATGGTGTCTATGATATCAGATTATAACAGGCGGTTTCCGGTATATGTCGAGCTGGGACTTCAGACGTCAAATGATGATACGGCAAGGCTCATTAACAGATGCTGCGACACCTATGTTTTTGGCGATGCGGTGAAGAGGCTTCGCAGTGAAGGGATCAATGTGACAGGGCATGTTATTTTCGGGCTGCCGGGCGAGTCTTTTAGTGACATGATGGATTCTGTAAGATATATCGTTGATTCAGGATTTGACGGCATCAAGTTCACGTGCCTGTATGTGCTTAAGGGAACAAAGCTCTATGATATGTTCCTCAACAAAGAATTTGAAGTTCTCGGAATGGAGGAGTATTTTGATATAGTGGACAAGGCGCTGGATATCATCCCTGAGGGCATGGTCGTATACAGGCTGACCGGTGACGGTCCCAAGAGTATTCTTGCAGCGCCTATGTGGACAGCAAATAAGAGGGCAGTCATCAATTATATTAACAGGAGGTTCGGCTGATGGGCAAATACATCAAAGCATATGTGGCTGAAGTAGAGAGTTTTATAGCCGGAATGGGTGAGCTCGATACAGATTCCGTCAGGGCTTTTCTTAAGGAGTTTGAGATCAAGATCGGGTACTTCCAGCACGAGAGGCTGATCCATCTTCTGGTAACTCTGACATTTGCCATACTCCAGATATTTACCGTGTATGCCGTATTTGTCCTGCCTTATCCGGTAAGCATTTCATTTGCCGTTCTTACAGTGATGATATTGTGCCTTCTGACAGGTTATATTTTGCATTATTATCTGCTTGAGAACAGCGTACAGAAGATGTATCATCTGAGAGATGACATTCTCGCCGAGATCAAAAAAAGATCCTGACAATGATCAGGATCTCCGGGCGGTTATCAGAACCCACCTCTACCATTATACACCCGCAGATGCATCCTGCAACACTGGCAGAATATACCAATCGTTCTATTACTATTTGTCATTTGTGTTACATTGTAATCTGCCTGTTACGCGGTAAAATATAATCAGTTCCAGGGAATACGGAGACGGAAGTCAAGGATAACCTGAACAGCCGCCAGAAGAATTAGAGCTTTATGGTGCGTATGGCAAGAACCGATGAGATAGGTATTATCTATGGCGAAGCCGATGAGACGAAGTTGACGAAGGTTGACGGATACGGAGCAGAAACTTGAAACTAACGGAGATACGAGCAGCGGTTATCGCAAGTTGTCAGCAGTGATTATTTGCGGATCGCAGGTTGTAGCATACAGTTGATTTGGTATCGGCCCGCGTGTTTGTGAGATGTCACAACCGACAGGAAAGAACCATAGCATAGCTGATGTCGTGTCGGTCGAACAACCGAGTAGCCGGTGCTTCAGGTACCGGGAACGGTACGGTAAGAGTTCGGCGAATGGGGAGACCATAACAAAGATACGGTTGATAGCATTTGCAGTCACACGGTAGTTGCAATGTCGGATGTGCGCATTCGCTCGTGGAGTTTAAAGGGCGCAGAGTGGATCTTATGACAAGGGGAGACCCTTACGGATAATTTGGTTCGCTGGAACGAAGAGGAGCTGTCTTGAATGAGGCAGCTCTTTTTTTGTTCTGCACATAAGTCATGTGTGTTATATTTATTAAAAAAGAAAGCGGAGGATATATGGATACCATAAACGGACAGTCTGACTTAAGAACACGTAAGAGGGCAAAAGAGATGACTGCAAAGGTATCTCCCGCAAGGCGTTTCTTTGCAAGGGTATTTGACATGGTAATCGTTTTTGCGGTTCTTCTTCCTGTGTATCATTTTGCCGGACTTCTCAGTCTGTCTGTTCGTAATTATTTTCTGATCCAGATCTTGTATACGGGTGCCTTTTTTGTCTATGATCTCCTCATGAATTCCATAGCCGGCGGGACGTGCGGCAAGATGCTGCTCGGACTGGCTGTAGCAGGTGAGACAATGTCCCGCATCGGTATAGGCATATCATTTGTAAGAACACTGCTGTTCATTACCGCAGGTGCCGGTCTGTTCATACCTCCGCTGACAGTTGTTACGACAGTTGTTTGCTATATTGTCAAGCTCAATGGCAAAACTCTTCCCTGGGAGAGTAAAGCCCCCGTATATGCACACCATATTACGGGTCTTCGCGTCGCATGGAGCACCTTGCTGGTAACGGCGATCCTTCTGGTTGGGATGATACCATTCATATTCTCATATCTGAAGCTTGTGCCTCATACCGGTGACATCACCGAGGAAGAATTCATGGAGGATTATGATGTCATTGAAGGCAGATATCTTGCTTCACTTGATGATGCAGGACGCACATACGATCCGTCCTTTTACAGATCCAACAAACTCTACAATATGCAGGATTTCAGGTTCAATACTGATGAGAACGGAATAGTTAAAGGCTTTACCTACGCTGATGTTGTTCCTCACGGGAAGGAATACGAGACACAGAGAAGAGATCTGGCAGCAATGGGCATTTCAACGATGATAGCTTCTGTCAAGGCGAACAGAACTACTTATAACGTCAGCATATCTAATTTCTGTGCGGTGTTTGAGAGACCTTTCGAAGATCATGATATAACATCCGGCGGCGTCAAAGTCGTTCATACCAGCAAGAAGGGACCGGACGGTCAGCTTGTCATATATGAAGTATCTTTTATTGAGGAGGGCAATCAATGAACAGTGAATTCAAAGGGGTTTTATTCATCATATTCAGTGCCGTCTCCGGAATCGGCACGATGCTGCCGGGTATAGTTCTGGAGACCGTAACGCCAAAGGGAACCGAATATGATACCTATAAGATGGCATCTACTGTTTGGGGGATCATCGGTCTTGTTGCAGCGGCATTATGCGTATTTCTGGTAATAGCGGGGATGAAGGATAAATGCGCGTTCGGAGCTGCCGTGCTTGCCATAACGGGTATGATAAACGGATTCACATTCTATCTGAACAGAGAGAAGCTGACGACCATGACCGGCAGCAAGGGTATAGGACAGCTGATAAGCTCCCTGACGAACGACAATGTTAAGCTCAGCGTGTCAATGTCATGGGGATTCTATGTATACTGTTTCGCGACGGCTTTTGCGGTAATTGCCGGAGTCGCTTATGCATTATCTAAGGACTGACAGACGATGAATCAATGCGATACATGTGTATTCTATAATTACGATGATATTGATGACTGTTATTACTGTGACTGCAATATGGATGAAGACGAATACCGCCGTATAGCAGAACGCGGTAATAAGGGCTGCCCCTATTACCGCGACGGTGATGAATATAAGACTGTCAGACACCAGCTCTGATCAGAGGATGAAATCCTTCAGGTTCTGAAGGAAAGACTTGCCTTCCATGCCTTCTAATATCTTCTTATCCTCTTCGTCAGTTATCAGTGAACCGACGATATCCTTAAGAGACGACTGAGTATTGCTCTGCCCGGCAGGAACCTGGGCAGGAACGGAATTGCCTGAAGGAATCGCTGCAGACGGAACACTGTATTCGGATCTGGTAGTTCCGCCCGGATAGCTTGAGTCAACTCCTGACTTCGCTCCTGCCGCGACGAAATTGCTGTTGGCTGCGGATACAGAACTCATCATTGCGGGAGCAATATTGCTGAGTACTGTTCTGGTCTGATTGAAATCAAGACCGGATGCTTTGCATATCTCGTTTATGAAATCAGTTTTTGTTCCACCAAGGATCTTGGATATGATCTTATCTCCGTCAACAAGATCAGCTCCGGCAAGCTGCGACCTCATTGAGCCGGAATTAGTGTGTTGCGATAAAGCACCGAGGAGAGACTGTGCCCCTTCCTCCGTAGAAGCGTTCTCCGTCATCGTACCGAGCAGTCCGGGGATAGCAGCATTTATTGCGCTCTTAATTTGCTTTGGTGTTCCGCCTGACCTCCCGGTAAGTGCACTCAAAGAATCAAGTGAAGTCATGCTCTCGGTTAATACTTTGACCAAATCCATATTGCTTTCTCCTTTACGAAAAGATATTTTGATTGTAACACAACAGTTTTTATTTGTTAAAATAGTAAACATGTACAGGTCCGGGGGATAATAACATGATAGATTTCTATAACGCTTTTATTTCATATAAGCATGCTCCGCTCGATTCCAAGGTTGCAGAGGATGTACAGAGGAGCCTTGAACATTTCAGTATACCTTCTGCCATAAGGAAGAAGACGGGCAGGAAGAAGATTGAACGTATATTCAGGGATAAAGATGAACTTCCTATAACCAGCGACCTTACGGAGACCATTTCCAATGCGTTGGAGAAGGCGGAATACCTTATTGTTATCTGTTCCCCGAACACGAAGCAGTCAATGTGGGTCAAGAGAGAGATCCAGTTTTTCCTTAAGAATCATACAAAGAATCAGATATTGACAGTTCTGGCCGGCGGAGAACCTCAGGATGTCATTCCGGAGGAACTCAAGAATGAGGAGAGAATGGTCGAGAATGAACTCGGAGCCAGATACTCCGTAAAAGTTCCGATAGAGCCTCTGTCATGTGATTACAGAATGCCGTTCAAGCGTGCACACAAAGAAGAGCTTCCACGTCTGGCGGCAGCCCTCATAGGATGTTCCTATGATGAGCTGGTGAGAAGACAACGTCAGTACAGGATGAGAAGGATGGGGATCCTGTTCAGTGCAATTCTTGCGGTGATACTTGCTTTCGGCGGGTATATGATGTACAGCAAGATAAGACTGGACAGAAGCTACAAAGAGACGCTCATGAGCCAGTCGCGTTATCTGGCCAATGAATCGATCCGCCTCTTCGACAAAGAAGAGAGGATCAGTGCGCTGCAGCTTGCGCTTGCGTCTCTGCCGGCTTCAGATGACGATGACCGTCCGGTGATACCCGAATCGATCAAGGCGCTTACCGTGGCAACTCTTGCATACAAACAGCTCGACGGCGCCGGGATAGACTCTGTCTGGGATTATCAGATGCAGAATGAGGTTGCGGACTTTGTATTGTCTGCTGACCGCAAATACCTTGCAGGAAGAGACAAAGTCAATAACATAATCGTGTGGAGAGTGGAAGACCATCAGCAGGTCATGAACGGAATGGAGAACGACATAACGGATATGGCTTTCCTTGGCGACAACAGCCTTATGGTTCTCGGCACGAAGAACGCCACGGTGTACAGTATTCCCGACGGCAGCAAGAAATGGTCATATGACACGGGCGTAAACAGGTTTTCCACGGATGTGAACATAATTGAGATGCCTGACGGATCTGTAATGCTGTCAGTGGCAAACAGTGATACGCTCGGAGATGATCTGTATATTTTTGATCCCGGTACAGGCGATATAAAGGATGTTATCAATTATGATGAAGGATCTATTGTCGGTCCGAGGTTTTACAAGCATATTATTTCTCCTGACGGAAGCAAGTTAGCGGCAACCGTATATGACCCCGACGGGAACGGTTACAAAGCCGGTCTGTTTGACCTGAAGACAAAGAAATGGACGTACACTGAAGTGCTTCCGAACCGTATTGCAGACATGGCATGGGCGGATAATGATCATATCGTTACCGCATCGCCCGTGACCGACACCGGCACCTCCATGATCTACAGCGGCAGGACCATACTGATGGAGGATCATAATACCATCACGTGTTATGATGCTTCATCACTTGCCAAATGCTGGGAACATGATATGACGAGCACCGGTGTAATGGTGAACAGCAGTTTCCTTCCTCTTCCGGGCCAAAATGCAGTTTCTTACTACCATGCCGATACTGCGGTGATACTGAATATCAGCACAGGGGCGGTTATCCATGAGGGACATGTTTACTCTCCGATAATCGATTCCAGCGACGTAGACGGAAACGGTGTCCCGATATACATCACAAGGGGTGGCGGTCTTGCCACGCCTCTGTCAACGGCAACTGACGCATATGCATACCTTGATGAGTTTGCGGAGAATATTACAAAGGCCGAGGTCGGAGGAGGTGTGTATATTACCGTTAAGGAAGGCCACAGGATCTTATTCTATAATACCGGAGTCTGTGACGATGAGTGGCAGCCCTTCGATGATCAGAACGGCTTCACATTGTTCCCTGAGGAATACAAGATCAACGGCAGCACTTTGGCCATCCTTCAGGAGAACGGGAGTGAAACTGACCTGCTGATCTATGATATCGGCAAATGCGAGTACATCAAGACCATACCGGTCTTTGCGGAAAATGACATACTGGATTCATCTTCAGTCGCCGGCATTGACGGTAATAACGTGTATGTTGTCAGAACACACGAACATGAGCTTCATCTGTATACAGTAAGTATCGACAGCGGATCCGTTGATGACAAGGTGCTGATGTCGGGTAACTCCTATTATGATGTTCAGCTGTCCGCCCGGTACGCCAATAATAATCTAGCTTATGTGGATGACGGTGACGGCAAGGTAAGCATAAGCCTTTATAACATCACTGATGAGCGTAAGCATTCATGCGAGCTTGACTTTAAGCCGTCCAATGACTGCGAGCTGTTCTATCTGCCGGCTTCCGGTCTGATCTATCTGAATGACAAAACGGGATACTATGTGATCAACATTGAAGGTGAGACCGTTAAGCCTCTTGATTATGAACACGATGATGCCAATCCGCCGTGCGTTGTTGAGAACGGAGACGGCACGCGTATTGCTTTCGGGAAGCTGAACAGTGTTTATATCATGAACAGTCAGGGAGAGACTGTAAAGACTTTACCGGGCAGCGGAATGAATGTTATCAGCATGGCTTTCCATAAGTTCAAGGATAAGGATTACGAGACGCTCGTAGTTTATTATGATAACGGCAAGATATTCCGCTACAATGCTGATACCGGTGATATCGAAGGCAGCTCCGAGACAACTATCTATACGAATGTTGCAGCCAAAGCGAATATGGAATTCGATGATGAAGCAGGACTTCTCTACATTACAAGGAGCGGTTCATTGTCAATGGTTGAGACTGACAGATGGATCGAATATGCTTTCATAGAGAGCTGTCTCGGATATGCAAAAGAATCAGACAGGTTCATTACGATGTCTTACGAATCCGAGGAGAAGTACAAGATGGGTTACTTCAAGCACTACACTTTGGAAGATCTCAAAGCGAAGGCAGCGAAGATCCTTCAGGGAGAAGAGATGTCTGAAGAGATGAAGAGGCAGTACGGGCTTAGTTGATCCTCTTGTAGAGAGAGTCGAACAGCCTTCCCTTGATTATATAGATGTCGTGCGGATCATCATCCCTGACGGCTATATAGTCACCGATATTGCCTGAATAGTATTTCTCATCATCCCATGCGGTGAAGAGCTTAACAGCGTGACCAAGCGGCTTGGCATAGATTCTGGCTGTCCCCGGCGGACTGATAACTGTCTTTGCATAAGGCATAACGGGCTTGATCTCACCTGTTGCAGTATTCCTTATTGAAGGTTCATATTCGAACTCGCGTGAGAACTGGAACCCCGTGAAAGTATAACTGTTCATCAGTTTCTGCTCGGTGATCGGGTAGATCTCTCCCTCGATACCGATCATGAGATAGGTATCATCTTTGACCGCAACATTGACGTCACCTTCAAGTGTCCTGACTTCAACGATCGAACCTGCAGGGAAGACATCGCCTAATCTTACAGTACCGAGTCTTTGTTCAAGTTTTGTGTAGAGGTGCATGTCGGAAGTATCAAGCGTTGTCGTCTTGGCGTAGAGGACCTCATAAGTATCATAATAATTGCGCAACCTGAAAGACAAAACGTCCGAAGCAGACTGATTAATGAGTTCCGGCCTGATCGAACCGCCGGCCTTGAATACATGGCCTCCTCCGCCGCCGATACCTTCTGCAAGGAATGCGGCAAGCTCATTGGCATGAACTTCCTTGACGCATGATCTTACGGAGAATTTGATCTCGCTCGGGCTCTCATAATATGCCAGGCAGACATCTACTCCGGCAGTCTCCATGGCAAAATCACTTATGACTCCGAGAATGTTCGGATCGCACGGTTCGGATCTTATTATGAGATATCTGTTGTCCTCATGGTATTCGAATTCGAGGATTGCTTTGCCGGTGATCTCCAGCTCTCTTAAGGATATATTTGAATTGCTCATCTCGGTGATGAGGCTCTTGTTGATCTGAAGGTATTCGACCATATCGCGGTCAAGCGGGTGAGAAATCTCGGAGAACCGGTTAGTATCAGTATAAAGCCCGTAATATAAAGCTGTAGCCAGCTTCCTGTCGGCATTCACATCCATCCCCTCATTTCTTATCATATCCCATACGACGGTGGCACAGCTTCCGACTCCGCTCCTGACTTCAGCCATGGCAGGAAGGTGTCCCATTACCTTGTGATGATCGATCACGGCGTAGTTATCAGCCTTTGTGGGGGTGACATTACGCTCGCCCTGCTGACAGTCACAGGTTATTAGAAGTGACGGGACCCTGTCATAAGCAGGGCAATACTTTACGGGTATCTCGAGCTTCTCTATCATGATCTTCAGATTGCTCTTTGTTACCTCGTTGATCCCCCGGTAGATGAATTCAGGGCTCTTGCCGGAGTTGACAAGGTATTTGTATATTGCATATCCTGACGAAAGCGCGTCCGCATCGGGATTGTCATGGCATTGGATAACTATGTCGTCAAATGTAAGCAGATCGGATAATCTCATATGTCAGCCTCCGGTGTTTTGTTTATTTTAGCATAAAGAGGGGAGTGTGTTGTGTTTTGTTTTGAAGCTGTCTCATTTATAATAGTAGAGAATCGATATGCCGGAGGTTTTTATGACAACAAAGAGAACAGGGATATGTGTTCTGTGCGCCGTTTTGTCGGCGACATGCCTGCTTACTTCATGCAAGCAGATCACATCTGACGGAAGCGGAGTCACGATAGATATGGAAGGACCGCAGTCTCCCGGAGGCGACGGGTTTGCTCCGAACGGTTCACCGGATCAGGACATGGATACCATAGGAGACTGGGAAGTACCTGAAGAAATCGCCGCAACTGAAGAAGACAGGCTGATCTTTGATTCTGCCGTCGCAGAGCATCCTGACAAGAAATATGAGCTTCTGGGCTCTGTCGCCACAAGGTCAAATAAAGGACTTGATCATTGTTATCTGTGCAGGACGCAGGGAACATATAAGCTTGTATGTGTTAACGAGAGCTATCAGGATGCCGTAACTTATACCGGTGATTCCGATCTTGAATGGCCCGGCAAAGGAGCGGCGGATGCACCCGGTTCGTGGTCTGCCGCGGAGAGCACATCCGTCACGGACGGCATAATCTCTGTAATAGATAAAGTGAACGGATCGGCAGAAGAATTATATACTCCCGTAATCTATCTGGGATCTCAGACTGTAAACGGAACAAATCATGCCGTGATCTGCCTGGCAGAACCGCGGGATCCGGTCAGCCCAGCTATTAACTATAAGTTGAGACTAGTCAATGTATACGAAGGTGCTGACGGTTCGGTCAGCATCAATGAGATCAAAGATCTTGATATGAATCTGTATTTCCCTGCAACATAACCGCATTCCCGGTTGTATTAATGGTATAAAACATTCCGGAGGTAAATGAAATGAAGATCAAACCCGAGAAGAATTACAGAAAACCGCTGTATGCCGTCGGCCTTGCAGCAGTAATGATGACGGCATCGCTCACGGCTTGTACAGACACGCCGGCAGATCTTGAAGGTGAAGCGACCTGCATCGAGACGTCTGAGACATCCGGTACAGAGGATATCGTTGAACTTGACGGCGATGTTGCTGTAGTGGATCCCGGCTAATGAATCTGACACTTCATTTGACTGACAACTGCAATATGGATTGCAGTTACTGCATACGGGAGAAATGCCCCCGGGACATGTCTGAAGAGGTACTTTATAAGGCTTGCGATCTCGCCTTCTCAAGAGGGAGGAGGGCAGGTCTTTGTTTCTTCGGAGGTGAGCCGCTTCTCAGGAAGGAACTTATATATAAGGCTCTGGATTATTGTGAGGTGAAGTCTGCTGACACGGGCATGCTTTTTGACTGCAAGATGACAACTAACGGTTCGCTCCTCGATGAGGAATTCCTTCTGAGGGCACGGAAAGCAAAGATGGTGATCGGGCTTTCATTCGACGGCAAGGCGCAGGATGTATGCAGGCGATTTGCGGATAAAGGAAGAAGTCCGACTTCCGGTATTGTGAGGGAGAAGGCGGAATTGCTTCTCAGGCATATGCCGGATTCCGTCGCGATGGCTACGATCGCACCGCAGGCCGTGCCGTATTATTCCGAGTCCGTAAAGTATCTTCATGATATCGGATTCAGGCGGATATCCATAGTTATAGCCTATGGTCATAAGGTTCATTGGACCGATGGCGATCTGGAACTGCTCAGAGAAGAACTTAATAAAACTTCCGCGTATATTAAGGAGCTTTTTGTTCAGGGAGATATGTTCAGGGTATCCCCGATAGATTCCAAGATCTCAGAGTGCATCAGCTGCAGGAATCCCGCCCACAAGTGCCACCTTGGCGTCAGGCAAATGCCGGTGACACCGGCCGGTGATCTCTATCCGTGTACATCTTTCATCGGGGATAAGGACTATCTGCTGGGCAATGTATATGAAGGTGTCAATGATAAGAAGGTGTCAGAGATAGCCGTGAGGTCATCTGTTCCCGAATCGTGCAGGGAATGTGATCTGGTTAACAGATGCACTAACTCATGCGGATGTTCCAACAGGATGAACACGGGAGACGAGAACCGTGTCTCACCTCTGCAGTGCACATATGAGAGGATGCTGATAGAAGTATCAGACAGGCTCGGGGAAGAACTTTACGCAATTGATCCGGGAGCTTTCAAACACAAGTATATTTGACTTTACACCTGCTTGAAATGATGTATAATATGCATGCTTTTGCAACAAATACAAGAAAGGGAGAAGTAGAAATGAAGAGGAAGAAGATTATTGCTGTCCTTCTGGCATTCTGTATGGTCCTGTCTATCGCTGCCTGCAACAAGAGCAGTAAGCGTTCTGATGACGACGATGATGAAGAGATAGAAGAGACAGAAGATGATGAGACATCTGATACATCTGAGACATCAGAATCAACGGAGAAGACAGAGAGGACAGAGAAGACTGAGGCTACAACTGAGTCGACAACTGCTGATACAGCGGCAACATCTGCACAGCGTGCGGAGTTTGTCGGCAAGGTCGTTGATTTCGATGATATGCACTTCTTTGTAAACGGTAAGAAGTACACACTCGGTCAGGTTACACTTCAGGAGATGATCGATGACGGTGTTCCTTTCGATGAGAGTGATCTGAAGTATAAGGATGAGATGCTCAAGAAGAACTCTCAGTCATTCAACGGGTTCGGTATCACACTTGACAAGTTCTGGAGCGCTCAGGTATATGTCATGAACCTGTCAGATTCAGAGAAGCCCATGAAGGATTGTACTGTATACAGGATCTATCTGCCGAGTCTTGATTCCGGTTATCAGAACGGTGCGAACCTGAGTTTTGATTTCCCTCTTGATATCACCATGGCTGAGCTTGAGGCAACAGCAGGTAAGCCTGAGGACGGTGTACAGCACTATGACGGAGATAACGGATACTACACAGATACTTACACATACAAGAAAAAGTCTGAGCAGTATCTCGGTTCCAAGGAATTCGAATTCGAGTTCAAGAAGGGCGTTATCTACAAGATCGCTCTGGATTACATTCCGTAATCTGCACGTATCGTGAATAAATGAAGAGGAACGGGCCGGTACCGTTCCTCTTTTTATTCACGGGATAAGTGTGATCGTGCAGATTCTGTGAAGAACCGGAAAGCATGTCCTAATAACTATCTGACGTTATCACGATCTGAAGGATAGAGAATATAGCCGTTGGTGATCGTGCGATCTCCGTCATAGCCTAATTCCTTTATCATTGGAATAAGGTCAGTATAGTACGATTCCACATAAATAGCATCCGGCCGCATTTCCGGGAAGATCCCGTAGTATTCCGCAAGGTTCTTGACAGTGTATTCATCGATTACCGGAAGCCAGCAGGTGTATGAGCCGATCTGTTTGCCGGTATCAAGATACATCCAGAGTTCAGGAGAGACAATAAGTACTCTGTCAATATCATCGCTTCTCAGTGCCTCTGTATCAAGCATCATCAGGTCATAGTAGAATACTCTGTTGCTGCTCAGATGAAGGCCTTTGACGGACCCGTGGTCGATGATCTGATCCATGTGTTTGATATCCGTCTCGGCGAAAGTGAATGTTATTCTGAAATACAGCTGAATTGAGAACTGTAATAACGCCACGGAGACAAGCGCGATTATTACGGGCCTTGTATCGAATCTGTCCCTGACGAATCCGGCAGCTATCACGGCTGATGCCACAGTCATAACTGTAGCCGCAGATGATATGGAAGAGAATCCGAGATTGGACGAGAAGTGGATGCATAGAGTATAAAGAAGGCCGGGAATCCAGAATGAACGGAACAGCTTGCCGGTGGTCTCATCTCTGTTATGGACCGAACAGTACAGTCCGAGAAGACAGGGAGCGAACATGAAATAATTGATAAAGCAGTTGCTGATCAAATATACTGCCTGCAGAATTAAGATAAGGACACATGTTGCTGCAAATCCTATGCGTATCATCCTCTCATCCTTCCTGACCACAGTGTATATCAATATAACCGAGAAGATGAATAACACGGGTATTACCGCAACGGAAGACAATCCCAGAGATGTGAAGTAAGTAACGATCTTGTCAGTAAATACGATAGGATGCTCTCTGTCGCCTGCCAGGTATGGAAGGAATCTTAATACATCTCCCAAAGATGAACGGCAGGTGTAATAGATAATGAAGATTACCGCACATACGGAAATGCCTGCTGTTGCCCATCCGAGCTTGCCGAGTTCGATTCTTCTGCGGAACAGCATATTCACCAGAACGGCAACGTATCCGGCGGCAAGGAAAGGACAGCATGTTACGGCTATGGCATACAGGAATCCTGCAAGTATATACTGAAGCCTCAGGTGATTTTTTGCAGTTATGAATATGACAGATGAGGCCGTGAGTGTCATAAGGCATATGGTGTTGTAATACAGGGCCATCTCGCCGTAGGGAACATATATCAGCAATATGAGCGAGGCTGCTGCGGCACCGGAAAAGCTTATCTTGTGCAGTCTTATAAAAAGGAACAGGGATGACGCCATCCAGCAGACTGTGAACAGGTAGCGGAATGCCAGATATATCCCCGTGACACCTCCGTTTATCTTAAGAAATGACCATATCGGGAAATGAAGCCATAAATAGCTTATCTGCGTAGGATTCCATTCATGCAGAACAGGTATATCACCGGTAATGAATCTGAAAGGGATAACAATATACATAGCTTCATCAGCAGGAAAACCGTAACTGCATTTCCAGAACAGCAGCATACCGATCGCGGCGAATACCGCAAAGAATATGATGTATGGTATTTTTTTGTTACGATCTGTCAGCATGTTTAGTTGTTCAATCCGGAATAATAATACTCAGATTATACATTATCGCTGCCAAAGATGAGACACCTAAAGCCGTTGTAATGACAATAATTGGCGAAAAAATGCAATTATTTGACAATAAATACCTTATCAATTACCACTTTATCTGATAAAATTCTTAACAGTTTTTTATAATAAAGAGGTGAAGAGATATGAAGATCAGCTTTTCGACACTGGCATGCCCTGATTTCTCATGGCAGGACATCTATTCCATGGCAAAGGACTTCGGTTTTGACGGGATCGAGATCAGAGGTCTTGGCAAGGACATATTCTCTGTTAAGGCTCCGCCGTTCAGAGATGAGAATATCAATTCTACAGTTGAGAAGCTAAAGAAGCTAAAGCTTGAGATATCTTGCCTGTCGTCAGGCGTCGTCCTTAACGATCCTGCCAATGAGGCAGAGGCCATAAATGAAATAACCGCATATGCAAAGCTTGCCAACAAAGTCGGTGCAAGCTATATAAGAGTACTTGGTGACCGCAACCCTCAGCCCGAGAAGGAAGTTGACGATAATACTGTCATCAGCATAATGAAGAAGCTCGTACCGGTTGCAGAAGAGAACAATGTAACATTGTTACTCGAGACCAACGGCGTTTACTGCGACACAAAGAGACTAAAGAGAGTCATCGATGCCATCGGCAGCCGCAAGGTTGCAGCCCTCTGGGATATGCATCATCCCTACAGATTTGCAGGGGAGAAGCCGGCTGATACTGTTGCCAATCTCGGCGAGCTTATAAAGTACACGCATGTTAAGGACAGCGTGATGAGCGACGGAAAGGTGGTTTACAAGATGATGGGTTCCGGTGACATGCCCATCAAAGAGTGTTTCGCGGCGCTTGATTCAATAAATTATCAGGGATATGTAACGCTGGAGTGGGTATACAGATGGTCGCGTGACATGCTCGATGCCAATATCGTCGTTCCCCAGTTCGCAAGCTACATGGAGACATATAAGCCTAAGCAGAAGACTGAGCTTCAGGTCGACAAGAGAGGAACAGGCTATTATCCCTGGCCCAAAGAGACCTTGATCGATCTGACATTCCCGGATGTCCTCGATAAGATATGCGAGCTTTTCCCGAATCAGTACGCATTCAGATATACTGAGCTCGACTACACGAGAACATATCCCGAATTCAGGGATGATGTTGATAATCTTGCGAGAGCTTTCCTTGCAATGGGCTGCAAGAAAGGCGATCACATCGCTATCTGGGCAACCAATGTTCCCCAGTGGTACCTGACATTCTGGGCAGCAACAAAGATCGGCTGTGTCCTCGTAACCGTAAATACGGCATATAAGATCCACGAGATCGAGTATCTTCTGAGGCAATCTGACACGAGCACACTTGTTATGATTGACAAGTACAAGGACTGTGACTATCTCCAGATAATTAACGAGATCTGCCCTGAACTTGCTTCTTCAGAACCCGGTAAGCTCGAGGCTGAGAGACTTCCCGTTCTCAAGAATGTCATCACGTGCGAATCAAGAGTTCCCGGATGCTTCCACTGGGATGACCTTCCCGCGCTTGCCGAGACTGTTCATTACAGCGAGGTTGAGAAGATCCGCCGTACAGTTGACAAGCATGATGTCTGCAATATGCAGTACACATCCGGAACAACGGGATTCCCCAAGGGCGTTATGCTTACTCATTATAATGTTGTCAATAACGGTAAGGCCATAGGCGACTGCATGGATCTGTCCAACTTCGACAGGATGATGATACAGGTGCCCATGTTCCATTGTTTCGGTATGGTGCTCGCCATGACGGCTTCCGTTACACATGCTGTTACGATGTCCCCGATTACAGCCTTCTCACCTCGAAAAGGGCTCAACTGCATCAACCAGGAGAAGATCACATGCTTCCACGGCGTGCCTACGATGTTCATAGCAATGCTGGGTCACGAGAACTTCCCCAAGACTGATTTCTCACACATGAGAACTGGTATCATGGCAGGTTCTCCTTGCCCCATCAAGACGATGGAGGAAGTTATCGAGAAGATGCACATGCCTGAGATCGTAATCACTTACGGTCAGACGGAGGCATCTCCCGCAACGACGATGAGCAAGACTACTGACACGATCGAGCAGAGAGTAAATACCGTAGGCCCCTCTATCTTCGGCGTTGAGACCAAGATCGTTGATCCTGAGACAGGTGAGGAGTGCCCCGACGGTGTTCCCGGCGAATTTTGTGCACGCGGATACAATATCATGAAGGGCTACTACAAGATGCCCGAGGCGACAGCTGCAGCGATCGACGAAGAAGGATGGCTGCATTCCGGAGACCTTGCCATGAGACGCCCCGAAGACGGTTATTATAAGATCACGGGCCGTATCAAGGACATGATCATCAGAGGCGGCGAGAATATCTATCCGAAGGAGATAGAGGATTTCCTCTATACACATCCCAAGATCCAGGATGTTCAGGTAATCGGAGTTCCCGATGCTGACTACGGTGAAGAGATACTTGCTGCCGTTGTCCTCAAGCCCGGTGAGGAATCATCTGAAGAAGAGATCAAGGAATACGTCAGAACTCATATGGCTAAGCATAAGATCCCGAGATATGTCGACTTTGTTGACGGATTCCCGATGAATGCCGCAGGTAAGATCCTGAAGTACAAGATGCGTCAGGAGGCTACTGAGAGACATAATCTTGGCGATGCGAGCAAGATAGTGACGGCATAAGGTACGCTCATGACTTTTTTCTGAAACCGGTCCTCGATGTGCACCGGTGATGCCTGTAAACCGCAAGTGCCGTTGTGCACACCTGCGGTAAGGTTTCAGAAAAAAGTCATTCGCTTTCACGGGGACGTTGAGTTTTGACGTTGAGTTTTACAACATCTTAACGATCACCCGGTCTGTTTAGTGTTATCATTAACGTATATAAGCGTATATACGAGGTAATTGTTATGCTGGATTATGATGTGATAATAATCGGCGCCGGGCCCGGAGGTATTTTCTCGGCGTATGAGTTAGTTAATAAGGCTCCCGGCACCAGAGTCGCAGTCTTTGAGGCCGGAAAGTCTCTTGAAGAGCGCAAATGTCCTATCGACGGAGTCAAGGTCAAGTCATGCATCAACTGCAAATCCTGTGCCGTAATGCGCGGGTTTGGCGGTGCCGGTGCCTTCTCAGACGGCAAATACAACATTACTAATGATTTCGGCGGTACATTGTATGAGCATATCGGCAAGGAGTGTGCACTTGAACTGATGAACTATGTTGACGGGATCAACATGGCCAACGGCGGTGAGGGAACTAAGTTATACACTACGGCCGGGACAAGGTTCAAGAAGATATGTCTTGAGAACAAGCTTCATCTTCTTGATGCGTCAGTAAGGCATCTGGGTACTGATAAGAATTATGAAGTCCTTGGCAATATTTTTGATCTTCTGAAGGATAAAGTTGATTTCTTTTTCAACACTAGTGTTGACGGCGTGGAAGTGACGGACGGAGGTTATAAAGTCACTGCAGGTGATAAGGCGCTTACGTGCAGATACTGCATCATTTCGGTGGGCAGATCAGGCAGCAAGTGGATCGAGAGAGTGTGCAGGGAACTTGATATTGAGACCTTTTCCAACCGTGTGGACATCGGTGTCAGAGTGGAGCTTCCGGCTGTGGTTTTCTCGCATCTTACATCAGAATTGTACGAGTCGAAGATCGTATACAGAACAGAGAAGTTCGAGGACCGTGTAAGGACATTCTGCATGAATCCGAACGGATATGTGGTAAATGAGAATACTAACGGGATCGTGACAGTTAACGGACACAGTTTTGATTCGCCGGAACTGCAGTCAGAGAACACTAATTTCGCATTGCTGGTTGCCAAGCATTTCTCAGTGCCGTTCAAGGACAGCAACGGATACGGCGAATCCATTGCGAGACTGTCCAATATGCTCGGCGGAGGTGTCATCGTGCAGAGATTCGGTGACCTGATGAGAGGCAGAAGGACGAACACATCAAGACTTGAGGAATGTACGGTAAGGCCGACGCTTCAGGCGACACCGGGAGATCTCAGTCTGGTGCTGCCCAAGCGTATCCTCGACGGGATAATCGAGATGATCTATGCGCTTGATAAGATCGCTCCCGGAACGGCAAATGATGACACATTGCTGTATGGTGTGGAAGTTAAGTTCTACAATATGGAAGTTGCCATAGATGAGAATCTCGAGACGAAGTACAAGGGTCTTTATGTAATCGGAGACGGGTCTGGCGTTACACATTCTCTGTCTCATGCTTCGGCGAGCGGAGTTTATGTTGCAAGGAAGATAGCAGAAGAACTGTAAGACATGACAGTAATGGAGAGGATAAGATGTCCTTTAAGAAAATAAAGGTCTGAACGGCAAAGTCGACAGGTAACGGCTTTTCTTGACACTTCCATAACTATCCTTGTATACTTTTCCCGTTATGATTAGGAGGAGTGTATCTGGATATGGACAGTTTCCTTGAATATATTGCGGAGATAAACGGTTCCGTTAACGGATTTGTGTGGGGTCTTCCCATGTTGATACTTCTGGTAGGCACAGGAATTCTGATGACATTCCTGACCAAATGGTTCCAGATAAGTCACCTCAGGCATTGGATCAAGAATACTGTCGGAGGAATATTCAAGGACAAGCATGTCACCGCCCATACTGATAAAAGTGACAAGCAGATTTCGCAGTTCCAGAGCCTTTGTACGGCTCTTGCCGCGACTATCGGTACGGGTAATATCGCCGGCGTTGCTGCAGCTATTGCAACAGGCGGTCCCGGTGCGATCTTCTGGATGTGGATAGTTGCTTTCTTCGGCATGATGACAAACTTCTCGGAGAACGTTCTGGGAATCTATTACAGACGCCGCAATATTCACAACGAGTGGTGCGGAGGAGCTATGTACTATCTGAGAGACGGGCTGGGTTCCAGGAAGGGATTCAAGCAAATAGGTGCAGTGCTCGCCGTACTATTCTCGGTATTCTGCGTTATTGCATCATTCGGAATCGGCAACATGAGCCAGATCAACTCGATCGCGACAAATATCGAATCTGCATTTACTATTCCGCCCTACATTACGGGAGCGATCCTTATGGTAATCGCAGCTCTTGTAATCCTCGGAGGACTCAAGAGGATCGCGACGGTCACGGAGACACTGGTTCCTTTCATGGCGGTGGCATATGTGATCGGTGCACTTATAATATTCATATCTAATTTTGACAAGGCAGGTGCCGTATTTGAATCAATATTCAAAGGCGCCTTCGGACTGAAGGCTGCAGGCGGCGGAATTGTGGGATCAGGTGTTGCACTGGCTGTACAGTGGGGTATGAAGAGAGGTGTTTTCTCCAATGAAGCGGGCCTGGGTTCATCCGTAATGGTCCACTCCGCATCCAATGTCAGAGAACCCGTTGTTCAGGGAATGTGGGGTATCTTCGAAGTTTTTGCCGATACGCTGATCGTCTGTACGCTGACTGCATTTGCAGTTCTGTCATCGGGTCTCGTAGACCTTGAGACAGGTAAGGTCCTGTCTGATAAGTCATCTACGGCACTTGTTGCCGAGGCTTTCTCCACAAGATTCGGTTCGGCAGGAACGGCATTTATCGCCATTGCCATACTGTTTTTTGCATTCTCCACGGTTCTCGGATGGAGCCAGTACGGATCCAAGGGATTCGAATACCTTTTCGGAACAAGATCGGTGAAATTCTATCAGAGTATCTTTATCGTTTTCATAATCTTCGGCGCCACTATGAGCCTTGAACTTGCATGGAATCTGTCGGATACATTTAACGGCCTTATGGCTATCCCGAACCTTATCGGTGTTCTTGCACTGTCAGGTACCGTCATGAAGATCACCAAGAACTATGTTGACAGGAAGATCAAAGGAAAGGATGTCAAGCCGATGCTGTCGGCACTGGATGATATACAGGAGATCCATGAGAAGGAGATCATGTCCCGGTAATGGCATTATCAGATGATGACAAACGCATCTGCACACTAAGTAAAGAGAATCCATACAGAGCCGTGATAAAACTTGGAGTGCCGCTTATTGCCGGCATGTTTATCATGGTCCTTTATAATCTTGTTGATACATTCTTTATCGGCATGACGGGCGATGATTATCAGCTGGCGGCGGTCAACCTGGCGTATCCAGTAATGATGGTCACGGTCGCAGTATCCAATATGGTAGGGACCGGTGCTTCGTCACTGATCGGCAGAAGCATAGGTGCCGGGAAGAAGGAACTGGCTGACCGCACTGCAACGGCCGGTATGGTTCTGACCCTGGTCAACAGCCTTATACTTACTTTGGCGGGACTTGCCCTTATAGATCTTATAGTTAAGGGATTGGGCGCCGGTGACAACACATTCGGATACACCAAGCAATACGTTGCCGTCATACTGACGGGTACGGTCTTTACCATGGGTAACTACACGCTTGGACAGCTTCTGAGGAGTGAAGGCTCCGTTAAGTACTCGATCGCCGGAATGATCACGGGAACGGCAGTGAACATCATTCTTGATCCGGTATTCATATTCACGTTGGATCTGGAAGTTAAGGGTGCCGCGGCTGCAACGGTCATCGGCAATGCTTCAGGCATGCTGATATCCTTATATCTGTATGCCCGCCGAAAGACTATCCTGACTCCTTCCGTCAAGTATATCAGACCGGCAGCGGGTATACTCAGGGAGATCTTCTGGGTCGGAGTGCCCGCATCGCTGGAGACTCTTCTCACGTCGGTTGCTTATGTCGTCAATAATAATCTTGCCGTAGCTTATGGCGAGCTTACCGTAGCCGCAATGGGCGTTGCACAGAAGATAATGACAATAGGCAATTACATCTATCAGGGCTTTGCCGCCGGCGTACAGCCTCTCATGGGGTATAACTACGGTGCAGGGAACTATGCCAGAATGAAGGAATGCCTTAAGGCCGGTCTCATAGTCGTAACACTGACCGAGCTGTTCGTGATGCTCATATTTGCCTTGTTTGCTCCTCAGCTTATCGATATATTCTCTGATACGGATACCGTCATCGATACCGGTGCCCGCATTCTCAGGACGGTCATGTTCATCCTGCCCTGTGTCGGGGCCGTGTCAATGTGCAGAATGTCTTTCCAGGCAATGGGAAAGCCTGTGTACGCATTTGTAATAACGCTCATAAGACAGCTGTTCCTGTATGTACCGCTCCTGCTGATACTCGACAAAACATTCGGGTTAGGCGGAATGCTGTGGGCACAGCCCGTTACTGAATTGATAATGATGGTGTTGTCGGTCAGATTGCTGATTCACTGTATAAATTCAAGCGGCATTAAAGTATAATATCGCTTATGAAAAAGCTGAAGATAACAGATTACGTAATAATCTTTGTGATATTCGCGGTATTCATTTTTATCGCCGTATTTACATCGTCTCAGATAATCGATGCCAGGATAAGTCAGGCGGATGAAGTCGGTTCGCTGCGCCTTGAAGCCATCAAGAAGGAGCTTCAGGATACGCTCACGGATGCAGAGACATCTCTCGAGAAGATCGCTGAAGGTGCGCAGCTCCTCATCGATTCCAAGGTGCCGCTCGAGACGATCGACAGGTACATAAGAGAGCAGAAAGCCGAACAGATTTTAAGATCTGATGAAGTGAATTTCAACACGTATATTGCAGGGAAGGGATGGGAGATAATCCCTGATTTCGATAAGCCCGCTGACTACCATGCCACGGAGAGACTGTGGTATGTGGGGGCGATCGACAGTGCCGGCAAGATCTATGTTACAGAGCCATATATCGACAGTATGACGGGACAGATGTGCTACACGATGTCCAAGATGCTCGATGACAGGGAGACTGTCGTGGCAATGGACTTTACGCTTAGTGAAGTTCAGAATTCCATCGCCAAGATGATGGGAGGAAATGAGTACAAATCCCTCATTATCACGGGTGAGGGTCAGATTGTCGGATATTCCGATATGTCTGTTGTAGGAAGCAAGGTGAGCACAACACTGCCTCAGCTGAGCTATATGGTCAGCCGCGTAACATCATCAAAGCTTCATGACAGGTTTACCGAGAATATAGACGGGGAGAACTATACAGTATTCAGCCGTGAGACAAATAACGGCTGGTATATGATACTGATTATCGACGAGGATGTGCTCTACGGAGATACGTACAGAGAGATTGTATTCATAATCCTGATTTACGTTGTGCTCCTCGCGATTACTGTGTACTTCTACGTGTATAGTGCCAGGAAAAGGATGGCTGCAGAAGAAGCCCTGGAATCCAAGAATGAATTTCTTTCCGGAATATCGGAGGAACTTAAGGAACCTCTTAACAATATCATCAAGAAGAGTAATTCCGAAAGGATAAATAACAGCGTCGATATAAAGGAGGATATTTCCTCAATCAGAGAATCCGGTCTTGTTCTGTCGCAAAAGCTGGATAATCTCCTGTCGTATGCTTATATTGTCGCACAGGAGAAGAAGAGGCACGCAGGAAGCAAGAAAGGTGAGAAAGACATAGCGAAGACCATACGCAAGTCGCGCGTATTCATTGTCATCATCTTTGTTATTACGATCCTTCTTAATATAATCTCGAGTACTATCCTGGGCTACATGTACGGTACTTCAAGCATGATGCTCGATATGGATGTTTATTATACGAAGCTGATGGCATGGACGCTCGAGCAGCAGAATACGCTCAGCATGTTCACCAACGTAATAGAAGCCGATCCGGCGGTGCTGGGCAATTACGATAAATGCGTTAAGTGGCTTGACAATATCTCGTCCAATTATTCCGATATATCCGTATGCTACATGGCAAATCCGTACAGTGAGCATACAGTCATAATGAATAACGGCTGGCAGCCTGATTCCGACTGGCATGTTGAGGACAGACAGTGGTATAAGGATACCATCAAATCGGAAACAGGCTATAATATCTCAGCTCCTTATCTGGACGAACAGACAGGTTCTTACTGCATTACATTCTCGCGCGTTATCTACGGTGAGAATCAGGAGTTCCTTGGTGTGTTCGGCATCGATTTCTTCATGGATAAACTGATCAGTATATTCGGGGAGGGATATAAGGATAATGAATATGCGTTCATTGTCGACGCTAACGGTAATATCCTCAATCACCCGAACAAAGATTATGAGATGAATGCAAAGTCATCAGTCAATGTCGCCGACACCGAATACCGTGATATTGATGAAGTATTTGCACACATAGGCTTCAGGGACTACAACGGCAAGCTTTGCACGGGAGTAAAGCAGCATAACAGTTCCAACGGCTTTACAGTCTATATCATAAGCGAATGGTGGAATGTCTACGGTTACTATATTGCGTTCATGCTGTTCTCTGCCACGATGTTCCTGGTATGTATCATCATAGTATTGATCATGATCAACAGGATCATACACTGGCAGAATGACGTTAATGCCAAACTGGCTGAATCGGCCAAGAGTGCTGCAGCAGCGGGCAAGGCAAAGTCACAGTTCCTTGCGCAGATGAGTCATGAGATAAGAACGCCTATCAATGCCGTGATCGGTATGGATGAGATGATCCTGAGGAGCTGCAATGATCCTCAGATCAAGGAATATGCTGCCAATATCAACACGGCCGGCAAGACGCTGCTTGAACTGGTAAACGGAATCCTCGATTTCTCCAAGATCGAGGAAGGCCGTATGGAGATCGTGCCGGTCAAGTATTATACGGTGGCTCTGATAAGTGATCTTCACAGCCTTATCGCGGAGAAAGCGGAATCCAAGGGGCTGGAGCTCGTATTTGACATGGATCCCGAACTCCCTTCAAGTCTGTTCGGTGATGATGTAAGGATCAAGCAGATAATCCTTAATATTCTCACGAATGCCGTCAAATACACCCAGAAGGGAAGCATTGTATTTAAGATGACCGGTGCTGCAGTCAACGATGATGAATATGATCTACATGTCAGCGTAAAGGATACCGGTATCGGAATTAAGGAAGAGGATATGGATAAGCTCTTTACTTCTTTCCAGCGTCTGGACGTTGAGAAAAACAGGAACATAGAAGGTACCGGCCTCGGTGTATCGATCGTTCAGGGGCTTCTCGGCATGATGGACAGCAAGCTTCAGGTAGACAGTATATATGGTCAGGGATCAGAGTTCTACTTCAATGTCAATCAGAAGATAATAGACCGGACGCCGATAGGTGATTACTCCGCGAACAGCATCGTGCATGAGACAGAGGAAAGAGGATCTATTGTTGTGAATAATGCCGAGATACTGGTAGTCGATGACAATGATATGAATCTCAAGGTTGCATCAGGGCTTCTTAAGCTGTATGGAATAACTCCGGATCTTGCTGCGAGCGGTAAGGAAAGCATTAAGATGGCATCGGCCAAGAGATATGACCTGATATTCATGGATCATATGATGCCCGGTATGGACGGCGTGGAGGCTCTGAATGAGATGGTCAGACAGGAGCTTGTATATGATACGCCGGTAATCTGCCTCACGGCAAACGCCGTTGCCGGGATGCGCGAAATGTATATCCAGGTCGGCTTCAACGATTATCTCTCAAAGCCGATAGAAATGAAGGAACTGGAAGACATCCTTGTGAAATACCTGCCTGCTGATAAGGTAACCCGGACGGAAGGATCGTCTGCTTCTGTCCAAAAGAATAATGAATCATTACTGATCTCTGACAAGCCTCTTGATATCCTGTCTGCAGCAGGATTTGATACTGCTTCCGGTATCGAGTATTCTGCCGGCAGTGAAGAGTTCTATATTGATATGCTGAAGACTTTCGTGCAGGGGTATGAGGAGAAGTCAGAAGAGATAAAAAATGACTATGAGAAGGATGATATAGAGAATTACAGGATACATGTCCATGCTCTTAAGAGTACCGCCAAGATGATCGGTGCGAAGGCTCTCGCAGAAGAGGCGCTTGCGCAGGAGACGGCCGCTAAGGAGAACAGAACAGATGATATTAACAACGGCTTTATGCAATTGATGGAGTTGTACAAAGAGACAGTCGGAGTAATACGCAAAGCACTTCCGGAGGAATGATATGACAAAGATACTGGTTGTTGACGATGAAGAAATGATGAGAATGGTTACGAAGAAGATCCTGTCTTCCAAATATGAGGTGCTTACGGCATCCTCCGGTGCAGAAGCTCTGGAGATCTATGAGAAGGAGAGACCGTCTCTGGTACTGACCGATCTTCTCATGCCCGGGATGACAGGCTTTGAACTGTACGAGGAGCTCAGGAGACGGTACAATGCAAATATTCCGATAATGTATATGACGGCTGACGACGACGGTGAACTTGAAGGCAAGGGCTTCGACAAGGGCGCAGCTGACTTCATAAGGAAACCTTTCAGAGCAGACGTGCTCCTGCGGCGTATAGAGAACATCCTGTCGAATATTGAACAGATACAGGATCTCAGGGAAGAGGCAACTATCGATAAGCTAACGGGATTCCTTAATAAGGCAAGTGCAACGGCCGCGCTTACAGAATCGTGCCGTAATGATGTAGGTGTTCTGCTTATGATAGATCTCGACAGCTTCAAGCTTGTTAACGACCTTCACGGGCATGAGGCAGGGGATGAGATATTGATCAGATTCTCCAATGTTATCAGGCAGAATATGAGATCAGACGATATCATCGGAAGATTCGGCGGAGATGAATTCGTTGCATTCTGCCACAATGTTACTGATGAGAGTATCGTGGAAGGAATAAGCAAAAGGATCAATACGCAGTTGATCGAATCTGCCCGCGAGATATTGGGGGAAGATATGTCCATACCGCTGGGTGTATCTATCGGAGGCGTATTTGTTCCTGAGGAAGGTACTGATTTCACGGAAGTATTTACCAAAGCCGATAAGGCGCTTTATTATGTAAAGCAGAACGGCAAGCACGGATATTCGATATTCGGAGGACGCGTGACAAGGGAGGTTATCGAGGTCAAGAGAAGCGCTGAAGAGGACCTCAGGCAACTGTCCATGATAATGGAGGAGCGCAATACAGGTAATTGTGCATTCCGGTTAGGACAGGATGCTTTCAGCTATGTATATAAGTACATGATCAGGTATATACAGAGTTATCACGGAGTCGCATATAAGATACTCTTTACGATAAATCCCAAAGACAGTATGGTCGATGAGGCATTATTTGCTTCGGTGACACAGCAGTTCGGTGAGAGGCTCAACAGATCGCTCCGCAAAAGCGATATCATGATGCAGACCAATTCGAATCAGTTCTTCCTCTTGCTGCCGGAACTGGATGACAGGTATGTGAAAACTGTCGTCGACAGACTTAAGAATGAGTGGAACAAGATCGAGTTGTCCGGCATTGCGGATTTGTCATATGCGACCGAGATAATAAGTCCGGATGAGAATTCAGAAGACAGACGGTCGAGGTGAGATCCGGCTGACAGATTATCGATGATCGATGATTACAGAACCAAAAATTTACCTGATAATCGCAAAAAGTTACCGATGACGGTAACAGTTAACGGTAACTTTACCCGGAAACAAAGTATCGGTGCGTGTGCTAAACTCCTAATTACAGGATAATAGTTATTCCCACGAATTCCGTGATGAACCACCAAAAAGGCCGCTTCGAACGAAGCGGCCTTTGATTAATCACATGGATCGATCAGATCTCAGATCTCGTTAAAACCTTCTCTTGCTGCATATGTTGTGTGCAACAGCTCATGAGCCTTATGGCTGTTAGGTTCGCCGAGGTACTTCTCATAGAGCTCGATGATCTGAGGATTATTGTGTGACTGACGGAGTGTCTGTCTCTCATCTTCAGAGTACAGAGCCTTAGCTCTCTTCTCCTTGTATGTATCCATGATGTCATCAGACTCGTTAGGGAGGAAGCACTCTCTGACGTAAGGCTGACCGCCACCGTTGATACATCCGCCGGGACAACCCATGATCTCAATGAACTGATATTTGGACTTGCCTTCACGGATCTCATCAAGGAGAACCTTTGCAGACTTCATACCGGAAGCAATTGCGACATTAACTGTTGTTCCGTTGATGTCGATTGAAGCTTCGCGGATACCTGCATCATGACCGCGGACTGCAGTGAACTCGATAGGCTCGGATTCCTTGCCTGTGAGCTTGAAATAAACAGTTCTGAGAGCAGCTTCCATAACACCGCCTGTTACACCGAAGATAACGCCGGCACCTGTGTAGTCGCCCATGATATCCTGATCCCAATCCTCGTCAGGGAGTCTGTCGAAGAGGATACCGCCTCTCTTGATCATGCGTGCGAGCTCTCTTGTAGTGATAACAGCATCAACATCAGGAATACCGTTAACCTTCTCCTGCTCACGCTCCTTCTCAAACTTCTTAGCTGTACAAGGCATAACGGAAACAACAAAGATATCCTTGGGATCGATGCCGTTCTGCTCAGCCCAGTAAGACTTGATGATTGCACCCTGCATCTGGTGAGGTGACTTGCATGAGGACAGGTGAGGGAGGAGATCTCCGTAGTTGTACTCAGCATAGTTGACCCATCCCGGTGAGCAGGAAGTGATCATAGGAAGTGTTCCGCCGTTTGTAAGTCTTCCGAGAAGCTCTGTGCCTTCCTCCATGATAGTGAGGTCTGCACCGAAGTTAACATCGTAAACACGTGTGAAGCCGAGTCTTCTCATAGCAGCTGCCATCTTGCCTGTAACAGGTGTTCCGATAGGGAAGCCGAATTCTTCGCCAAGTGCTGCTCTTACAGCAGGAGCTGCCTGAGCGATAACTGTCTTGCCTGCTGCAAATGCAGCGTCGATCTTGTCGATCTCGGAGTGCTCCATAAGAGCGCCTGTAGGACATACGTTAACGCACTGACCGCACTGGATACAAGGTGAATCAGAGAATGATCTGTTCTCTGCAGGTGAAACGAATGTATTGAATCCTCTGTTCTCGAATCCGAGGATACCGAGACCGTGAGCATTCTTACATCTCTCGATACATCTGCCGCAAAGGATACACTTTGATGTGTCTCTTACAAGACCGGGAGCCAGTGTATCGATGTGAGTCTCTGAATGAACGCCCTGGAAAGCGCCTTCTCTTGCACCAGTAACATATGCAACGTGGAGAAGTTCGCACTTGCCGTTCTTGTCGCACTGCTGGCAGTTCATATTGTGGTTGGAGAGCAGAAGCTCGACGCTCTGTCTTCTGGCCTGTGTAGCTGCAGGGGAGGAGATCCTGATCTCCATGCCCTCTGATACAGGGTATACACAGGAAGCTACGAGACCTCTTGCGCCTGTTGCCTCAACGAGACATACACGGCATGATCCCTGATTGCACTCACCGTGATTGAATGCACAAAGTGAAGGGATCTCGTATCCGCACTTCTTAGCAGCCTCGAGGATAGTAAGCCCAGCCTCAACCTGATAGGAGATGCCTTCTATTTTAATATTTACCATCGCCATAGTAGTTACCTCCTTACCTTACTCTTTGGAAATTGCCTTAGGCCTACAGTTGCTCATACACAGACCGCACTTAACGCACTTGGAAGCGTCGATCTGGTAGGAAGCGAGCTTATGACCTTCTGCAATGTAATCTGTCTGAGTGATGCAGCTTGCAGGGCAGTTCCTTGCGCACATACCGCAGCCGATACACTTGTCCTTATCGATCTTGTACTGCATAAGGCTCTTGCATACGTGTGCGGGACACTTCTTGTCAACGATGTGAGCGATGTACTCATCTCTGAAATGCTTGAGTGTGGAATTGACAGGGTTGGATGCCGTCTGACCGAGAGCGCAAAGCGAATTTGTCTTGATAGTCTTGGACAGCTCTTCGAGTGTATCGAGGTCTTCCATTGTACCCTTGCCCTCTGTGATCTTTGTCAGAACTTCAAGGATCCTCTTTGTACCGATACGGCAGGGAGAACACTTACCGCATGACTCGTCACAGATGAATTCCATATAGAACTTTGCAACGTCAACCATACAGTTGTCTTCGTCCATAACGATAGCTCCGCCGGAACCCATCATGGAGCCCTTCTGTACGAGATTATCGAAATCGATAGGCTCATCGAGGAATTCCTCTGTCAGACATCCGCCTGAAGGACCGCCTGTCTGGATAGCCTTGAACTTCTTGCCGTTCGGGATTCCGCCGCCGATATCATAGATGAGCTCGCGGAGTGTCGTACCCATGGGGATCTCAACGAGACCTACGTTGTTAACCTTGCCGCCGAGAGCAAAAACCTTGGTTCCCTTACTCTTCTCTGTTCCGACAGATGCGAACTCAGCTGCACCTTCACGGAGGATGTAAGGAACACATGCAAGTGTCTCTACGTTGTTAACACATGTAGGCTTGCCCCACAGACCCTTGATTGCAGGGAAAGGAGGACGGGGACGGGGCATACCGCGCTTACCTTCGATGGAGTTGAGGAGAGCTGTCTCCTCACCGCAAACGAATGCACCTGCACCGAGCCTGATGTGACAGTCGAAGTCAAATCCGGAACCCATGATGTTCTTGCCGAGAAGGCCGATCTCTCTGGCCTGGGCAATAGCGATCTTAAGACGGTTAACGGCGATAGGATACTCGGCACGTACATAGAAGTAACCTTCGGACGCACCGAAAGCGTAACCTGCGATCATCATACCCTCGATAACTCCAAGAGGGTTACCCTCGAGGATGGAACGGTCCATGAACGCACCCGGGTCACCCTCGTCACCGTTACATACAACGTACTTCTGATCAGCTTCAACATTAAGAGCGAACTGCCACTTCCTTCCGGTGGGGAATCCGCCGCCGCCGCGTCCGCGGAGACCGGAAGCCAATACTTCATCAACAACTTCCTGGGGAGTCATTGTCAGAGCCTTCTTGAGACCCTGGAAAGCGCCCATGCCGAGTGCTTCGTTGATGTCCTCAGGATTGATGACACCACAACCGTGAAGAGCAACACGGCGCTGCTTCTTGTAGAAGTTGATATCTTCCTGCTTTGTAACCTTCTCCTTGGAAGAAGGATCAACATAGAGGAGTCTCTCTACGATCTGTCCGCCTGCGATATCCGTGTCAACGATCTCTTCAACATCGTCGATGGATACCATGCGGTAGAGTGTATCCTCAGGATAGATCTTTACGAAAGGTCCCTGTGAGCAGAAACCGAAGCATCCTACCTGATTAACTGTTGCCTTGTCTGCAAGACCCTTGGCTGCGAGAACTTCCTTGAACTTAGCCATGATCTCCTTGGAGTTGGAAGACAGACATCCTGTACCTCCGCAGAGAACGATATGACGCTTGTCATCCATTCCCTTGAGCTTGTCATCGAGACACTTTGTACATGTGGATGAGCACTGCTCCAATTCAGCTACTGAAGTAATCTTGTTCATACAGCAGCCTCCTTTCTGTAGGAATCGATAATGCCTGCAACCTGTCCTACCTCAACCTTGGGATAAACCTTACCGTTGATGCTGACTGCAGGTGCAATACCGCAGGCGCCGATGCATCTGAGAGCATCAAGTGTGAACAGTCCGTCTGCACTTGTCTCACCGGGCTTGATACCCAGAAGCTCGGAGAACTTGTCAATGACATTCTGCGCGCCCTTAACATAGCATGCAGTTCCGAGACAGCATCCTACAACGTATTTTCCCTTCGGTGTCAAAGAGAAGAATGAATAGAACGTAACTACGCCGTAGATCTCAGCAACAGAGATCCCGGTCTTCTTGGATACCAGCTCCTGAACGTCAAGCGGAATATATCCGTATTCGTTCTGGATATCGCTGAGTATCATCATGAGAGGAGTTGTCTCATCTGTGTATCTGTCACAGATTTCCTCAATCTTTGCTGCTGCCGCAGCATTCAGCTTAGCCATGAATACCTCCTAAAAATGTTGTTGTTTTTGCGGATCAGAGATAGTAACGCGAACCCACCTGACAAAAAATACACGATTCTGCCTGGTGGGGTTATTATCAGGATGCTATCCCTCTATTTGAGCCGAATATATTCTAACACAAACATCCGCGTTTTAGTACCGAATTATAATAATGGTTAATACATAATTAACAAAAAAGTTTTTCGTTAATAAATTTTATCGAACTTGACCTTTTGGCGGCTGTCCTATATAATTAGCAAGCATTCCACGACGAGAGGGGGGATAAAGAGATGTCTGAGATCAGAGTTAAGGAGAATGAGAGCCTTGACAGCGCACTCCGCAGATTTAAGCGTTCATGCGCAAGATCAGGTGTTCTCGCAGAAGTTCGCAAGAGAGAACATTATGAGAAGCCTTCAGTCCGTCGTAAGAAGAAGTCAGAGGCCGCTCGTAAGAGGAAGCACTGATAACTGAAGATCACTTATGGCTGTCCGGTCCGCCGGACAGCTTTTTTGTAGGGCTTGAGCGGAATATAGTAGTATAATGGCTGTATCATATTCATTCGGAGGATATATTAATGGCAAAAGTTGGAGTTCTTGGTACGGGTACATGGGGCATGGCTTTATCACGCGTGCTGGCTGATTCCGGAGAACATGAAGTTACCTGCTGGTCAGCATTGCCGCAGGAGATAGATTATTTCATAGCAACTAAGCGTCATCCGAATCTCCCCGGCGTTCCGATACCTGATTCCATACATTTTACAAAGGATGTGGAAGAGGCTGTTACGGACAAGGATGTCGTCCTTTTCGCGGTGCCGTCCGTGTTCGTCAGATCGACGGCAAATAAGGCCGCTCCGTATATCAGGGACGGACAGATCGTTGCAGACTGTGCCAAAGGGATCGAGGAAGGATCAATGATGTTCCTCACCGAGGTTATCGCTGACGAGGTCGGTAAAGTCTGCCCCGGCAAAAAGCTCCGTCTGGTGGCCCTGTCGGGACCTTCTCACGCTGAAGAGGTTGCGGTAGATATTCCTACTGATCTTGTATCTGCCTCTGCCGATATGGAAGCAGCGAAGGCAGTTCAGAACGTATTCATGGTAGGATGCCTCAGAGTGTATACAAACAGTGACATTAAGGGCGTCGAGATGTGCGGCGCATTAAAAAACGTTATTGCGCTTGCCGTCGGAGCATCGCGCGGAATGGGATACGGTGACAACACATCGGCTGCCCTGATCACAAGAGGTATGGCAGAGATATCTTCTCTGGGTGTGGCAATCGGATGCGATCATCAGACTTTCAACGGGCTTGCCGGTATCGGAGACCTTATAGTTACTGCTACGAGTGAGCACAGCCGTAATAACAGATGCGGCGAGATGGTCGGCAAGGGAATCCCTGTAAAGAAGGCTATCGAGAAGGTCGGAATGGTCGTGGAAGGCATAAACTGCCTTCCCGCTGCAGTCGAACTCATGGAAAGATATAATCTGGATCTTCCCATAATCAAGGCTGTTGACAACGTAGTCAACAGGGGAGAGACTCCCGCCTCCATGGCAACATATTTGATGGGGAGAGATAAGTCACACGAATTCGGGAACTCATGATGATTTTTTAAAAGTCAGGCGCTTACGCCGTCACTTCAGGTGCACAGAATGTTAGTGGAGTGCAAAACTGACGGCGACGCTTAAAGACTTTTAAAAAACATCATTCGTTCTCATGAAGGAGTCTTGAAGTCAGGCGCTTACGCCGTCACTTCAGGTGCACAGAATGTTAGT
>Ga0310691_10000786_pt1 | contig 54630 bp, 51 predicted proteins | sample 176DNAGHGlowgp2_FD_203887 | JGI IMG/M metagenome (GOLD analysis project Ga0310691, IMG submission 203887) | Sheep rumen microbial communities from Palmerston North, Manawatu-Wanganui, New Zealand - 1766 DNA GHGlow gp2 (v2) (version 2) | ecosystem: Host-associated > Mammals > Digestive system >... | reverse complement strand
GCCACTTTTCTAATTTCTAATAAGTTATTTCGATTTAGTAATTCTCTGCATTTACCTCAAAGAAGCTCTGTGGATGAGCACATGCTGGGCAAACTTCAGGAGCCTTTGTACCAACTACGATATGTCCGCAGTTACGGCACTCCCAAACCTTAACCTCGCTCTTCTCAAATACCTGCTTTGTCTCAACATTATTGAGAAGTGCTCTGTATCTTTCTTCATGATGTTTCTCGATTGCAGCAACAAGACGGAACTTCTCAGCAAGCTCTGGGAATCCCTCCTCATCAGCTGTCTTAGCGAATCCATCATACATATCTGTCCACTCATAGTTCTCACCATCAGCTGCAGCATTCAGGTTTGCGATAGTATCTCCAAGTTCTCCAAGCTCTTTGAACCACATCTTAGCATGCTCTTTCTCATTATCTGCTGTCTTAAGGAACAGAGCTGCGATCTGCTCATAACCTTCCTTCTTAGCAACAGAAGCGAAATATGTATACTTATTTCTTGCCTGTGACTCACCAGCAAATGCAGTCTGAAGGTTCTTCTCTGTCTGAGTACCAGCGTACTTGCTAGAGCCTGCAGGAGCTGCCTCTTCGATAAGCTCAAGGTTATCTCCGTCTACTCCACAAACTGGACAAACAGGTGATGTAGCACCATCTGCCGCCTCAAATATCTCTCCACAAATTTTACATCTGTATTTAGCCATTCTTGTAACCTCCTTAATAATATATCTAAGCGAATGCCTCAGATGAAACAAGTATAGCTTAAAGTTTCGCACTTAGTCTACACTAATCACTGTTCTAATATTTATTATTTTTTTTAACCTTATCTCCGCATGTAATTAACCAATCTTAGTACCACATCCTGCGCAGAATATAGCGCCTTCCTCTATAGGTGTTCCGCAATTTGGACAAACAGCTGGAGCAGCCTGTGCTGGTGCTTCTGGCTGAACGTATGTCTGCTGTGCTTCAGGTTGAACATATGTCTGTTCTGGCTGTGCATATGTCTGCTGAGGCGCTGCCTGTGCATACTGTGTAGCGCCAAATCCAGCTGATGGTTTTTTATCAAACTTAGGGAATCCCCCATCAAAACTGCTTTCACTATCTCCATTTTTATCTTCAAGCTTGTTATTAATTTCAATAGTATTCTTAACAAGAAGAATTATAAGCATAATTGATTCATAGCTAAGTCTGTGAATGATCGGTCCAAGGATAATCATTAACAGTCCTAAGAAAAATGTTCTTCCAAAGAGAAGGAAAAATCCTACACAAATTGTAGTCATAGTATTAAGTACATAGAAGAATTTAAGTATCTTCTCAATAATCAAATACTTGATACTAAAGAAGTTTCTGACGAATGTAAAAAATGAATTTAATGTATTCTTTCTTTTTTCTGGGAATACAAGAACATAAAGCAGAATCGTCAGAACCAGGGCTACTACAAGTCCCAGTATGATTTCAACCAACGCCGCAACTCCCATTGAAGCGGCGCTCGCCATTTGGTGTCCTCCCCCATATGGATTTCCTCCATAATAATCATCTCCGCCACCAAATAAGCCTAATAAATTTAGTAACATTTTCAACACCTCCATGTTATGAAAAATTTGCATTTATTTTATCACAATTCGCCCAAATATACCAAGATAATAGGTTGAAATATTTCCTATAAATGTTAAAATCATATACGTTATGAATACGACTTTAGAGAACTATAAAAGAGGACTTCTGGCAGGTATACCCATTGCTCTTGGCTACTTGTCTGTCTCCTTTACTTTCGGAATAATTGCAATCACATATGGACTGACAATCTGGGAAGCAACACTCATTTCCATGACCACACTGACATCTGCAGGACAATTCGCAGGAGTTCAGATAATGGCTATTCCCGGGCTATGGCTGGATATGCTGATATCACAGCTGACCATAAATGTCAGATATTCTTTTATGTCTATCGCTTTATCACAAAAGCTGGATAAACGCTTCAGTGGTATTTGGAGATGGATTCTTGGTTTCTTTATTACAGATGAAATCTTCGCTGTAGCTATATCAGAAAAGAGGATTACCCGTTCATTCTGGCTGGGTCTTTCAACTCTGCCTTGGATTGGCTGGGCTCTTGGAACTTTTTTAGGAGCACTACTTGGAAATGTACTCCCTGCCAGTGTCATGAGTGCTCTGGGACTTGCCATTTACGGAATGTTCGTTGCGATAGTTGTTCCTGTTATGAAAGAAGAAAAAGCAGTCATAATCGCCGTTGTAATTGCGGCCGCATTATCAACTGCATTTAAATATGTTCCAGTTATTAATAAGGTATCTATTGGAATATCTATTAGTATTTGTGCTATTGTCAGCGCTGCAATCGTTGCAATTCTTTATCCTGTAGAAGACGAGAATGATAATAACAATGATGCTGCAAAAACGCCTGAAATAGCAGAAGGAGGTGCAGCATGAAACTAAGCACCTACTTCATTTATCTCGCAATAATAGTTATTTCAACTTATCTGATACGTGTCATTCCATTTGTTCTAGTAAGGCACCAAATAGAAAATAGATTCATCAAATCATTCCTGCACTACATTCCATATGCAGTGCTTACTGCTATGACAATTCCTGCAATCTTCACGGCTACATCAAGCATAATCTCTGCTTGTGTTGGATTTATTGTTGCGGTTGTATTGGCACTAAAAGGAAAGAGCCTTACTGTTGTTGCTCTTATTTCCTGTGCAGGTGTTTATCTGACAGAGTTAATTCTTACACTATTATAAAAGAGGATATAATGAATAAACTTCTAATCTTGCTCTTTCTGTTTTCTTCAGGAAGTGTGACAGGTTGGGTTATCGAGCTTTTCTTTAGAAGATATCTTGACCCAGTCGAAAGAAAAAAACATAAATGGGTTAATCCAGGTTTCTTTGTAGGACCATATCTTCCAATATATGGTACTGGACTGATTGTCCTTTACATATTGGGACACATACAAATACCATCGCTGGGCGCAGATCACCCAATAATTGAGAAGCTGGTGATTTTCGTTATCATGGCAGCATGCATGACCCTGCTGGAATTTATAACCGGAATGATTTTTATTAATCATCTGCATCTTCAGCTATGGGATTATTCTTCATACTGGGGAAATATTAAAGGTGTTATCTGTCCACTGTTTTCATGTTTCTGGTATGCGCTGGCCGCTTTCTATTACCTGGTGCTTCACCCACAGGTTTTGGATGCGCTAGAATGGCTGTCACGTAACCTTGCATTTTCTTTCTTTATCGGATTCTTTTATGGAATCTTTATACTGGATGTGGTTTATTCCTTCCAGCTCATGGTTAAGATCAAGAAACTCGCAGATGAGTATGATGTAGTCGTTAAATATAACGCTTACAAAAACAAACTTATCGATATCAGAGAGGAGGCAAAGGAGCGAAGCTACTTCTTCTTCTCATCAAGACTTAGTTCAATATCACCACGAGAAGTATTCGATAAATATCGAGATAACTTCTCCTTTAGAAAAACATTATCAAGGCCTATCAAGGCTGTTGCTAAAAAAGTAAAAAAGGATTAGTGATCTTAATCACTAATCCTTTTGATTTATGTAGCATTCAAATTATAAGCATTTTCTAAGTTCTTCCAGAATCTTCTGAATCTTTTCATCGTCCAGATCACCAAATGACCTGAGTGTTCTGATTGGCATGTACTCCAGCATAGCGCGAGTCATTTCATCCATATCCTCTGCATTTGCTTCCCCACCAAACTGAGTTGATGCATTTGCAAAACACTGCTTAGTAAACTGAGCTGTCTTTTTATATGAAAGAAGCTCACCTAACTGAACATCCTGGTCAATACGAGGTGGAAGCTGGAAACTGCCAGAAATCTCAACATCCTGCTCGAGCTGTATATCTCTGGATGATTTTCCAATTTCTATCGTATATTTTCCGTCTGCTGCATACCAATCTGAAATATCTTCGCAGTACCATGCAAAGCTTCTCTTATCCAGTTTAAATTCTACAGTCTTTGTTTCACCTGGCTCCAGTTCAACTTTTTCAAAACCCTTCAGCTCATGCACTGGTCGATTTGTAACACCAGTCTTATCTGCAACATAGAGCTGAACTATTTCTTTTCCAGTTCTGTCTCCAACATTCTTAACATCAACGGAAACTGTTGCTCCGCTATTTATTCCAATTACATCGAACTTCTCATCATCAAAACCTTCAAGTGGAGTCACTTTCATATTGCTGTATTCGAACTCAGTATAGGATAGACCATGACCGAATGGGAAGAGGACATCCATCTTCTTTGTATCATAATATCTATAACCAACAAACACTCCCTCGGCATAATTAACCTTATGGTTTGAAACTGGGAAGTTAAGGAAACTTGGATTATCTTCAAGCTTGATTGGGAATGTCTCCGCAAGCTTTCCAGATGGATTAACCTTGCCATAGAGTACATTCATCACTGCCTCTCCAACACCTTCACCACCGAGATAAGCTTCAACTATTCCTGCTGCATAATCTGCCCATGGCATCTCAACTGGTGAACCATTGTGAAGAACAACAATAACTGGCTTTCCAAGTTCAAGCAATCGGTCTATCAGTTCATTCTGACAATCAGGGAGTCGCATATGCTTTCTATCATAAGCCTCCGACTCGAATACATCTGGCAGACCAGCAAATACAACTATCTTATCAGCGTCTTTAGAAATATTGATTGCCTCTTCAAACTTAGATTCATCAGTTTCATCAGCATCAAATGGAAATCCTTCTGCATAGGAAATGTTTTCTGAATAATTATTCATAACAGAAACAGCAGATACAATGTTATGTGCATTTATATGGCTGCTTCCACCACCCTGGAAACGAGGAGTCTTGGCAAATCCACCAACTATAGCAATCTTCTCATCAGGTGAAAGCGGAAGAACTGGAGTCTCCTTAATGTCAGAACCCACAAGCTCACCCTCTTCATTTATCTCAGTAGCACCTTCTACTATCACATCATTTGCAAGGAGTACAATGCACTCTTCTTCAGCACGAACTGCTTTCTCATGATCTATGTCTCTATCGAAAACTTCTTCCTGTCTATTCTCTACAAATTTCTCAATCCACTTAAGGATGTTTTCAACTGCTTTATCTAAATCAGCCTCGGCAAGTTTTCCAGACTTTACAGCTTCTATTATTGTAGAGTCATTTACGTGTCTGCTACCAGGCATCTCCAAGTCCAGTCCTGCAGCTACACCTTTTACTCTGTCGGAAACAGCGCCCCAGTCTGACATTACCACTCCATCAAATCCCCATTCATCACGAAGGATATCTGTAAGAAGCTTTTTATTCTCAGAAGAATACTCACCATTTACTCTATTATAGGAAGCCATGACTGTCCAAGGCTTTGACTTCTTAACTGCCGTCTCAAAAGCTGAAAGATAAATCTCACGAAGAGTTCTCTCATCCATTACGCTGTCAGCATACATTCTCTCTGTTTCCTGAGAGTTTGCAGCAAAATGCTTTAGCGATGTTCCAACGTTCTGTGACTGAACACCATTAATATATGAAGCTGACATTTCACCAGCCAGATAAGGATCCTCGGAAACATATTCAAAGTTACGACCACAAAGAGGAGACCTTTTTATATTGATGGCAGGTCCTAGAATGGTAGATACATTCTCAGCCTGACACTCCTTTCCCAGACTAACACCCATGTTATACATAAGGTCTTTATCAAAAGAAGAAGCTGTTGCGCAGGCTGTTGGAAAACATACCGCATCTATAGAATCATAAATTCCATTTGTGCCCACTTCTCTATGTTCCTGTTTTCTAAGTCCGTGAGGACCATCGCACATAAAAATGCCAGGAATTCCAACTCGCTCCACTGCTTCCGTATTCCACATATTCTTTCCAGAAACAATAAAAGCCTTCTCCTCAAGTGTCATTTCAATCATTATTTTCTTAATATCCATTTTGTAACCTCCCAGTGACTTATGTCCTATAGGCTTAATTCTAGCATAACAAAAGAGCAATAAATATAATAAAGTTGCGCTATTTATACCATTATTTGTTATATGTCAGGAGTAATCTTATATAAGCCTCTTCCCATGTTCCGCCATATATACATTTTGCACCTTCTTCAATTAAAGGGGCTGTGCTGCTATAACGGAAGGATTCTTCTTTACAAGGAAAGATGTAGAAATCTATTCCTAGTTCGTTACATCTTTGAAGTAAAGAAAGCGCAGACGTTGGTCCGTACCCTTCTGTATTTATAGTGCTGGAATGGTACATGTTATGAAAAACCGCTTTTACACCATCCAGGTTAATTCTGTCATAATTAATTCCAACATATGGCTTAATATAAAGCACATTATCGGTTAATTCACCAATCTCTTTAAATGATAAGAGATTGGAATAATTTGAATTATGTAAACCACTATTATCCATTTTACTTTTGAATATGGTATACTCTGAATCCCAGTTTTTCATCAATTTTTCATATTCAATCATGTCCCCACTATAGAAGTCTTCTGAATAATCTCCACACTCTTCGAGATGAGTTGCATGATGAATAAATGAAATCCCATCAGTATTTCTATAAACCACAAATACTCCGCCTTCATTCATCTCATTCAGTTTTCTTATAAAACGAACTGACTTCAGGAAGTTGTCCGGACCATTGCTTTCTGGATCATCCAGGATCCTGTGAGCACTGACCATCATAACAGGGCAACCAATATCTCTTAGAAGAACCCCCATAAGCGCCGATGTAAGATGCAGTGTATCAGTACCATGAAGCATCATCACCCCATCATACTGGCCAAAATCCACTTCCTTCAAAGCACCGATAAGAGTATTCCATTTCGCAATCGTCATGTTCTCGCTGAGAGTATTGATTGGAGCAATAATTTCAAACTCCACATCCTTCTCACTCTCATCTATCATTTCCTCATACATTGAAACAAGGGATGGCACTGCCATCCCTGTACTCAGCTCATTTAATCCATTTTCATTTTTTGAAGAACAGATTGTTCCTCCCGTTAGTACTAGTAATATTTTCATCATTGTACTCATTCAAATTTATTATATTTAGAACTCAACCACCTCAGGCGCACCTGTAAATGAATAGAATGTTGCTGTCGCATTCTGGAAATAGAAAACCTCTGTGTTTCCATCATCTTCAGAATACATATTTCTAAGATCTGGATATGCATCCAGCATGGCTGTTAACGCCTCTCTTCTATCATCAGAAATAAGCTCACCACTTATTCTAAGCCATGTTCCATCTTTGAAAACACAAGCCTCAGCTTTAGGATTAGCGTGAAGCTGTTTTGAAACATTCTTCACCTTTCCGGTCTGAATATAAAGCTTACCTTCAAAAATGTGAGCTGTACCAAATGGTCTTACTCTTGGCTGGTCTCCTTCAACTGTTGCAAGGTAAAATGTACCTGCATCATTTAAAAACTTTGCTACTCTTTCCATATTAGCCTCCTTTACTTTTAAGCCATTAAAAATCAGCTGTATACTTCTAATGCTGATTATACATTAACCCCCAAACTTCTATCAATAAAAAATAACCTCTTGGAATTACTTCCAAGAGGTCGATATTTTCTTTAAATAAGAGATATTATTAACATCGGAATTCCTATCAGGAGAAGCAGTGCTGATACCGAAAAGAAAATAATATATAAAATCTTAGCAGTATTATCACCAGCAATCTTTATCTTCTGTGGATTATTCTCATCATAAAGAACTGTCACTGTCTGGCCCACCTGATATTTACAAGGATATGTAAATATAACTGGATGCGAAACAACCTCAACTCCCATAGAAGTGAAGAACCTTACTTCAGGGGAATACGAGCTTCTAGTCCTAAAATCTGAAAATGAGGGGTTTCTGAACGAATCAGTAAGTAATCTTAAAACCTCACCATATGCCTTCCCAGTATACCTTCCATCCGAGCTCTTTTTGTTAAAATAAATAATACAGGCAACCATGAGAAAGATTAGGCCAACTCCTGAAAAAATCAATCCAACAATTAATAAAGCTTCCATGATAATTTTCCTATTTGTTCTATCTTTTATTATTTAACTTCGATTGTCATTGTATCAAGAATGTTGGCACCATCTGTACCATCAGCAATATCTACATCACTGATCTGAATTCTGATGTACTCGTCACCAGAAATCTTTCCATAGTACTCTGTCCACTCCATACCAACGTATGAATATGTTTTACCCTGAAGATCAACACCACCGATTGTCTTGTTCTCGATGTCGACTACATTTTCCTGCATATCTGCATAGTAATCATAGCTTTCCTGATCTGCAAGACAAACCTGGATTCTAGGTGAATTTGAATAAGCATCATCCTTTGAAGCTACATTGTAGAAGTAAAGTGTAAATGATGTAGGATCTACATACCATGTACCCTTTGATGTATCAGCATTAACTTCGATAGTAACATCGTTATCTGATAACTCTCCACCTGTAGCTGAAGCCTCATCTGCTGATGCCTCATCCTCTGTAGCGTCTGCTACTGTTGCTTCTTCTGTTGTCTCTTCTTCAGTAGTCACTTCCTCTGTTGTTGTCTCAGCCTCTGTTGTAGCCTCAGTTGTGTCTTCACTACCACAAGCTGTAAGTGCTCCAAGACAAAGAACTGCTGCGATTGTCATAGCGACAACCTTCTTACCATACTTTTTCATTCTAATTTTCCCTCCTTGAATGAAATATATTACACTTCTAAATCCCAGTATCCGTCCAGAGTTGCGAAGTAATCATCCAACGTCTGAGCTCTTCTGATACATAGGATAGAACTGTCTTCACGAAGCAGAAGCTCTGATGACCAGAGTCTTCCGTTGTAGTTGTAACCCATGGAAAAACCGTGGGCACCCGTATCATGAATACATATGTAATCCCCCATATCAATCTTTGGAAGTTTTCTATCTATTGCAAATTTATCATTGTTCTCGCAAAGCGAACCAACAACATCATAAACTTCAGTTGCAGGAGCATCTTCCTTACCAAGAACCGTAACATGATGATAAGAACCATACATAGCAGGTCTCATAAGGTTTGCTGCACATGCATCTACTCCAATGTACTCTTTATAAATGTGCTTCTCATGAATTGCCTTTGTAATAAGATGTCCATAAGGTGCAAGCATGAACCTTCCGAGCTCTGTGAAGATAGCCACATCACCCATTCCTGCAGGTACAAGAACCTCATCGTAAGCCTTGTGAACTCCTTCACCAATTACAGCTATATCATTCTGTGGTGCATCTGGTGTATAAGAAATACCAACTCCACCAGAAAGATTTATAAATTTAAGGCTAATGCCTGTAACCTCTTTAATCTCAACAGCAAGTTCGAAAAGAATCTTAGCAAGTGCAGGATAATAATCATTTGAAAGTGTATTACTTGCAAGGAAGCTGTGGATACCAAGCTCCTCAACACCAAGATCAGCAAGTCTCTTATACGCCTCAATAATCTGTTCTTTTGTCATTCCGTACTTAGCATCTCCAGGATTATCCATAACCTGAACTGCCTCACCAGTCTCACCAAGTTTGAAAACTCCACCTGGGTTATAACGACATGACATACGCTTAGGAAGCTTCCCTCCAAGAGCATCAAGAACAAAATCTATATGTGTAATGTCATCCAGATTGATAATACCACCTATCTCAGCGCACTTAACGAACTCCTCTGCTGGAGTTTCATTTGATGAGAACATTACATCATATCCTGTAATACCGGACTTTTCAGAAAGGACAAGCTCTGCCATGGATGAGCAGTCTGTTCCGCATCCTTCCTCGTGAAGTATCTTCAGTATAGTTGGGTTTGGGGTAGCCTTTACTGCAAAATACTCCTTGAATCCAGGATTCCATGAAAATGCCTTGTTCATAGCTCTGGCATTCTCTCTAATCCCCTTCTCATCATAAATATGGAATGGGGTTGGATAAGTTTTTACAATCTCTTCAACTTGTTCTTTAGTGATAAATGGTACTTTCATAATAAATCCTCATTTTAAAAAATCCGCTTTTTTACATTCAATTCTTTCGAATCTTACCAGGAAATAACCTCGTGACCGTCCTCTGTTACGAGAACCTGTATTTCCCACTGGGCTGACATTGAGCCATCTTCTGTATATACAGTCCAGTCATTTTCTTCATCTACAAAGACATCTGGCGCACCCATGTTAACCATAGGCTCAATAGTAAACATCATTCCAGGAGCCATAAGCATATCAGTTCCTCTTTTAGTTACATAGCTTACCCATGGATCCTCATGGAATTCAATTCCTACTCCATGTCCACCAATCTCACGGACAACACTATAACCTGCAGCCTTGCAGTAATCATTAATAGCCTGTCCCATGTCTCCAAGGAAGCCCCAAGGCTTAACCTCTTTAAGACCAAGCTCAACACTTTCCTTAACCGTCTGAACCAGCTTCTGATTTTCCTCTGAAACATTTCCCAGCATGAACATACGGGATGAATCTGAGAAATAACCATTCAGAATTGTTGAACAATCTACATTTATAATATCTCCATCCTGAAGTATCTCATCAGGACTTGGAATACCGTGGCAAACCGCATCATTGATCGATGTACAAACACTCTTTGGAAATCCTTCATAATTAAGAGGTGCTGGGATAGCTCCATGCTTTTCACAAACCTCATTGATAATGCGGTTAATGTCCTCTGTGCTCATACCAACACAAACCTTATCTGCAACTACGTCCAGACACTCCACATTAACCTTTGCGCTCTCCTTAATAAGAGCTATCTGTTCTGGAGTTTTGATCATTTTCTGTGTAGGAACTCTGTGTCCCTGATTCTTGAACATTTCAATCTTTCGATCAAATGCTTCATGGCAGGTCTTGTACTTCTTTCCACTACCACACCAGCATGGATCATTTCTACCTATTTTCTTTGCCAATTTTCTTTCCTCTTTATCAATAAATTATTTATATTTAAACTTCCTTTGATAACACAAAATAAAACTACTGGTTCCAAAAAAGACGAACCAGTAGTTAAGTATATATAACCTAATTATTCTTGTCAAGAAAGCGACCCTTGTAAATACGCCGAAAATCTTACTTCTTTGTAGGGTCTTTATGGGTAAATGCACCATTATGATTTCTAAGGAAATATAATAATGAGATAAAAGAAGTCTTATAAAGAACAAATTCCTTCTCATGGAGCATCTCCAGAATTTCCTCTTCCGTTGCCCACTTCACCTGCTCCACTTCTGCTGTCTGAAGCTCAAGGCTGTCTATATCCACATCCATATTTATAGTATAGATGTCATTGAACCCACCATCAAAATAGATAGTCATTGCAGGTCTTACTCCAGTGAGATCATAATCAATTCCCACTTCCTCCTTCAGTTCGCGAGATGCTGCCTGCTGACTGGTATCTCCTGCCTGTGCACTGCCACCTGCGGTCACATCCCACATGCCAGCCCAGCCACTTTTGAACGGCTGTCTCTTCTGAATAAGCATCCTGCCGTCACTTCCGAAAATGCAAACATGAACCACTAATCTGTAATAACCCTCTGGAACCTTATTCCCCCTCTCCAGAGTCTTACCTGTTCTGTTTCTATTAACATCATAAAGATCAAAACGCTCTGCCATAACACCCCTCCTCCAAAATAAGTCAACGAGACGGGGCTCGACTCGGTACGAGTCGTGTCGATTCCGTTGGAATCGAGCCCAGGGTCCCCAGTGACTCCTTCTGACATTATAGCAAATATGCGTTGCAAAATGAAGAACTGAGATTTATAATACTGAGTTGAGTTTTATACAATATTTTAATAAAGAATGGGGTAAAGAAAATGGCAGAATTCGGTTTTGGTAAATTAATCAATACTCTTAAAGAAAGCAATCAGACAATTGTTTTCACAGAAGGAAATGACCCTCGTATCCTTGAAGCATCTTCAAGACTTCTGGCAAGTAACTTCCTGGAGCCAATCCTTTTAGGTAACGAAGACGAAATTCACAAGGTTGCTGAGGAAAGTGGTTTCAATATTCGCGGTGCTAAGATCATTGATCCAGCAAACTTCGAAGACTTAGAAAAAATGATTGATGAGTTCGTAGAACTCCGTAAATCTAAGGGTGTTACAAGAGAGGATGCGGCTAAGTTCCTTTCACAGGCTAACTACTTCGGTACAATGCTTGTAAAGATGGGATATGCAGACTGCCTCCTTGGTGGTGCTACATATTCAACAGCTGATACAGTTAGACCTGCATTCCAGCTTGTTAAGACAAAGCCAGGCAACCGTATAGTAACTTCTTGTTTCGTAATGGTTCGTCCAAGAGCTACTGGCGAGAACGAAGTAATTGCAATGGGTGACTGTGCTATCACAATCGATCCTTCAGAGGACGATCTTGTAGAAATTGCAACAGAGACTGTAAGATGTGCTAAGATCTTCGGTATGGATCCAAAGGTTGCATTCCTTAGCTACTCAACAAAGGGTTCAGGTAAGGGTGAAAGCGTTGACAAGATGCGTAACGCTATGGAAAGAGCAAAGGCAGCTATGCCTGATGTTCCAATCGACGGAGAGCTTCAGTTCGATGCAGCTGTTTCACCAAACGTTGCAGCTAAGAAAGCTCCTGGTTCAGAAGTTGCAGGACATGCAAATACATTTATCTTCCCTGACATCAATGCTGGTAACATTGGTTACAAGATTGCTCAGAGAATTGGTAACTTCGAAGCATTTGGTCCTATTCTTCTCGGACTTAATTCTCCTATCAACGATCTTTCTCGTGGATGTACTGCTCAGGAGGTTTACTCAATGGCTATCATCACAGCAGCATTTGCAGCTGAGGAGAAAAAAGCTAAAGCTAATAGCTAAATATAAGCATACTAAAAGGCGCTTCATTATGAAGCGCCTTATTTTTATACCTGCCAAATTTGAGATGTCCCATCATTACATCTGGTGTCTTACAACCTTGTATTCATCTCCATCCTTGAAATAAGGACATTCTTTAAAATGACTACTCATAAGTCGGCTGTAATCATCCTCATCCATATTTACATCACAAACATACTCTTCCATATCTTCATCATATGCAAAGTATGCACAATAATCGCATGAAGCATTTCCTGCCATGTCTATCTCCTCTTATGAACTTCTTCTCTTATTTCTTCATAATCAATATCTTCAGCAGACTCAGTTCCCGCGTCTTCTTCAGATTTTTTCCTACGTTTCTTCTTTTTCCTTTTAGGTACTTCCTCTTCTTTAGGGAACATATCCATCAGTTCTTTTTTCTCAAGTCGTCCATAAATATATCTTCTAAACAAAGCATACATTATAGAAACCATTGGGATAAATGTAATCATTCCCACAACACCAAAGAGGCTTCCACCTACGGTAACAGATACCAGAACCCAGATACCTGGAAGTCCCACAGAATCTCCAACAACCTTTGGATAAATGAAATTGCCTTCAATCTGCTGAAGTATCAGGAACAGAACAAGGAAAAGAATCGCCTTCATTGGATCTTCAATAAGTATCAGCAAAACACCAATAGCACATCCGATAAATGTACCAACTATAGGTATAAGTGACGTAGCACCAATCAAAATACTTATAAGTAAGGCATATGGAATCCTGAATAGTATCAAAGTCAGACTGAACATTCCACATAATATGATAGCCTCAGTACACTGACCTGAAATGAAGTTTGCAAATGTGGTTCCAGCGAGTTTTGTAACTTCTACCATCTCATCTGCAGTCTTCTTCTCGAAAAGTCCGTAAGTAACCTTCTTAAGATTCTCACTCAGCTTTTCCTTCTGAACCAGTACATACATTGCAAAGATAAAACCAAGTATGAAATTGAAGATTCCGGATACAATACCTGTAATGGTATTGATTCCACCTTCAACCAAAGTATTCAGATATGACTTTATAAATCCTGTAATTCCTTCAAGTACCTTTTCCCAATTATCAATTACAGCCTGAATAATCTGCAATAAAATTGGTTCTCTGGAGAATACTCCGTCAGCCCACTTGGTTATATTATTAACTCTCGCAGGAATCTGTTTAACCAATTGCGTAATGGTATCTGCCAGCTGTGGCACAACCATGTAAATAAGAAATGTGATTATAAGGAAAGCCAGCAACAATGTGATGATCAGCGCAAGCGCCCTTCTAAATCCATCCCATCCTTTTCCGGAATACTTTTCACGATTCTTAAAAAGTCCGCTCTCTATCCATCTCATTGGTACATTGAGGACAAATGCAATCGCAAGACCAACTATAAATGGAAGCATAATACCTGTAATCTTGGTAATGAATTTCCAAATATAACTTATATTGTAGATCAAGAAAAACAGTATTATCAGGGATGCACCGAGATAAAACTTCTTTCTTGTATCATCATCCTTAAATAACTTCAAATGCGTTCTCCTTCACTAAAAAGCTCTTACCTCTTCAAGTCTCAAATGTAATCTATTATATTTATCCTTTGGTCTTCCATCAGGAACAATACGTCCAGACTCTAAGTAGGTAACATTTGCATCTGCAAAATTAACATATGATGTTTCATCAATTTCAAGCCCCAGCCTCTCAGCCAGATGATTAATAGTACCAACATTTCCGTCAATCATTTCGATGGTCTGTTTTGTGGTACCATCAAAGGCCGCCTTGATAGCAGGCTTAAAATAATTGAAATGCGTGCACCCAAGCACAACCTCACTATATAATGACCTGTCGAAAATAGCAAGTTGTTCATCTATATAAGCTTCAACCTCGGGTCCGTCAAAAGTCTCTGACTCAGCAAACCTTACAAGCCCAGGCATCGGAAGAAGATCCACCATATGATCTGTATCCACCTTCTGTAGAAGACTACGAAGCTTATTCTCTCTGATAGTAACAGGAGTTGCCATCACAAGAACTCTTCCACTACTTTTGCTTGCCTCAACAGCTGGCTTAACAGCCGGCTCCATCCCTATTATTGGAACATCATATTTATCCCTAAGATAATCTGCCGCAACGGATGTAGCCGTATTACATGCTATCACAAGCGCATCAACACCCTGAGAAAGAAGTTCCTGAACAATACTGTCAGTGAATCCAATTATCTCTTCCGGTGTTTTCAGACCATAAGGAACATGATCCACATCTGCATAGAATATGTAATTTTCATTTGGGAGTTTGTGAAGCGCTTCGTTTAAAACTGAAACTCCACCTATCCCCGAATCAAATATACCTATTTTCATATCTACCTCATATCCGAAAAGTAAAAGCCCAGAAGTCATACCCCACTTGACTTCTGGACTTTTGGAGGAAAAATTATGATAAAACACTAAAATTCTTAAAAAGATTAGAAAGGAGAACTTTTATCTCTTAACTGAGTATATTTTAACATAGAGTTTATAAAAAAACAACATAAAATATACAAAATAACCAAAAAAATATCAATTTTTGTCTAATAAGTCCAAGAAGTACGTTATCTTATGTAAACCTTAAGGCTGGAATTCCCCGAATTCTCTACCTTCAGGTCTTTTATACCATATATAAACTTTGATAAGGTGGCATATCCAAATTCCTTTGCATTAAAGCTTGGGAATTCATCATGTATTTTCTGTCCCAGAAGACCAAGTTCAATTCCCTTTGTTCCTGCACTTGCCACAGTATCAATAGTGAATCTCTTAACCTTCTTCTTCATATCCTTATCCGAATGAATACCTACAAATACCGTACTATCTTTTTTCTTAATATCAAAACCTGCAGTTTCATAGATAAAGGTCGAAAGAGAACTATATCCATAATTTCTGACATCGAAGTCGGAATACTTTTTCTGAAGACGGCTTCCAATCTCGCCTAAGCCAGTTTCACGTCCCTTATTATCATTCTCAGTAATGATCTCAATGATATCATTTTCAATAGTTTTCTGAGGGATAACATTTTCAGCTTTCTTTCTTCGCTTAGCCTTTCCGTCACCCTTGGTATCTGCTGCCTCATCAAGACTCTGATCAAGCAGGAGCTCAAGGTCTGTAAATACTGTACATGCAGCTCTGAAGGAACGAGGTGTTTTATTCTCTCCCATTCCGATTACATGCATTCCTGATTCACGAAGTCGGCTGGCCAGCCTTGTAAAATCTCCGTCACTGGAAACTATGCAAAAGCCATCTACACTCTCAGTATAAAGAATATCCATGGCATCTATTATAAGCGTCGAGTCCGTTGCATTCTTTCCAACTGTATTTCTGAACTGCTGAATAGGAGTAATAGAATTCTCCATCAATTCCTTTTTCCACTTACTAGCCTGAGTAGATGTCCAGTCTCCATAAATTCTCTTGTATGTCACAACACCATACTTAGTCATCTCATCAAGTATGCTGGATATATACTTAGAAGAAATATTATCCGAGTCAATTAACACAGCATATCTCTTATCTTCCATTCATATCCCCTTTCACTTTAATTATAATAAAGGTTCATCATCAAATGTATTCTCAATAACTGGATGTCCAAATCCACCTGGATTCATTATCCTTGTCATATTATCCTGAAGTTCCTCTATAAGTCTTCTCTCCAGATCTATCTCAGCCTTTGTAGTAATCACTGTATCCACATCACGAAGAGCCTCAATCGCCTGATTAAGTGTTATAGATGCCTGCTGAGACTGGTTTAGAACATAAAATTCATAATATGCTTTAACCCTGCGTCCATTTACATCCTTATCTGCATCCAGCTTAGGTTTTATCAAATTGTAAATCCTAATAGCATGATTATGATTTTGATTCACATAGCTGGAATAAAACAGAATATCGTAGTAACCATAAACATCCAATGTTGTTTCAATATAGTCACTATTAGGTCCATGTTTTCTTAGCGCCAGATCCAACTGTCTCACAATGCCATTTAGTGCATTGAAGTTTCTCATCCATAAAGACTTCGTATAACACATGTGGTAATAAAGAATCTTGCTATGTTGATCAGCCTTATCCAGCATAGTATCTGGAACGGACATATTTAGCTGTTCAAGAGATAATCCATTTTTTAGCTCTTCAATCTTGTCGAGACAAAAATTACCAAGTGAATTTCCCTTCTTTAACTTGCTAACAATTATTTTTAAACATGAAAGTACTATTTCTATTACAGCAAAAATCGCACTATATTTAAACATGGAAGCAACAAAGGCGGTGTTCTTCCAAGTCAGGAAAATAACGACAAAGGCATAAATACCAGCCATCGCAAAGGTTAATATAGCATTAACTATGTTCATCTTCTTCAGATCCTCTCTGAAGTCCCCTTCCATGGTAGAATTTAGAATAACCACTGGGAGAAGTACAAACTTGTCTTTATGCCATTCTCTATTTTCATCTGTTCTGCCTTTTTTTCCTGCTTTTCCAAATATCCTTATTTGGGATATCCATGCACCCGTCAGCTTTGCAGTTAATATGGATGATACAAAAATAACAGCATCCATTACCAGTATTCCTATTATCGTCCCAAGAACTAACGCCACAAAACTTTTAAACGATGCAAATAACTGAAGAAAAATCATTCAAATACTCCTGCAACCTTCGTAAGATTCTCAATGATTGGTAAATGCTGTGGACAAACCCCCTCACACTGACCACATCCAATACAATCACTTGCCTTACCAAATTCTTTAGTAAGATTATCATAATATTCACCCTGTGGTGTCCATCCCTTAGATTCAACCTCCTGCATCTCTGCATTATAGAGAGAGAAATATCTAGGAATATTAATATTCATTGGACATCCCGGCTGACAATAAGCACAGCCCGTACAAGGAATGGCAATGTTTCCATTTATTATATCAGTAGCCTTTTTAATTATAGCCTGTTCTTCATCATTAAGTGGTTTAAAGTCCTGCATGTAGCTGGTATTATCATCAACCTGCTCTATATTACTCATACCACTCAGAACCTTGAATACATTATCCAGGCTGGCAACATATCTGATTGCCCATGAAGGAATAGATGCATCTGGTGCATAATCCTTAAAGAGCTTTTCCACCTCTGGAGGTACGTTTGCCAGAGTTCCACCCTTTACAGGTTCCATAACGATGACAGGTTTACCATGCTTAGTTGCAACTTCGTAGCATTCTCTTGAACGCACGCCCTGACTATCCCAATCAAGATAATTAATCTGAAGCTGAACGTATTCCATTTCAGGATGTTCTGTAAGAACCTTATCCAAAAGCTCAGGGCCATCATGGAAAGAAAAACCAATGTGCCTTACATCTCCAGCCTTCTTCTTATCCTGGAGCCATGTCCAGCAATCAAGCTTATTATAAACTTCTACAGAATGAGCGTTGACATCATGAAGCCAATAATAATCAAAAAACTCAGCACCAGTCTTTTCACGCTGTGTATTAAAAATCTTATCTCTATCAGCTTCTGTCTGAATAAATCCAGAATGCAGCTTTGTAGTAAGCGTGAACTTATCTCTTGGAACCCTTGTCATAAGGAAATCCTTTGTCGCATCTTCACTCTTAAAGTTACAATACATCCATGCAGTATCAAAATATGTAAATCCTCTATCAAGGAACATATCCACCATCTTACAAACCTGTGGGATATCTATCTTTCCCGCATCATTTGGATCCAGTGATGGAAGACGCATCAGACCAAAACCTAATTTTTTTTCCATAGTATTACCTCCAAAAACAAAACCTACTCATCTGCCTCAGCAAGAGGAATATCCTGTAAAAGCGAAACTTTCTCTTTTAACTTCTTTCTCATTGGTTCATCATCGCTCTCTTTTATCTCATTAATCTTATGAGCTTCCTCTTCACCATTTTTTGAAGAAGAACGTACACCAATATTCTTATACTGTCTATAAACATCAAGCGTAGTCTCTTCTAAAGATTTATGCATCTGATAACGACGCATTTCTTCATTATCCCCAAGAAGCACGCTCCTGACAGCAGACTTATAAACTGCCTTTGCGGCCTGCTCCTCTGTCAGTTGGTACTTTTCTTTTAATTCCTGTTTGATTATTTTTAAATAATCCTCAATATATTCTGGTGTTTGTGACATATCTTAACCCTCAAAATCAAACTTATATTCCAGACCAAGAGCATCTCTTACGGTTATGATGTCTTTCTGGACCGCCTCTCCAACAGGAACACCCTTGTCCTTTCTGAAGAGCCACATATCATATTCCTTTTCTCCAGCAGTATAAATTCTGCTTTCACCCGGAGCTTTCTTTGAAGCCCTGAGCGCTCTACAAATGTCCCCTGCTATCTTCTTAAATTCCTCCTGACCCATAAATGCATCTGGATCAACAACAAAGAAGAAATGTCCCAGGTGATACATCTGAGGCTTTCCATCCTCAGAAACTCCAGTCAGCGCCTTCATAAACTGACCACCTGAAAGTGCAGCTGAAAGAATTTCAACAACTGCTGCATATCCATATCCCTTGTATCCTGCCAGTTCTTCACCTATTCCACCAAGTGGAGCAAGTGCTGCTGTTCCAGATACAAGATCCTTAAGAATCTGTTCACTGTCAGTTAAAGCCTCTCCATTTTCAGATATAACCGTTCCGGCAGGAGTAGCCTTTCCTTCTCTTGCATAGTATTCAATTCTTCCCCTCTGAACTATGGATGTTGCACAGTCCAGACAGAATGGAAATTCTTCGTCCGTTGGAAGTGAGAATGTAAGTGGGTTTGTTCCCATCATATTTTCTACTCCGAAAGTAGGAGCTATAGATGGTCTGGCATTTGTTCCGGTTATTCCCACCATCCCTTCCTTGCTGGCCATAGATGTCCAATAACCGGCAATACCATAATGTGTAGAATTACGGATAGCACCACCAGCCATACCATACTGTTTAGCTTTTTCAATAAGCTTTTCCATCATTCTGTAGCTGGCAACCATCCCCATTCCATCATGAGCATCCATAACTACAGTAGTAGGTGTTTCCTTAAGTATCTCAATCTCGGTAACAGGAAGCAAAGTTCCCTTTACAATTCTATCTATATAAATTGGTTTAAATCTGTTGCATCCGTGACTTTCTATGCCTCTTCTATCTGATTCAAGAAGTACATCAGCACAAATCTTTGCATCCTCTTCCGGAACCCCATATCCTTTGAATGCATCTATCATGAAGCTATTCATTACATCCCATGGCACAAAAGGTCTAGTCTCTTTAATCTCTCCCATAAGTCTTCTCCTTCATAATATCAATATTCCAAAAAGGGAACTGAGTTATCAGTTCCCTTCTTTATGATTAATCATTTTTTGTAAGCGCTGCGGTTTCAGTACCTTCTATCATATCTTCTCTAACAAGAGTTACAAGATCGTCGTCGTTGATGTTTTCATCAGCAATGATTCTTGTCGCTTGTCTATCAACGCATCGCTCGAAATAGTTACGTACCAGACGAGCATTTGCGAAGTTATCTATCTTCTGCTCTGTCATTCCTCTCAGATAAGCCTCAGCAACTGAAGCAGCACTCTGAGTCAGTACATAATCGTTGTTCTCGCACATATACTTGAAGATTTCCATCAGCTCTGCATGATTATAATCAGGGAAGTAAATGTACTTATTAAATCTGGACTTAAGACCAGGGTTGGATTCGATAAACTCTGTCATCTCGTTTGTATATCCGGCAACGATAACGATGAAGTCATCACGATCGTCCTCCATACGTTTCAGCAGAGTATCAATAGCCTCCTGACCATAGTCTCCTGAATCCTTATTATGTGTAAGTGTATATGCCTCATCGATGAAGAGAATACCACCTATAGCTCTATTAATTACGTTTGTAGTTTTAAGAGCAGTACCACCGGCAAAGTGATCAACAAGTCCTGATCTATCTACCTCTATGAACTGTCCCTTACTAACGAGACCTAACTGCTTATAAATCTTAGCAAGAAGTCTTGCGATAGTTGTTTTACCAGTACCAGGGTTTCCTGTAAATACGAGGTGGAATGACATCTCAACACGCTTGAGGTTTCTCATTTCACGAAGCTTACGTACCTTGATGATATTGATCAGGTGCATAACATCTTCTTTAACGGAACCAAGACCAATAAGTGCCTGCAGTTCATTGATGAGCTCATCCAGAGACTTATCTATCTCTTCAGCCTCATCCTTACGTCCTCTACGTCCACCTACACGACCCTCGCCGCGCTTAAATACTTTATCTTCAGAATCCTCTTCCTTCTTGAAGTTAAGGAACTCAGATACATCAGTAGCTGCTTTCTTCTGAATGTTACGACCACCAATATTGATAGCCTTCTTTGTAACGAACTCACCTGTCTTCTCATCGAAAGATGTGATTGTTTCAAGGTCTGGATCTGCTGAGTTAGAGAAGGTTGCTGTTCCCTTCATATGCTCAGGCATATCCTGTGATCTAAGTATGCTTGTCTGCTGAGATGTAACAATACCTGCACTATTAAGAGTCGCATTCAATACTGCTATATAGTCCTTCAGAGCCTGCTTTGTGGCATCCTTACATTTATCATATGCTATAAAGCCTTCACCAAGCTTTCTAAAAGTATCTACAACGAACTTTGATCTGGTAACACCAGAGTTCATCATTTTCATTTCAGGATCTCTATCGGCCTGAATAAAGAAAGAAAGTGATTTTGGAGCCTCAGAAAGGAATCTTGTATCACTACACTTCTGCTCCACAAGAGTGAGGAATTTCTCCTCAGAGAGTATCATTCTTAGATTTGTCTTAATATACTCAATCTGATCAACAAATTCATCGTTGCCAGGTTCGTAAAGGAAGCCCAGAAATACCATCATATCGTATCTAAGCAGATCCTTTAATGGCATCCTCTGATCTTCTGGATAGATTTTAGGATTCGCAGTTATCTCATCAGCATATGCGATACACTCCGAAATCATGTTTTGAACGTTTTTAATTACCATTTTGCCCACCACACCTGTACATTATAATATCGCCAATTTAGCTTTCCCCCCATTATTGAATCTAAAATGACGTAGAATAATTATAACATAAAAATAGCACTATGTCATCACGAGATAGTGCTATTTTTTAATCATAATTATACTTAAGGGGGAGATTATAATTATGATGAAAGCTAATTAATTTTTATTACGTTTAATAGGACTTATAATCACTGTCACTCAGGGATCCTTCCCACTCAGAAAGGTCATCTGAAGAGCCGCTATAATCCTCATCTCCGTAGCTTGTATATGGGTTCATTCCAGGGCCCATACCAGGTCCCATTCCACCCATTCCAGGGCCACCCATACCAGGTCCCATTCCGCCTCCGTAGCCATAGCTACCAAAGCCTCCGCTTGAACCACCAAACATGCCAAATGGATCCATGAAATAACTATAGTCATCAGTGCTGCCATAGTCACTGCCACCCTGACCACCATAACCTGGCATTTGTCCACCAGGACCCTGCTGCTGACCGCCTGGCATCTGCTGCTGGCCGCCCGGCTGGTTGCCAGCAATACTACCGCCACTTGGCTGAGATTTTCTAAGCTTTGAGAGTGCTTCCAAGACATCCTGAACCTTCTGATTCAGTTTTCCATTATCTGCGCCAATGGCCTTCTTTACTATATTATCTGAATCTGAAAATGCTTTAACCACATTCTCAGAACCAAGGGACTTAACATCTGTATCAGCTGATAACGAAAGATCCCCTGATGCTTCAAGCATTGTTTCGCCTGACTTAACAAGCTCTGCTTCGAAATCAACTGTTTCCTCTGATTTCTGATCAAGGCTCACCTTAATCTCTGCCTCACTCTGAGCTGACTCTAAGGCCAATTTCAAGTCCATACTGGAAGTAACAACCTTACTTCCTGTATTCCTATTTGTAATAGTAATATCTGTTCCTGCTTCATCATCTATAGAGAATTTTAATGATAACCCTCTAACCTGATTCTTTGAGATGTAAACTACAAGCTTCACATCCTGATCCACACCAGACTCTATGAAACTCTGAATTCCAGGTTTCTGCTGATTACCCTGCTGCTGACCGCCCTGCATGCTTGGCATTTGCTGCTGACCACCCTGCATCTGCTGCTGGCCGTTAGCCGTCTGGTTTTGGAGAAGCTGGCTTATCAGGCCGATGGCAGAGGATGGACGTTCCTGTTTGGAACTCTTCTCTCCCTCTTTTGACTTAGACATCATCTCAAGGGTTTTGTTAACATCACTCTTTTTGATAGTTGCAACATACTTTTTGCATCTAACTTCTGAGCCATCAACCGTTATCTTGCCATTTCCGGCAGACTTGACTTTCGCATTTCTAAAAAGCTTCTCGACTATCTGCATAAGCTGTCCATCAGCGCCCTGCTGAGGAGCCTTCTTCACATCACTCTTTGAGGAGAATCTATCAATATTGTAGCCCTGAATCTGACCAAGTGAATCGGCCAGTACTGAGTTATTGAACTTCTCAGAGAAATCATCATTATCAAATTCCAGATAGCCGTCTGTGAGATCATCTACAGCAAGATAAGTTTTTTTATCATCGCCTAAATAATCTACACTCAAAACACTCTTTCCATCCGACAGAAGCTCTGCATTTCCAGACATCTCCTTATCAGATTTGTTTACAGTATCAGATATCTTCACTTCAAGATTTCCATCTGAGGAAGCTCCAGATACTTTTATATCAAGGTCCGTTGTACCACCATTTTCTTTTACATCTGCATACTTACCAAGGAGACTAAGGCACGAATACTCATCCAGGAGGTTGCCCTTCGAAAGAGCAGAATTACTATATGTATTCTTGATTGCCCTCATCACTCTTCTCTTTGGGGAAAAGAAGAAGCCTGCAACTAATGCAAGAGAAACAAGTACGCCAAGACCTATCCCACCGATCAAAAAGAACTTTTTCATACTACGTGTCTTTTTTTCTTCCATGACTTTTCCTCCTCTCATACCACTTACAACACACATTTTATAAAAAGAGGAATTTAATTTCTCACATTGAAATGTAAAAAAAATGTCAAAAAAAAGTCAACGTCCCGAAAGACGTTGACTTATGCGCGTGCTAGAGGATTCGAACCCCCGACCTTTTGGTCCGTAGCCAAACGCTCTATCCAGCTGAGCTAAGCACGCAAGGTCAAGATTTGTTTTACAAATCACAGCAACAGCTATACTAACACTTCAACCCTTCTTATGTCAAGGGTTAAGTTAGGATTATTGGAACATAATGTAAGACTATATGCATCTTCATCCAACCTCACGGTTCTTAGATAATAGTCCCCTTTTAATTCGTATCCCCTGGATACTATACTTCCAATCCCATTTTCTTCTATATAAGAATAATCCGTAGTAAAGGAAGAAAGAGGAACGCTAATCCCCTCCCCAGTACATTTCAGGAAAGCTTCTTTCACTGTCCAGACATCTCTAAACCGTTTCTGCTCCTTACCTATATAATCTATATCTTCAGTAGCAAACATACGGTTAGTAACCTTGAAATCCTTATCAGTCTTATACTCTACATCTATTCCAACCCTGGAATCAGAGACAACAACGGCCACATATTCCCCAGAATGAGAAATGCTAAATTCACTTAACTCCGGATTTTCCTCCTGAGCAAACATTAAAACCCTGCCTGCAGAAATACTCTGGAGCCGTGCCTCTTCATTCTTAAGCTTTTCTGCTTTTTCCTGGCGCCACTTAGGAAGGAGCCTGAAAATCTCAGACTCCTTTTCTAGTAGCATCTCTTTATCAAGTTTATATAAATAAACAATTTCCTTCATTTATGAATTACCCAGAACAATTTTAACATCTACAATTTCTGCATATTGGTCCCCAGGATATTTATCCGTCACAAGTAGTACACCACTGAAATCTGAAAATGTAACCGCTGACGAAAGACCAAACTTATCATGATCCGCAAGAACAAACCTCTGTCCTGCCTGTGTATTCTCAATAGCCACTCTTTTAATAAGTGCCTCACGAACATCTGGAGTTGTAAATCCAAGTTTAATGTTAACTCCATTCGTTCCAAAGAAGCCTTTAGTAAAATGATATTTCTGAATATGCAAAATGGCATCCGCTCCAACTACAGCTTCTGTATTCTCCTTAAGCTCACCACCGATAAGTAAAACCTTAAATCCTTTTCTCACAAGGTCTTTAGCGTGAGAAACCGCATTAGTTACATAGGTAGCTCTTTTTTCAGTAATAAAATCCAGCATGAAATGAGTTGTAGTTCCAGCATCAATGAAGACTACATCTCCTGACTGTATGAGTGATGCAGCATAGCGCGCTATTCTGATTTTCTCATCCTTATTAATTGTTTCCTTCTGAAGCACAGAAGGTTCATCATCCTTAGTTCTTTCCTCCAGTTTTACAGCACCGCCATGAACCTTCAGAATCTTCCCCTCTCTGCTAAGTGAAGTGATGTCTCTTCTTATTGTAGATTCAGATACACCGAACTTTTTTATTAAGTCGGGTACGCTAACACTATTTTTCTTGTTTACTATTTCAAGAATCTTGGCTTTACGCTCTTCTGTTAACATATAGTTTTCTCCTCATAACCCAAAAAACTAATCTTCAATCTTCTTCTTAAGAAGTCCGAGCATTCCGCAGGTAATTCCTGCACCTACTATCCAGGCAACAATGAATAATCCAGGATTACCTACCGTGCCTATTACAAATATACCACCAAATGGTGCCTTAAGAGAGCATTTTGCAAGCACAACTATCATGCTGGCCACTGCCGCTCCAACAGCTGAACATGGAATAACACGAAGTGGATCTGCCGCAGCTACAGGCATTGTGCCCTCAGGTATGAAAGATACACCCATGATGGCATTTGCTACTGCAGCACCTTTTTCTTTCTTAGTGAATCTATTAGGGAAGATCCAGCACGCCAGAGCAATTCCTAAAGGAGGAACCATTCCAGCAACCATTATAGCTGCCATGGAAATGTAGCATGCATCAGCACTGAAATCTGCTGATGGAAGCTCTGCTGTCGCGTAACTTGCGGCTGTCGAAAGAAGTATTATTCCGAATGAATATGCAGCCTTTTTAAAGAGTCCATTTATATCAATGGCTACCATGAGGCCTAGTAAAATGCCAAGAACAGTGATCATTCCTGATTCAAATAAATACTGAAGTAGAATTATAAGTTCTTTGCTGGCAAGTCCTACAAGTGGATTGATAACAAAGCACATACAAATGCTTACAAGTAAAACACTGACAAATGGGATAATTATCATATCCCTTGCGCCCTCTAATATTTCAGGGAAGTTTTCGCAAAGATTCTTAATTCCAAGAACTATGAAGCCTGTTAGAATACCCGCTGCTATAGCGCCTAAAAATCCAGATGATGTAAATCCATTTCCATATCCGGTAAATGCAATCGTAGAAACAAAATCATCTAATCCATTAAATGAATCCTTTGAAAACAGTGCACTCTCGCTAAACGAAGTATTACCCAGATTTGCTAGGAGACCACCAACAAAACCTACTATCAGTCCATGTTTATCAGCTATCGCATAAGCAATATATGCTGCAAGAACCGGAACAGCAAGCTGCATAGCAAGGCTGCCAATATATGTGAAGATTGTTGCAAGTGGTGTTATGGTTCCGAAGTAAACTGCACCTGATGAACCAAAACCTGCAATGGTATCTATAAGATATGCAAGAGCCATCATAATTCCGCCAACAACAACAAGCGGGAACATATGAGATACTCCGCTCTCCATCCATGTATAGAATGGTTTTTCTGGAAGCTCTTCTGCAGTTACCACAACAGGAGGCAGATCATCTATCTTAACCTCCTCAGCAGGAGCTTCTTCATTATTTTCTTCAGAAGAAGTTTCCTCCTTATTATCTTCAGCAGGAGTTTCCTCTTCTGGTTTCTTCTCTTCTGATGATGTTTCACTATTCTCTGAAACTTCTTCTTTATTTTCCTCGGCAGGTGTCCCCTCATCCGACTTTGCTTCTTCTGCCGGTGTTTCGTCCTCAGTCTTGTTTTCTTCTACAGAACTATCTTCCGCCTGATTGTTTTCTTTATCAGAAGTTTCTTCCTCAGCTGAAACCTCTTCCTTCTCCTCTTTCACTTCCGCAACCGCCTCGTCTTTCGCCTCTTCTACAACTTCCTCGGCAGTTTTTTCAGAACCTTCGTCAACTCCTTCAACCGCCTCTTCAGTTGTCTCTTTAGCAACTTCTTCAGCGGTCTCGTTCTTGTTTAATTCTTCGCTCATAAAACCTCACTCCCACAATTTAATACTTTATTATATAAAACCATATTTTCAGATTTATTTCTTCAAATATTTTTTCAGATATTGACCTGTATAGGATTTACGTTTCTTAGCCACCTCTTCAGGAGTACCCTGAGCGACAACTGTTCCGCCGCCATTTCCTCCTTCTGGTCCCATATCAATAATATAGTCAGCCTGCTTAATAACATCCATATTGTGTTCAATAACAACAACTGTATTACCATTATCAGCAAACTTCTGAAGTATCTGAAGTAATTTTTTTACATCATCAAAATGAAGTCCCGTAGTTGGTTCATCCAGAATATAAATAGTATTTCCCGTACTACGTTTACTCAGCTCAGTTGCCAGCTTAATACGCTGCGCCTCTCCACCCGAAAGAGTGGTTGATGGCTGACCAAGTTTAATGTAACCAAGGCCAACGTCCTGAAGAGTTTTTATCTTTCTATAGATAGGTGGAACCGCCTCAAAGAAATCGCAGGCCTCATCCACTGTCATATCAAGAACTTCAAAAATGTTCTTTCCTTTATATCTTACCTCAAGAGTCTCTCTGTTATATCTCTTTCCATCACAGACCTCACAAGGCACATAAATATCAGGAAGGAAATGCATTTCTATCTTATTAATTCCATCACCCTTACAAGCTTCGCATCTACCACCAGGAACGTTGAATGAAAATCTTCCCTTGTTGTAACCCATGGTCTTTGCATCCTTTGTTTCAGCAAAGATGCCACGTATCAGATCAAATACTCCTGTATAAGTAGCAGGATTTGATCGAGGTGTTCTTCCAATAGGCGACTGATCGATATCGATTACTTTATCTAGAACATCATAACCAATCAGATCGTCATGCTTTCCAGGTTTAATTCGGGCACGGTTCAAATCACGAAGAAGTCTCTTCTTCACAACCTCGTTTATAAGAGAACTCTTTCCCGAACCAGAAACGCCAGTAACAACCGTGAGAACTCCAAGAGGAATTTTAACATCTATTTTTTTAAGGTTATTCTCTCTGGCACCCTTAACAGTCATCCATCCTGTCGGTACTCTTCTTTCTGAAGGAACTGGAATTATCAAGTCACCTTTCAGGTACTGTCCTGTTATAGATTCCTTACAGTTAATTATATCTTCCGTTTTTCCGGCTGCCACAACCTCACCACCGTGAACTCCGGCACGAGGTCCAATATCAACTATATAGTCGGAAGCACGCATTGTATCCTCATCATGTTCAACTACAATAAGGGTATTTCCGAGGCTCTGAAGTCGTTTCAGAGATTTAATTAGCTTGTCATTATCTCTCTGGTGCAGTCCAATAGAAGGCTCATCCAGAATGTAAGTAACACCAACCAGTCCCGAGCCGATCTGTGTTGCCAGTCTTATACGCTGAGCCTCACCACCTGAAAGAGTTGCTGTAGCACGACTGAGAGTAAGATAATTAAGACCAACATCTACCATGAATTTAAGTCTGGATCTAATTTCTTTTAAGATGTCTCGACCTATCATTTCCTGTCTTTTTGTCAGCTCAAGATTTTCAACATAATCCGCCAGTTCATCTATTGGCATCTCAGTCATATCAAATATATTTTTATCACCAATTGTCACCGCAAGTGATGACTTTTTAAGCCTTTTTCCACCACAGGTTTTACAAGGAGTATATGTCATGAAAGACTCATATTCAGAGCGCATTTCCTCAGAGCCTGTATACTTATATCTTTCTTCAACATTCGCAATAAGTCCCTCGAAAGGATGGGTAAATGTACTCCTTCTGGTTCTCTGACTGTGGTAATGAATTGAAATTCTGCGACCCCTTGTTCCGTTGATGATCACATCCTTCGCTTCATCTGGAAGCTCACGATAAGGAACATCCATTGAAAAGCCATAGGTTTCCGAAAGGGCAACTAAAAGTGCATGGGTGAAAGAGTTCTTGTCACCACTGGATGCCCAGCCAGGAACTGAAATAGCTCCTTCATTCAGGGTTCTGGATTTATCTGGTATCATAAGATCTGGATCCAGTTCACGCTCCCAACCAATACCTGTACAATCCGGACAGGCGCCAAAAGGATTGTTGAAGGAGAAGGATCTCGGCTCAATCTCATCTATAGAAATATTACAATAAGGACAGGCAAAGCTGTCTGAAAACGTGTAAGTTTCTCCATCAATAACTTCAACCTTTACAGTTCCCTCAGCCTGCTTAAGAGCAACTTCCAGAGAATCTGCGAGTCTCTTTGTAATGCCCTCTTTTATCACAAGTCTGTCCACCACAATATCAATGTTGTGCTTTATATTCTTCTCAAGAGTAATCTCTTCATCTAATGTATACAGATTTCCATCAACTATTACTCTGACAAATCCACTCTTCTTCGCACGTTGAAGAAGCTTTTCATGAGTACCTTTTCTACCACGAACAACTGGCGCAAGAATCTGGAACTTGGTTTTCTCAGGAAAATCCATAACCTGATCAACCATCTGATCAACCGTCTGTCTCTCAATGATGCGGCCACAATTAGGACAATGTGGTACACCAACTCTTGCATAGAGAAGACGAAGGTAATCATATATTTCAGTTACAGTTCCTACAGTTGAACGAGGGTTCTTATTTGTAGATTTCTGATCAATGGAGATTGCAGGTGAAAGACCTTCAATTTTGTCCACATCAGGTTTTTCAGCCTGACCCAGGAACTGTCTTGCATAAGATGAAAGGGACTCCATATATCTTCTCTGTCCCTCTGCATAGATAGTATCAAATGCAAGCGAAGATTTACCTGAACCTGATAGTCCGGTAAACACTATGAATTTATTTCTTGGCAGGGTAACATTTACATTCTTTAGGTTATGCTCTCTTGCACCCTGCACTGTTATGTATTTTATCTCACTCATTTTCTTTTCCTATTTATCATAATCCCTTAGTTTAATTTTCAATTCGATAAGTTCATCACGAAGAACTGCAGCCATCTCGAAGTTGAGGTCCGCAGCCGCTTTATTCATCTTCTTAGTAAGTCTGTCGATTTCTTTTCCAAGCTCTTTCTTGTTCATGAGATCCGGATCTTTTCCAACTCTGGATTTACGTTCTTGTGACTCTTCTTCAGCAGCCTTAAGACTTGTAGAAATAAGTTCACGCACAGCTTTACGTATAGTCTGTGGAGTAATACCATGTTCCTCATTATATTTCTGCTGAATCTCACGACGACGATTAGTTTCGTCAATAGCTCGTCTCATAGAGTCAGTAATAGTATCCGCATACATGATTACATGTCCATCCACATTTCTCGCTGCACGACCGATGGTCTGAATGAGAGATGTTTCTGAACGAAGGAAGCCTTCTTTATCTGCATCAAGAATCGCAACAAGTGTTATCTCCGGAATATCAAGACCCTCTCGAAGAAGGTTGATTCCTACAAGAACATCGAAAACACCAAGTCGTAGGTCACGAACAATTTCCATACGCTCAAGAGTATCAATATCCGAATGAAGATATTTTACCTTTATATCCAGACCACGAAGATAGTCTGTAAGTTCCTCTGCCATTCTCTTAGTAAGAGTTGTGACAAGAACCTTGTTCCCCTTCGAAACTTCTGAATTTATTTCACTAAAGAGGTCATCAACCTGACCCGCTACAGGTCTAACATCAATAGGTGGATCAAGAAGTCCGGTAGGTCTTATAATCTGTTCTGTTCTAGCCTCTTCATGTTCATCTTCATATGGACCAGGAGTCGCAGAAACATAAAGTATCTTATCAACTCTCTCTTCAAATTCTTCGAAATTAAGTGGTCGGTTATCCATAGCAGAAGGAAGTCTGAAACCATATTCGATCAAGGTTTCTTTTCTCTTTTTGTTTCCGCCAAACATACCTCTGATCTGTGGAAGAGTCTGATGAGACTCATCTATTATCAGAAGATAATCATCGCCAAAGAAATCCACAAGAGTATCCGGAGGGTCTCCAGGCTTACCGCCTGCAAGTATACGAGTATAGTTTTCTATTCCAGAACAAAAACCGGCTTCGCGGAGCATTTCCATATCGAACTCTGTTCTTTCCTGGATTCGCTGCGCCTCCAGAAGCTTGTCATGGGACTTGAAATAAACTATTCGTTCTCTAAGCTCATCGTCTATTTCTTTAAGTGCTCTCTCCATTTTACTTGGAGCGATAACATAATAAGATGCAGGGAAGATGCATGTAAATGTAACATCCCTTTTTATCTCTCCTGTTATAGGATCAAACTCAGAGAGCCTGTCTATCTCGTCACCGAAAAATTCTATTCTTATTGCGTCACTATCTTTATTGGCTGGGATTATATCTACAACATCACCTTTAACTCTGAAGGTGCTACGTTTAAAGTCCATCTCATTTCGGGTATATTGCATATCCACAAGTTCCCGGATGAGCACATCTCTATCGAGAGCCATGCCTGGTCTCAGACCTAACATCATGGACTTATAATCTTCAGGGTTACCAATACCATATATACACGAAACTGATGAAACAACAATAACATCATCTCTCTCCACAAGAGCTGATGTGGCGCTGTGTCTCAGCATATCTATCTCATCATTAACAGAGGAGTCCTTGGCTATATAAGTATCCGACGAAGGCACATATGCTTCCGGCTGATAATAATCATAATAAGAAACAAAATACTCAACTGCATTCTCTGGAAAGAAAGCCTTCATCTCTCCATAGAGCTGGGCAGCAAGTGTTTTGTTATGTGACATGATAAGAGTCTTTTTGCCAAGAGCTTTGATGACATTTGCCATGGTAAAGGTTTTACCTGAACCAGTTACACCAAGAAGCGTCTGATGTTTTTTACCAGACTTATACCCTTCAACAATCGCCTGGATAGCTTCCGGCTGATCACCAGTTGGGGCATATTCCGAACATAGTTTAAACTCTGCCATAGTTCTTCCTTTATAGTAGATAAAGAGGAGCCATGCTGTGCATGACTCCGAATTAATATTTACTGTGCCTGTAACTTACAAACAAAGATGGAAGCTGAACACTTTGGAACCACAACAGTCAGAACATTATTATGAACCATTGCTAATTCTTCTTCCATGGTGTAGCCATCTTCAGTTGTGAGCATAACTCGTCTCATAGTTCTATTGTTGTGAACTCCAAGCTCTCTTACATGAAGCTTAACTTCTTTCTCGACATAGTCACTATTAATGATAACCGCAACCGCCTCTTTATAGTTAAATCTTCCATAAGAGATCAGCCTGTAATCTCCATTTAGGAACTTAAGTGATCCTGTTCTAAGAGATTTATATCTGTTATGTATCTTAATGATATCTCTGTGGAACTTTATAAGATCTTTATCCTCATGTCCCCAAGGATAAGTTCTTCTTGAATCAGGGTCTGTCCATCCGCAAACTCCAGCCTCATCTCCATAATAAATTGTTGGAGCTCCCGGCCATGTCATCTGGAATGCAACCGCCATTCTCATTATGCCCTTGCTTACATTTTCATTTGCTGTCTCTGCTCCCAGAGTCTGAATACGTCCAACTCTGTGGTTGGTTCTTGTCAGGAATCTGGAATGGTCATGATTTGATAATTCGTTCATTGCTACATAAAGCGAATTATACATAAAGTATGACATATAATTTCTGATGGAACCCTTGAAGAAATCTGCATTTCCAAGGAAGTCTCCACGAAACTCATCACTATGCTTTTCAACACCTGTCAGGAACCAGGTGATAGGCTCCATAAATGCACCGTAGTTCATTATGGTATCCCACTGATCACCTTCCAGCCAGGACTTAGGATTTCCATAATGCTCTGCAAGTATGATTGCATCTGGATTTGCCTTCTTAACCGCACTTCTGAAGTCCTTCCAGAATCTATGGTTATAATCCTCTGAATAACCAAGATCAGCCGCAACGTCAAGTCTCCATCCATCTGCATTGTATGGAGGAGAAACCCATTTCTGTCCAATCTTCATAATATAATCATGAAGCTTAATGGACTCCTCATAATTAAGCTTTGGCAGAGTATCATGTCCCCACCATCCGTTATAGGTACCGTTATATGGCCAGTCATTCTCATCTCTGAACTTAAAGAACGATCTATATGGACTATCCGCATCAACATACGCACCCTTCTTGTAGGAAGGATTCTGATCATAAATGCATTCCTTATCCAGCCACTTATTAAATGAACCACAATGGTTGAAAACACCATCGAGGATAACTTTAATACCTCTCTCATGAGCTTCTTCAACAAGCTTTGCAAAGAGTTTATTTGAAGCCTCAAGATTTGCTTTGTCAGTAACACGGTGGATGTACCTTGTTGCCTCTGTATTATCATTATTACCTTCTGGAAGAAGGTCACCATAGTCTTTAACAATTTTTCCATAATGAGGATCTATATAATCATAATCCTGAATATCGTATTTATGATTTGAAGGAGAAACAAAAATAGGATTCAGATAAATTGCCTCAACTCCAAGATCCTTCAGGTAATCCAGTTTGTCCATTACGCCCTGAAGATCACCACCGTAGAAATTTCCTACGTCCATATTATCAGGAACCTTGTCCCAATCCTCTATTCTTCTAACATGACTACCAACATAACTGTACTCACCTGTGAGAACATCGTTGGACTTATCACCATTGCAGAATCTATCAACAAATATCTGATAGAAAACTGCACCCTTAGCCCAGTCAGGAGTTTTGAATCCAGGTACTATTCTAAAATCATAATCATGATTAACATCTCGAAGAATTCCAAGACGATTGTAGATGACATTTAACCTGTCAGAATGAACCTCGAAATAATACTGAACTGGAGATGAAACGCTGTGCAGCTTAACCACGTAGTAATCGAAGATGCCGCCAACCTCAGCCGCTACCAGTTTCATAGGAATATGCTGATCATTAATTACAATATCAACTCCGTCAACATTGTTGCGCGCAGTTCTGAACTTGATCGTAATATCATCCCCAATTTCCGGCTCGGCAGGTTTTACAAAGTTAGGTGTAACGTCTGTAAAAAGCGCACCAAAATTAAGGATGGTAGTCGAATTATATATTCTGTTTATCATGTCCAAAACCGAATTATCCGACATGTTTTGCCTCCACATTTTCTTGTTAGGATTTATAACCCCATAGATGTACGGAATTATACCACATTTTGTGGCTATTTACAAAAATTGACAGCATAAACTACACTATATTATAATGTGTGCGGTGTCGAAGGTGGTTTTGATACCGCATTTCATACAACAAAATAAAGGAAAGGAAGGTTTTTAGTATGAAAAAGAATCCAATTGGAGCTATTTTAGTGCTGATTTCTGCTGTAGTTGCAGCCTTAGGAGTATTCTTACCATTTTACAAAGTAGATGCTCTTGGACAGGAATTAACTGTTAGTCTTATCAACGCTGATGGAGTTAACATTTTTGGAGTTATCATTTTAGTATTCCTTGGTTTAACTCTTATTTTCGCACTTGCAGGTGTGAAGGTTGCAGAGCTTATCTTCGGAATAATCACTGCACTCCTTATGTTCCTCGGCTATTTCCTCAACAACGCTGCACTCAAGGAGTATGAGGCATATAGCGAGTACATCGATAAGGGTATTGGTAATACTCTTTGTCTCGTAGGAGCTATCTTAGTTCTTGTTACATCAATCATCTATATAGCTACAACAAAGTCAGCTAAGAAGGATGCTTAATTAAAATAAATTTAACGTTTAAAGCCGAGGGATTAACCCTCGGCTTTTTTTCTTGGTTTCTCTTCTCACCCTATATTACTTAACAGCTCCAACTATTGCTTCAACATCATCTCTTTCGAGCCCCTTGTCAGCAACGATTGAATAAGCATATCCATCGCTATTCCATGTTACATTGAATATCTTATTATCATTGCCTTTGAGTGTTACATTCTTTCCACCCATCTCTGCTGACTCTGTTTGCGAATACTCATTATAGTCGCCGGAAATGTCATCTGTCCCAGCACCTTTTCTGACCAGCACATCACTTCTGTCTGCCACATCCATATCCTTATCACAAAAGAACACCTGGATCATTTTATCCTGCATAGCCTGAACAAATGTATTTGGATAACCATCCACACTTTCAGGTATGGTCATTTCAAATCCAGCAATCTTAGATGCATCCTCAAGTGATCCACAATCAGTCCAAGGATTTGCCACATTCATATTCGTCTCTGATGAAGCCTCAGTTGTTACCTCAGTAACCACATCAGTTGTTTCATTCTTATGTGTTCCACACGCTGAAAGGGTTACACACATAAGAAAAACTAAAAATATAATCAATTCTTTCATATTGCTACGCCTATTCTTACTAATTTTTAAACCTAGACAAAATATAACATAAAATGAGCAACAAAAGAGCAACAAAAAACAGAACCCTTTGGAGGTTCTGTCTATATGGAATCCGGAATATAAATATCAAATTCCATTTCATTTTCATCTTCATTTGCCTTAACGTATATATCGCCATAAAGACTTTGCGCAATTTTCCTGGACTCAAATAGTCCTATTCCGTTACCTCCGGTTTTTTCAGCATTTGAACCACGCCAAAAGCTATTGAAAATATAAGGAAGTTCCTTTTCGCTAAGAACCTTTCCTTTATTTCTAATAACGAAATAATATCCATCCTCTTCCTTACTTAGATTTACTGTTATTCCTTCTCCATTTCCGTACTTAATCGCATTATCCATAATCTGAGAAAGGATTCTGCAAATACCACTCTTATCACTTTTTACCATTGCATTATGGTTCATCTCAAATACATAAGGGATATTCAGCACATTCAGCCTATTACTATATTCTTCTTCAAGAAAATCAACCAGCTCTTTCAAATAGAATGACTGAACATTCGGTTCAAAATCAACTACCGTGCCAGAAGCTTTATCAATCAGATCCTTAACAATATCAGTAATATCATCTGCATTCTTGCTTATCTTCCCCGCTATTTCTGCATCACTCTTATTGACCTCACCATTCTCCTGATAAAGACCAGTGCTGATTGCATCTGCATACAGCTTAATATTTGCAACCGGAGTCTTGATACCATGAGCAATGGTAGTAAGCATGGTCATATGATCCCGGCTAAGCTCATCTACCTTCTTCTGCTTATTTTGAATATTATCGCTGAGCATATTAATGCCCCAGATAAATCTACCAAACAGTCTATTCTTCGTTTCCGGAAGCTTTTCAGTTATCTCATTCTTCGAGAGCTTTACAGGATAGTCGGACAACTTCTCAAACGGCCTTAAAACAGCCTTACTGATATAAATGCAGATAGCTATTGCAATGATAAATGCTATCGCAAGACACACATTTAGCAGAAGCTGTAATTCCTTAGAATTCTCATCCTTATATCTAAATACAACAAAGCCTATCAGCGTAGTTTCATCACTGCCGTAAAATGCCCAGACCTTTTCTCTATTGCTGTCCGTATTAAGAAGACTAGCACTGTCCGCACTACTTCCATGACTTATTGATATGTATGAAACCTCATCTGGAAATGCCTTTTTTCCATATTCCTTCTCAAGAGCAGCTCTGTTTTCTTCCATATAAGAATCGATAATCTTTTGAATTCCTGCACCAGATATAGGATCAATATAATCATACCTAATAGTACTCATCCTGTACTTTTCCCGTATTCCATCCACCGCTCGATTCATAAGTATATTACTTGTCTCATTATTCCTTTTTACAAAGGACGTAAAGAGCAGATTTGCCGCTATAAAAAGTGCCACAAAAAGAAGCACTGTGAATATATAAAGTTTTGCTAACTTCTTCATTCCTTAGTGCCTCCAAATTTATAACCTACTCTCCAGACGGTTTGTATCAATGTAGGATTCTTTGGATCATCCTCCAGCTTTTCTCTGAGCCATCTTATATGCACATTAAGGCTGCCCTGCTCACTGAAACAGTCAAAGCCCCAAACCTCATTGAAGAGTTTTTCTTTTCTAATAACCTGCTGCGGATGTCTCATCATATACTCTAAAAGATCGAACTCTTTTCCGGTAATAGAGACTTCTTTACCATCCTTATAAACCGTTCTTGTTGTAACATCCATAGTAATCTTGTCATAGGTCAGAAGCTGTCTATCCTCCGCCATATCGTAGGCACGGCGCATCAGAGCCTTTATCTTAAATCCAAGCACCTCAACAGAAAACGGCTTATCAATATAGTCGTCCGCTCCCAGCTCAAGACCCAATATCTTACTCTGATCATCAGTGCGTGCACTCATCATAAGAACAGGGATTCTCTGATTGCGTCTAATTTCCTGAAGAGCTTCATATCCATCCATTCCTGGAAGCATAACGTCAAGAAGCAGCAGCTTGAAAGCTGCTGTTTTAACAAGGGCTAGTCCTTCTTCTGCGTTAAGTTTCCACTCCACTGAGTAGCCTTCACGACGTAGGAAGTCCTGGATTAATGTCCCAAGTTCTTCGTTGTCTTCGATTACAAGAATGTCTGTCATCTCTATCTCCGAAATAAGATTATTTATACTCGTTACTCACACAAATAAATCATAACACTTTATACGTATCTTTTGTAGCAAATTGTTGTAGGCCCCTCACTTATATATGATCACAGACCCTCTTCTAAAACACGCTAAGTATTTTTTAGATTTATAGTCGGTCGTTTCAGTTTGTAATGCAGCTCGCTTTAACTCGCAAAAATGCCTTTCATTAGATTAAAGGAAGGCATTTTTGCTCAAACAGGCGTCGCTCGCTGCTTACAAATAATGAAACTCCCTCCTTAAATCTAAGAAAATCACGCTATCGTTTGTGAAGATGGTCTGTGATTCATATTATAAGTGTGAGGGGCCATTTAGGTAGTCGCTACGATTAATAGTTACCTACATTGAGGAATTTAGGGATGTTGTCTGCACAGTCACCCTTGGTGAAGGAAACATGGATTATTCCTGTATCGTAGTCAACGATTACGGTGTGAACATTTCCACTATTGTGTACGTTGGAAACTATGTACTCATCAACGACTTCCTTTGCCATAAGTCCCTTTGCATCTGCAACGGAGAACTTATCTTTCTCGCTCACCCATTTGTTGTACTTTACAAAACGGGTTATATTGAATTCTTCTCCGGTAAATCTGTCCTGATTATCCTTGGTGGCAAATGTATTCACTATGCAGAGTGCATCTGATGTATCCCACTCGAGACCTTCCATAAGTTCTGAGTCTTTTGTTCTGAGAACTGACTTTGCTTTTCCGGTAGCCGCAACTTCTTTAGTTGCATTCTCGCAACAGAAGGCATCCTTCTCATCTGTACAAATGAGATTATTACACCATGTAAAGTCTCCACTTTCGCCTACCAGGTATTCGCCTGCTTCTTTAGCCGTTTCGAAATGTTCAAGTGCGTATCTGATTTCAAAGGTGTAACACTTTTTACCTTTGTAAACGAATGGCAGTCCTTCTTTGGAACCTACATCGAGTATTGCGATCATAACGCCATCGTCATTCACAGCAGTTATTATATCGAGGATTCCGAGAAATCCGATACTTGTTATAGATCCGTTGCCCTTCTTCATATGAGTTACTGTATGAAGTTCCGTTATCTGGTTTTCGCTTCCGGCACTCCATTCAAGATTTCTAATGGATATTCTCTTTCCGCTGACGGTTTTTTCTCCTCCAAGAGAAAGTGCACTACAGGCTGTAGGTCTAAGAGCGTCAGGGATAATCTGCATGGTAAGTGCTTCTATATAGCTAAGCTTTCCGTCTTCTGCATAGCCCTCTTCGCCTTGATATATAGTCTTGGCAAAGCTTGTAACTTCATCCTTATATTCCTTGGGCAGTGAATCAACCAATGTTTCTATTCTTTCTTCAAGTGCTTCCTCATTTATCTTACGTCCATTAAAAGCATTTCTTATATTCTCATGAAGATATGGCTCAAAGTTATTCACAAAACCAGGAACAGCCTCTATGATGGTCTCCGCATAAGCCTTTCCAACCTCAGACGGCTCACCATTTTCATAATCCAGTGTTACGTCATAATAGGTTGGATACTTCTCTATAACGCACAGTCCATCTGCAGAAGAAAAGGTTTCTATAATCTCTTCTATCTCGCTGTCATCTGCGTAAGTCACCTCTTCTTCCACATTCAGAGAGCCAACCTTTTTCATTCCTTCCGACTGAACTTCCGATACACTATTGCCGCATCCACAGATAGAGAGCAGCACTCCAAGCGTTAAAGAACAGCTTATTATTTTTTTATATATTTTATTCATCTCTGACTCTCCATATCTTTATACTATCAATAGGTTTAAAAGCTAATAATAAACTGATTGATACAAGCACTAGCAGTCCCAATGGAATGACTATCATTGAGAAAGGCGTCGGTGATGCAAGTGCAAATTTTCCAACTCCGAGAACTGCCATTCCCACTTGGTTAAAGAGTGCTTTTGAAACAGTAAAGGACAGAAGGAAACCTAGGACTATAGCACATAATACTAGAATAAGTATTCTTAGATAGTGCCATCCTCTTATGCTGCTTCGGTCAACACCAATACTCTTCAGCATTGCTATATCAGCTGTTTCTTCCTCAATAAATATCTGCTGATACAGGAAGGTCATTGCAAATATAGTTACCGACATGATAATTGCTATAACCACAAAGAGCATATCAAATATTGTTCCATACTCTCTACCAAGATCAAATTCCAGAACCTGATCGAAGTCCCATATCATTATGTCTTTATTGACACTTCGCATTTTCTCAATTGTTGCATCATACTCATCGTCAGGTACATCTAAGCTTTCGTTGAAAAGATCCCAGTCATCCACAAAATAGTTTTCATCCGGTTCAGCCATGATAAATTCTGGCATACCACCATTTAGCATTGATTCATAGTAAGCCGTTACAATAAAATCCTTCTTTACATATTTAAGAGAAAAACCGTCATCCTGATATACTCTATAAACCAGCGTAACTGTATCACCTAGATTTAAACCCCTTGATTCCTTTAAGCTATGGGATACTGCTACTTCATTTTTCAGTGTAGGAACCTTGCCACCTTTTACAAATCTAAGTCTCTCCAGTTCCACATCTTCATTATCAAAATAAAGCTGAATACCAACATCTTCACCTGGCGCTTTCCATGTCGCTTCCTGTGAATCAATAATCTGAATATTCAGTGGAATCCCATTCTCGTTATAGTATTTTTCATAATATTCAAATACATTTCTATAACTACCTTCTTGAGCCACAAGTTTATCTCTAAGATTATCTTCGGGTCTTATAAACACTTCTCTATCGACGATCATCCAATAATTTTTTCTGAAATTGTCACTCACTACGGTTTCCTTCAGCTGGACTACTAAGAAAAGCATTGTGACGCCTAGAGTGAAGCTTACGATTAGATAAATATATCTTTTAAGTCTTCCTATAATATCCTGAACTGCAAGGAAAAATGGAACTGAGGAACGTCTGCTCTTATGAAGAAATACACCCGGAAGCTTCTTAAATCTTTCACCTCTATTTTCTCCATGAATCGTATCCATTACTGATATTTTTCTCATTCTCTTAAGAGCAAAGAAAGAAAAGATTATCATGAGTAAAATAAAAGTAACACTCATTATTACTCCAAGAACAATGAAAACTTCTGTCTTTGGAGTAAGGGTATTAACTATGAAATGATTTATCATAAATCGAGAGAGGGGTATTCCAAATATTATTCCAAGAACACCGCTGAGCAACGCAAATGCAATATACTTTACAATGAACAGAGATTTATATGCCAGGCTGTCCACACCTATCGCCTTCATGGTTCCAATTTCTTTTTCTTCTCTCTTTATAGTTGCATGAAGACTAAAACGAATACTCATAAATATAAGGATTATAAGTGCGAGTCCGAGTATGACCATGAAAATGCTGATAATAAAAGTTATCATTGCCGCGTTGGAATTCATATTACTTTTTCCAGTTATTATATGATCAACGCGTCCGTCCAACTTATTGGTATCATTTAGTTTGTTTATATCTACCATAAGGTCATAACCCCATCTCTGGAGCTCCGACATAGATGAAAATCCTTTTTTTAGTCTAACCTCATATAGATCGCTTAAGCTATTAAATTCTTTCACAAGTTCCGTATAGTCTTCGTCTGAAAAAACAATCTTATGAAAAAAGTTTGAACTTGGATCCTTATAGATATGAGACACTGTAAACTCATATGTGTTTCCCATATCAGTTGTGACCCTTATCTTACTTCCAATCTTGGTCTTTGCATTATTAGCAAGATACTGCGGAATTGCTACACATCCATTTTCGACCTTAAGGACTTCATCGTTCATGTCATAAGGGATATTCTGATCATTACTCACTGTAGTTAAATATGCTGAGTCCTCATATAGATTAGTGACTGTTCTTCTGTCTACTCCTTCAAAATCAAGTCGTTCTGTTAATATTACTGGGCGCTCTGAAATCTTAACTTCGCCTATTTCCGGATATTTTTTCAGCGTCCTATTTATTATGGCTCTCTGACCTTCTTTATCGGAGATACTTGTATTAACTGTGAACATGATGTCTGCTGTTTTACACCTCTCGTAGGTTTCTTCTGTGCCTATAAAGAAGGTGTAAATGAAGCCCGCACTCGTAACAAGGAGTGTTGCAGCTATGATCATGAATATACACAGAACTATATTTAAACCGACCTTATCGCGAAGGTCTTTTTTTAACATTCGTAAATACACTATTATATCCTCACTTCTTTTCCTGCTTAGTTACTAAGCTTAACGCCGCCTGCCCATAAAGGCACGCATGTGCCTTCATGGCACTGCGGCTTGCTGGTCGCTTCGCTCCATGCTCGATTTCGTAGAAATCGAGCAACTTACCATCCCAACTCATCCAACCATTTTCTGACTTTCTTCTCGCGGAGAGAGAGCTCACCTTCCATTTTGCCGAGGACAAGTTCGCCTCTGATGTCTCCATCCACCAGATATAGAATTCTATCTGAACTGGCCGCTACTTTTTCACTATGTGTAACCATAAGAACTGTTGTTCCAGCCTTGTTGGCATTTACCAGTTCATTCATAACTTCTAACGAGGCTTTAGAATTAAGTGCTCCCGTAGGTTCGTCTGCGAAAACTACCTTAGGGCTGTTGATAAGGGCCCTGGCAAGGCAGGCACGTTGCAGCTGTCCACCGGACACTTCTGTGATTTCTCGCTTCGCCGTTTCCATTATTCCAAGTCTTCTCATAAGGTCTTCGGCATCCTTATTCACATCTTCCCTGGATTTTTCTTTTGCCTGATATCCCGGAAGAACTATGTTATCCACAATGCAAAGCTTCTTCATCATATACATCTGCTGGAAGATAAATCCCATCTTACGAAGTCTAAGCTTTGTAAGTTCTTTATCATTCATTTCTGAGATATCATCTCCATCGAAGATTACATTTCCTGCTGTCATATCATCCATACCACTGATGGTATAAAGGAGGGTTGATTTACCAGAACCACTGGGGCCCATGATGGAAACGAATTCTCCTTCTTCAATTGTAAGATTGATATTCTGCAGGACATTATTGCTATATCCATCTACTATGTATGTCTTGCAAAGATCAGTTGCTTTTAAACAAACATTTCCCATTTCAAATTCCTCTCTTAACTGATGGCGTTATTACGCATTTTGAATTATCTGAATTTAGATTAGCATTCCATTTCTTAAAAAATCTTTAATAATTAAAATTTTTTCAAAAAAAATAAGGAGTTCCTTTTCGGAACTCCTCTAAAATCAATTATTCTGATAATCTCTGAACCATTTCCCAAAGTGCTTCAGCAGAATTGAAGTTTTCTGGAACAAGCTCAGCAGGTGAGATTGTAATATCGTATTCTTCCTCAAGCTCTGCCACAAGTGAAATAATTGCAAACGAATCTAAGATGTTATCATCCACAAGTGTGTCGCAGTTTTCAATATCCTCACCCGGAAGTATCTCTTCTAATATTTCTAACAGTCTATCCATTATAGCCTCCATTAAATATATTTATTTCTGTATGTTCTCTTATAAGTCTATCCTCTCCCACCTCGTCGCGGACAACAATTGCCGGAAGATCACGACTAAGAAACAGTGCAATGCCCTCCGTCACAGAGTAAGCACCAGCAAGATTGAAACATAGTGCATCTCCAATGTCAAGCTGTGGAAGAGAAATTTTCCTGACAAGAATGTCATTTACCGAACAAAGTGATCCAGCCAGTACATAATCCTTCTTTTCCTTCTCCGAACCAGAGTCATCATTTTTCATAGAAATATAATCAATATACGGAACTTTCATTCCTGCCATGCTTCCATAATAAGTTATTTGATGAAGACCACCATCCAGTATTGCAAAGTTAGTGCCATCATTTGTTTTTACATCAGCCACACCTGTAAAATATTTACCACAGGTTGCCGCAATATAACGGCCATATTCAAAAGTAATATCAGAATAGCTATTTCTAATTCCTGTCTTCTCTACTATCTCCATCAGCTCTTTCAAGGAGGACTCGCCAAACCTATATGTAATCTCCTCCATATTTTTATCTGACAGAAAATAATCAATTCCAAGACCTGGTCCATATTCCATATCGAATTTAAAACCAAATTTTTCTTCTAACACGAGTCCATATTCCGCAAGCTCAGCAAGTTCAGTTTCAATCTTCTTAAGAGTCTTTTGCGTGCCAGAAAAATAATGTATTCCAATAAGCTCCAGATAATCCGAGCCAAGCATCTTATTGCATAATTCTTCAAATAATACTTTGTCTACTCCAAACTGATTACCAGAAGAAAGACGAACAAAGCATCTAAGCTTTTCAGTCCTGGTTTCTTCCTTTGCAACGTCACGAAGTATTTCATACTGTTCAATAGACTCAATGGAAAAGCATCCTTTTGCCCCTCCATATGAAAGTATCTTTGTCATACTCTCTCTGGTTTTATTTACACCCGAAACAAGTATCTGTTCAGGCTTTATTCCACTACGAACACATATTTCATATTCTCCCGGTGAACAAACCTCCAGCCTGTCTACATATGGAGCAATATATTTCGCCAGCGCAGGGCCAGCCTTCATAGCGTAGCACAGTCCTATGTCAGACTGCTCTTCCTTCATCATCTCGACCCTGTTCTTCAGATCAAGGATATCGAAATGATATAGCGGGGTTCCATACTTTTTTAATAAATCCAGATTATTCATAATATCCCTTTGGCTTTCGAAACTATTTCATTTCCCTAAGTTTATTTCTATCTATCTTTCCATTCTTACTAAGCGGAAGCTCCTCCATATATTTATAAATATTTGGGAGCATATATTCAGGAAGCTTTTCTTTAAGTCCGGCAACAATACTCTTCTTATCAGGCACCCCTGAACTAGAGACATCCCCCGTATAATATGCAATAATCCTATATTTATTTGCATCATATATACAGCACGCCTGACCAATCTCTGGAAGACTGTTCAGCGTTCTCTCTACTTCCTCAAGCTCTATTCTATGACCATTATGTTTTATCTGAAAATCCCTTCTTCCAGCAAAATGCAGCAGTCCATCTCGCCTGAAACCAAGATCACCAGTTTTATAAACTCTTCCTAAATCTTTTAGCTCTACAAATGCCTTCGAAGTCGCCTCTTCATTATTATAATATCCCAAAGCCAGTTCATTTCCTGCAACACAAATTTCACCTACAGTTTCCGTTTCAGACTCAGGGATGATACTGCCATTTTCATCCACAAGATAAATCACCTTTCCCGGATAAACATTTCCAATCGGAAGCTTTTCAGGAACATCGTTTTTATCAATTCTATAATAAGAGCAATTGCACGTTATTTCTGTTGGTCCATAAAGATTAACAAACTCAGCATCCGGATACTGCCGCATCCAATCTTTTAAATGTTTAGATGGCATTTCCTCTCCACTGAAAAGAATTTTATTTATCTTTGGAGGAACCTTATACATAAATTCATGAAGTCTGTTTAGAAGAACGAGAGCCGAAACCGCCCAGGTAAGAGTAGTCACCTCGTACTTCTCCAGCATATCCATTACATTATTAGGAAATCTGAAGTATGCGGTTGGGATTATCACCAATGTAGCTCCTGTTTTAAGGGAGCTGTAAATATCCTTTACTGATACATCAAAATCAAATGGAGCCTGATTTCCAATAACATCTTCTTCTGTAATATTAAATAGCTCTGTAAAAGTATCTATGAAACTTATGACAGATGCATGCCCAACAAGAACACCCTTTGGAACTCCTGTAGAACCAGATGTAAAATTACAATATAGCGGTTTCTTTTCATCAAAGGCACTATCGATTGGCAACTCCTCTACCGAATCAATTTTCGAAAAAAGCTCTTCTGTTGTGATTACATTTCCTTCAAACCCAAGTCGGGCTATTTTTTCTAAAGAATCAGGTTCTGCAACTATTACTTCCGGCTTTAGTGTACTCAGCTGACTTCGGTGTCTTTCATCCGGAAAATCCGGATCAAGCAGACAGTAAAATCCGCCTGCATAAACAGTTCCCAAGAATATCTGCAGAGTCTTTGTACTTTTCTTCATCATAACCGCAACTGGTTTTGAACTTGAAACAAATTCTGAAAGAACCGCTCCAATACGAGCACTATTCGATTTTAATTCAGCAAATGTGCAGGATTCTTTATCATCTACAACAGCCATTTTATCCGGCAGTCTATTTGCTGTTTCTTCCAAATACTCTAATACGTTTTTCATCTAATCTTCCCTATGATCTGGCAGATCATAATTTTCTTTCAAATAATTCATAAGATATCGGGTTGTCTTCTCTCCACCATAGGAATTTATATGGTCGCCCTTATCACCTGTATCCTGACTCCAGTCTATTCCAATTTCTTCTGTAAGCAGGTCAAAATCTATGTAATCAATCCCCTGCTTATCTGCATAATCCTGAAGTGCATTATGACGTGGATAATCCATATTGATTGGAGATGGAGAACTCACAAATACAAGAGGAACTCCCTTCTCATTGCAAAGCTCACAAACCTTATTCAAATAATAAATTGTTATAGGATTTATAACTGCACGTTCATCAGTTTCAAACATATAGTCTTCTCCACTATATGGATCGACAACCAAAATGTCCTCATAACCCTTGTAATGGGTATATGGTTCCGGCTCAACCAATCCACTGAGATAACGCCAATTACTATGGTATCTGAGAATTGGAAATGCCTCATTCATTATTGCACTATTGGTCATTAATGCCTCAGTCTTAATAGATGTTTCATGAGTAATAACATTCGTTTCAAGGATTATCACCTTCGGATGCTGTTTCTCTAAAATCTTCTGAAGATAAAAATATGTATCCGCAACTCTCTGACCTAACTGGTTGCAATTATAAGCGGAGATGCCTGCCTCGTCCATCAGTATTTTAGGCGATACCATTACCATTGCTTCACTATCACCTACAATCAGAACATCCATTGAATCTGGTTCCTCAATCAGTGATGCGATAATATTTTTATCACGCGGAAGCACCACCTCTGGCTGCTTTGACCGCACTGGATCCACTGCAAATGATAGAACCTTTAATATAGCAGCAAAGAGAATTAGAAATGCAAATATTTCCACCCATCTTAGCATTTTGTTGGAGCGTTTCTCTTTATTTTCAGCATTAGAATCCTGCATAGATAAGATCCACCTCCTCAAATCCTGGTCCGTAACAACCAAATATAGTTAAGAAGATCAGCAGTGAAAGAACCAAAGCCCATCTTACAGGCAGTGGTTTTCTGAGAAGTGCATCTGTTACATCAACGCCTTTCTCCCTGATCACATTTACAATAATAACGACGATAAGCATAACAAGAACAACCAGCCAGTCATACTTATCCATTCCCCAGGCGAGTGCATCGCCATTCCAGAGAATGCTAAGCTTAAAGCCTTTACCAATATCCCGGATCATACGAAATCCTTCACTAAGAGAATCTGCTCTGAAGAACATCTCTCCTGTGAAAATTATGATCCAGGTTTTAAAAATTCGGATTGCATTTACTATTTTGTTTTCCTTCGATGTATGGAGTAGTTTGAGAATTTCATCGCCCACCGGTTCAAGAATTAACTCTAAGAGAATCACCACAAGATAAAAGATACCGAAGAAAATATAGGTCCACTTTGGACCATGCCAAAGTCCGTTACAAATCCACACCGGCAGGAGCGCCATGGCCGAAGCCACCACCCTCGTTAAATGCTTATTAACTCTATTACGTGAGAACTTGCCCCATTTCTTAGCAAGGTTCGACATGGATACTGGATAGAAAATATAAGTTTTAAACCAGACACCGAGAGTAATGTGCCAACGGCGCCAGAACTCTGAAGCATTACGCGCAAGGAATGGCTGACGGAAGTTCTCAGGTAGTTCTATTCCGAAGATCATGGCAATACCGATTACCATGTCCATACAACCAGAGAAATCCATATACTCCATAACAGTAAATATTACAGCCGCCGCTATAACTTCAACTCCCTTAGTCTTATTGGCAGGGTCAAACAGATAAACCACTGCAGGGTTCATCCTGTCCGCTATAACAAGTTTCTTGGAAATACCCCAGATAAAACGAGTATAACCTTTGATAACATTATCAGGGTCGATTGAATTTCCAACATAAAGCTTATCCTTCATATCAGCATAAAGTGCAATAGGACCCTCAATTATTGTAGGGAAAAAGCATAGGAACAGAGCCAGCTTGAAAGGATTTCGCTGAGCCTCGAACTTACCCCAGTATACATCTGCCATATAACTGATAGCCTGCATGGTATAGAAAGAAATGCCAAGAGGCAGCATAATCTCCTTGGCAGGCAGTATTGGAGAATCCTCCGCACTCTTGAAGAGGACATTTATATTCTCCGCGAAAAAGTTGTAATACTTGAGATATAAAAGACTTGAGAGAGCAAGAATAATTCCTGCCACCAGGATTATTTTGCTGCGTCTTTGATACTTGGACTTAAGCTTCGCCTTTTCTTCTTTTGTCGCATCCTTCTTTTCGGATTTTAGAAGTGACAAAGCATTTTTCTTGTCTTTGCCCATTTTTTCCAGCAAAAGTCCAGTACAATATGTAATCGTAATAGCTATAATTAGAAAAATAAATAGCTTAATTGAAAACGAAAAATAATACCCTATGCTAGCTGCAAGAAGAAACATCCAGCGAAAACGTTTAGGGCATATTTGGTAAACTATCATTGTAAGCGGCAGAAACAACATGCCAAAAACTAATTCATAGTAAAGCATGAAAACAACCTATCTTCATTAAATATAGTAAAACAAGCAGAGATAATTATACCATTTTTTCTTTATAAACCCAACACGATAAATTTGTTTATTTAACACTTAAATCTTTGACTATTTCTCCCGCAATAATAAGCCCCATAGCAGCAGGAGCAAACGCTGTACTTCCAGGGAAATCAGCATCTGTTTTTATTGGTGGTTCGTCAGAGTATACTACCTTCAGACTTTCAATGTCTCTTTTCTTCAACTCCCTACGCATAACTCTGGCAAGGGGACATACCGTAGTTTCGTATATATCTGCCACCTTAAATCTGCTCGGATCCAGTTTATTTCCCGCACCCATAGCACTTATTATAGGGACACCATCCTTTTTAGCCCGGAGGATCAGTTCTATTTTTGCCGTAACGGTATCGACTGCATCTACCACATAGTCATACTCTTGAAAAGAAAAGTCATCAGCGTTTTCTGGCAGGAAAAAGCATCTATGAATTTCAACATTTACATCTGGATTTATATCCAGCATGCGTTCCTTCATCACATCTACTTTATACATACCAATTGTTTTATGAGTAGCAATTATCTGTCTGTTCAGATTTGTAATGCTGACCTTGTCACTATCTATCAGGTCAAACGCCCCTATGCCACTACGCACAAGGGCCTCGCATACATATCCACCAACTCCGCCAATTCCAAAGACAGCAACTCTTTTTTTATTAAGTAATTCTACTGCATCCTGTCCCAAAAGCATCTGGGTTCTTGAAAACTGTTCAAGGGACTTATCATCCATAACTTATCTCTCCAAACACTCAACAATTATACATCATTAGCCGGCAAAGCTTTCTTACGCAGAAGCAGATATACCACTATACTGGTTACTATTCCGAGCAGGACACCGGCAATAACATCAGTTGGATAATGTGCTCCTACATAAAGTCTGGAGAATGCAATAAGCGATGCTATCCCAATCAAGATGATGCCAATCCATTTTCTCTTCTTTGCAAGACACCAGGTTATCGCGCAAGCCACTGCGAATGAAGCATTGCTATGTCCCGAAGGAAAGCTTGAATCATTAGGCTTTTTTGCTATTAGTGTCAATTCTTCTATCGCATCATATGGTCTGGTTCTATTCACAATATGCTTAATCAGTCCATTGCATAACCCCGCGCTGACGAGTAGCGTAACAGCCGCGATGACCCCAATTGGTCGAGTCGGCTTATAAATGAGTAGTAATATGCAAATAACTATCCAAAGCCATCCCGAATTTCCTAGAAATGAGAAGAATCTCATAATCGGATTCGTAAAGTCTGTTCTGATATCTTGTAAAAATAATAAAAATGCCTCTTCCCAAGCCATGCTTACTCGTCCTTTACTTATCTTGAAGGCGAAAGATTTATCGCCTTTTTTCCATCGAGTAGTATACCATAGATAGAGACATTTTTGAAATTTTATACTATTTTCCTGCCCAGTGCCGTGAGTATCTCGCGATCACTCCTAATTGTCGAACCAGATGTCGTCAGCATATTTCCGGTTATTGTCGCGCTGGCACCACCTGTAAATGCTGCGATTCCATTTCCAGTTATGAGTTTTCTTCCCGCACCAAGTCTTATATTACTCTGTGGATTGATGTATCTGAAAATAGCGATCGTCCTAAGAATTTCTTCCTCACTGAGAGTCGGAAGATTTTCCAGCGGCGTATGCGGAATCGGGATAAGTGTATTGATCGGGATGGAACCGATTCCGAGTTCCGAAAGTTCAAGTGCCATATCAATTCGGTCATCCATAGTTTCACCCATTCCGATGATGCCGCCTGAGCAAACACTGAGGCCTGCAGCCTGCGCTCTCTTTATATTTGCAATCTTATCATCAAATGTATGAGTAGTGCATATATGTTCAAAGAATCTCCGCGACGTTTCAATGTTGTTGTGGTAGCTCCTAACTCCCGCATCATAGAGCCTGTCGAATTGCTCCCGTGTCAAAAATCCGAGAGAGGCACAAAGTGAAATCTTTAGTTCTTTTCTGAGCTTTTTATAGATTTCTATTAACTTCTCAAAGTCTTCATTAGATGGGCTGTGTCCTGAAATAACTATGGCGAATCTATCCACACCCTCTTCCTCGTTTGACTTAGCCTCCGCATATATCCTGTCATAATCCATAAGACCATATACTTCGCACTCTGTATGGTTGTGTGCAGACTGTGCGCAGAACTTGCAGTTCTCACCACAATTGCCACTCTTTCCTGCAATGATGGTACATAAATCAACTCTGTCGCCTACCAGCTCCTTTCGTATTTTATCTGCACCATCTGTTAGTTCGTCCAGTGGACAGTCCTTTAGGAAGTCTAGATTGTCCTCTCTTCCTAGTCTTCTTCCTTCTATTATTTCTCCCGTTAGATTCTTTATGTTCATTTTTCCCTCGCTATATCATTTTCCAAATAAGTTATATCGATGTTTTTTTGATAAACCATAGTTGGTTATAGCAGAGGAAAAATAAAATGTCAACCTATCATTAAACATAGGTTGACATTTTATTAATTTTCCCTTTATGCCGTCTTCTCGATCTTTGCCTCGACGAACCACCTGTGATTGTCCCCATAAAAGAGATGACTGCGGTAGCCTTCTATGTAAATAGTGTAACGAATTCCCATCGAACCCGCTATCAGACTGGCTGCACGCCTCACCTCCGTTATCTTATCTATCATATAAACCCTGCCATCATCCCAGTGAATTGCCTTTGGAATAATCTCGCCGTCCTTTGTCACATCAACATTTACCTCTACGTAAATCTTATAAGGACTCTCTTCGAACATCAGTATCAACTCCCTTCTTTGTCATTGTGGAGTTATTATAATTCCATATTTTATGGATTTCAAGTATATTTTTATATATTTATTCCATTATTTTGTGATTTGCTCTTGCGTTATAGGGCCAAATGATATATATTATATGTGTAGAATATATAGTTCTATCAAAAGATGATTTGAAGAGAATAAAAGAATAGGAAGTACATAATGAAAGATATCGGAAAAACTCTAGCCAAATATAGAAAAGCCGCCGGCCTGTCTCAGGTCGAAGCAGCCAAGAAAATGACCAAGATGGGAAGCAAGATAAAGAACACCAGCATATCCGCATGGGAAAAGAGCGTCTCCTCGCCTAACCCAAAGCAGTTTCTTTTACTATGCAAAATATATGGAATAACAGATATTTATTCCACATTTATCGAGCCAAATCCTGACAATCCATTTTCCAGCCTGAATGAAGTTGGAAAGGAAAAGGCGCTTGATTATATAAAGCTTTTGGAATTATCAAATGAATTTAGATCTGAAAAACTATCCAGCGAAAAGATTATAGACTATCCAACAAGAAGAAAACTCCCGCTCTATCTTCTACCCGCATCTGCTGGTACAGGAGAATTCCTGGATGGTGATGAATATGAGCTGGAAGAAGTCGGCAGCGAAGTTCCTGCAAAAGCACATTTTGGCATCCGACTGAATGGTGACTCTATGGAGCCTCGTTATCTGGATGGTCAGATTGTCTGGGTTGAACGAACCACCGAGCTTCTCGATGGAGACATCGGAATCTTCTACCTCGACGGCAACGCTTACTGTAAACGCCTACATAAAGAAACGGATTATATTGAATTAATATCACTTAATCCAAAATATAATCCGATTCCGATTACCGAAGATAATGACTTCCGTATCTATGGAAGAGTTGTATCATGAAATGCTTTAGCTTCAACATAAATCATCATCTTATTGTAGATATAGACACCTGCCACCAGCATCTCTACTCCCGCTAGGTATAGGAAGGCGCTTAGCTCTGTTATGCAGCTGAGAATCGTGAGCAGCACCGCAACTCCGAAGGGAGCCAGGACCAGTGCCGCGTGGTCTCCCTGCCATTTGCTTTTATAGAATTCTATTCGTTCAGCTAATTTTTTATCCCCAAGGGTTTTCTTTTGTTGCTTGTGATCCGCAACTATTATGAATATCCCCAAAAGGAAACATACCACTCCGAAATAAATGAGTCCATCGCTTATCGTCATGCTTACTCACCTCTTTCGGCCTTCTTTGCTTTTCTGAACTTGATGGCATATCCAAGTGTTAGTCCAATATATAAAAGTGCAAGTCCACCAGATATATAAGGGCTTAAACTGTTTACATGAGCATACTCATTCAGTTCATATAGATTCATTGCTGTAATGAATATCCAGAGTGCTGCTGTGATTCCATTAAGTATCATTAATGTCTTTGGATTGTCTTCCTTGAAAAACTTCTGTAACTTTGATTCATTCTTAATTGTCTCATTTTCTCTAACTTCTTTTGTCATTATATTATCCTCATCTTTCTTTATGTTTTTTTGAACGATTAGTTGTTTTGTTTTCGTTCATCTCTTTGATGATTGGATAATACAACAACCCCAAAGGGAAGATTACATTTCTGGTGCGAATGGATAAAATGTTGTTGTGAATGGAACTTAGATTATTCCGAACTGTAATTTCCTGAAATATAACCGTAGGAAATGACATTTCCGTATTCATTCGGATTTCCTTGTTTCGATATAGAAAGATAGTCATAATACATATAATCCCCAGATAGCGATGTTTCATCAAACTCTGGTTTAATATCAGAATCTGGTTTACCCTTCATGGCAAAAACATAGATAGTATATGTATGCTCGCCAGAACCCTTAGGCGGATATGGTCCAATGTATTTGAAATCAGGATTATCCTTATACTCTTTAGTATTTGCTCCTGTATCCAGCTCTTCTTTCTGAATATCAGTTGCAATCCAATGCACCCAGTTATTGGCAGTTTCATCAACCATATATATATAATAATATTCTGCGCCTTCTACCTTATCGAAACTCAGTTCAGGAGAAAGGTTCTCTCCTTTTTCTGTATTTGTAATTCTATCGTCCCATTTTCCATCCTGAAGATCTTTAGAGCTTACTGTCATCGTAGCCTTGTCTTTAAATTCGTCAATAGTTTTATCATAATGACCATTTCTTGATTTATAAATATAATCAGTCATTGAAAAGGCCATTGTGACTCCAAAAGAAGAAATGATTGATATAATTAAAAGTATCGCAATCACTCTGGTAATAGAAATCCTGCATTTTCTTTGATCTCTCAAATCAGTTTCATCTACATATTTGGAGGTATCCTTCTGTTTAAACAATACCACTGCTAATATTACAAAAATCAGATGGAACAACATCATGACAACGAACAAAAATACAGAATCACTTTCTCCAAGTCTGGTCCATTTAACCACATAACATATATCTACTGTCACAAAAACTATGTAGCAGATAATAGATAAGAGCGCACCAATCTTGCTGTCACGAGCATATACATTTTCCACCTGTCCGAATCTTGGCAGCTTCGCCAAATCTCTATCAAATAAATTCTTATCCTCTGGCACTTCAAAATAATTTTTCCTTAGTCTCGCCAGGTAAACACTTGAATCTATTAATACAACTACACTTATCACAAAAAATGGAATAGCTATATATAAGGCAGCAGAAAACACAGCAAAAACAATTAACAATGCATCTGAAAACAAGAATAATGACTCTATAAGCAATAGAATAATAAACAAAGCAATAATCGCCCCTGATATTGCAAGTCTTATAATCCAGCCTTTTCTACCTTTTTTGTCATATCTGATTGGAGTATAATTTCCCATATTTCCCATCTCCTACATCTTTATCTTTACCTTTGGTTTTATTCTTATTATATTTATATGCTCCCAAAAAGAAAAGCAGTGTTCCTATAGCAGCACCGATATAAGCTAAAACATCCGGAATTACTGTTAGTCTTGTCGTCATCCCATCCCATAGGATAGCGTCAGAAAAACCGAGCCAGCTATTTTTACTGACTCGGATGTTTCCACTTTGTTTATTCTATGGTCACTTCTTCCTAGTACGTTTTATTCTGGTAAAACCTTCCAACGCCGTAGTACTTGAATCATTATCCTGAAAGTTATCATTTCAAAGACATCACATATATCTGGCACGGATTAGCATCATCCCAAAGGAGCGGTAATACTTCTAATTCCTTGAAACCACAACTTATGTAAAAAAGATTTGTCTTGTCATAATCCTCATACACTCCCATCTTCACAGTCTTGACCTGCATGAACTCATATCCCCTCGAGCTTGCAGTTTCTTTCGCCATTTCTACCAACAGTCTCCCAATTCCACTCCTGTGATAATCCTTTAAAACTCCCATTACAGCCAATTCAACCGTAGCCTTTCCTGTTTCTTTTAAACAGAGGAATCCTACAGCATCCTCTCCTTCCTTGGCTGCAAAGAATG
>Ga0310691_10000785_pt1 | contig 54660 bp, 48 predicted proteins | sample 176DNAGHGlowgp2_FD_203887 | JGI IMG/M metagenome (GOLD analysis project Ga0310691, IMG submission 203887) | Sheep rumen microbial communities from Palmerston North, Manawatu-Wanganui, New Zealand - 1766 DNA GHGlow gp2 (v2) (version 2) | ecosystem: Host-associated > Mammals > Digestive system >... | reverse complement strand
ATGATAGCCTCGCCCCTGTGTCCTGAAAGAACGATGCTTTTTTCTATTCCAAGTTCAGGAATCATGATGGTCACATTTTCGTTTACGGAAGAAGTTTCTACAGTAATATGGATTTTCCGGTATTCAGAACCGGGTACCAGATTGATCTGCAGATTCCTGATATATGCCTCGGGCATGATGACCAGCTCGATATTGCGGTATACACCGCTATAGTTGAACCAGTCTGTATTTTCCGTAGGAACGTTGGTATGCTTTCTGGTGTTGTCAGAAACCAGGAGAATGCGGTTCTCCTTCTGAAGATAATCAGTTACATCCCACATAAATGGTGTGGAACCGCCATGGTGTGTGCAGATATACTCTCCATTCAGAAAGACACGACAGGTATAGTTGGCTGCTCCGATCCTGAGGAAAACCTTCTTTTTATCGCGCTCTTCCCTGAAACTGAAACGGCGGGTGAAGACCAGAGGACCTTCGTACCAGAAGAGCTCGGTTTTGGCCAGACTGGCAGAACATGGAAGAGTAATGGTTTCCCATTCATCAAAGGAATAGTCCAGAGGGAGTGTACGTCCGGCAGAGTCGGTATACACTTCGTTGAACCATTTCTGGCGCAGGCAGGTGTCATACTGATCAATGGTATAGTTCCAGGTGCCGTTCAGACTGATCGTTTTGCGGTTACCCATAAAGATCAGGTTTTTGGCTGTGGCTTCGTTTATCAGATAGTCCTTTTTGTATTCTGCGGTTAAGATATCTGTTGTTTCCTGCATGGTTTTGTCCTTTCTGTTTTAATCTTTTTCAATATGGCTCTATGGAGAAGTGTTATAGCCTGATTGTCCGGCACCGTCAGACGTACCGGATTCGCAGTATCCGGTACTGTAGGAGCAGAATGGCCAGGTTATCGTTATTATGACAGAAAACGTGAACCAATAAAACATCAGAAATTGGCAAAAAGTTGCTGAAATTTATCATAAACTGTTACCATAAAAAAGTGATGCGTATTCTGATCATGGTTCCTGAATAAATCAAATCCTTTGTGTATGCAATTGTGGACAATGCCGGCGGCGTGCCGGTATTTCTCGGAGTTCAGAATTCCATGAACTGACAGAAAAGAGTACCTGCGCAGGATCTGCGGTAACCGTTTTTATTGAAATGAACCGGGTTTTGTGATAACATGGTCCTGTTGTGTGCAGGGTTCTTTTCTTCCTTATACGATTATTAGGATAGAAAGGAACCGGTGCCAGGGAAGGGATTTGAGAAGCCTGAACAGGATGAAATGAAAATGATTCAGAATTCACCCTGTGAAGTCTGAAATCCATTATACAATAAGGGGGTATTGGGAAATTATGAACATTGCCATCGACGGACCGGCGGGGGCCGGTAAATCAACCATAGCCCGTCTTGCGGCGCAGCGGCTGGGTTTCCTTTATGTGGATACCGGTGCCATGTATCGTGCGATCGCGCTGTATCTGCTGGATACAAAAACAGTTATAGATGACAGGGACAAGCTCAAAAATGCACTGGATCATATCCGTATAAATATTGCATATGAACATGATGTTCAGCATGTGTTTCTGAATCTTCAGGATGTATCCGCAGAGATCCGCAGTGAAAAGGTGGGAAATATGGCTTCCCGTACGGCTGCGCTTCCCGAGGTAAGGGAAAAGCTGCTGGATCTCCAGAGAGATATCGCCGCAAAGAATGATGTGCTGATGGACGGCAGGGATATCGGAACGAACATACTGCCGGATGCGGAGCTGAAGATATATCTCACAGCATCCGTGGAAGTGCGTGCAAAGCGCCGATTCAACGAACTGAAACAGATGGGAGGACGTCCGAACCTTGAGGTTATCAAGGCCGATATCGAGAAGCGGGATTATCAGGACATGAATAGAGAGATCGCTCCCCTGCGTCAGGCGGATGATGCAGTGCTTATTGACTCTTCCGATATGACTATCGAAGAAGTGGTGAGCAGGATAGTAGGACTTGCCGCAGAGCGAAGAGGTTGAGGTATGGAGGTTATTCTTGCAAAGAAAGCAGGCTTCTGTTTCGGCGTTAAGAGAGCTGTGGATATGGCTTATGCCGAGGCGGATAGTAAAGCAAATGAAATGCCTGTATATACCTACGGACCCATCATCCATAACGAAGAGGTTACGGGTGATCTGGAACGAAGAGGAGTGCACTGCATAAATGATCTGGATGAATTGGTTAAGCTTCCTCCGTCGTTGGTGATAATACGTTCCCACGGCATAGGTAAAAGCGAATTTGATGCCTTGGAAAAGGCCGGACACTGCATAGCGGACGCAACCTGTCCCTTCGTCAGGAATATACATCGCATAGTCAGGGAAAGGTCGGAGGCCGGGGATCAGATCATTATAATCGGGGACCCGGAACATGCCGAGGTTCAGGGGACCAGGGACTGGTGTATGACACCTCCGTTGATCATTAGCTCCGCCGAAGAGGCCGGAGCGCTTCCCGACATTTCGGGACGGGAGATAACGGTAGTTTCGCAGACCACATTTCATCTAAAAAAATTTGAAGAAATAGTTGCCATATTAAAAGAAAAATATTATAATATACGTGTTTGTCAGACGATTTGTAATGCGACTGAAGAGCGACAGACTGAAACACGGGAATTGGCATCTCAGGTCGATGCCATGATCGTGATCGGGGGGAAAAACAGTTCCAATACGCAGAAGTTGGCAGAAATCAGCAGACAGGCATGTGAGAATACTTACTATATACAGACACTCGATGATTTGGATTTGGCTGCTTTTGAATCGGTACGTAGGGTAGGTATTACAGCGGGGGCATCTACCCCAAGCAATATTATTAAGGAGGTTCATGACAGCATGTCAGAAGAGAACTTTGAACAGATGTTACAAGAGGAAACTCCCGTTTCGATCCATCCGGGACAGATAGTAGAGGGCAGAGTTATTGAAGTAAAGCCGGATGAGATTGTGGTTAATATCAACTACAAGTCCGATGGAATCGTAACCGCAAGTGAGTATTCAAATACCCCGGTAGACCTGACCGAGGCAGTAAAGGTTGACGACGCTATTACCGCAAAGGTGATCAAGGTCAACGACGGTGAGGGCCAGGTCCTGCTTTCCGTTAAGAAGGTTAAGGCAGAAAAGGCTTATGATGCACTGGAAGAGTCATTCAACAACGGTTCCGTTGTAAAAGGTACCGTTACACAGGCTATGCCCGGCGGGCTCAGTGTATCCGTTGAAGAGTGCAGAGTTTTTATACCTGCAAGTCTTGTATCCGACACATATGAGAAGAATCTCGAAAAGTATGTGGGACAGGAAGTAGAGTTTATCATCACCGAGTTCAATCCGCATAAGCGCAGAGTTATCGGTAACCGTAAGCAGCTGATCATTTCCCAGAAGAAGGAAGCTGCAGAGGCACTGTTCTCACGTATCGAGGTTGGACAGACCGTAGAAGGTTCCGTAAAGAATGTTACCGATTTCGGCGCATTCATCGATCTCGGCGGAGCAGACGGACTGCTTCACATTTCTGAGATGTCCTGGGGACGTGTTGAGAATCCGAAGAAGATTTTCAAGGTCGGAGATATGGTTAAGTGCTTCATCAAGTCCATTGATGGCGAGAAGATCGCACTTTCCCTTAAGTTCGATGATCAGAATCCGTGGCTTACCGCAGAAGAGAAGTATGCGATCGGTACTGTTGTTACAGGCCGCGTAGCACGTATGACCGACTTCGGTGCATTCATCGTACTGGAGCCCGGTATCGATGCACTCCTTCATGTATCACAGATCTCCAGTGAGCATGTTGAGAAGCCGTCTGATGTTCTGAAGACAGGTGAGACGATTACAGCCAAGGTTGTTGACTTCAAGGGGCCCGAGAAGAAGATAAGCCTTTCTATCAAGGCCCTTCTGAAGGATCTGGATGCAGAGGAAGCTGCCGCTGAAGAGCCGGAAGAGGCTGAAGCAGAGTCCGTAGCAAGCGCTGGCGATGAAGAAGCAGAGACCATCGCAGTACCCGATGAGGTTGCCGAAGCGGTTGAGGAAGCTCCTGCAGACGCTGAATAACAGATATTAAAAGGATGATATACAGACCCGGTACCTGTTTGCCGGGTCTGATTTATTTTCTTCTTGCATTTTCCAAATGAGTGTGTTAATATATCTAAGTTGTTGTCCCCGGTGGTCCGCTGTATCGGATTCGGAAATCGAAGGAACCCCTGAGAAAACAGGGGGAAGGTCATAGGCTGTACCATGATGTGCAGTCTGCGATAGTATGAACGCCGGAGCTTTTCAAATCTATTATTGGAGGTAATATCATGAACAGCGTTGAGATCATGAAGAGCATCGAGGATGCTCAGGTAAGAAAGGAAGAGCTGAAGTTCAATGTCGGTGATACCGTTCGTGTATCTGCTATGATCAAGGAAGGTAACCGTTCACGTATTCAGGTCTTCGAGGGAACTGTTATCAAGAAGCAGGGTACAGGCGCCAGAAAGACCTTTACGGTACGTAAGACTTCAAACGGTGTAGGCGTTGAGAAGACCTGGCCGGAGAATTCTCCTCTCATCGAAAAGGTTGAGGTTGTCCGCATGGGTAAGGCAAGACGTGCAAAGCTCTTCTATCTGCGCGACCGTGTCGGCAAGCGTGCAAAAGTTAAGGAAGTTATGAGATAAGGCGAATAGAAACCAGAAAGATACCGGAGTTTTGACTATGGACTCCGGTTTCTTTTTTAACCGGAAGTAGTAAGATATTTTACCGGATTTAAGAAGACTATGAAGAAAAAGCATATAGGGGGGCAGGATTTTATCCTGCAGAAAAAAGAAACCCAAAATGAGATCAGGGATAAGAGGAAAAAGGCCTTTCGTGAAGTGCGGGCATTACTGCTCGTGATCTTTTCGGCTGCAGTTCTCGGATATGCCTTCATAACCTTTGTCATGCAGACGGTCAATATGCGCGGACCTTCCATGGAACCCTCGATAATGAGTGACGATACGGTTCTGCTCAATAAGCTTTCATATGTATTCGGTTCTGTAGAGCGCGGTGAGATAGTAGCCATAAAGGCTATAGGAAGTGATGATTATTACGATATTAAGCGGGTGATCGCCATTCCCGGAGATAAGGTGGCTATAGTCGGGGGAAAGTTCCTGGTGAATGACCAGCCTCTTCCCAAATCATACGATCCGGGAACCGCGGCTGCGACGGGAAGAATGAATTCATCCATCACACTCGGGGAGAATGAATTCTTCGTTATAGGTGATAATCTCGGCAGCAGCGAGGATTCCAGATATTCCACATATGGAAATGTTACAAAGAACGAGATCCGGGGCAGGATCTTCTATAACCTGACTAAGGGGAGAAGGGGAAGCATTCGTGTCGAAGACAGTACAGAATGAAAACGCAGCTTCAAAACTGATCCAATGGTATCCGGGGCATATGACCAGTGCCCTCAGGATGATGCAGGAGAATATGAAGCTCATAGATATAGTGATCGAGCTCCTTGATGCAAGGGTTCCTTATTCAAGCAAAAATCCCGATATAGATACTCTTGCGAAGGGCAAATTCCGTCTCATTATCCTGAATAAGGCGGATCTTGCCGACCCGGCCCGTACTTTAAAGTGGAAGGAATATTATCAGAAGAAAGGGTTCTCCGTACTCCTTATGGATTCGAGGAACAGAAAGGATACTGCTCCCGCTTCTAAAGCTGTTCAGGATATCTGCCGGGAGAGGATCGAAAGAGATAAGAAAAGGGGAATATTGGGACGCACCATAAAGGCTATGATAGTCGGGATACCGAATGTGGGCAAGTCCACATTTATCAATTCATTTGCGGGAAGGGCTTCGGCCAAAACAGGTAACAAACCCGGAGTTACCAGAGGCAAACAATGGATCAGGATATCAAAAGATATGGATCTGCTGGATACGCCCGGTATACTCTGGCCTAAATTTGAAGATCAGGCCGTTGGGGAAAGGCTTGCCTGGATCAATGCGATCAACGAGGATATCCTTGATCCGGAAACCCTTGCGGCCGGGCTTTTGGATTTTTTGCAAAAAACATGTTGCAATATACTTACAGACAGGTATAAAATTACGGAAGGTATGTCTGCATATGAAGCTCTGCTGCAGATAGCCGATGTAAGAAAGTGTATAAAAAAAGGAAATGAACCGGACACAGTGAAGGCGGCAAAATGTCTTCTGGAGGATCTGAGAAGCGGCAAGCTGGGAAGGATCACCCTTGAGGATCCGGAGGAGTAGACAAAATGGGATATTTTGACGAAGAAGAGAATAAGGCGCAGGAAACGTCTGATGATATGTCTGCACTTGCCGAGGGCGTTATGAATAAAGAAGAACGCGAGGCGGAAAAGGCCCGGCTGAAGGAGGAGAAGAAGCGTGAGAAGGAACTCCGTCAGCGTGAGAAGATGCAGAAAAAGTTGGATAAGAAAAAAGCCAAGGGTCTCTTTGTAGGTGATATAGAGGAGAAGATGAACGGTCTTGCTTCCGATGCCGGGAAGAGTTCGGAAAAAACTGAAGAAGCAGCCGCCAGTGCTGTGGATAATACCGCAGAAGCTGTTTCGGACAGCGTGGATGCTGCCGCCGACGGGACAAAGGAAAAGGCCGGTGAAGCCGCTTCAGCCATCGCGGAAAAGGCCGGTGAAGCCGCTTCAGCCATCGCGGAAAAGACCGGTGAAGCCGCTTCAGCCATCCCGGTAAAGGCAGAAGAACAGGGCTCAGAACCGGAGTCTGAGGAAGAAAACGGAAAGAAAAAAAGAAAAAAGAAGAATAAAGGCAAGGATGTAAAGCCCGAGGATGTAAATATCGTCCGGGATCTTCTAAGCCTTATCATCTATATCGGTATAGTTATCCTTATCTGCTTCCTGATTGTTACCTTTGTGGGGCGAAGGACTTCGGTAAACGGTGATTCCATGAATCCTACGCTTGAGAGCGGTGACAGTGTCTGGGTGAATATGCTCGGATACAAATTCAGCGATCCGGAACGTTATGACATAATAGTCTTCCCGTACGAAGAGAATGTTCATTACATAAAAAGGATCATAGGTCTTCCCGGAGAGACAGTGCAGATTACTAAAAACGGAGAGATCCTGATCAACGGCAAAGTGCTTCAGGAGCCGAAACAGTTTGACAGGATGACAAGTGCCGGTGTAGCTTCGGAGCCTATAACCCTCGCATCGGATGAGTATTTTGTACTTGGGGACAACCGCACCAACAGCCGTGACAGCCGGTATCCGGATGTAGGAAATATAAAGAGGGACAAGATAATCGGAAAGGCTGTATTCCGGCTTACTCCGCTTAAAAAGTTTGGTAAGATAGATTAGTATATTTAAGGGCCGCAGTGCTTTCTCCTGCGGTCCTTCTTATAGGTTAGGTTTATTATTGGAGTAATGAAAATGAATGTATGTGAACTTCGCACGAGATATCACAGGATTCTTGAAATGCCGCTTATGAAATATGATACGATGCGGCTTGAGCTGTCTGAGCTGATACTTGAGAATGAAGAGGATACCCGAAAGGGGATCGTATCCATAGTGGAACAGGCAAGAAAGAAGATAAAGGCTATAGATCGGGAAACCGAGCGTGTGCGCGGTATGATGGCTTTCGAAGAAAAATACAGTGAGTATTCCTGGATCGCCGGGATCGATGAAGTGGGACGGGGACCGCTGGCGGGTCCGGTGCTCACAGCTGCGGTCATACTTCCCAAAGGCTGTATCATTCCCGGACTAAATGATTCAAAGCAGCTTACGGCAAAACAGAGAGAAGAGCTTTATGATATCATTATGAGTAATGCCATCGCTGTAGGTGTCGGCATGAATTCCGAAAAGGTTATAGATGAAAAGGGCATAGAGTTTGCCAATAAGGATGCTATGAGACAGGCAATCTCACATCTTCAGACCACGCCGGACCTTCTTCTTGTGGATGCCGTTCATATACCCGATATCTCCATCAAACAGGTGAGTATAGTAAAGGGTGACGCAAAGTCCGTATCCATAGCCGCTGCCAGCGTTATAGCAAAGGTAACAAGGGACCGGATGATGCAGGATTATGCCATTACCTATCCGCAATACCATTTCGGTGACAATATGGGCTACGGAAGTGCGGCTCATCTTGATGCGCTCAGGAAATATGGCCCCTGTCCCATACACAGGGAAAGCTACATCAGAAAGATCATGGAGCGCTTTAATGCAGAATAAGAGACAGCTTGGCGGAAGAAAAGAGCATATGGCCGGACGGTTTCTGGAGGAAAAAGGCTATGTTGTCCTGGAATACAATTACCGAGCCAAAATGGCGGAGGTAGACCTGGTCTGCAAGGATGGCAGCACCTATGTATTTGTTGAAGTAAAATACAGAAGGGACTCCACGGAAGGGCATCCGCTGGAGGCAGTAACAGCCGCAAAGCAGAGAAAGATACGTCAGGCGGCGCTATGTTTTCTTATGGAAAGAAATCTGTCACCGGATCTTACCGAAATAAGGTTTGATGTTATCGGGATACTTGATGAGGAATTAACGCATGTTTTGGGAGCGTTCTGATCGATGAATGAACACAGGATAGTCAGTGTAACCGAGCACAGTCCGGCTGCAAGGGCCGGTATCAGAAAGGGGGATCGTCTGATCCTCCTGAATGGTGTGCCTGTACAGGATATTTTTGACTATCATTATCTTGCCGAAGATATAAAGGTAACGCTTACGGTAAGACATTCCGATGATAAAGAGGAAACATATACCATCATAAAGGGTGAGGATGAGGATCTGGGACTGGTCTTTCCCGAATCCCTGATGGACGATTATAAATCCTGCTACAATAAGTGCATATTCTGCTTTATAGACCAGAATCCCGAGGGGATGCGTGACACTATTTATTTTAAAGACGATGATTCGCGTCTTTCCTTCCTTCAGGGTAATTATATTACCATGACCAATATGAAGGAGGCGGAGATCGACAGGATCATTAAATATAAGCTTGCACCTATCAACATTTCCGTGCATACCACGAATCCGGAGCTTCGGAAATCCATGCTTCACAATCGTTTTGCCGGAAATATCATGGAGCATATAGAGAAACTCTATAAGGCCGAAATCCCCATGAACGGGCAGATCGTTCTCTGCAGGGGAGTTAATGACGGCGAGGAGCTTTACAGAAGTATAAAGGATCTGTCTGAATTTGCGCCGGTAATGCGGAGCCTGTCGGTGGTACCCGTGGGACTCACCCGCTACCGTGACGGTCTCTGCCGGCTGGATCCCTTTACAAAGGAAGATGCCGAAGAAGTGATCGATATGATCGAAGGCTTTCAGGGGGAGATCATGAAAAAGGCAGGCATTCATTTTGTCCATGCGAGTGATGAATGGTATATTCTTGCCGGCCGGAGGATGCCGAAGGAAGAAACCTATGACGGTTATCTTCAGATAGAAAACGGCGTTGGTATGACACGGCTTCTTTTCGAGGAATTCCATGCCGCAGTAAACAGTGTGGGCCGTGCCGGAAAGACGAAAGGGCTGGGGCTTCTCCGGCTTTCCAAAGAGGAAAGAGAACTCAGACACATGCTTCACTGCAATCCCGGCAGAAAGGTCAGTACCGTCTGCGGAATGCTGGCATATAAGAGCAGTTCGGTCATTCGGAAGGAGCTTGCACGCATACGTCCCGACATAAGCTTTATGGTGTATCCCATCAGAAATGATTTCTTCGGCCCCAGGATCACCGTTACCGGGCTACTTACCGGACAGGATATAGCCCGACAGCTTAAAGGTAAGGAGCTGGGAGACGCACTGCTCATCCCCCAGGACTGCCTTAAGGCGGATGAAGAGATATTCCTTGATGATATGTCTCTCAGAGAGTTGGAAAAGGCTTTACAAGTAAAAACCATTATTGTAAAATCGTATGGTGTTGAATATCTGAAGGCTATCACAGGAGCTTAGCCTTCGTTTGGAATGTAGGTGTATAAAATGAAGAAACCGATGGTCGCCGTTGTTGGAAGACCAAATGTAGGAAAATCCACTTTTTTTAATGCACTGGCCGGTGAAAGGATATCCATAGTTAAGGATACCCCGGGGGTTACCCGCGACCGGATCTATGCGGATATAACATGGCTGAATTATCAGTTTACATTGATCGATACAGGAGGAATCGAGCCGGAATCGGAGGACATCCTCCTTCGTGCCATGCGCGAACAGGCGGAGATAGCGATAGAGATGGCGGATGTTATCCTTTTCCTGACAGATGTAAGGGAAGGGCTTACTCCCTCGGATCGGGCCTGCGCCGAGCTGCTCAGAAGGGCTAAGAAGCCAGTGATCCTTGTTGTAAACAAGGTGGATAATTTTGATAAATACATGAACTCTGTATATGAGTTCTATAATCTGGGAATCGGTGATCCTCACCCGGTTTCCGCCGCGTCCATGCTGGGCTTTGGTGACCTGCTTGATGAGGTTGTGTCGCATTTCCCGGAAAAGACCGTGGATGAAGAGGAGGATGACAGACCGAGGATCGCCATCATCGGTAAGCCGAATGTAGGCAAATCCTCCATCATCAACAGACTGCTGGGGGAGGAACGCCTTATCGTATCGGATATAGCGGGAACCACGAGAGACGCCGTTGATACTGCGGTTAAATATAACGGAACGGAATATGTCTTTATTGATACGGCAGGGCTGCGCAGGAAGAGCAAGGTCAAGGATGAGATAGAAAGATACTCCATCATCCGTACGGTTGCGGCAGTTGAGCGCTGTGATGTGGCCGTGCTGGTTATAGATGCTTCGGAAGGTATAACCGATCAGGATACCAAGATAGCCGGTATAGCGCATGAAGCCGGTAAGGGTATGGTGATTGTGGTCAACAAATGGGATCTGATAGAAAAAGACGACCGCACCATGAATCAGTTCAGGAAGGATATCCGCACGAAGCTTGCCTTCATGCCGTATGCGGAAATGCTCTTCGTATCGGCACTTACAGGGCAGAGACTTATCAAGCTTTATAATATCCTTGATATGGTTATCCAGTATCATGCGATGCGGATTTCCACAGGCGTAATAAATGAAATCCTTGCCCAGGCTACGGCTGAGGTTGAGCCGCCGCAGGATAAAGGCAAAAGGCTCCGGCTGTATTACATGACTCAGGTGGCAGTCAAACCGCCTACCTTTGTTGTGTTCGTGAATGACAAGGAGCTGGCGCATTTCTCATATATGCGTTATCTGGAGAATAAGCTCCGGGAAGCATTTATATTTAAAGGTACTCCCATACGGATCATCGTACGTGAGAGGAAAGAGGAAAGATAATGGGACTGACGATATTATACAGGGTTCTCTGTCTTTTAGGAGGCTATGCCTGCGGCCTGATAGAGACAGGAGTGATCTACGGAAAACTGAAGGGAGTTGATATACGTCAGCACGGAAGCGGTAATCTGGGCATGACCAACGCCCTCCGTGTTCTCGGTCCCAAGGCCGGACTTGTGGTTTTCATAGGAGATCTTCTTAAGGCTGCCATTCCCTGTCTGATTGTTAATGTAGTCATGAGGAATTTTTACCCCGACACCTATCTTATCTATGTAATGTATACGGGACTCGGCGCTGTGCTCGGACATAATTATCCGTTCTATATGAATTTTAAAGGCGGAAAAGGTATTTCTTCTTCAGCCGGTGCGATCATCGGACTGCTGAATCCGTGGATGTGTCTGATATTACTGTCGGTATTTGTAATAGCGGTTCTGATCACCAGATACATATCTGTGGGCTCCATAACGCTGATGGTGGCTTACTTTACGACATTTATGATATTTGCGCTGAATGGCTGGCTTTGCTTTAACAAAGATATAGATGAATCATATAATGCAATGATCGAAGGGATCATACTGAGCGGTATCTTCGCAACTCTTGCCATATTAAGGCACAGATCAAATATCGGACGACTGATACGACATGAGGAAAACCGCTTTTCATTTCATAAATCGGAGGATGTAAAATGAATATTACCATACTTGGTGCCGGAAGCTGGGGTGTTGCCATAGCAAAGCTCCTTTCCGGCAATCAGCATGCTGTGACCATATGGTCCATAGATCCGGAAGAGGTGGCAATGCTCACCGAGTACTGCGAGCATAAGACCAAGCTTCCGGGAGTCATACTGCCCGGAACGGTACATTTTACCGGAGATATCGAGAGGGCTCTTTCCGGAGCGGAAATGGTGATCATTGCTGTTCCTTCACCATTCGTCAGAAGCACTGCTGCTTCGGCTGCCCCCTTTGTCGGTAAGAACAGCATTGTTGTCAGTGTTTCCAAAGGTATCGAGGAGGGAACTCTTGAAAGGCTGTCTCAGATAATCGCAGAGGAGATTCCCGGCGTTAAAATAGCGGTGCTTTCGGGACCGAGCCACGCCGAAGAGGTAGGAAAATGCATACCCACAACGGTTGTAGTCGGTTCGGATGATATAAAGACGGCTACCGTCGTACAGGATGTGTTCATGACGGATTTCTTCCGTGTTTATACCAGCCCGGATGTGGTAGGCATAGAGCTTGGAGGAGCGCTTAAAAATGTCATTGCTCTTGCTGCCGGTATAGCTGACGGTATGGGCTGCGGCGATAATACTAAGGCTGCGCTGATCACACGCGGTATCGTGGAGATCACAAATCTGGGTACGAAAATGGGAGGTTATCCGGCCACATTTTCAGGCCTTTCCGGCATTGGAGATCTGATAGTTACCTGTGAATCCAGGCACAGCCGCAACAGGAAAGCGGGATTCCTTATCGGGCAGGGTATGTCCGCGGATGCAGCCATGAATGAAGTTAAAATGGTCGTAGAGGGCGTGTACTCCGCAAAGGCAGCGCTGCAGCTGGCCCGGAAGTATGATGTTTGCATGCCCATAGTGGAGATAGTCAACAGGGTTCTTTTCGAGAATCTTTCTGCAGCGGATGCGCTCAAGCTTCTCATTACCAGGGATAAAAAGAGGGAAGTATCCGAGCTGAGCTGGGATACGGAATAGAAAAATGGCAAGTCTTGATCTTAAACTTAATGTCTTTGAAGGACCGCTGGATCTGCTGCTTCACCTGATAGAAAAGAATAAATATAACATTTTCGATATACCCATAGTTGAGATCACGGATCAGTATATAGCTTATCTGGATGCCATGGAAGAAACGGATATGGATGTGATGAGCGAATTTCTCGTAATGGCCGCCCAGCTAATTGCCATAAAGGCCAAAATGCTGCTTCCGAAGGAAGAAGAGACTGTTGAGGAGGAAGAGGATCCCAGAGCCGAGCTGGTTAAGAGCCTGCTTGAATATAAGATGTATAAATATGCATCCTGGCAGCTCAAGGATATGGAGCTGGACGCGGATAAGATCTTTTATAAAGAGGCGTCTGTACCTAAGGAGGTCATAAACTACCGTGAGGAGGTGGATCCCGCGGAGGTGATCGGCGATACAACTCTCGCGCAGCTTCATACCATTTTTCAGGAGCTTATACGCAGGGAGGTTTTCCGCGTGGATCCGGTAAGAAGTAAATTCGGAACCATCACCAGGGAGGAAATCCGCCTGGAGGACAGGATGGTGGAGATAAGGCAGGAGATAAGAGGCCTGAGGAGTATCAATTTCCGTACTCTTCTGGGAAGAAAGCGGGGAAGGATGAATATCATTGTATCATTTCTGGCTATCCTTGAGCTGATGAAAACCGGTTTTATCACCATCCGCCAGGAAGAAATGTTCGGTGAGATACTGATCGATTCACTGGAGTGAGAGTGATGTCAGGCGACTGAATTAAGCCGCGGGCGATATATCTTTGTAAAATGAAAGGACCCGGCATGGAAGGTTCAAAGAATACCTGCGCAGCCATTGAAGCCCTGCTCTTTGCAGCCGGCGGCGCTGTTGAGAAGAGAGATCTGCGGGAGGCTCTTGATATTGAGGACGCAGAACTGAATGAGGCGCTTGATGCTCTTTCGAAAAAATATGAGGAAGAGGATCGGGGCATACGTATGATAGAGCTGGACGGAAAATTCCAGCTATGCACCAAGAATATTTATTATGATGAGCTTATTAAGCTTGTTAATACACCAAAAAAGCATGTACTTACGGATGTGTTGCTGGAAACGCTTTCAATAGTTGCCTATAAACAGCCTGTTACCCGGCAGGAGATCGAGAAGATCAGGGGAGTGTCCAGCTCCCACGCCGTGAACAGGCTCGTAGAATATAATCTGGTACAGGAGGTTGGCCGGCTGGATGCACCCGGTCATCCCATACTTTTCGGAACTACGGATGATTTTCTCAGAAGCTTCGGTATATCTTCCATGGATGATCTGCCCGGCATATCACCCGACCGTATGGAGGATTTCAGGAGAGAAGCGGAAGAGGAAGCGGGCCTTGTACATGTGGAAACGTAGGTAATATGAACAAAAAAAATGTCATACAAAACCTGATAGCATTTTCAGCAGCCGGAATGGCGGTTCTGTTCCTGGAATCCGAAAGAGAGCTGCACAGCTTCAGAACCGTCAGGTACCGGCTTGCTCTTCCCGGGCTCGGGGATAAGAGGCTTCTTTTTGTGACCGATTATCATGAAGCCGTAGGGGGTAAGCTGAATCCGGCCCTTCTTAAGGCTGCAAAAAGGATCCGGCCGGATGCGATCCTTATCGGCGGAGATATGGTAAACGGGAAAAGTCCGAATGAGGATGTAAGACCTGCCACGGAACTGATCAACGGACTGGCTGATATTGCTCCCGTGGTGCATGCTTTAGGAAATCACGAATGCAGATTTCGTTCTTCGGAAAGCCCGGATGGTTATGACTGGAACGGATATATGGCCGGGCTGGACAAAAGGGTCGTTTTTGTTGAAAATGAAAGTGTTGTGCTCAGACTTGGTGATAAGCCTGTCAGGATATACGGTCTTAATGTGGATAAGGACTTTTATGTCCGCAAAGGAAAAACACTGAAAAAGGAGGATGTGGATGAGTATCTCGGGGAAAGGGATACATCCATGCCGTCCATCCTTCTGGCCCATGATCCCAGCTGGTTTGATGCTTATACCGACTGGGGCGCCGGGCTTACGCTCTCTGGGCACTATCACGGAGGGGTGATAAGACTTCCCGTGATAGGAGGCGTTATAAACCCCAAATATCATTTATTCCCTAAGTATGATTACGGCATCTATGAAAAGAACGGAAGCTCCATGCTGGTGGGTTCGGGACTCGGACAGCATACGATCCCTGTAAGATGGTTCAATACTCCCGAGCTTGTTGTCGTTGATCTGATATAGCCTGCATGCAGTTTCATTTATACAAAGAGAGTGAGCCAAAATGGAAAATGAAGAGAAGATGGTTCCGGAATCGACCGAGCCGAAAGAAGAGGCGGCTGAAGTCAATAAGGATGAACCGGTGACCATAAAGGAGTCTTCGGATAAGGAACCCGGAGATAAAGTGCCTTCGGATAAAGAGCCGGCAGAAGCGACCGGCGCTGAACCGGAGGTCGTTGATATTGTCATTGAAGATGAGGATATTGCTCCACCGCCGGTTTATTATGATGAAAAGGCTTTTAAAAAACATGGCAGGAAGGGTAAGGCCTTTAAGATCATACTTATTACCCTGGCAGTACTCATACTTATCGGTTATGGTGTTATGACTGCTCTTGCCTATCGTTATTTTCAGATGAATACATTTATCAATGGGGTGGATTATTCATTTAAAACCCCGGCATATGCCCAGTCAGAGATCGATGACCAGGTTGCGGGATATTTTATTCATCTTACGCTGAGAAACGGAAGCCTGACCATATCTCCTTCAGACATCGGGCTGAAGATAACAACGGAAAAGGATATAAAGAAGATCAAGGATGAGCAGAATCCATTCCTTTGGTTTATGGCATTTTTCAAGGAGGATTATAACGCTTCATACAGCATAACCTATGATAAGGACAGATTGAGAAGCTATATTGAACGTCAGCCCTCCTTCATGAAAAGCAGTATGACTGCGCCGACCAATCCTACGATCATCATGCAGGACGGAGAGCCCGTCATCGTTCCCGGGACCGTGGGTACTACTATTGATGTGGAACGTGTCATAAGTCTTATCGAGGAAATGATCCCGAAGATGGAGTCGGAGCTTGATCTTGAGGCAAAGGGCTGCTATATCGCCCCCGAATATACCGAGAGATCCGAAAGAGTTGTGGACTGCCGCAATAAGATCGCCTCATATACAAATCTGATGCTCATATATCAGATCGCCGATGTAAATATACAGATAAAATCCGATGAGATATACAACATGCTCACAGTGGATCTTGACGATTATTACTGCGTTGTATCCCGTAAGAAGGTGGAAAAATATGTGGCGGATTTTGCCGCAAAGCATGATACACTGGGCACCGAGCGGCTTTTCAGGACCCATGATAACAAGATGGTAAGGCTTACCAGTGACAGGATAGGCTGGCAGGTGGATCAGGAAGCCGAACTGGATCATCTTTACAAGGATATCAGCCGGAGAAACAGTTTTATCAGAGAACCGGAGTTTTCCAGCAGGGCGTATTCCTATACTGTAAACGGTTCGGATATCGGAAATACCTATGTTGAGGTTGACCTCAGCAATCAGAAGGCATATTTCTATAAGGACAGACAGCTGGTGATCAGCGGAGACATCATTTCCGGAAGACCTTCCAGAGGCGCAGATACTCCGGGCGGCTTCTATACGCTGTACGGAGGCTATATGAATGTGGTGCTCCGGGGACCCGACTATGCATCACCCGTAGTTTACTGGATGCCGTTTAATGGGGGCATCGGGCTGCATGATGCCAGCTGGCAGTCAAAATTCGGCGGTGATCTTTTCCTTACCAGAGGTTCCCACGGCTGCGTCAATCTGGAATTTGAAATGGCAAGAACCGTGTATCAGCACTGTTACAAGGGAATGTCGGTGGTCTGCTACTGGAGGAATTCCACCTATATGGTGGATCCCAAAGATGCGACGGATACGCGCATTCAGCAGTCATACAACCTGTAAAGGAGTCTAATGCTATGAAGGAAGTAACGATCTATACGGACGGTGCCGCGCGCAGCAATCCCGACGGCCCTGGCGGGTATGGAGCCGTACTCCTTTATGTTGACGGCAGCGGCAGGGTTCATACGAAAGAACTGTCTCAGGGATATGAACGGACCACAAATAACCGTATGGAAATGATGGCTGTGATAAGCGGACTGGAATGTCTCAGAGAGCCCTGCAGGATAAGGATATATTCCGATTCCCAGTATGTAGTTAAGGCCATAAAAGAGCACTGGATAGTAAAATGGCAGCAGAACAACTGGAAAAGAGGCAGGGAACCTGTAAAGAATGTGGATCTTTGGAAAAGGATGCTCAGGGATATGGAAGGACATAATGTGGAATTTGTCTGGGTAAAAGGGCATGCCGGTAACAAGTATAATGAAATATGTGACAGACTTGCGACATCTGCGGCAGACAACGGACCATGGCTGGTTGATGAGGAGTATGTGAACAAATGACACGTGAAGAATTTCGAACCCTGCTCCGTTACAGGATACTTTGTCTGGACGGTGCAACGGGGACCAATCTTATGGCGGCGGGAATGCCCCTTGGAGTATGCCCGGAACAGTGGGTGCTGGAGCATCCTGAGGTTCTGATATCTCTCCAGAAGGAATTCCTTGAGGCTGGAACAAATATACTGTATGCGCCCACATTTACCTGCAACAGGATAAAGCTCAGGGAGTATCATCTCGAAGACAGGACCGCGGAAATGAATAAGAAACTGGTCCGTCTTTCAAAAGAGGCGGTCCGCAGCTGCAACAGCAGGGGTTATGTGGCCGGTGATATGACCATGACCGGAAGACAGCTGAGACCCATAGGAGATCTTTTCTTTGACGAGCTTGTTGATGTATATCGTGAGCAGGCGGAGGCTCTGATAGAGGGGGGCGCGGATCTGCTTGTGGTTGAGACCATGATGAGTCTGCAGGAATGCAGGGCTGCCCTTCTTGCCATACGGGAAATATCGGATTCCATACCTGTTATGGTAAGCATGACCTTCAATGAGGACGGAAAATCTCTATTCGGAACACCTCCGGAGGTTGCAGTGATCGTACTGCAGGGGCTGGGTGCCGATGCCGTGGGACTGAACTGTTCCACAGGCCCCGTGGAAATGAAACGACTGCTCGAAAAAATGAAGAAATATGCTTCGGTTCCTGTATTTGCGAAGCCGAATGCAGGCATGCCCGAGCTGGAAGACGGTAAATCCGTATATAAAATGACACCGGCACATTTTGCCGAATGTATGAGAGATATGGCTCTGGCAGGTGCAAATCTGGTGGGCGGCTGCTGCGGAAGCAATCCGGCACATATCCGCGCCATGAAGCAGAAGGTGCGAAGCATAGACCCGGTACCGCCTCTTGAAAAGCCCGTCAGGGTACTTACTTCCGAGCGGGCGCTGCAGGAGATACCTCTGGACGGACCTTTCCTTGTGGTGGGAGAGCGTATCAATCCTACAGGTAAGAAGAAGCTTCAGGCTGAGCTTCGTGAAGGTTCCCTTAATCTCGTCAGCGAGATGGCTGTCTCCCAGGAGGAATGCCATGCCCATGTGCTTGATATCAACATGGGTATGAACGGCATCGACGAGAAGGATATGATGCTGAAGGTGATAGAGGAGGTAACCTCCCTGACATCCCTTCCTCTCTGTATAGATTCCAGCCATATCGATATAATCGAAGCCGCTCTCAGGAATTATCCGGGGCGCGCTCTGATCAATTCGGTATCTCTTGAGACCGGAAAATGTGAACCGTTGTTCAGGAGCGCAAAGAAATATAATGCCATGTGTATCCTGCTTCCCGTATCCGATGACGGACTTCCCGCAACACTGGAGGAAAGACAGCAAAGAGTAGAGCTTCTGGTTGAAAAGGCCTGTGCCGCCGGACTCAGCAGGGAAGATCTTATAGTTGACGGACTTGTATCCACCGTAGGTGCTGATCCCATGGCGGCAAGGATGACTCTTGATACCATTTCCTACTGTCACGATGTACTTAAACTGCCTACGATCTGCGGGCTTTCGAATATATCCTTCGGACTTCCGGAGAGAATAAATGTGAACAGTGCATTTCTTACCATGGCTATCGCAAGAGGCCTTACCATGGCCATTGCAAACCCCGGTCAGGATGCGCTTATGAATGCGGCGTATGCTTCAGATCTTCTTTTGGCAAAGGAAGACTCAGACAAGCTTTATGTGGAGAGGGTGAGGACGCTCCCGACATCAACAGGAGCTCCGGTTCAGCCGGCTCCCGGTCCCGCTGCAAATGCCGCCTCAGGCAAGGAGCCCCCGGTCAGTCCCATCTATGACTGTGTGATCAACGGCAGCAAGGGCAGGATACTGGAAGAAGTAAAGAAGGCTCTTGAATCGGGAAGGGATCCAAGGAACATTATCGATGATGAACTGATCCCGGCTATAACGAGAGTAGGCGAGCTGTTCGAGGAGAAGAGATTCTTCCTGCCGCAGCTTATTTCCGGGGCAAATGCCATGGATGTTGCGATAGAACATCTGGCGCCGCTGCTTAAGTCCGAAGAAGCTTCCGAGCCGAAGGGGAAGGTGGTCTTTGCCTCCGTAGAAGGCGATGTTCATGAGATCGGCAAGAATCTTTGCTGCCTTATGCTCAGGAATTACGGCTATACCGTTATAGATCTCGGAAAGGATGTCCCGGCCGAAGATATCCTTTGTGCCGCGGAAAAGGAAGATGCCGATATCATAGCGCTTTCTGCCCTGATGACCACCACAATGATGAAGATGAAGGAAGTGGTGGAGCTGGCCAAAGCCCGTAAATGCAGGGCTAAGGTTATAATCGGCGGCGCGGTCATATCCCAGAGCTTTGCGGAAGAGATCCATGCGGACGGATATTCCAGGGACGCAAACGAATGTGTGAAGCTGGTAGATCGTATACTGGCCAAATAAACTATTAAAAATTGATTAACATCAATTCAGGTTGACATTACCATATGCAGTTGCTAAAATAGTTGAAATGGCGTCACCTACCATGGCGCTACTTATTTTGAAAGGTGGAATCTCCATGAAAACTAAGGTATTATCGCTCCTTGTTGACAACACATCAGGTGTTCTTTCACGTGTGTCGGGTATGTTCAGCCGCAGAGGCTATAATATAGACAGCCTTACCGTCGGTGTGACAGAGAATCCGAAGTATTCCAGGATGACTGTTGCCGTGAGCGGAGATGACAGGATACTTACCCAGATCAAGAATCAGCTTATGAAGCTTGAAGATGTTGCTGAGGTGGTTGAGCTGGAGGATGGTACCAGTGTGTGCAGAGAGCTTGTACTGGTTAAGGTTAAAGCCAACCAGAATGAGCGCCAGGCAATCATCGCCATAACGGATGTATTCCGGGCCAAGATCGTGGATGTATCTCCCGAGACCATGATGGTTGAGATCACCGGCAACAACACCAAGATCGATGCTTTCATCGAGCTGCTTAACGGATTCGAGATCATGGAACTGGTACGTACCGGGCTTACCGGACTTACAAGAAGGTAATATATTTCGAAATCTTCAGCGGGCCCATAAACCGGAGGGATCACAATAAGTCTTTTAGTGAACGAAGGCTTAAGGACAGCTGATCAAATATAATATTTATATAAATTCAGGAGGATGTAACCATGTCAGATCTGAAGATTTTCTACGAGAAGGACTGTAATCTGTCTCTGCTTGACGGCAAGACCATTGCCATCATCGGCTACGGAAGCCAGGGACATGCACACGCACTGAACCTTAAGGATTCAGGCGCACATGTCATCATTGGTCTCTATGAGGGATCCAAGTCCTGGAAGCGCGCAGAGGAGCAGGGCTTCGAAGTATTTACGGCTGCCGAGGCAGCAAAGAAGGCAGACATCATCATGATCCTTATCAATGATGAGCTGCAGGCTGCTCTTTACAAGAAGGACATCGAGCCGAACCTTGAGGCAGGCAATATGCTGATGTTCGCTCACGGTTTCAATATTCATTTCAACCAGATCATCCCGCCGAAGGATGTGGATGTAACCATGATCGCACCCAAGGCTCCCGGCCACACAGTACGTTCCGAGTATCAGGCAGGCAAGGGTACACCCTGTCTTATCGCTGTATATCAGGATGCTACCGGTCATGCACAGGATATGGCTCTGGCTTACGGAGCCGGTATCGGCGGCGCCAGAGCAGGCCTTCTTGAGACAACCTTCCGTATTGAGACTGAGACTGACCTCTTCGGTGAGCAGGCAGTTCTCTGCGGCGGCGTATGTGCACTGATGCAGGCTGGTTTCGAGACACTTACCGAAGCAGGTTATGATCCGAGAAATGCATATTTCGAGTGCATCCATGAAATGAAGCTGATCGTAGACCTTATCTATCAGAGCGGTTTTGCAGGAATGAGATATTCCATCTCCAATACCGCTGAGTACGGTGATTATATTACCGGACCGAAGATCATCACTGAAGAGACAAAGAAGACAATGAAGAAGATCCTGTCCGATATCCAGGACGGTACTTTCGCAAAGGACTTCCTTCTGGATATGTCCTCAGCAGGCGGCCAGGCTCATTTTAAGGCACTCCGCAAGCTTAAGGCAGAGCATCCGGCAGAGAAGATCGGTGCCGAGATCCGTTCACTCTACAGCTGGAGCAATGAGGATAAGCTCATCAACAACTAATGATATAGTATAAAAGATCACAACAGATCAAAAAGGGACACAGCGATGCCTGCATGAGTATCGCTGTGTCTGTTTTTAACGGTAATCATAAAAACTCTATTCTATACACCCATAATCTGTTATAATCGGAGAAAGGCAGCATATCATGATACAATACAATAATATTTTCAACAACCCGAACATGCTCTGTATCGCTCAGGGCGGTATGTATTACATATATGAGCATCAGGAAGACCTGTCGGTGAATCCACGGGATGCAGCCATGACATATTTTATGAAGAAAATGAATGTCAGAAAGCGTCAGGTACTGATCCAGCTGAACAATTCGGCGGTTAAGATACAGGCAGGCGCCATGCAGTGGATGGCAGGCGATGTAAAGGCCGATTCAGGCATAACAGGAGTGGGAAATTTCCTCGGAAAGATGGCCCGGGGAATAGCTACAGGTGAATCCGCGACAAAACCCAGATATACCGGTAATGGCTATGTGATGCTTGAACCCACATTTAAATTCCTTCTTATCGAGGATCTTTCCACCTGGGGAGAGGGTATGGTACTGGATGACGGGCTTTTCCTTGCCTGTGATTCACACATCAGGGAATCTATAGTCCGGAGAAAGAATATCTCTTCCGCGGTTTTCGGCGGTGAGGGTATCTTTAATCTCTGCCTTTCGGGAGAGGGCTTCGCGGTTCTGGAATCGCCCGTACCCCGTGAAGAGCTTTTTGAATTCATCCTTCAGGATGATGTACTGAAGATTGACGGAAATATGGCCATAGCATGGTCGTCATCCCTTGATTTTTCTGTTGAGAAGGTTACGAAATCGCTTCTTGGCTCCGCTGTTGCAAAGGAAGGCTTTGTGAATACCTACCGCGGTACCGGCAGAGTGCTCATGGCACCAACCCTCGGCGGTACGCTGATGAGTGACAGCAACGGACCGGAACAGACTTATGCCAATCCGGAAAACAGTATGATCCACTGACGGGAAGACCCGGGTGGTCCGGGGAGATAAGGTATGAATCATTTAGAGGCACAATCATATATAATGCCGTTTATCGAAGGAAGGCTGCCTGAGACAAAGCAGCTTGATTTTGTTATGCATATGAATACCTGCAAAGAGTGTCATGATGAGCTGGAGATATACTATACACTGATAAACGGAATGCAGCAGCTGGACAAGAAGGAAGTGCTTACCGGTAATTATCCCAGGGATCTGGAAAATAAGCTGCGCAGGATCGAACATCACGCCAAGGGAAGGCGCAGGATCAAAATGTCCACCTTCTCCATAGTCACGCTGGCAGTAAGCCTCTTTATGATCTTTTTCTATGGCAGGTGCCTGTCCAGGGTTTATGCTTTTGAGCAGGATACAAAAGCATCCATGCAGGGTAAGTTTTTTTATTCATGGTCCATCGGGGATGTGATCATGAAGGTCCCGGACAGGGTACTGGAGAATGATGACAGGGAAGAGGACCGGGCAAAGGCGGAACAGGTCACCATATATGACAGGATCAGGGGTTACGAGGTCCTTGAAAGCTATATCGACAGTTTATGGATATACGGAGAGAATATAGCTGCGTCCAGGGCCGGGACCTACACGCCGCCGGAACAGCCGGACACAGAGGAAAGTACCGGGGAAGAGCCGGAATAGAGTACGTATCAGGGGGAAAACGATATGAACAAACTGCTGCTCATAGACGGGAACAGTATCATGAACCGGGGATTTTATGCATTGCCGGCAGACCTTACCAACAGTGACGGTCTGCATACCAATGCTATCCTCGGTTTTTTAAATATCTTTTTCAGGATATATGAAGAGGAGAAACCGTCACATATCGCAGTTGCCTTTGATGTGCATGCGCCTACATTCCGCCATAAAATGTATAAGGAATATAAGGGCACCCGCCATCCTATGCCGGATGAGCTGCGGGAGCAGATGCCGGTCATCAAGGAGCTGCTGCGGACCATGAAGATATCCATAATGGAAGCGGAGGGATATGAAGCCGATGACCTGATCGGAACCATGTCCCGTATCGGAAGGGAAGCAGGTATAGATGTAACGGTTCTTTCCGGCGACAGGGATCTGCTTCAGCTGGCGGCCGATAATGTGCTGATAAGGATCCCCAAAACAAAGGCCGGTAAAACCGTTATGGAGGATTACAGGGCAGAGGATGTTGAGGCAGCCTACGGCGTAACCCCGGTGGAATTTATAGAAATGAAGGGGCTTATGGGAGACAGCTCCGATAATATCCCGGGTGTTCCGGGGATCGGACCGAAGACTGCGGAAAAGCTTATACGGGAGTATCATTCCGTGGAAGAAGTAATAGCCCATATTGAAGAAATGCCGAAGAACAAGCTGCGTGAGAACCTGGACAACAACCGGGAAATGGCTGTATTTTCCAGGGATCTTTCACGTATCATGCTGGATGCGCCGGTGCCTGTGACACTGGAAGAAACCGGGATCACACGGGAAATGATGCTCTCACCCGAAACAAGGGAAGCTTTCGCAAAACTGTCACTTCGCAGCCTTATGAAGCTTTTCAGTGATGAAGAGAATGGGTCCGTGCCAAAGGCGGAATTCCATATGGAAATAAAGGACGGTACACTTAAAGACGCGAAGAATCTTCCGGAGGATGATGGCGTTGTGGGCTTCTGCCCGGTATTTGCCGGTGATAATCTGCTGGGCGCTGCATTTTCAAATAAGGGAGAGGTGACGATCGTTAATACCGGGGACATCGCATCCCTTTACGAGGCACTGGCTTCCCTCAGAAAACGCGGTGTCACCATCGCTGTGATGAAGCTTAAGCCCATGATCCGCCCCTTCGGTATACAGCCCCGGGAGTCATGGTTTGATACGGAGGTGGCAGCATATCTTCTTGATCCACTGGCGGGGAAATATACCTTCACGGGCCTTCTTGAAAAGTATCTGGGTCTTGAGATCGGGGAGGATAAGGAGAAATACGCAAAAGAAGAGGTGAACGTATTCTCACTTTCAATTCCGGAGGCCCGGGAGTATTTCGCCCTGTCAGCCTATGCTGCGGAGCTGCTCTTCCCGGTGCTTCGGGCAGAACTTGAAAAGCGGAATATGGATAAGCTTTACAGGGAAATGGAACACCCCGCGACCTTCGTGCTTTCGGATATGGAGAAGTTCGGTATCCGCGTGGATAAAGAAAGGCTGATAGCTTTCGGCGAAAGGCTTAATTCCAGGATCTCTGAGCTTACGCAGACGATCTACGATCATGCCGGGGAAAGCTTTAATATCAATTCCACAAAGCAGCTTGGACAGATACTGTTTGAGAAGCTGGAGCTGCCGGCCGGAAAGAAGACCAAGAGCGGATATTCGACAAATGTTGAGGTGCTGACAAAGCTTATCGGAAAGCATCCGATCATTTCCGACATACTTGAATACCGTCAGCTGACCAAGCTTTCCTCAACCTATGTGGAAGGCCTGCTGGGATGTATAAGCGAAGACGGAAGGATACACGGAACCTTCCATCAGACCGTTACGGCAACGGGAAGGATCAGCTCCTCGGATCCGAATCTTCAGAATCTTCCAACGAGAACGGAGCTCGGCAGAGATATACGCAAGGTATTCATCCCGGAGGACGGATACTGTTTTGTGGATGCGGATTATTCGCAGATAGAACTTCGTGTGATGGCTGCCATGTCAGGTGATGAGAATCTGATCTCTGCCTTCAGACAATCGGAGGATATCCATGCATCCACAGCGTCAAAGGTGTTCAACGTACCCATAGATAAGGTGGACAGCGGCTTACGAAGAAAGGCAAAGGCTGTTAATTTCGGTATTATTTACGGTATCAGCTCCTTCGGCCTGGGGCAGGATCTGAATATCGGAAGGGATGAAGCGCAGGCCTATATCGACCAGTATTTCATCACCTATCCGGGCGTTAAGGCTTATCTGGACCGGCTTGTGGATGACGGTAAGAAAAAGGGAGAGGTAAGGACGATGTATAACCGTATCAGGCCCATCCCCGAGCTTAAGTCATCGAATTACATGACCCGCCAGTTCGGAGAGCGTGTTGCCATGAACAGCCCCATACAGGGAACGGCAGCTGACATTATCAAGATAGCAATGATAAATGTCAGGGAGGAGCTTTTGCGAAGGGGACTTAAGTCCAGACTGATACTTCAGATACACGATGAGCTTCTTATAGAAGCTGCCCTTGAAGAGGAGCAGGAGGTGCGGGAGCTTTTGGAACACGAAATGGTGAACGCGGCAGAGCTCGCGATACCTCTTTATGTGGATGTTCATGTGGGAGAGAACCTGTATGATGCAAAGTAAGGCCGGAAATATAACTGAGCACAGGCTTCCGGTGCTTGGTATCACCGGAGGTATAGGCTCCGGCAAGAGTGAAGTAATAAGATCCCTTTCGTCGCAGCCAGAATTCGTGGTGATCGAATCGGACCGGCTGGCACACCGTCTTATGGAACCCGGTAATACGGCGTGGGAGAAGGTTATTTCCGCCTTCGGCACCGGTATACTTGACGAAAACGGAATGATAGACAGGGCAAAGCTGGGGGCCATGGTATTCGGTGATCCGGTGAAGCTCGGGCAGCTGAATAATGCGGTTCATCCCTGTGTGAAAGAATATATTTTAGAGGATATAATAAGAGCTTCCGATGAGAAAAAGAAACTATATGTCATAGAGGCGGCTCTTTTGGTTCAGGACGGTTACAGGGAGATATGTGACGCAATATGGACCGTTTATGTGCCGAAGGAAGTACGGATAAGCAGACTTCTTTCCTCAAGGGGAGGCAGCCGGGAAAAATGGGAAAGTGTTTTTCAAAGCCAGCCTGAGGATGAATGGTTCAGGAAAAATACGGATCTTTGTATTGCAAATACCGGTACAAAAGAAGAACTGATAAGTAAAGTGGAGGAGGGGCTTAAGACTTTTTTTGACATAAGCTTTCCTTGACGTAACAGGTGTTGATTGATAGAATAAAGGTGGGTATTGGGGTGCATCTATGGAGCAGGATGCGTCGCTGCATTCTGCGATATGCAGTGTACATGGAAAAAACTGATGAACAGGGGTTTCTTTTGTAATGGACAGAAAACTATTACGAAGCAGGAATATAGCAGATATCAACCGGATTTCCGCCCGGTGTCTCCGCGTGTTTATCTATTTCCTGCTACTTTTCTTAGCATATCTGCTCATAGTCGGAAAGGATGATCAGCTGATCATTTCCGTGACCTTCGGTATATGTATAGTACTGGCTCTCATTCCCGCCACGCTGATCGGAGTGTTTAAGAAGGAAGGCAGGAAATATACTCTTCACATTATGATCATCTGCACTGTACTCATTACCATAGTGCTGATCACCGAGTTAAACAGCTATGCCTATCCGCTGCTCCTTTTCCCGCTGATCCTGGCTTCTATGTATTATGACCGTACCTTTGTACTTTATACGGCCCTGCTGACCTCCGCGGGAATACTCGGTTCGGCGGTATTTCAGATAAAATTTCCGGAGCTGACACTGAATCCTGCATTTACTACCTTTGACAGTGATTTCATACAGGCTGCTATCCCGCTGATCGTTATCGAGATAACGATGGCTATAATCGCATTCTTCATTGTGGACCGGAATTCCCTGATGATAGATAAATATATAGATACGGCCCTGACCATGCAGCAGAATGAGAACTATCTGATCTATGCCTTCTCGGAAATAAGTGAAAGCAAGTCGAAGGAGACAGGAGAGCATATCAAGAGAGTTGCAGAATACATGCGGGTACTCGGGCGGGCTTCGGGCTTTGATCCGGAATACTGTGATAAGCTGGCGGCGGGCGCCATGATGCATGATATAGGAAAGCTGATGATCCCGGAGGAGATACTTGATAAACCCTCCAGGCTTACGGACGAGGAATATCAGATCATGAAGAATCATGTGCTCTACGGCGAGGCACTTCTGAAGGAATGCCCCGGCGAGATCATGCGCATAGCTTCAACCCTGGCGAAGGAACATCATGAACGCTGGGACGGATCGGGCTATCTCGGTATGAAGGGTGAGGAGATAGCGTATATAGCAAGGCTCATTGCTGTCTGCGATGTATTTGATGCACTGACTACCAGCCGCTCGTATAAAAAGGGCTGGTCAATAGAGGAAGCGTATACGGAGATCGTAAGGAATAGCGGAAAGCAGTTTGATCCGGCAGTTGTACGGCTCTTCATAGCAAATTTTGACAAGATAAGAGAGATATATAAAAGTATACCCGAAAAAGAAGTCTCGTGATATACATTTCCGGATGAAAGACCGGTGGAAAGCAGGAATAATGTACCGTGTAATGAATGAATACCTGGCAAAGATAAAAATAGATGTGGATGTTAGATTCTCACAGAAGCTTGACCTTTTTCTGGCTGACCGGCCGGAGATATCCAAGTACTGCATTAACGTAAACTATAATAAGTACGTTGTTGATGTGCATCTGAAGGAATTCTCCGTAGATGAAGCGGAAAGACTGTTCCTGCTGCTTCAGGCAGCGGTAGCCTGTCCTTACTCGCATATGTCCCTCAGGTATAACGAGGGAAATGTTGTGAGGTATCGTTTTGTAACCTGTAATGAGGAGAAGAAGGGGATATATATGGATCTTATCTTTTCTTAGCCTGAACACTTAAAACACCCAAAACATTCATGGCTCCGGATGCAATGAATCCGGAGCTTTATTTTTTCGAACAGGCGTTTGCAATTTGGGAAGGGATATGTTAGAATATAGCCATATTTTTTTGTACCGGGAAAAAGTGTTTTACCCCGGCTCAGAATAAATATAACGTGTATAGTGTGTCGCTAATTATATCAGAGGAGGATGATCCATGGATAAGAAACAGGAAAAAAAGGCGCTTTCCCAGAAACAGCAGGAAATAATGGAATGTATAAAGGACAGCATTCTTTCGAGAGGTTATCCGCCGTCGGTGCGGGAGATCGGTGAAAAGGTACATCTCAGTTCCTCATCCTCTGTACATGCCCAGCTTAACAAGCTTGAGCAGATGGGCTATATCAGGCGCGACCCTTCAAAGCCGCGGGCAATGGAGATAGTGGATGATTCGGATTTCAATCTTTCCAGACGTGAAGTGATAAATGTTCCCCTGCTGGGACAGGTTGCCGCAGGACAGCCGATCTTTGCCGAGGAGAATATCGAGGATTATATTCCGATACTCCCCGAATTCCTCCCGGGAAAGCCTTCATTTATGCTGAGGGTTAAGGGGGAAAGCATGATAAATGTGGGGATCTACGACAGGGATCTCATTTTTGTGGAACAGACCCAGACCGCGAAAAACGGCGATATAGTTGTGGCGCTGATAGATGATTCGGCTACGGTAAAGACCTTCTACAAGGAGCAGGATCACATCCGTCTTCAGCCGGAGAATGACAGTATGGATCCTATCATAGTACAGGACTGCAGTATACTTGGCAAGGTTGTGGGAGTATTCAGGGTGCTGTAGACCTGTTCGATTTCCACTTGCTTATCTCATTCTGTTGAAGTATTATACACATATCTATGTATAACCCCAAAGGAGTGAATTAAAGATGAAAGAGACCCTGCTTCATACGCCGGAAGGTGTCAGGGATATCTACGGGGATGAATGCCGGAGAAAGAACCGGCTGCTCCGGGATATCCATCATGTGCTGCATCTGTACAGCTACCACGATATCGAGACACCAAGCTTTGAGTATTTTAATATTTTTAATATGGAAAAGGGCTCGGCGCATTCCAATGAGATGTATAAATTCTTTGACAGGGAGAATAATACCCTGGTGCTGAGGCCGGATTTCACCCCCAGCGTGGCACGCTGCGTGGCCAAATACTATGCCGACGAGGAGCTGCCGGTACGTCTCTGCTATCAGGGAAAGACCTTTAAGAATACACTTCAGCATCAGGGAAAGCCCAGCATCACCACACAGATCGGATGTGAGCTGGTAAATGATGATTCCTCCGCAGCGGATGCGGAGATGCTTTCATGCGTTATAGATATACTCAGGGCGTCCGGACTGACGGAATTCCTGATCGCCATCGGTGAGGTGGATTTCTTTAAGGGCCTTATGGAGGAAGCAGGGGTCAGCATTGAAGAAGAAAATGAGATCCGTGACCTTATACAGGCCAGGAATTTCTTCGGCCTGAGTGAATATGTGGATAATCTTGAGCTTCCGGAGCATACTCTTAAGGCACTTTCCGGTTTTGACAGGCTGATAGGCGGACCGGAGACCTTTGACATTGCCGAAGAATATTCGGAAAACCGCAGAGCGCTCGAAGCGGTGGAAAGACTCAGAAAGGTATACAGCGCACTTCAGCTCTACGGATATGACAAATATATCAGCATCGATCTCGGAATGCTGAACGGTTACGATTATTACACAGGTATCGTTTTCAGCGGTTACACCTACGGTACCGGCGATGCCATTGTGCGGGGAGGACGCTATAACGATCTGCTTCAGCAGTTCGGAAAGGATGCTCCGTCCATTGGATTTGCCGTGGATATCGATGCGCTGATGACAAGCCTGAATCATCAGCAGATCATGCCGTTAAGTCCCATAGACCGCACGCTGGTCATTTATCCCATAGAGTATCAGGAACCTGCGGTGGCACTTGCCAAGCGTCTGAGAAATGCCGACATTAAGACCGAACTGATCAGGAAATCTACCAGACACGCCCTTACGGAGTATCTGTCCTACGCCGACAGAAACAGGGTTTACAGAGTATATTATTTCCTGTCGGAGACAAGGCTTCTTATCAGCGACAGGCTGGAAAAAGCGGAAAAAGAGATGAATTATGCGGATCTGATGGAGGAGGAGTTATAAATGCGGTATCTTACATTTGCACTTGCAAAAGGGCGGCTGGCTAAGAAATCCATGGCTCTCTTTGAGAAGATCGGGATCACCTGCGAGGAAATGAAGGATCCCTCCACCCGCAAGCTTATATTTACAAATGAAGAGCTGGGACTGAGATTCTTCCTGGCTAAGCCCGGCGATGTACCCACATACGTGGAATATGGCGTGGCCGATATAGGTGTTGTTGGAAAGGATACACTTCTTGAGGAGGAGAGAAATCTCTATGAGGTTCTGGATCTCAAATTCGGTGCCTGCAGGATGTGTGTCTGCGGACCTGAGTCTGCAGGTGAACTGCTGAAGAAGAATGAAATCATCCGTGTAGCCAGCAAATATCCGAATATAGCAAAGAATTATTTTAAGAATAAGAAGAATCAGAGCGTTGAGATAATAAAGCTGAACGGCTCTGTAGAGCTTGCCCCCATCGTCGGACTTTCCGATGTGATCGTGGATATAGTGGAGACAGGTTCCACACTTAAGGAGAACGGCCTGCAGGTGCTGGAGGAGGTATGTCCGCTTTCTGCACGTATCGTGGTTAACCAGGTAAGCCTAAAGATGGAGCATGAAAGGATCAAGAAGTTCCTTATGGATGTTAATGAAGCGCTGAAGGTCGAATAAAGGGGGGACTTTGCTTTAAGTTCATTATAACCGGCGGATGTCCTTCGGGTCAAAGCCGGGAGAATACGAGAATAAATACAGATAGAAATACGGATAGAGGAGATGGAATATGCGTATAGTTAAAGTAACACCGGAGATCAAGGCCGACATACAGGGGCTGATCAAAAGATCACAGGACGATTACGGTCCTTACGAAGCTACGGTAAAGGATATAGTTGAGGCCGTTCATAACGGCGGTGATCGTGCGCTTCTCGGCTATACCGAAAAATTCGACAAGGCGGTCCTTACCTCTGAAACCATGAGGGTAACAAAGGAAGAGATAGATGCTGCATATAAGGCTGTGGATCCCGAACTGCTTTCGGTTATCCGTAAGGCCATTAAGAATATCGAGGCATATCACGAGCTCCAGAAGAGGAACAGCTGGATCACCACCAGACCGGACGGAAGCATACTCGGTCAGCAGTTCACACCGGTGGAGTACGTCGGCGTTTACGTACCGGGAGGAAAGGCTGCATATCCATCAACGGTGCTTATGAACGTAGTTCCCGCAAGAGTAGCGGGCGTTCCGAACATAATTATGACCACTCCCTGCAATGCGGAGGGCGTGGTATATCCGAATACCCTGGTGGCTGCAAATGAGGCAGGTGTGAACGAGATCTATAAATGCGGGGGCGCACAGGCTATCGCCGCGCTGGCATACGGTACGGAGACAATACCCAAGGTAGATAAGATAGTAGGCCCCGGAAATATATTCGTTGCCATTGCAAAGCGTGTTGTATTCGGACATGTGAGCATTGATTCCATCGCTGGCCCCAGTGAGATACTTGTGCTTGCGGATGAAACCGCAACAGCGAAATATGTGGCTGCAGACCTTCTGTCCCAGGCGGAGCATGACGAGCTGGCGTCCGCGGTTCTGGTGACCACAAGTGAGGATCTGGCCAGGGAAGTTTCGGACTGGACGGACAGATTTACTGCAGGGCTTGAAAGAAAAGCCATCATTGAGAAATCTCTGGATAACTTCGGATACATTTTCGTTGCGGACAGTCTTGATGAAGCTATAGATATCGCAAATCTCATCGCTCCGGAGCACATTGAGATACTTACAAAGGATCCCTTCCAGACAATGACGCGGATCAAAAATGCCGGTGCCATGTTCCTGGGAGAGTATTCATCGGAGCCGCTGGGAGATTATTATGCGGGACCCAATCACGTTCTTCCCACCAACGGTACAGCGAGATTCTTCTCGCCTCTCGGTGTTGATGATTTCATCAAAAAGTCAAGTATCATAAGCTATTCGAGGGAAGCGCTGGAGCCGGTATATAAGGACATCATGAAGTTTGCAGAGTCTGAAGGACTTACGGCACATGCCAATTCTGTAAAAGTAAGGTTCGAGTAGATCCCTTCGGCTTTTCTGAAATGAATTATGATGGGAAGAACTAACGGAAAGGATTTTGATATGAAGGAAAGAAAAGGCGTTATGACCAGAACCACCGGAGAAACGGATATCACGGCAGTACTGGATCTGGACGGATCAGGTGTGGCTGCAGTGGATACAGGTATCGGTTTCTTCGATCACATGCTTAACAGCTTTGCCAGACACGGTTTCTTTGATCTGTCCCTCAGTGCAAAGGGCGATCTTTTCGTTGACAGCCATCACACCGTAGAGGATGTAGGGATCGTGCTTGGAAAGACCATAAAGGATGCGGTGGGAGATAAGGCGGGCATACGCCGGTATGCATCCTTTACAATGCCCATGGACGATGCGCTGGTCCTCTGTGCGGTTGACCTTTCCGGACGCCCGTATCTGTCATACGACCTTGAACTTACAGTTCCCAGAGTGGGATATTTCGATACGGAAATGACGAAGGAATTCTTTTACGCCGTTTCCTATGCTGCGGAAATGAACCTTCATCTCCGTCAGCTGTCAGGATCCAATAACCATCACATTATTGAGGCGGCATTTAAGGCCTTTGCAAATGCGCTGCACCTTGCTACACGCATCGATGACAGACTGGACGGAGAGATCCTTTCCACAAAGGGAAGTCTGTGACCTGAAATACAGTTTTTTAAGCAGGAGGGGATGATCCCCTCTTGTTATTTGTAGGGATAGAAAATTCTGATATTTGAATAGATAAACAGTCATGTTGTTTGAAGAGATAAATAGTTCTGTATTGTTTTATCCCTCAAAATGAGATATAATCATGCTAATTTTTGCGTTTCGCTGTTATTCATAAAGAAGAAAGGTGGAAACCCCTATGGAAAACAGACTGATCATCCCGTGCGTCACCAAGGAAGATCCTGTGGCAGAAGCAAAATTCTATAACGATACCGGCGCTGATGCGGTTGCTTTTTTCGACAGTCAGGCATCCCGTGAGGGCCTGGAAAAGAATATCCCCATAATCAAGGAGATCTCAAGGGTCGTTGATATTCCCATCATTGCCTGCGGCGGAGTACGCCGGCTGGAGGATGTGAAAAAGCTGCTGTATGCCGGTGCCTCCAAGGTATGTATGAAATCGGCACCTCTTGAAAATATCGGCATAGTCCGTGAGGCATCTGACCGTTTCGGTTCGGAGAGGATCATAGTTACTATCGATCTTACCGAATGTGCTGATCCTGTTGCTTACGGAAAGACCCTTAAGGAGGCCGGTGCAGGAGAACTGCTTCTGCTTCATTATGACAAGCTTTCCGATTACCCGGAACAGGTTCAGAAGATACGCCGTGAGGTGGGGCTTCCGGTTATTGCATCCTCTTACAGCATGGACGGAGAAGAGATTGCCGGGCTGCTCAATGCAACTCAGGCGGAGACCATGAGTCTCTATAATCTTCAGCAGCATGATGTAATGCAGATTAAGCATGCCTGCAGGGAAGCGGGGGTTCAGGTAAATCTTTTTGAGAGCTCCATGAGCTTTGATGAGTTCAAGACCGATGAGAAGGGGCTTATCCCCTGTATAGTTCAGGATTATAAGACTGATGAAGTCCTGATGATGGCTTACATGAACCGCGAATCCTTCGATCAGACCATACGGACAGGACGTATGACTTATTTCTCACGGAGCAGGCAGGAGCTTTGGGTGAAGGGTGAGACCAGCGGACATTTCCAGTTTGTAAAATCCCTTACCATAGACTGTGACAAGGATACACTGCTTGCAAAGGTTTCCCAGATCGGTGCGGCCTGCCATACAGGCAACAGGAGCTGTTTCTTTACTCCGCTGGTGGAGAAGTCCTACGACGATACCAATCCGCTCACTATATTTGAGGATGTGTATAAAGTCATAATGGACAGGAAGAAAAGGCCCAGGGAGGGCTCGTATACCAATTATCTTTTTGATAAGGGCATTGATAAGATCCTGAAAAAATTTGGCGAGGAGGCGACTGAGGTCGTCATCGCTGCAAAGAATCCCGATGCGGAAGAGATCAAATACGAGATCTCGGATCTTCTGTATCATATGATGGTACTGATGGCCGAAAGGGATGTGACCTGGGAGGATGTAACAAGAGAACTTGCCGAGAGAAGGTAAGTGGAAAGAGAGGAATCACATGTCTGATCTGTTTGCCGAATTCGGCACTTATTTAATAAAATACGGAGTATTTCTTGTGCTTGCTGTCGCGGGTTTTTTAGCCGGTGCAAAATGGCGTAAGGTAAAGGACAGTAAAGTACAGAAGGAGGAAAAAGAGCAGTGAAAGCTTATGGTGTTAACGAATTAAGAGAAATGTATCTGTCATATTTTGAAAAGCAGGATCATCTTCGGATGAAGAGCTTTTCACTCGTACCCCACAATGATAACAGTCTTTTGCTTATCAATGCGGGAATGGCGCCCCTGAAGCCCTATTTTACGGGACAGGAGATACCTCCGAGGAGACGCGTGACTACCTGTCAGAAATGTATCCGTACGGGAGATATCGAGAATGTGGGCAAGACAGCACGCCACGGTACATTTTTTGAAATGCTGGGAAATTTCTCATTCGGTGATTATTTCAAGCATGAGGCAATAAAGTGGTCATGGGAATTCCTTACAGAGGTTGTGGGGCTGGATCCGGACCGCCTGTATCCTTCGGTATATCAGGATGATGATGAAGCCTTTGATATCTGGAATAAGGAGATCGGTGTCGCTAAAGAACGTATCTTCCGTTTCGGAAAAGAAGATAACTTCTGGGAGCACGGCGCAGGTCCCTGCGGCCCCTGTTCAGAGATATACTATGACCGCGGGGAGCGTTTCGGCTGCGGTAAGCCCGGCTGTACGGTAGGCTGTGACTGCGACCGTTATATGGAGGTTTGGAATAACGTATTTACCCAGTTTGAAAATGACGGAAAGGGGAACTATGAGACCCTGAAGCAGAAGAACATCGATACCGGCATGGGACTTGAGAGACTTGCCGTAGTTGTTCAGGATGTTGATTCCATCTTTGATGTGGATACCATCAAGGCTATCCGCGATAAGATATCGGAGCTGGCCGGTGTTGAATACGGCTCAAAGTATGAATCTGATGTTTCGATCCGTGTGATCACGGACCATATCCGTTCCGTTACTTTTATGGCATCCGATGGTATCATGCCTTCAAATGAGGGCCGCGGCTATGTAATGCGCCGCCTGCTCCGTCGTGCCGCACGACACGGCAGGCTGTTGGGCATCAAGGGGGCTTTCCTTCATGATGTGGCTGCAACCGTGATCGAGAATTCAAGGGATGCATATCCGGAGCTGGAGGAGAAAAAGGCACATATCTTTGCTGTTCTCGGAAAAGAAGAAGAGAATTTCAACAAGACCATAGATCAGGGTCTGGGTATTCTTGCGGATTATAAGAAGGAAATGGCCGCTGCCGGAGAGAAGCAGCTTTCCGGAGAAAAGGCTTTCAAGCTTTATGATACCTATGGATTCCCCCTTGATCTTACCCGTGAGATCCTTGCGGAGGAAGGCATCACCGTGGATGAGGATGGATTTACGGCCTGCATGGAGGAACAGCGCATCAAGGCACGTAAGGCACGTAAGGTTTCCAATTATATGGGTGCCGACGCAACAGTATATGAGCAGCTGGATGCTGCCATGACCTCATCCTTTAACGGTTACGATTCCCTCGAAGGAGAGGATGAGATCCTTGCTCTTACTCATACTTCAGAAGGAGAGGATGGGTCTGCTCCGGTAACTACACTTGCAGACACTCTTTCCGAGGGTGATATGGGTTCGGTTATTCTCGGTACCACCCCATTCTACGGAACCATGGGCGGACAGACCGGCGACAGCGGTATCATCAGAACAGAAAACGGAACCTTCGTGGTTCAGGATACCATACATGTTGCGGGAAGCAAGATAGCACATATCGGATACTGTGAGAGCGGCAGCATTTCCAAAGGAGAGATCGCAGTACTTTCCGTAGATGCGGAACGACGTTCGAAGATATGCAGCAACCACTCCGCCACACACCTTCTGCAGAAGGCTCTTAAGACTGTACTGGGCGACCATGTTGAGCAGGCTGGTTCGCTGGTAGAGGACGGAAGACTCCGTTTTGACTTTACTCATAATCAGGCAATGACTTCAGAAGAGATAGCGAAAGTGGAGGATCTGGTCAATAAGGAGATCACCGCTGACCTTCCCGTAGTAACTAAGGTCATGGGACTTGAGGATGCAAAGAAGACAGGCGCCATGGCACTCTTCGGCGAGAAGTACGGCGAGGAAGTGCGCGTTGTATCGATGGGTGATTTTTCTATTGAACTCTGTGGCGGTACCCATGTTCCGCATACCGGAGTTATCGGAACCTTTAAGATCATTTCCGAGCAGGGCATATCCGCAGGCGTTAGACGTATAGAGGCTCTTACGGGCGAAGGAGCATTTGCATATTATAAGGATGCAGAGGCTAAGCTTCTTGCGGCAGCAGCTGCAGCAAAGACCGAGCCTGACCGCCTTGTCAACCGTATTGAAGGTCTGCTCGAGGAGATAAAGAAGCTTACCCAGGAGAACCAGAAGCTGAAGGCCGAGGCTGCAAAGAGTGCGGCATCCGACGTGATGGGTAATACGGTAACGGCAGGAGACATTTCCATCCTCCCCGTAGCTCTTACGGATGTGGATATGAATGAGCTCAGGAATCTCGGTGATGAGTTCAAGGCAAAGCTTGGAAAATCCGTAGTGATCCTTGCCTCCGCTGCGGGAGAGAAGGTAAATCTTCTGGTTATGGCAAGTGACGATGCGGTTGCGTCCGGTATTCATGCCGGTAATATCGTAAAGAAGATCGCCCCCATGGTAGGAGGAGGCGGCGGCGGACGTCCGAACATGGCTCAGGCCGGAGGAAAGAATGCAGCCGGTATACAGGATGCACTTGCCGCAGGCGTGGATGAAGCCAGAAAACAGATCAGTTAATATCCCGGTCATGTTACTGTCAGGAAAAATATCCGGTCATATTACTGCCAATGTAATCATCCGGATGATATAATTTAGGAGGAACAAAGAGATGAAAAAAAGAATCGTAACAGCAGCCCTTGTATTATCCATGTGTACCGCGCTTACAGCCTGCGGTGACGGAGGCGGTACAAGCACAGCAGCACAGGCTGATCCCGCTGCTGCAACCGAGGCACAGACTGAAGCACAGACTGAAGCACAGACCGAATCAACGGGACTTAAGATCGCATCTACAGAAACCTGGGGAGATTATACGGTCGGCGTTCCGGAGGGATGGGAATTCAAAAAGGGAGATACCTTTGATGAAAATGATACCCGTTATTGCTCAGTAAAGAAGTCTTCTTTTGTATTCTTTGACTTTAAGATGGAGACAGATGACGTAAGCAAGAATAAATATGATTATAACAAGAAAACCTATACCAATGAGCAGAAGGATGTATCCGGAAAATACGGTGATATAGAATGGACCGGCTTTGATTACAGCGATGGTTTCGGCGGATATGGTTTTGAAGCATTTGCAAAAGCAAACGGTAAGCCTGTCCGTGTGTCATGCTGCGGATACAAATTTGACAGTGCGGAAGCAAAGGCAGTACTTGAAGCTCTGAAGATCAAGTAATAACATCAAAATCATATATCCTGCATGGGATGACACCATATGCAGCTTAAAACAATAATAAGATCACATATCAGGATGCCAGGGGTAATAAGGCGTTATGCCTCCCCCCGGCTGATGAGGGCGGACATATGATATTTAATATGTCCGCCCTTTTCAATCGTGCTGCATTTTGATATAATCAAAGAAGTTGTATTTTATAATAAGGAGAGTGTATATATGAGTAAAAAGAGTCATTTCAAACTCATGACTAGATTTATGACATTCGTACTTATCGGAACCATGGTTTTTAGCCCGTGGATGACTGCATATGCTAAAGAAACTTCAGAGAATGACAATCCGGCTGCGGTTGAAGAGAATGAAAGGAAAGCTGTAAGAGGCCTGCTCCCCATAAAAACCAATTTTTACTATGGTGACAGTTCAGCCTCATCGCATCCCCTGCTCGGTACGGGCGAAAAGACTTTCCCTGCCCGTTATCGTGCCGATGAACAGGAATGGGCTGAGGGTATAAAGGTTAAGAATCAGCTTAATACTCCTTTCTGCTGGGCCTTTGCAATAACAACCTGTGCCGAATATTCCTACGCAAAGGAAACATATGATGAACTAGGACCGGTAAAGGAGATCTCTCCGGGACATCTGGCTTATTTTGTATATAACAGACAGCCTGATCCGCTGGGGAATACTGACGGGGACATTTCAGTATCGAGAGTGCATTGGAGCTCGATTGGCGGTCATCCGTATATCGGCGGCCTTGTGTTTCTCCCGCAATGGTCGGGTCTGTGTCTGGAGGAGAAGGCACCCTTCAGTAATGTCAGTGATCATTTAACAGATCAGGGCACCTGGGACGGATCTCCGGATCCGTATGATGCTTCACTTGCTTATGATGATTATGTGGTTATTGAGAATATGGATTACAGAGAGCAGGCAGATCGGGAAGAGATCAAGGATATGATCATGAAATACGGTGCCGTAAACGGTATGCTCCAAATGAACACGAATGATTATATGAATGAGGGAAATAATACATTTTATAATTATAATGATCCGGAGCCTGATCACGGTGTGGTAATAGTGGGATGGGATGATGAATTTCCGCGGGAAAATTTTACACATACAAAAGACACTAAAGGAAGTCCTTTAATATATGGCGGACGAACTCTGAACGATGAAGAAGCAGCAGAGTTAACCACACCCGAAGGTGATGGAGCCTGGATAATTCAAAACAGTTGGGGCGATTTCTATGATAACGGCTTTTTCTATGTATCGTATTACAGTGTGGATATGTTAAATAACGATGTGTGCGGTTTTGATATGATGGCTGCCGATACATACAAGTATAATTTCTTCTATGACGGAACATTGTCAGATTACCATTCACTGGATGATTCCTGCAAAGCTTATGCAACCGTAAGCGGTACAAAGGCTGCGAATGTATATAAGAATACAACTGGCAAAGATATTACGATAGATGCCGTAGGATTTACTAATTATGATACTTCTCCGGTTCAGTACGATATATCTGTATATACAGCTGTCTGGGATCCCTCAGATCCGGAAAGCGGTCACCTTCTTGGTAAAGCAACTGTCACACCGGAGAATCAGGGTATACAGACCGTAAAGCTTGACAAACCTGTATATGTTGGCAAAAATGATTTATATTCGGTTGTTTTGTCCTTCCCTGATGAGCCATGCGCTCTGGGCGTTGAAATGCCTGGGTATGATGATACATATATAAATACTGTTGCGACAGCTCAGGGACAAAGCCTCTACTTTAGAGCGGGTTCCTGGACCGATCTCGATTCTTATAATGCCTGCTATCGTATCAGAGCATTTGCCAATCCGACTGATGATAATCCTCCGCTTTTTATTATAAATGAGCCTGAAAGTCATGAAAAATATTATAACGGCACCGAACAGTATCTTGTTGATCCGGGGGCAGCATTCCATGGAGAACTGTACTATGCTTTAGGTTCTGATGATGTTACCGCACCTGCAGAAGGCTACAGTACTGCTATTCCGGAGAGAAAAGATGTAGGTGAATACTATGTATGGTATAAAGCAATTTCTGATTTTGATAATGAAGAAGTAACCGAACCGAAATGTATAACTTCATGGATACGACCGAAACAGATCAAGATCAAGGCTAAGAAACAATATGCAATAAACGATGGGAAACCGATTACTAGTCTTAACATGGTTGAGGTTGACGGGCTTGCGGAGGGAGACAAACTCGTCAGCATTGACTTCGATATAGAAAGCGAAAACAATATACAGTTTATTGTTCCGACTCAGGCACGTATAGAAGACCGGAGTCAAACGGATGTTACCGACCAATATCAGATAGATTATGTCCGTGGAATACTGTATTCAAATAGTTCTGTTGTTCCGGTTCCAATAGATCCTCGTCCTGTTCCGGTAACTCCGGGCTCAACACCGGTGGTCGTAACACCTGAACCCGACGCCGGTGCAGTTAAACTCCGGGAGGATATGGAAGCCTTCAATACCTATAAAAATGAACAGAGAAAATATGCGGATTCTCTTATCCTCAGCACAGATACGGCGGAGGATAAGAAGCTTATAATGGATGCAGTGGCAGCCATAACGTCACTCATTTACGACGAAAACAGCACGCCTGAGCAGAACAAAAAAGCTGTTGATGATATAATAACGCAGCTGAAAAAGGATCTTGCGGCACAGAGGGAGTCCGAAAAGAAGACTGATTATTCTTCCGAATGGGTAGAGGGTAAATGGTACAATAAAGACGGTACCCAGACCTATAAGCCTGTCGGAAGCTGGCACAGGGATAAAACCGGCTGGTGGTATGAGGATGAGTCAGGCTGGTATCCCAGGAACCGCTGGCAGAAGATAGACGGTAAATGGTACTATTTCAAGGCTGACGGTTATGCCGCTGCAGGTGAATATATCCGGGGCTGGTGGCTGGATTCAAAGACATGTCAGTGTACATATCGCTACAGGGCTAAATGGCACAGGAATAAAAAGGGCTGGTGGTATGGCGATGCATCCGGATGGTATGCAAAGAACAGATCATATACCATCGACGGCAGAAGGTACAGATTCGATAAAAACGGTTATCTTGCAAAATAAACGCATTAGGGATAATAAAGGCTGCATGTAAGGAGGAGGTAATTCATGTTCAGTGGTGGCAAGGTATGGGTAGGTGTAAATGAAGCGGGTGAAAGAGTAAATCTTCTTCCTGCACTGGCGAACCGGCACGGATTGGTTGCAGGTGCAACAGGAACCGGTAAAACCGTAACTTTGAAGGTTCTTGCGGAAAGCTTTTCGGATATGGGAGTTCCGGTAGTTCTGGCTGATGTCAAGGGAGACATAGCAGGTCTTGTAAATCCTAATTCCGACAGTGAGGATATGCAGAACCGTATCAGAAGGTTCGGACTTGATGAAGCAGGTTTTGAGTATAAGGGCTGCCCTGTAACACTCTGGGATATTTTCGGGGAAAAGGGTGTAACCCTCAGAACCACCATTTCCGAGATGGGTCCTACGCTTCTGGCCAGACTGATGGACCTTAATCAACTCCAGACCGATATACTTTCCATAGTTTTCAAGATCGCGGATGATGCGGGTCTGCTGCTCATTGATACAAAGGATCTTAAAGCCATGCTGAACTTTGTATCGGAGAATAACCGTGAGTTTGAAGGCCAATACGGTAAAATGAGCCCGCAGTCCATTTCGGCGATCGTAAGGGCGCTTGTGGCCCTTGAGGTGGCGGGCGGGGACAGGTTCTTCGGAGAGCCTGCGCTGAATATCATGGATCTTTTCAGCTTTGATATGGGAAAGGGAATGATCAATATTATTGACAGCAGCAGTCTTATCAATAATCCGAAGCTTTACAGTACGTTCCTGCTGTATCTTTTATCCGAACTCTTCGAAAGACTGCCGGAAGTGGGAGATATGCCGAAGCCCAAGATGGTATTCTTCTTTGATGAAGCGCACCTTCTGTTCAATGACGCACCGAAGGCCCTGCTTGAGAAGATCGAGCAGGTAGTAAAACTGATCAGGTCCAAGGGCGTAGGCGTGTATTTCTGCACTCAGAATCCGAAGGATATCCCCAACGGCGTTCTTGCACAGCTGGGAAATAAGGTGGAACATGCGCTGCATGCATATACACCCGCCGATCAGAAAGCTGTTAAGGCGGCTGCGGAATCCTTCAGGGCAAATCCTGCATTTAATACCTATGAGACCATCCTTTCCCTGGGTAAGGGCGAAGCTGTCGTATCCTTCCTCGGAGAGGACGGCGTGCCCGGTATGGCCGAGAAGGTATATATACTTCCGCCGGCCTGCAGCTTCGGAGCCATAGATGACGCAAAGAGAGATCAGGTAATAAAGGGAAGCATACTTTACAGTAAGTACTATGAAGCTGTAGATCCGGATTCGGCTTATGAATTCCTTGAGCGCCGCGGTATAGAAATGGCTGAGGAGGCAGAAAAGGCAAGGGAAGAGGCTGAAGCCGCAAAGCTTGCCGAGAAAGAAGAAAAAGAGGCGGCAAAGGCTGCCGAGAGAGCCGAACGTGAGGCTCAGAGAGCTGCGGAAAGAGCTGAAAGAGAAGCTCAGAGAGCCGAGGAAAGAGCCCAGCGAGAGGCTGAAAGGGAGGCTGCAAGGAAGGATGCGGAGAAGCGGCGTGCGGTTAAGTCCGTGGGCAATACCATTACCGGAACCGTGGGACGCGAAGTCGGTAAGACCGTAGGAAGTTCCTTCGGCAAGTTCGGCAAGACCCTGGGAGGAAATGTAGGCGCGAGCCTCGGAAGGGGTATCTTCTCAACACTGTTCAGTTCCAAAAAATAAGGCCTGTAGCGGCCGGCAGGGAACTGTCCCCGGCAGCCCGGAAGGTTTTAAAAAAGTGCTTGACAATTATTTCAGCATATGGTTAAATATGCGATGTGTGTCACGTAATTACGGAGCACCTATTCCACGACTGGAGGGGGGGATAAAGACATGTCAAGCGTAGTGGTAAAAGAGAATGAGACACTGGACAGCGCACTTCGCCGTTTCAAGAGAAACTGTGCAAAAGCGGGCATCCAGCAGGAAATACGTAAGAGAGAGCATTACGAGAAGCCTTCAGTAAGACGGAAGAAAAAGTCTGAGGCTGCAAGAAAGCGTAAGTTCAATAAGTAATCATCAGCACCTCAGGGATCCCCTGAGGTGTTTTTTATTAACGAGGACAGAATATGGGCTACATAGAAAAAGACTTACAGCTTCCGGCGGGAAGTATGCAGACTGTTTTCGGGCAGTTTGACAGGAATATCAGAAAGATCGAGAGATCATTTTCCGTAAGCTATGTTGTAAGGGATGACCGGCTCAGGATTTCCGGGGAGGAACGTGCGGTTGAAAAGGCCGAACGTGTTCTTGGTGACCTTGCAAGGATGGCTGAAAAAAATAATGAGATAACGGACCAGTCCGTGGATTATGCTATTTCTCTTGTAATGGATGAACGTGCGGAACAGCTTTCGGAGCTGGATAGGGATGTTATCTGCCACAGCATCAGCGGCAGGCCGGTAAAGCCCAAGACCTTCGGCCAGAGAAATTACGTTGAAGCTATAGATAAAAACATGATCGTTTTCGGTACGGGTCCCGCAGGTACGGGCAAGACCTACCTTGCCATGGCCAAGGCCATCACCGCATTTAAGAAAAATGAAGTGGAAAGGATCATCCTTACACGTCCTGCCATAGAGGCCGGGGAGCGTCTGGGCTTTCTGCCGGGGGATCTGCAATCCAAGATAGATCCTTATCTGAGGCCTCTTTATGATGCGCTTTATGATATCATGGGCGGTGAGCAGTTCCAGAAAAATATGGAAAAAGGCCTTATTGAGGTGGCGCCTCTTGCATATATGCGCGGACGTACGCTGGACAATGCATTTATCGTGCTGGATGAAGCCCAGAATACCACAGCCGCACAGATGAAGATGTTCCTTACCCGTATAGGCTTTGGCTCAAAAGCCATCATCACCGGTGATGCCAGCCAGAAGGATCTTGCAAAGGATACCCTGAGCGGTCTGGATGTGGCGCTCAAGGTGGTAAAGGGTATAGAAGGGATAGCGGTCTGTGAGCTTACATCAAAGGATGTGGTCAGACACCCCCTGGTGCAGAAGATCGTAGAGGCATATGAGAACTACGATAAGAAGCAGGCGGGATCAAGACCTCACCATACACGTTCACAGGAAAAAAAGTAAGGATATAGATGGCGTTAAATCTTAACAAACAGGGATTTCTGTGATAAAATTTGATCATAGCTCGTTACAGATTTAATGAGGGAGAAGACTTATGTCCTGTTTTGTTACAGATGAATATGGGAAAAGCTGTGCACTTTCCTTCGATGAACTGGAGAAGATAGTACGCGAGGTTGTGGATGAAGCCGTATCATATGTGGATTGTCCTTATGAATGCCAGGTAGAGCTTACATTTGTCTCGGATGATGAGATACGGGTGCTGAACAGGGAACAGCGGAATATAGACAGAGTCACCGATGTGCTGTCATTTCCCATGCTTGAATATGAGACGGCAGGTGATTTTTCTTTTCTGGAAAATGAGGATGTGGGCTGCTTCGAACCTGATTCCGGGGAACTATTACTGGGGGATATCGTTATTTCACTGGATCGTGCCATTGCCCAGGCCGAGGAATACGGACACAGCCTGAAGAGGGAGGTCGCATTTCTTACGGCCCACAGCATGCTCCATCTTTTCGGATATGATCATATGGAGGATGAGGAGCGGATCGAAATGGAACGTATGCAGGAAGAGATATTGCTGAAAAAGGGATACGTAAGAGATGAAAATGCGTAAGATCTTATATAAATCGGCAGTGATGCTGCTTTGTTTATACATGCTGCTTACCGGATGCGGCACCACGGGTTCATCGGGTGATGAGCAGGAGATCCCTTCCGCCGACCTCAGCGTTACAGAGACTCCGATGATCACGGATCCGAGTTCGGTTGCCATGATCAGGGACGGCAAGGTTGAGAATCCCCTTACCGGCACATGGATAGATAAGAAGTATCTGTATAAACGCCCTATATCCGTAGTGTTCGAAAATACGGAATCGTCCATACCCCAGTATGGTATTCTGTATGCGGATATCGTATATGAAATGTTGTCGGAAGGAAATACAACACGTCTGATGCCTATATTCACAAGGTATGACGAGGTTGAAAAATTTTTACCTATTCGTTCTGACCTGCACTATTTTGACAGAAAAGCTGTTGAATATGATGCTATCCATGTTTTCTGCGGAGCATCGGATTACGCAAATGAGACCGATCTTTACGGATCAACATATCCTCATCTGGATTTTATAGATCTGATCCGTGATCCGGGGCTTAACAGGGATGATACCCGTTTTGCACCGCATAATGCATATACGACACCTTCACTGATAGATGCTCAGATCACCGCAAAGGGTTTTTCCAAAAACCATAGAGCATATTATTCGGATAATCATAAGTTCAGGGAAGAATTCTCTATGATCGACGGGCAGGTTGCCGAAGTGGTGTCCATTCCTTATTTTTATAACAGGCCCTGGTATGAATATGATGAAGAGGATGAGGTGTACTACCGTTTCCAGTTCGGCCTGAGACACAGGGATTATCAGGACGGTTATCACATTTGGTGCGATAATATACTTATACAGCTGGTGGAATATAAGGAACTTGAAGGATATGATTCCGAAGGCAGTCTGGATATTGATTGGAGAGGTTCGGGAAAAGGATATTACTGTACCGGCGGAAAGATGATCCATGTAACATGGAAATACCAGAATTATTCCACAAAGTGGTATACTGAAAACGGTGAGGAACTGAAACTAAATCCCGGAAAGACCTGGATAGAGGTTTTTGATGAGAGTCTGAGCTCAACGGGCATAACATTTGAGGCTAAAAAAGCAGAAGAGGAAGAGAGTGAAGAGTAAAAAATCAATTGAAAAGGTATATGACGCCTGTGTTATCGGGGCCGGTGCATCCGGCCTCGTTTGCGCGTCAGAACTGGCAAAAAGGGGATATACCACGCTCCTTTTGGAACGTAACAAAAAAACCGGACGGAAGCTCTATGCGACAGGAAACGGCAGATGCAATATAGCAAATGCTGTTCTTTCCGCATCAAAATATTACGGGGACGGTTTTGCTTCGAAGGTTGTTAATACGGGATCGGCTGCCATGCTGAAGCGTTATCTCGAGCAGCTGGGCATACCGCTTACGGATAAATCAGGATATCTGTATCCGCAGAGCCTTCAGGCATCATCGGTGGTATGGGCGCTGACGGATGCTGCGGTCCTGGCGGGTGTTAAGATAAAATACGAAAATGAACTGGAAAGCGTTGATCGTACTGCAGAGGGAGGGTTCAGGCTTCATGTCGCTTCCCCAAAAGACGGCAGTATTGAATATCAGTGCAACAGGCTGGTCCTTTCGGCAGGCAGCCCGGCAGGTGAATCTCTCGGCGCGGCAGATGATGAAAACCTCGGAAGGATACTTGATGATCTGGGCATTCCCTATATACCCTTTGAGCCCGCACTCTGTCCTCTTACCGTAAAAGAAGATGTCAGTGAACTTGCGGGTGTAAGGACCAGGGCGGTTCTACGCCTCGGCCTTTCCATAGACCGCCGGGATTTCAACGAAGACCTTACTGAATCGGGAGAACTTCAGATAACAGATTACGGTATTTCAGGTATTGCGGTATTTAATCTCTCAACCATGGTGCAGGGGAATGAATCCATTTCCATTGATCTGCTTCCGGAGTGGGATAAGAGTGAGGATGTACTGCGTTTTATCCGTGAGCAGGATCAGAGAAGGAGCATCTTCGGTACACTGAACGGTCTGCTGCATGAGAAGATATGCTCATTCTTCCTGAAAGAGCATTTCGGAAAGGAACGGTTCAAAAAAACGGCGGAAGAATTTGAAGATGAAGAGCTTTTGCATTTGATCGACAATGTTAAAGACTGGCGTCTTAATATAACCGGAAAAAAGGTGGGTTCGGAGCAGGCATCCCGTGGCGGCGTCAAAACACATATTCTCAGTCCCGATACAATGCAGGTCCGCAGGGAACCGCGTATCGCTGTGACCGGAGAGCTCTGCAATGTCACAGGCCGCTGCGGAGGATATAATCTTATGTTTGCCCTTATAAGCGGATTGCGCGCGGGGCAGAGGATATAATCATGATCATCCTTCAGAATATAAAGCTTCCGGTTACTTACGGGAAAAACGATCTGATAAGATATTGCGGGAAGATGCTTAAATGCGGATCATTGCCGGAGGTGACGATACTGAGACGTTCTCTGGATGCAAGGAACCGGGACCGCATCCATTATCATATTTCCGCTGCAGTAAAAGGCTTTACTCCCGAAGAAGAAAAACGGATAATTCGCAAAGTCAACAATAAAAATGTTATGTTAACTATAGAACGCGAGTATGCCTTTCCTGTGCGTATTAATCATGCTCCGGGTGAAGGCTGTCGTCCGGTTATCATAGGTACCGGACCTGCCGGATACTTTGCAGGACTGATGCTGGCAAGAGCCGGTTTCAGGCCCATACTTATCGAACGGGGCAAAGGGGTAGAACAGAGGAAAAGGGATGTAGAGCATTTCTGGCAAACCGGGGAACTTGATACGGAAAGTAATGTATCTTTTGGTGAGGGCGGTGCCGGAACCTTTTCCGACGGTAAGCTTTATACGGGAAATAAGGATAAGGACGGGGCACAGAAGCTGGTACTTGAAACCTTTCATGGCTTTGGTGCACCGGTAGAGATAACATATGATGCCAGACCCCATATAGGTACCGATGTGCTTTATGGAATAATGCAGAATATGAGGAAAGAGATTACGGAGCTGGGAGGAGAGATACATTTTTCACATCAGCTTATAAAAATTGAAGAAACAGCAGACGTACCCGGATATAAATTAACCATAAAAAACTTATGTAAACAACCTGGGGAAAATGAACTAATTTTCCTTACATCTCCGGCAGTAATCCCGGCCATAGGTCACAGTGCAAGGGATACTTTTGAAATGCTCGGAGCATTTGGACTTGTGATGGAGCAGAAACCATTTGCTGTAGGGCTTAGGATAGAGCACCCCAGAGAAATGATAGATCGCCTGAGATATGGTGATGCTGTTGACAGACTGCCGCTGCCTGCTGCGGATTATAAGCTTACATGTCATACTTCCGAAGGAAGAGCGGTTTTCTCCTTCTGTATGTGTCCCGGCGGTTACGTGGTTAATGCGTCAACCGAGAACGGGGGAACTGTAGTTAACGGCATGAGCTACAGCGGCCGGAGCGGAAAGAATTCCAACAGCGCTTTGGTTGTAAATATACTTCCCGAAGATATACCGGGTGATGAACCTCTTGATGCCGTAGCATTCCAGCGCGAGCTGGAACGCAGGTTTTACGGCATGGGAGATGGCAGAGTCCCTGTTCAGCGCTGGGAGGATTTCCGTAAAAACGAAGCTTCCGAAAGCATGGGAAGCGTTGAACCTCAGATAAAGGGAGAATATACCCCGGCAAATCTTCGTAAAGGTTTACCGGAAATGCTTTCTCATGCTATAATGGAGGCTGTTCCGGTTTTTGCAAAGGAGCTTCCGGGCTTTGATATGCCGGACGCAGTGCTTTCCGGAATAGAGAGCAGGACCTCTTCACCGGTAAGAATCATACGGAATGAAGAACTTCAGGCCGTGGAACATTCCGGTATCTTCCCCTGCGGAGAGGGAGCCGGATATGCCGGCGGCATAATGTCTGCTGCGGTGGACGGAATACATGTGGCCGAAAAAGCGGCCATTTATCTGAAGAAGATATCAGAAAAGAGGACAGAAGGATGAATCCCAGAGAGGCGTTAAAAGATAAAAAGAGGATAGTGATCAAGATCGGATCCAGCTCACTGGTACATAAGGAGACCGGTGAGGTGGACTTCATGAGGATAGAGAAGCTGATCCGTATCCTCAGTGATCTGAAGAATCAGGGAAAGGATGTGGTGCTGGTTTCATCAGGAGCCATAGTAGTCGGCTGCAGAACTTTGGGACTGAAAAAACGCCCCGAGGTGCTTTCCATGAAACAGGCCTGCGCGGCTCTGGGACAGCTTGAACTGATGATGCTTTACCAGAAACTCTTTCTGGAATACAACCATCGTGCAGCCCAGGTACTGCTCACATTTGATGTAATAACCAATCCGGAACGCAGGATGAATGCGACAAATACACTAAAGCAGCTTTTGGATCTTGATGTCATCCCTGTGGTAAATGAAAATGATACGGTTGCTACGGAGGAGATTGAATTCGGTGATAATGATACGCTCTCTGCTATCGTTGCTTCATTGATAAATGCGGATCTTCTGATACTTCTCACGGATATAGACGGTTTTTATACCGATGATCCCAGAAAGAATCCCGATGCGAAGATGCTTTCCGTGGTTGAGACCATAGATGATCATATGCTTCGGATGGCAAAGGATACCAATACAGGCTTCGGTACCGGAGGCATGTTCACCAAGCTATCCGCTGCCAGGATCGCAACGGATACGGGTGCGGATATGGCCATCTGTGATGCATCGGATCTTGAGATAATCCTTCGTCTCCTTAAGGGAGAAGAAGAGGGAACACTGTTCCTTGCACATAAGGATGACAGCTTTGACACGACGGATTTCATCGTGAATAAGAGATATCTTGAACGATAGGGACAGCTGTTATGGATAAGAAGGATATAAGAAAGCTTTTCCGGGAGAGGAGAGAATCCCTTTCCGAAGAGGAGACGGAGCAGGGATCAGCGGCAATCTGCGACAGGATCCTGAAGCTTCCGGCATATGAAAAGGCCGATGCAGTGCTCTGTTATATGGCATTCAGGAATGAGGTTAACCTTAAAAATGTTATGTTAACTTCCTGGGAATCGGGGAAAAAAATATTTCTTCCCAGAATGAACGGAAGAGAAATGGAATTCTATCAGGCAGGTGCGGATGACAGACTGATCACGAATGCTGTAGGTATAGAAGAGCCTGATCCGTCATTTGTATCATTACCTGAATATGCAGACCCGGGAAAAAGTATCCTGATGATCGTTCCGGGAGTAGCTTTCGACCGTTACGGTTACAGACTGGGATACGGCGGCGGATACTATGACAGGTATCTTGCGGAAAAAAGGAAAATATATGATATAACGGCAGCAGCAGCCGCATTTTCCATTCAGTTGTATGATGGAAGACTTCCCGTTGAAAAGTTTGATGCTGCGGTGGATATGGTGATCACGGAAGACAGGGTCTTTAGCTGAAAGATCCCGAAAGGAGAAAATGATGAGTGAATTAACTGAGATGGGTAAACGAGCAAAAGCCGCTTCCTTTGAAATGAGCCGTCTTGGCACGGCCGAAAAAAACAAAGCGCTTCTCCTTGTAGCAGATGCGCTTCTTAAAAACAGCTCCGAGATTATAAAGGCCAATAAGATCGATCTTGAGAACGGAGAGGAAAACGGAATGTCTCCCGCGCTTATGGACAGACTCAGGCTTACCGAGGAGCGCCTGGAGGGTATAGCCGAGGGCGTGAGACAGGTTGCGGATCTGGATGATCCCATTGGCGAGATCCTGGGCATGAAGAAACGGCCGAACGGTCTCATGGTGGGACAGATGCGGGTTCCCATGGGAGTGATAGGTATAATTTACGAATCACGCCCGAATGTTACCGTTGATTCCTTCGCACTTACTTTCAAAGCCGGCAATGCAGTTATCCTCAGGGGAGGCAGTGACTGCATACATTCCAATCTGGTTCTGGTAAAGGTTATACGCGAAGCTCTTCAGAAGGCCGGGGTTCCCGAGGACAGTGTACAGCTTGTGGAAAATACCGACCGTGCGGTAGCTACCGAACTGATGCGGCTTAAAGAATATCTTGACCTGCTTATCCCACGGGGCGGCGCAGGACTTATCCGCAGCGTCTGCGAGAACGCGACTGTACCGGTTATCGAAACTGGTACAGGTAACTGCCATATTTATATAGATGCAAGTGCGGATCCGGATCAGGCTGTCCGCATAGTAAGGAATGCCAAGCTTCAGAGACTCGGTGTCTGCAATGCGGCAGAGTCCCTCGTGATCCACAGAGATATAGCGGAGGAGGTTCTCCCCCTTATAGCAGCAGATCTTGCATCGGATGACTGCGAGATACGGGGAGACGAGGATTCCCAGAAGATAAGCCGGCTGGTGGTACCTGCAACGGAAGAGGATTACGGAAAAGAGTACCTTGATAAGATCATTTCCGCGAAGATCGTTGATTCCGTTGATGAGGCAATAGCACATATTAATAAATACAGTACCGGACATTCGGAATCCATACTGACAAAGGATTATGCAAATGCGCAGAAGTTCCTCCGCGAAGTTGATTCCGCATGTGTATATGTAAATGCGTCCACCAGGTTTACTGACGGTTTCGAATTCGGTTTCGGTGCGGAGATCGGCATTTCCACACAGAAGCTGCACGCAAGAGGGCCTATGGGGCTGCTGGCTCTCACTTCAACGAAGTATATCATTTACGGGGATGGTCAGGTAAGACCGTAGTTTTTTGCTGAAGGTCAGGCAGGAGGGGGTTACATGGATAATAGTTTTCTTGAGGTTCCGCCGGAGGGACCGACTGATTTTCTGGAGGTTACGGAGGAACCTGTAAAGGAAGAAGGTGCCGTGACCGAAGCGCCTCAGGTCTTTTCCGAGGTTCCGGCCGATACTGCAGCCAAAAGATTCGGGCCGGAGGATATGGGGTTGGTACTTTCCGGAGGAGGTGGAAAGGGCGCCTATCAAATAGGCGTGCTCCGTGCACTGGCAGAAGCGGGTATACTTGATGAGGTAAAGGCTGTAGCGGGAACCTCCATCGGTGCCGTAAATGCAGTGCTCTATGTTCAGGGAGATTATGATAAGGCTTATAAAACCTGGGATGATATCAATATGGGAGTCCTTTTCGACCTGGACCCTGCCATGATCGCTTCCGGGAAGCTGTATTTTTCCAGGGATGAGATGAATCGTCTCATGAACAACTATGTTGATTATGACCGGATTGCGGGAAGCGATACAGAGATATACTGCGGAGTGGCAGAGGAACTGGGCAACGGAAACTACAGTCCGGCATACATGCGGCTGAACGGAGCTTCCGTAAGCGAGATCCAAAAGATACTTATGGCTTCAACTGCCATGCCTGTAGTCTACGATACGGTCAGCATCAACGGAAAGAATTACCGTGACGGAGGCGTTGTGGATAACGAACCCATTAAGCCTCTTTACGATGCGGGTATTCGAAGATTCATAGTGATCGGGCTTACTGCGGGAAAAGTTTTTTCCTATCCGCAATACAGTGATGCGGAGTTTATAGTGATCTATCCCAGTCATGATCTGGGGGATATCTTCTCCGGAACATTGAATTTTTACGAGCAGGATAAGGCGATCAAGAGGCTGCTGGGCTATAAGGACGGAAAGCGAGCCATAAAGACAAAAATAGAGAAGGATGAGAATTCCATTTTGCTGGAAAGAGCTCTTGCGATAAAGGATTATGAAGAAGCCGTAAAACAGGTTCAGCATGAGCGCAAGGTAAATGAGCTGGAAAAGAATATCAACAGCAGGCTTGACTATATCAGCGATATTGAAAAGAAATGGGGGATATAGCTATGGCAGATACTTTGATCACCATCGGAAGACAATTCGGAAGCAACGGACGTATCATAGGTGAGCGGGTTGCGGAGAAACTGGGCATTCCCTGCTATGATAAACAGCTGGTCAAGCGTGCGGCAAAGGAATCGGGACTCTGGGAGGACCTGCTTGACCAGATGGATGAGAAGCCTACCAACAGTTTCCTATATTCCATAGTTATGGATCCCTATGCCTATTCCTATTCCTTTGATAAACAGGGCTATAGCATGAACCTGAACCAGAAGGCTTTCATGGCCACCTATACAACAGTTGAGAAACTGGCGGGGGAAGGTCCGGGAGTCTTTATCGGGCGATGTGCCGATTATATACTGCGTGACATGCCCGGAGTATTAAACGTATTTATCTATGCGCCGATGGAAGTGCGCATAAAGACGATCATGGAACGCTTCGGCCTGTCCGAGAAACATGCAAAGGATCAGATCCAGAAGGAGGATAAAGCCAGAGCATCATATTATAATTATTATACTTCCAATAAATGGGGTAAAATGGAAAGCTATGATCTGTCGATCGACAGCAGCCTTCTGGGCCCCGATGCAACTGCAGATCTGATCATAGAGACATCAGAAAAGCTGGTAAAGAGGACATCATGGGAAAAATAGGTTCATTTTTTGAATATGAACAGAAGAGCATAATGAAGGTTATCCTTCAGTATGTCGGTTCTTTGACGCTTTTTCTTATCATTTGTATTTTTTTTCTGATAAATGATATATCCAGAGGTTTTTTTGAAAACAGAGCTTATGAGTATATCCTGCTCTTTCTTGTAATGGCTCTTGTGGGAGTTTTTTTTACGGAAAGCTGTCTCAGGGGCATACGTACCCGTGAGATAACCGCTACAGGATATATTCTTTCGGCCATAACCGCATTGCTTTGGCTGATCGTGGATGTTCTGAGAAATAACGGAGCTTCCGAGATCGCGGATTATTATTTCGTAGTTGTGTGTGTATTTTACACACTCTGTCTGCTTGGAATCTCAGTCATCACCATCATACGGGAGACGGGGCTTCCCTTTGAACAGTATTTCGTAAGAGTTGTCTTCTCCGTATTAAGGGTCACTCTGATCCTTCTCGTTTTAAATCTTGGATTCCTTTTTATCTTCTTTCTTATAGATAAACTGATCGCAAATATTGATATCGGGGTCTGGATGTTCAGACTGGAGCTTTTTCTGGCACCGTTAATATATATGCCATACATATTGTCATGTCTTACCAACAGGACAGAGGAGAAGCCCTCAAATTTTGCAAGAGGTATGATCCTGTATGCGCTTATGCCGATTTATATCGCGGCAGTTGTGATCGTCTATATCTACATTATCCGTATCCTTGTCACCTGGGATTTTCCGGTGAATCAGGTATACATGATTTGTGCAGCTCTTTTTGCTGCGGGATTTATAATATGGACCATGGCATTTGCATTCACCCGGAGAGAGAATAAAAAGCTGTATTATATTTTGATACGGTATATGAAATATATCATTTCTCCGCTTATCATACTGGAGCTTTATTCAATGATAATCAGGATAAATGCATACGGCTGGACTGAATACCGTGTCATAGGAGTATGGTGTGTCGTTATTCAGATCGTCTATATAGCATGGGAACCGCTGATCAATCTAGCCAGGATCATTTTCAGAAAAACGCAGTTATCCTATGGCGAGCATTACGAATGGATGATCTACGTGATACTGGGGGTTTACTTTTTCTGTTTCATTTTCCCATGGAGCAGCGGATTGTATGTTGAGGATATCTCACAGGAATTCAGACTTGAAGATTTTGTTGAAGATCTTGAGAAGATGGAAAACCTGAACCGGGATCTTACTCCCGAGGAATACCAGACTGTCGCAAAGCTTCAGTATGAAGGAAAAAGTACAGTACGTGTACTTGAAGATAATATCTACGGAAAGATATATCTGAAATCCAGGT